>Ga0070741_10005486_pt1 | contig 28150 bp, 24 predicted proteins | sample Coa_R1_4_FD_66440 | JGI IMG/M metagenome (GOLD analysis project Ga0070741, IMG submission 66440) | Surface soil microbial communities from Centralia Pennsylvania, which are recovering from an underground coalmine fire - Coalmine... | ecosystem: Environmental > Terrestrial > Soil > Unclassified ...
TACCATCCGCGAGGTCACGCCGGCGGCCGGCCGCGCGGCATCCGTGCATCCCGGTGCCCGGCATTGGGACACCGCGCGGCGGTTCCTGCATCGCGAGCGGCGCGCCTTTGCCTATGCCTTCCACGGCCTGGACTATGCCTGGCGCACGCAGCGTCACCTGCGCCTGCACGCGGCGGCGGCGGCACTGGTGGCCGGTGCCGGCCTGCTCTTTGGCCTGGCGCCGGGCGAGTGGGCGGCACTGCTGGCGATGATGGCGCTGGTGGGCGCGCTGGAGCTACTGAACACGGTGATCGAGGTGGTTGTCGATCTGGCCAAGCCCCAGTACCACCCGCAGGCCAAGGTGGCCAAAGATGTGGCGGCCGCCGCGGTGCTCGTCGCCGCGCTCGGCGCCGTGGCCGTCGGCCTAGCCGTCTTCGGGCCGCACCTCCTGGCCCATCGCTCATAGGCGAAGCCTAAGCACGGGGATCGTGCTCCTTCGTCGATGCCTCACCTAGGGGATCTAGGGGATCTAGGGCATCTAGGGCATCTAGGGCATCTAGGGCATCTGCGAAAGACTTCTCAGCCGGTGCATAGCCGAAGCTGCCTTCGAGCCGCTGCGCGAGCTGGTGGCTGACGGCCTCGATCACCGCCGGCACGTGGCGCTCCAGCCCCAGCGCGGCCAGGTCGGCGGCTCGCAGCTCCAGCTCAGCGGCCAGCGCGGGAGTATCTCCACCGGTGGGCGCAAGCAGGCGTGCCAGCGGGGTGCTCGGGAAACGGGTATACAGGCCGGCCTGGAAGAGCACCACTCCGCGCTTGCGTAGCTGCGCCAATCCCACCAGCTTGCGGAGCAGATGGAAGGAGTCGGTGCCGGGAATACTTGGACGAAGGACGAAAGACGAGGGAAGAACGCCGGCGGCCGCCTCCTCCTTCGTCCCCTGTCCTTCGTCCCCTGTCCTTCGTCTCTCGCCCTCTGTCCTTCGTCTCTCGTCTTTCGCCCATCCTTCGCCGGCAGAATGCGCTTGGCACGCTAGCGCCACCTCGTACGGTGAGAGCACACCGAAGCAGGCCAGACCCCGGAGCGCAGCGGCCGACCCGGGAGCGGCCCCTTGCTGCGCCCGGCGATCGGCGCGCGCCTGGTCGATCGTCACCAGCACGATTTGGTCGTGCCGGGCGGGCACGAGGCGACCGAGGGCCGTGGCGAACGCCTGCCCCACCCAGCGATAGGCCTCCACCACGTCGCCGCACGCCAGAGGGTGGTCGGCCGGCAGCGCCAGGTCGAGCGCCAGTAGCTCGGGGGCGGCGTAGACGGCAGCGCCGCCCGACGGCCGCTGCGCGATGGGCGGCCGTGTGGTCGCAGCCGGCTGGTGCAGGAAGCCCGGTGCGTGCTGCCCGATGCCGAGCACAAGCGCCGGAGAAGGGTAGGTGTACCAGCGAAGGGTCGCCGGGGCGCGGCGGGCCGCGACATCCTGCCAGAGCGCTTCGGTGGCCGCCAGCTGCGCGGAGACCGGAGCGCACGCCAACGGCAGGATTCGGTACGCTCGATTGGCAGCCATGGGGGCGTTCCGAGGAATTGGATCAGCAAGAATGCAGCTGCTCGGAGACGATCCGCGTATCGGCATACTGGGCATGATGGGGGCGTTCCGAGGAATTGGATCAGCAAGAATGACCATACCGCACGCTGCCCACAACGATGGCGAGGGACATACTTGAGACCGACTGGCCCTGTCTTCGAGATCGACTGCCTCGGTCCATCCTGGAACAACGATGGCGAAGGACAGCATTGAGGTCGAGGCGCCGGCGAAGGTGAACCTCACGCTGGAGGTGCTTGGCCGGCGCGACGATGGCTACCACGAGCTCTGCTCGGTGATGCAGGCGCTTTCGCTGGCCGACCGCCTCACCTTCGAGCCCAGCGATGCGCTGCGCCTGCACTGCACCGAGCCGGCGCTGGAAGGGCCCGGCAATCTGGTATGGCGGGCGGCCGAGCTCCTGCGCCGCCACGCGGGGATCCGGCGTGGCGCGGCGATCACCCTCCACAAGCAGATCCCGGTGGCGGCTGGCCTGGGCGGCGGCAGCTCGGACGCGGCGGCGACGCTGCGAGCGCTGGCCGCGCTGTGGGACCTCCACCTCCCGCCCGAGGCACTGGCCGATCTGGGCGCGCAGGTGGGCTCCGATGTGCCGTTCTTTCTCGGCCCGGCCGCGTGCGCGCTGGTGGAGGGGCGCGGCGAGCGCGTCCGTCCCCTGCCGCTGCTGCCGGCGCGGTGGGTGGTGCTGCTCAAGCCGCCCACCGGCATCGCCACCGGCGAGGTCTATCGCGCCTTTCCGCCCGCGCGCTGGGCTGATGGCCGGCGCACCGGCCGCTGGCTGGCCGCGGCCGCGGCCGGCGAGGTGCCGGCGCCGTTCAACGATCTGGAGCCGGTGGCCCTGGAGGTGGCGCCGGCCGCGGCCGCGGCGCGTGATGCGCTGCTGGCAGCCGGGGCGCCACACGCCGTGCTGTCCGGCAGCGGCTCAGCCTACTTTGCCCTCTTTACAACACTGCGCGAGGCCGAGCGGGTGCGCGCGGCGATCCCCCCGGCCGCGGGCAAGGCGTTGCTCGCCCGCTTCCTCCAGGCCATGCCCGCACCGCACACCGCCCGGAAGCGGGGAAGTTCGCTAGAATGTTCAGTAGCCGAGTGATGGGGCGTGGCCAAGTGGTAAGGCAGGGGCCTTTGGAGCCTCGATCCTAGGTTCGAATCCTAGCGCCCCAGCCACGGGGCCAGCATCTGGCAGTCGGCGTGCACCGGGAGGCGAGCCGCCGCTGATGAGCGATGAGCGCGGACCGGCTTTGCGGTTCGGTGCCGCTCGGACGCCGCTCGCGTACGGCTCAAGCAGAGAGAGTAGTGAACAGTGGGGGCTCCACGCCCGGACCGGCACAAAGACCGCTCGCCGGAGGATCTGCGGGGGTGATCGACCAGGCCAGCCCGGCTGATGCCGGCGCTGAGGCGCGCGATGTGCGGCTCGCGGCCGTGGTGCTCGCGGCGGGCAAGGGGGCGCGCATGCAGTCGCGCCACCCCAAGGTGCTGCATCGGGTCGCCGGCCGGGCCATCCTCTGGCACGTGCTGGCGGCGCTGCGGGAGGCCGGGATTCCGGCCGAACGCACCGCCATCGTCGTCGGCGTCGGCGAGCCCGCGGCGGCGGTGCGCGCCGCGGTCGAAGCCTGGTTCGGTGCCGGCCGCTACCGCTTTGCTCAGCAGGCGGCACCGCTCGGCACGGCCCACGCCGTGCTCGTGGCTCAGGAGGCGGTCCCGGCTGGTACGGGCACGATCCTCGTGGCTTATGGCGACACGCCTCTGCTGCAGGCAGCGACCATCTCGCGCCTGCTCGCGCACCATCGTTCCTCAGGCGCCGTGCTCACCCTGGCCGCAGGGTATCTGGGCGATCCATCGGGCTACGGCAGGCTGGTGCGCGACGGGCAAGGCGAGCTACGCGCGATCGTCGAGGAGCGCGATGCCACGGCCGAGCAGCGCGCCATCCGGGAGGTGAACAGTGGCTTCTGCGTCTTCGATGCTGCCTGGCTCTGGCAGCACCTGCCCCGCGTGCCCGTCGCGCCGAACGGCGAGCGCTACCTCACGGCGTTGGCGGGGATGGCGGTGGAGGCGGGAGACCGCGTGGCGACGCTGGTGCTCGACGACGTGATCGAGGCGCTGGGGGTCAACACGCGCGCCGCGCTGGCCGAAGCCGAGGCCATCCTGCGCCGCCGGATCGCCACCCAGCTGATGGAGGCCGGCGTGACGCTGCAGGACCCGGCCACCACCTACATCGATGCCGGCATCGTCGTTGGGCCCGATACGATCATCCTGGCCAACACGCACCTGGCCGGCCAAACGATCGTCGGCAGCGAGTGCGAGCTCGGTCCCAATACCATCGTGCGCGATAGCGTGATTGGCGATCGGTGCCGCGTGCTGGCGTCGGTACTCGACGGCGCCAAGCTCGAAGCCGAGGTGACGGTGGGGCCATTTGCACACCTGCGGCCGGGGACGTGGTGCGGCCGCGCCTCGCACGTGGGGACGGGAAGCGAGATCAAGGCTTCTTCTCTGGGGCCTGGAAGCAGGATGGGGCATTTCGGCTATCTTGGAGATGCAATGGTGGGGGCCAGCGTGAACCTCGGCGCCGGGATGGTGACCTGTAACTTCGACGGCGAGCGCAAGCATCCAACGCGCATCGACGACGGCGCCTTCATCGGCAGCGGCACGATGCTTGTGGCGCCGGTGCACGTTGGCGCGGGCGCGCTGACCGGTGCCGGCGCGGTCGTGACCCGTGACGTCGAGCCGGAGGCCAAGGTAGTCGGCGTGCCGGCACGGCCGATCGGGCGGCGCAGCCGGCCGGCGGCTGCCGGCGTTGCAGGCCGCGAGGAGCGCGGCGATCCACCGAGGTAGGAGGCGGCGCCTTCTCGTGCCCCTGCAGGCGCCCTGGCGGCGGCACGGTAGCACGAACGACCAAGAGCACCAAGAGCACCAAGAGTACCAAGAACACCAGGAGCACCAAGAGCAGAAGGGAACGTGGTAGATGGTCACCATGCTGGGCCTGGCAGTGGAAGGGCAGCTTACCCCGCGCGTGCTCGAGCTCGAGCGGCGCGCTCAGGCTGAGGAAGAGGAGCGAGCGATGCTCGTCTTTACCGGAAACTCCAACCCGCAGCTGGCCCGCGAGATCTGCGGCTATCTCGGCATCCCGCTGGGCCGGGCGCTGGTGAGCACCTTCAAGAACGAAGAGACGCGCGTGCGCATCGAGGAGAACGTACGCGGGGCAGACGTCTTCGTCATCCAATCGACCTGCTCGCCGGTCGATCATCATATTATCGAGCTGCTGCTGATGATCGACGCGCTGCGGCGCGCCTCCGCCGATCGCGTGACGGCGGTGATCCCCTATTACGGCTACGCCAAGCAGGAGAAGAAGACGGCCGGCCGAGAGCCGATCTCGGCCAAGCTGGTCGCCAACCTGATCACCACGGCCGGGGCCGATCGCGTGGTGGCGATGGATCTGCACGCGGCGGCGATCGAAGGGTTCTTCGACATCCCGGTCGATCATCTGCGCGCCAATCCGATCATGGCCGAGGCGTTCCGCCGCCGGCATGGGGATGACCGGCGGGAGGACATCGTAGTCGTCTCGCCGGATAGCGGCGGGGTTGCGCGCGCCAACGACTTTCGCCTGCGGGTGGGCGGCCGGCTGGCGATCATTGCCAAGCAGCGGCCGCAGCCCGACATGGCCGAGGTGCTGGAGATGGTGGGCGACGTGCGCGACCGGACAGCTGTGATCGTTGACGATATGATTTCTACGGGAGGCACGCTGATCGAGGCGGCCGATGCGTTGCTCGATCGTGGCGCGCGCGAGGTGATTGCGTGTGCCACCCACGGGATCTTCGCCGGCGACGCCATCGACCTCATCGAGCGGTCGCGCATCAAGGAAGTGATCACGACCAACACGATCCCGCAGCCGGCGGGGGCGCCGAAGATCCATTCGGTGAGCGTGGCGCCGTTGCTGGCGGAGGCGATCCAGCGCATCCACCGGCACGAATCGGTGAGCGCCCTATTTACGTGAGCGGTTCGCGCGCTTAGCAGCAGAGCCATCCGTCTGTTACTCCGTTTTGCCTATTTCCTGCTGATTGCCGGCCTAGCTGCCGGCCTGCTCTTGCTGGCCGCGCCCGGCGAGCAGGCGTCGAGCTATGGTGCCGTGCTCGTCTGCGCTACGCTGGTGGCGCTCGGCACGCTCTTTGCCGCCGCCGAGACGGCGGTCACCGCCATCCGCCGCGCGCGGGTGCAGCAGCTGATCGAAGACGGCTGCGCCGAGGCACGCAGCCTGCAACGGCTGCTAGAGAACGCCGCCGGCTTTGCCGCCACCTCGCAGCTGATCACCCTGGCGGCGGTGGTGGGTGCCAATACGCTGCTTGTCGCCGTCTTCGAGCCGCGCCTGGCGCAGACGCTGGGCAACCCGGCGGCGGCGAGCATCGTGCTGATGCTGGCCGCGCTGGTGGTGGTACTGGTGCTCGTCTACCAGCTGGGCCATGCGCTGGGGCTGCGCCACGCGGAGACCATCGCTCTGAGCATGGCGCCGGTGGCGCGAGCGACTGTCCTGGTGCTCTGGCCGGTGGTCAAGCTGCTGGAGCTGGCCGGCCGTGCCGTCTACCGGCCGGCGCCCGGGGCGGTTGCCGAGGCGGGCGGCGTGACCGAAGCCGGCATCATGCTGCAGGTCGACGTCGCCGAGGAGGAGGGCGTGCTCGAAGAGGAAGAGGGCGAGATGATTCGCTCCATCTTCGAGTTTGGCGACACGGTGGCGCGCGAGATCATGGTGCCGCGCATCGACATCCAGGCGGCGGAAGCCTCGGCAACGCTCGAGGAGGCGCTGAAGCTGGCGATGGAGGCCGGCCACTCGCGCGTGCCCGTCTTCGAAGAGACGATCGACCATATTGTGGGCATCTTTTACGTCAAGGACGCGCTGCGCTTCGTGCTCGACGGCCGCCTGGATGTCAAGGTGCGCGAGGTGATGCGGGCGGCGTACTTCGTGCCGGAGACGAAGAAGCTGGACGAGCTGCTGCGGGAGATGCGCTCGCGCCGGGTGCACGTGGCGATCGTCGTCGATGAATATGGGGGTACGGCGGGGCTGGTGACGATCGAAGACATTCTGGAAGAGATCGTGGGCGAGATCCAGGACGAGTTCGATATCGAGGAGCCGCACGTGCAGCGCATCAGCGAGCACGAGGTGGTCGTCGATGCCCTGATGACGCTGGACGAGGTCAACGACCTGCTCTCTCTCAAGCTCGAGGCGGAAGATGTCGATACGCTCGGCGGGTTCGTCTATGCGATGCTGGGACGCGTGCCGGCGCAGGGCGATGAGCTGGTGTACGACGGCGTGCGGCTGGTGGTGGAGGAGGTGGAAGGGAACCGCATCAACAAGGTACGCATTCTCAAGGAGGGTGGCCCGGCGGCGCCGGAGAGCACGGGAGAGGCCGATGGGGCGATCAAGCCGGAGCGCGATGCGCCTTGAGGCAGAGCACCTGATCGCGGCCGCGCGGGAGGCGCGCGAGCGGGCGTACGCGCCCTACTCAGGCTTCCGCGTGGGAGCGGCGGTGGTGGCGGCGGGCCAGGTCTTTCCCGGCTGCAACGTGGAGAATGCCTCGTACGGGCTGACCATCTGCGCCGAGCGCGCGGCCATCTTCGCCGCCGTGGCAGCCGGCGCGCGGCCGATCGAGACGGTGGTGATCGTCACCGACGCGGCGACCCCCACGGCTCCCTGTGGCGCGTGCCGCCAGGTGCTGGCCGAGCTTGGCCCCGGCGCTGAGGTCATCAGCGCCACGCTGAGCGGCCAGCGGGCGGTGTGGCAGATGTCTGATCTGCTTCCAGCCGCTTTTGGGCCGGAAGATCTCGCCGGCCGGCCCTAATGCTTCGCCCAGGTGATTCTGCTGGGTTCGGCAATGTGGGTTGCATCGCTTAGCAGCACCGTGGCCAGGTACTAGCCGGATCTTCTGCCGGATATACCGGATATAATTGAAGAAATCTTGATGAACGCGCCGCGGGTCTATCGAACCGAGGCGGTCGTGCTGCGGCGCCATGACGTCGGCGAAGCAGACAGGATCCTGACGCTCTACACGCCCAGGTTTGGCAAGGTACGGGCGATCGCCAAGGGTGCGCGCCGGCCCAAGAGTCGGCTGGGAGGGCACGTGGAGCTCTTTGCACACGTGCAGCTGCAGCTGGCGCAGGGGCGCAATCTCGACGTGGTGACGCAGGCCGAGGCGCTGCACCACTTTCGGTACCTGCGCGACGATCTGTGGAAGACGGCCGGCGCGTGCTACGCGGCTGAGCTGGTGGATCGCTTCACCGAAGAGCGGCTCGAGAACCAGTTGCTCTTCGACCTCCTTGTCCAGCTACTCACGGTGCTCGACGGTCTCGACGCCATCGGCCGGGTGGGCGACCAGCAGGAGGAAAGCGCCGGTCCGCCGGCAGCGATGGAGCTGGCGCTGCGCAACTTCGAGATCCAGCTGCTCGGCGCGCTTGGCTACGCGCCGGAGCTGAGGCACTGCGTGCACTGCGGGGCACGGCTGGTGCCGGGCGAGCACCGCTTCTCCGCTACGGCCGGCGGCGTGCTGTGCGCGCCGTGCGGGCGCGGGCACCCCGGCGCGCAGGCGATCTCGGTGAATGCGATCAAGGTGCTGCGGCTGATGGCGCAGGAGCCATTCGGCATCTTCCGCCGGCTGCGCCTGGAGCCGGCGGCTGCGCGGGAGGTGGAGCGTGCGCTGCGGGCGCAGATCAATCACCTGCTGGAGCGCCAGCCGCGAGCGGCCGAGTTTCTGGATCGCTTGCGCGCCGGCAGCAGGCGCTCGGCGGGGCTCGCCGCGGTGGCTCCACTCACCAGTGGGTGAGCGGCGAAAGGCGAACTGGCCGGCCACGGTCACCTGCACCGGGCGGCGTTCCGGATCGTACGCAATGGTCTGATTGGCCTGCGCGCTCACAGTAAAGCCAAAGCCGGCGCTTGCCGGCCTCGCCGGCTGCACCTATGCACCGGCTGAGAAGTCTCTCGCAGATGCCCCAGCCTGGATTATTCATGAGCGCCGCCGCATCTCTGGAAGATCGACGGTTCTCAACATAGCACTCCAGGTTACGTGAATAATCCAGGCTAGATGCCCCAGATGAGGCATCGACGAAGGAGCACGATCCCTGTGCCCAGAGCTTAGACCTCGTCGGGCGAGAAGCCCCACACCTGCTCGGGCGGGAGCGAGCGGCCGCGGGCACGCCGCCAGCCTTCGGGAGGCGAGTGGTAGGCGATCGCCAGGTGCGGCGTTGGTACCCAGTCTCCCGTGGCCCCTGAGTCCATGAGCGCCGCCAGCGTGCCGGTGGTCAGCAGCGTACGCTCCACCGGATACGGCGGGCGACCGGTGCGGAAGAACTGCTCGATGTGGTGGGCCAGGAAGCTGAAGTGCCAGCGGGGAGGCTGCCCCTCCAGCTTGAAGGCAGTGGCGACGACCGAGCCGTCGCTCAGCCGCGCGGCAAAGGCGAAGTCATGCACGTAGCCGTTCAGGTTGAGCACCGTCGCGCGCAGGCCGTCGGCATAGCGCACCAGAAAGGCCACCGGCGGCTGCGGGCCAGGAGAGGCCACACGACGCGTGGCCCGCGTACCAAAGTACTCGGGCGCCGCCCCCGGCTCATGCCGAGCAACGGCCAGCGCAGCGGCGTACAGCTCCATCGGGAAGCGCACCTCCTCTGAGTGGCCGGAGGTTCCAGAGGCACCTTGAGCGCCTGAGGCGTCCCACGTGCGCCAGAAGGCATCGTCGGCGAGCAGGCGCACGGCCGCTACGCCCGTCTCGCCGCCGCGCCGACGCTCCACCATGCATTGCAGCGTCTCCAGCGCATGGAAGCCGTAGCTCTCGGTTGGGCCATGGCTCAGCACCAGCGCCTCCTGCACCTCCGCCTCTGGCGGCAGATCAAGCTCCGGGTCGCGAAATGTCACCGGCAGCGACGAGCCGGCCATGAAGGGCATGCCCAGCGCGCGTGCGGTGTCGTACATCCACTTCGCGTGCTCCCACGAATACGACAGGTGCTTGTCGTTGAACAGCGGTACCGCGCGGCCGGCCCGGCGCATCACATTCGTCGCTCGCTCGAAGAACTCGCGCCGCGGGTAGAGGTGCTGCCCCCGCTCGTTCCATGGGTAGTCACCGTGCTCGGCCACGATGAGCACGGCGTCGACCTCGAGCCTGCCACGGCCACGCTCGAGCGCCTCTTCGATCGTGCCGTAGATCGGCACGCCGAAGCGCCGCGCCCAGCGCCGGCTGAGATCGTTCTCGGGGATCTGGTCGACGTAGAGAGAGACGATCTCCACCGCGGGCCTGGCCGGCTCTCCATCCAGGTCATAGCCGGCCAGGAGCTTGGGGATGATCACATCGGCGTGGGAATCTTTGCGCCAGACGGTCGTGATCGCGGCCACACGCTTGCGCTGCTCGCTCATCTCGTCGCTCTCCTTCCTCATGCTCCTTGCTTCTCGTTTCTCTGCCTGGCCGGCTGCCGGGTGGGCAATAGCACATCCGCGTCCATTCTCTGCGCTCTCGACCTCGTGCGATACATCCTCGAGGCAGGCGTGGCAGCCAATGGCACATCCACGTCCATCCTGTGCTCCCCGGCAATTGGCCTGCTCCGCTCCGGCGTATCCAGCGTGTCCAGCGTATCCGGCGTATCCAGCGTATCCAGCGTATCCGGCGTTCGGCCGGTATCATAGCGGCGGCGAGTGAACCCGGCCATTCACCAGCTTCGACCATACGCCTTTACCCAGCTGCGCGCCAGGCAGGATGAGCTGGCCGCCCGCGGCGTGCGGCTGCTCAACTTCGGCGTCGGCGATCCTGAGGATGAGACGCCGGCCTTCATTCGCCAGGCGCTGATCGACGCCATCACACCGGCCGGTCGCTATCCCACCGCCGCCGGCCTGCCGGAGCTGCGCGCGGCCGTGGCCGCGTGGATCGGCCGGCGCTTCGGCGTGGAGGTGGACCCAGACCGGCACGTGCTCCCCGCCAATGGCTCCAAGGAGGCGCTCTATAACCTCGCGCCGCTGCTGCTCGACGATCCCTTTGGCCGCCGCACGCGCGAGCTGGTGGCGGTGCCGGAGCTGGCCTACCAGGTCTACGCCGATAGCGCGCTGCTGCATCACGCCGAGGTGCTGCCGCTCCCGCTGGACGAGCACTGGCTGCCCGACCTGAACGCCATCACGCCGGCAATCGGCGAGCGGCTGAAGCTGCTGTGGCTCAACTACCCGAATAATCCCACTGGTGCGCTTGCGCCGCTGGACTACTACCGCGAGGTGCTCGCGCTGGCCGACCGGTATGGCTTCTATGTCGCCTCGGATGAAGCCTATAGCGAGCTGTGGTACGACGACGCAGACGAGGGCGGCACCCAGGGGCCGCCGCCCTCGCTGCTCCAGGCGGCGCAGGCGAGCGGCTTTGAGCGCGTGCTGGTGATCAATACGCTGAGCAAGCGCAGCAACATGACCGCCTATCGCACCGGCTTCATCGCCGGCGATCCGGCGGTGATCCGAGTGATGAAGGACGTGCGCCCCAGGATCGGCGTCGCCACGCCGGAGTTCATCCAGCGGGCGGCGATCGCTGCCTGGAGCGATGAGCAGCACGTGGCACAGCAGCGCGCGCGCTACGCCGAACGGCGCGCGCTCTTCCTGGCGCTGTTCCGCCGGCACGGCGTGCAGGTCGAGGCCAGCCAGGGCGCGTTTTATCTGTGGCTGCGCGTGCCGGCGTGGGTGCCCGGCCGCGATTCAGAGGCGTTTGCCGCTCGCCTGCTCGAGCGCGGGGTGATCGTGCTGCCGGGCGCCTTCTTCGGCCCGCGTGGGCGCGAGTACGTGCGCCTGGCGTACGTGCCGAAGCTGGAGGTGTGCCGCCAGGCGGTGGAGATTCTGGAGCGTTTCTTGGAGGAGCACGCATGAGTACAGCGGTAGCCAGCACACGCCCCGGCCGCATCGCCACGGCCGAGGAGTTCGCTGCGCTGGTGGAGTCGATCGAGCGCCGGCCGGGCTACCGGCGGCCGGCGGCATTTGCCGTTGGACTGGCCAGCTATGGCGTGGCCGACGTGGCGAATCCGGCAGCCGGGCCAAATGAGAAGGTGCTCGACGTCTACTATCCGGTGGTCAACCTGCAGGAGCACTACGGCAGCGCCGCGCTCTTGGCCGAGCTCACCGGCTATCTCGAAGGGAGCGCTACCTATCCCCTGGAGCGCTCGCAGCTCCAGCAGGCGCTGGACTGGCTCGCCCCCTTCGTCGGTGATGGCCAGGCGCACCCCAACACGCAGCTACTGCAGGACCTGCTGGAGGGCGACGCCACCGCGCCGCCGGAGGGGCCCGCGGCGCTGGTGCCGCGGCGGGTGGTGGTGACGTTCATTGGCGATCTCGCCGCGCCGCCGGTCGACGCGTATGACGTCTATCTGCGGCTGCACCTCCTTTCGCATCGCAAGGTGCAGCCGCACGGCCTCAATCTAGATGGCGCATTTGGCCTGCTCAACAATGTGGTGTGGACGAACCTCGGCCCCTTCGATCCCGAGACATTCGAGCGCCTGCGCCTGCGCCTGCGTGCGCGGGGCGTGCCGGTGCTGGTGCACGCGATCGATAAGTTCCCGCGTCTGGCCGATTACGTGATTCCCAGCGGCGTGCGCATCGCCGATGCCGACCGCGTGCGGCTCGGCGCCCACCTCGCCCCCGGCACGACGGTGATGCACGAGGGCTTCTGCAACTTCAACGCCGGCACGCTCGGCCGGTCGATGGTGGAAGGGCGCATCTCGGCCGGCGTGGTCGTCGACGACGGCAGCGACATCGGCGGCGGCGCGTCGATTATGGGCACGCTCTCCGGCGGCGGTAAGGTGGTCGTCAGAGTCGGGAAGAACTGCCTGCTCGGCGCGAACTCGGGCCTGGGTATCCCGCTCGGCGATAACTGCACCATCGAGGCCGGCCTCTACGTCACCGCCGGCATGCCGGTGAAGCTGCCTGATGGGCGGGTGGTCAAGGCGCGTGAGCTGGCCGGGCAGAACGATCTGCTGTTCCTCCGCCACAGCCAGACGGGCGAGGTGCTGGTGCGCCACAAGCAGAACCAGGTGGTGCTCAACGAGGCGCTGCATGCCAACCAGTGAGGCTTCCGGTGGGACACCGAACGTCCGGTGCAGCTTGGGAGGTGCTCAACGAGGCGCTGCACGCCAACCAGGGAAGCCGGCCACCAAGCGCGCGATTATAGGTATACTTTGTATATCTCGCATATACGAGACAGGGACATGTTCGTCAGCAAGCTACGCAAGGTAGGCAACAGCTACGTCGTGACGGTACCGCGCGAAGAGGTGGAACGGCTGGGGGTGAGCGAGGGCCAGCCCCTCGCCGTCGAGGCGCGGCCGGCGGCGGTGGAGGTAAAGCCCCGGCTGATCCCTGAGCTACGCGAGGCGTTCGAAGCAAGCTGGCGGCGCAACGAGGCAGGTTACCGCTATCTTTCCGGCCGGTAGCTCACCGTGTCGCCATCCGAAGACGTTACCTATCTCAGCCTTGCCGACGTGCTTGCGCTGCACGAAGCGGTCATGGAGCGCACCGGATATGCCCCTGTACCGCTGCGTGACCCGGGCGCGCTCGAATCGGCGGTGCTCAAGCCACAGATGGCAGCCTACTACGAAGGTGCCGATCTCGTGCGCCAGGCAGCGCTGCTGGCCATAGGGATCTCGCAGGCGCAGGCATTTCTGGATGGCAATAAGCGCACCGCTTTCGCCGCGCTCGATGTCTTCCTGCGCCTCAATGGCCACGCGTATGACGGTGAGCCGGTCGCCCTCGGCGAGCAGCTCGAGGATCTGGCCGCCCGTCCGGATCGCCTGGAGGCGGTGACGCGCCGCTTCGAGGATTGGCTGCGGCCGCGGGTCGGGCCGGCCGATCGCTGAGCGTGGCGCAGGATGGCCTTCGCGCGGCGTCATGGCTCGGACCGGCGTCCTGGGGCCGCTGTGCGCGTCGCCGGGCTGGTCGGCATGGTCGGCGCATCGTTTGGCGACGTCGCGCAGCCGCTGCGGGAGCACCAGTTCCGCTGGCTCTGGCTTTCCACCTTCGCCTGGAACTTCGCCCGCTGGATGGAGCTGACCGTCACCGGCTGGGTGGCGCTGGAGCTTACCGGCTCGCCCTGGCTGGTGGCCTTGATCGGCGTGGCGCGCAATGCTTTCCTGCCGGTGGCCGGGCCGATCACCGGAGCGCTGGCCGATCGCTTCGATCGCGTGCGCCTGATGAAGCTGGCGCAGTGGGGGAACGTGCTGGTGGTCGGCGCGGTCGCCGGGCTGCTGCTCCTGGGGCGGGGCGCCTACTGGCAGCTGGTGCTGTGCAGCCTGTGGCTGGGAGCAAGCTGGGGCATCGACTGGCCATCGCGTCGAGCCACGATCGCCGATATGGTGGGCCCCGAGCGCGTGCTCCAGGCGGTGGTACTCGATAACGTGACGCAGAACCTCTCGCGCATCGCCGGGCCGCTGCTGGCCGGCGCCGTGCTCGCCGCCGCGGGTGGCGCCGGCGCCTATGCTGTACTGGCGGCGAGCTTTCTCCTGGCCTCCACCGTCCTCGTGCCCGTTCGGCCGCGCCGGCGACTGAACAGGACCCCGGGACAATCTGTCTGGCGCGAGCTGCGGGCCGGGCTGGCCTACGTGCGGCACGATGCGGCAATCTGGGCCGTGCTGGTGATCACCGTGCTCATGAACTGCCTGCTCTTTCCCTACCAGCAGCTCCTCTCGGTCTTTGCTGAGGACGTGCTCCACGTCGGGCCGGTGGGGCTGGGCGCGATGGGTGCGGCCAATGGTGCCGGGGCTGCGCTCGGCCTGCTGCTGCTCCCGCCACTGCGCCGCCTGCGCTGGCAGCGCCTGGCCTTTGCCGGCGGATCGTGCCTCGGCTGCCTTGCCGTCTTTTGCTTTGCGCGCACCACCTGGTTTCCGGCAGCGCTGGCCCTGCTGGTGGCCGCCGGCCTGGGCACGGCGGCGTTTGGCACGATGCAGAGCACCATCATCCTCTCTCGTGCCGAGCCTGCCTGGCGCGGCCGCGCGATGGGCCTGCTGGCGCTGGCTATCGGCAGCGCGCCGGCCGGCGCGCTCGAGACAACGATCCTTGTCGACCGGTTTGGGGCGCCGGCGGCGGTGGCAGCGAATGCCGCCCTCTGCGGCGTGCTGGTCGCCTGGGCCGCCTGGCAGAGCGGCGTGCTCGCGACCCGGCCTATGGCTCGGAGCGCGCCAGCGCCTGCGCTAGATCGGCAATGAGGTCGTCGGCCGATTCGACGCCCACCGAAAGGCGCACGAGGTTCTCGCCGATGCCCAGCGCTGCGCGCTGCTCTGCCGAAAGGCCGCGGTGCGACGCCTGCGCCGGGAACATCACCAGCGAGTAGACGTCGCCCATCGTTGGCGCCGGCAGGAAGAGACGGAGCGAGTCGATGAAGCGGGCGACCTCGGCCGCCCCGGCCGCGCGAAGCTCGAACGAGACCACGCCACCGAAGCCACGGCCGCCGAAGAGGCGCTGGGCGAGGGCATGCTGCGGGTGAGTCTCCAGTCCAGGATAATGGACGCGCTCTACGTGGGGATGGCCAGCGAGGTAGCGCGCAACGCGCAGGGCATTGGCGCAGTGGCGCTCCATGCGCAGGGGAAGCGTGCGCAGGCCGCGCAGCGCCAGCCAGGCATCGAAGGCACCCAGCGTCGCGCCGGCCAGCCGGGCCACCAGCTGCAGCGGCTCCGCCAGCTCAGCGTTGCCGGCAGCCACGCCCGCGGTGAGATCGCCGTGGCCGCCCAGATACTTGGTGGCGCTGTGCACGACGGCGCCGGCTCCCCATTCGAGCGGGCGGCACAGATAGGGCGAGGCAAAGGTGTTGTCCACGATGAGCAGCGCCCCCACCTCGCGGGCAATCTCGGCCAGCGCCGGCAGGTCGGCCAGGCGCAGCAATGGATTGGAGATCGTCTCGAGGTAGATCACGCGCGGGCGCGCCTCGCGCACGGTGGCGCGAGTGGCTTCGAGATCGGTCGCATCCACGAACCGGACGCGCACGCCCTGGGTCGCAAAGAAGCTGGTGAGGAGCGCCTGCGTGGCCCCGTACAGGTCGCGCGCAGCCACCACCGTATGGCCCGACTGCAGGCCGGCGGCGACGAGCGCGGCGTGGATCGCCGCCATGCCCGAGGCGAAGGCCACCGCCGCCGGCGCGCCCTCGAGGGCCGCCACCGCGCCGGCAAAGGCGGCGGCGGTGGGCCCGCCGTGGCGGGCGTAGACATAGCCGTGCTGAGGATCGTCAAAGGCACGGCTGAGCGCGCCGAGCGAGGGGAAATAGTAGCTCGATGATGGCTGGATGCCGGGCGCCACCGGCGTGCCCATCCCCTCCACACTCCCCTCCGGCCCGGGCCGGCCACCGGCCAGAATCGGCCCGCTCTCCCTGCCGGCGTGCACCGCGCGCGTCTCGAAATGCCAGGCTTCCATGGCTCACGATGCTATCACCTCTCTTCACGCGGAAGGCAGGATGCTCAGCCAGAGACGAGCGGAGATCGGCGTAGCTCCTCAAGGAACTCGGCGGGCGTGAGGAGTAGGATGGGCGCCACGGCGGATCGTGCCTCAGGCGTGAGCAGGTGCCGCCGGTCGAGCGTGATGGCGGCGTGAACAGGAAGCCGGCGGGCGAGGGCGAGCACATAACGATCCTTTGGCGCCGTCACCATGCCAATAGCCTCTAGCTCGCTCGCTGTTGGCGGATCCAGCATTTCCGGCGACGTCTTCGCCAGCAGCGTGTAGAAGCGCGCGACCGCGTCGGCAGTCGACTTCCGGCGCAGATTGTGGAGCGTCTCGAAGAGCAGGAGCTGCGAGACGACGGCACGATAGCGGACTCCCTGGCAGATCTCCACGACGAGGGCGGAGCCGCCTGTGGGCGAATGCGCCGCCGCGAACCAGACCGATGCATCGAGCAGGAGCGGCGCCCGGGGCATTGGCCTAGATGGGACATCGGCCACGTGATGCCGCTACAGGCGCCCGACCGCTAGAAGCCGCCGCACGGCTGCCGCCGTCTCAGGGGCGATACGATCCGACTGGAGGAACTCTTCGATCTCGTCGTCGGTATAGTCGCGCACCCCCTCGAGCGCTTCCGTGATGATTAGTGGCTTGAGCTCGATGCGGCGCCGCTGTGGATCAAGCGTGACACGCAGCGGCGTCGAGCCCGTAATGCCGAGGAAGCGGCGAAACTCAACCGGAATGGTAACCTGCCCCTTGGGCAGGGGCCACACGATCTTCTCAGTATTCCGAGGCTGCTGGATGGGGCGGCGCGCTCGTGCCATTATACTGCCTTCAAGAATTTGGAAATTCCAGCTTTTGGCGATTCCACCGAATGATAGCGCACCGGGAAGGCCGCCGGTGCCGGGCAGGGCGGCGACATCTGAACCGCGCACCCCGCCGAACTTGACGTGGACGTAAATGTTACTATCACGGTGATGTGGTCTGGATCGGCGTACAGCCTGTACTGGATGGGCTATGGGGATCGCGAGGGGCCGCGCCCACAGGTCACGTGGGCGAAGGTGCGCCGGGTGGCGTCGTACCTGCGCCCCTACGTGGGCAAGACGGCACTCGTGCTGCTGTGCATCGCCGCCGGGTCGGGTATCAACCTGCTGCCGCCGCTGGTGGTGCGGGGGCTGATCGACCGCGCGATGCCGCAGCGGAACCTGCACCTGCTCAATCTGCTCGTGCTGGCGCTCATCACCATCCCCTTCGTCGCCGGCCTGATCTCCGTCGGCCAGCAGTACCTCAATAACCTGATCGGCCAGGCAATCATGTCGGACCTGCGCCTGCAGCTCTTCTCCCACCTGCAGCGCCAGTCGCTCCGCTTCTACACCGTCACCCAGACCGGCCAGATCATGAGCCGGGTAAATAACGACGTGGCCGGCGTGCAGAACGTCGTCACGGGCACGCTGGCGAATATCGCCCAGAACAGCGCCACGGTGCTCTTTACCATCGCGACCATCTTCTGGCTGGACTGGCGGCTGGGCATCCTGGCCCTGGTGATCGTGCCAACGATCGTGCTGCCGCTGCGGCGCGTGGGCCGCTTTCGCTACCGCGTCTCGCGCGAGACGCAGCAGAAGCAGGCGGAGATGACGGCCTTTCTCCAGGAGCGCGTGGGCATCAGCGGCTATATCCTGGCACGCATCTTTGGCCGCCAGCGCGACGAGCTCGAGCGCTTCAAGAGCATCAACCGCGAGCTGATGTCGCTGCAGATCCGCTCGGCGATGGTCGGGCGCTGGTTCTTCATGTTCGTGAGCGTCATCAGCTCGGTGGGGCCGGCGCTCGTCTTCTGGTTCGGCGGGCGCGAGGTGATCGAGGGGCGGATGACGATCGGTACCGTGGTTGCCTTCGTCACCTATCTGGGCAATCTCTACCGGCCGATTGGGCAGCTGGCCAACATCTACGTCGATGTGCAGGGAGCGCTGGCCGTCTTCGACCGGATCTTCGAGTATCTGGACCTGGTGCCCGACGTACGCGAGAAGCCGAACGCGATCGTGATGCCGCCGGCGAAGGGACACATCGTCTTTGAGGATGTGCGCTTCACCTACCCGGCGCCGCCGCCGCGAATGCCGGACCAGATGGCGTGGGAGGCGGGCGGCGACTGGCGGTCGCTGCGCATCGGTGGGCGCAGCAGCAGCGGCGGGCGCAGCAGTAGCTGGTGGGGCAGTCTGGACATGGGAAGCTGGTCGCGCAACCTCAGCCGGGCCAGCGAGCCCGCCGCTACGCAGACGACGGCAGATGGTGCGAATGGCGCACCGGCAGTTGAAGTCCCACGCCGCCCGGCGCTCGACGGCGTGTCGTTCGAGATCGAGCCGGGGCAGCTTGTGGCCCTCGTTGGCCCTTCCGGAGCCGGCAAAACGACCTGCACCTATCTCATCCCGCGCTTCTATGATCCCGATGAGGGACGCGTGCTGCTCGATGGCTACGATCTGCGTGACGTGACGCTCGATTCGCTCGCAGCGCAGTTCGGCATGGTGACGCAGGAGAGCTTCCTTTTCCACGATACGGTGCGCAACAACCTGCTCTACGCCAAGCCGGATGCTACCGAAGCCGAACTGATCGCCGCCTGCAAGGCTGCCAACATCCATGACCTGATCGCCTCGCTGCCGGAGGGCTACGACACGGTGGTGGGCGAGCGCGGCTTCCGCCTCTCGGGTGGTGAGAAGCAGCGCATCTCGATCGCGCGCGCCATTCTCAAGGATCCGCGTATCCTCATCCTCGATGAGGCGACGAGTTCGCTCGACTCGACCTCCGAGGCGCTGATCCAGGAGGCACTGGCCCCCCTGATGCGGGGGCGCACCAGCGTGGTCATCGCCCACCGGCTCTCCACTATTCTGGCGGCCGATCTGATCCTGGTCTTCTCGCAGGGGAAGATCGTCGAGCGCGGCACGCACGCCCAGCTGGTGGAGCAGGGTGGCCTCTACGCTGAGCTCTACCGCCTGCAGTTCCGGCGCGGCCTGCGGCGAGGCGAGCCTCAGCAGCCCCAGCAGGAGGAGGTCCAGCGCGAAGGCGCCCAGCCCCTTGCCGGTCTGTAGCCGGGACAGGGAACCGAGCCTAACCTGGCCGAGCAGGCCACCCAAGGATTACCCTATCGTCCAGCGGGCGTCGTTGACCAGCTCCAGCCGGCCACTCTGGGAGGAGCGGATGCCGGCGTCGAGAATCGCCATCGCGTCCAGATTGAAGCCGACCTGCAGCGTCTCGTGTAGCGGCTCGCCCGTCTCCAGATGGTGCATCACCTCTTTCCCCAGCGTCTCACGCCCCGGCGGTAGCGGATCGAGCGGCACCACCTCCGGCTGGTGGCCACGCCCGCGGCGGATCGTCGCCGTCTGCCGGTCGCCCTGGCGCTCGACGACGATGGTGCCGGTCGAGCCATAGAGGATCGGCCCGGTGGGAATGCCGTGGTCGGGGCACGACCACGTCGCCTCCAGGATGGCGATTGCCGCCGGGAAACGCACCGTGATCACGGCGTTGTCGTCGGCGTCGCCGTATGGCGTCAGCAGGTTGGCCCGCAGCCCGTAGGCAGCGACGGCCGGCTCGCCGATAAACCAGCGCGCCAGACAGGCACCGTAGCAGCAGTAATCCAGCAACGCGCCGCCACCGGTCGCGGCGTGGTGCCACCAGGTGGCGCCCTTCTCCACGTCGCTCATCTCCACCGCCTCGCCCGATACGCCGGGATGGGTAGAGCCGTGCGAGAGCGGGCCCATCGATCCGGCGCGCCATTTGACCTCCCAGAGCTGGCCGATGGCGCCTTCGCGCACCAGCCGGAAGGCCGTGCGCACCGGAGCCGACCATGTCGTCGGCCAGTTGACCGCCAGCATGACCCCGGCGGCCTGCGCGGCACGAGCCATCCGCAGTGCCTCCGGCATGCTCGCGGCCATTGGCTTTTCGGTCACCATATGCGCGCCATGGGCCGCGATCGCCTCCGCCACCTCGCCGTGGCGCGCATTCTCCGGGCAGAAGAGCACCAGGTCGAACCGCTCGCGGTCGAGCAGCTCGCGGTAGTCGTCGTAGATCTTGGGGATGCCCACCTCCTCGTGCGCGTGGCGCTTGTTCCACTCGCGCGTGAAGCGGGCCTCCACCAGCTCGGGCCGATCCGGCTTGGTGTCGGCGCAGGCGACCCATTCGATATTCGGCAGCTCGCCGAAGGTGCGCATCAGCTCGTTGATATGCATGTGGGCGAAGCCAATCACTCCCAGGCGATACGTCCTGGCCACGGCGAACTCCTCTCGCTATTCCCTATTCAAAGGTGAAGACACACTTGCCCGTCTTGCCACCATCGAAGAGCGCGAACGCCTCGGCTGCCCGTTCGAGGGGGAAGCGGTGGGTGATCAGGTGCTGGAGCGGCACGCGCCGGTCGACGATGAAGCGGGCGCACTCTTCCATCCCCACCGTGCTGAAGGTCCAGGAGCCGTAGATCGTCAGCTGCTTGTGGATGATCTGCGGGCTGACGTCGAAGGTCGTGGTATTGCCTTCGCCGACGAAGCAGACGCGGCCAAAGGTACGCGCGCACTGCACCGCGTTGACCCGAGCCTCTGGATTGCCGGTGGCGTCGAGCGCCGCGTCGGCGCCTTCGCCGTGGGTGAGGTCGCGGATCGCCTTCACCGGATCGGTCTCGCCCGCGTTGATCGTCTCCGCCGCCCCATGCTCGCGGGCCAGCGCGAGCCGCTCCGGCGCGATGTCGATGGCGATGACCCGCGCTCCCATCGCTGCCGCCAGCATCGTGGCGCTCAGCCCAACGGGCCCCTGGCCGTAGATCGCCAGCGTATCGCGCCCGGAGACGTCCAGGCGTTTGAGCGCCATATAGGCGGTGCCGGTGCCGCAGGCGACGGCCGCACCCTCCTCATAGGTTAGCTCCTCGGGCAGGCGCACGAGCGTCGACGCGGGGGCCAGGAGGTAATCGGCGTTGCCGCCGTGGGCATTCGAGCCATAGGTCTTGTGCGAGACGAGACAGAGCTGCGAATAGCCCACCCGGCAGTACTTGCACTGCCCGCAGCCGTAGTAGTGGTGCATCATCACGCGGTCGCCGGGCTTCCAGGCGGTGACGGCACTTCCTATCTCAGCGACGACCCCGCATGGCTCGTGCCCCGAGATGAAGGCTCGCTCAGGGTCGCGTCGCGGGCCACGGTAGGGACGCAGGTCGCTCCCGCAGAGGCCGGAGGCCTTCATCTGGATCACCACGTCGTGCGGCCCAGGTGCCGGCTCCGGAAAGTCGCGGAGCGCCACCTGCCGCTCGCCTAACAGCAACACCCCTCGCATCGCTTGCTCCTTTCTCTCGGTGCGCCAGTCGCCGGGCTCTGGTGCTGGGAGATGTGTCACCGGAGTCCGGAGCCGCCGGCCGCATCGTGCGCCGGGCCGTGTGCCGGTCCCAGCGGGCCCCAGCCCGGCCACGGCGGCGGCACTAAGACTAGCGCGCGCGGCGCCCACGCGCCAGCATAGCTGGCCGTGGCGAGGAGGTACGAGCCGCTTCGCAGTGTCACACACAATCCGTACGGCGCTTACCGAGCAGGCCCAGGCCGGTAGACTCGGCCGGTGTATGCGCCATTGCCTTTGGCCACGGCGGCCGCGCCCTGGCGGACGCCTGGCGCGCACGGCAGCAATCGTCGTCCTGGCACTCGGCGTCGGGCTGGCGGTGGGCTGGAGCGCGCCAGTCTCCTCCGGCGACCTGCGGCCGAGCCCAGATGCCGTGGAATATGGGCTCATGGCCGCGGCGCTGGCGCGCGGCGAGCGGCCGGTGCTGCGCACAGATGGCCTGGAGGCCCCGCCGCGGTATCCACTCGGCTACCCGCTGCTTGCGGCGCCGCTGGTCAAGCTGGCGGCGCGCGGCGGCCGGCCGCAGCCATACGATACCGTGCTCGCCTCCTTGCTGGCAGGGATCGTCACCCTTGCCGCGGCCGGCCTGGCCGCGCAGCGCGTCTTTGATACCGGCGCAGCGATCGTCGCCATCCTGCTGATTGCGGCCAGCCCCTTCTACGCCGCGTATGCGCGCGCGGTGATGGCCGAGATGCCCTCGGCGGCGCTGCTGGCGTCGATGGCCGCGCTGCTGGCCGGCATGGCGGCCCCTGGAACCCGTACCCTTGCGCCGGGAGCCGGTGGCGAGGGAGCCTCGTCCGAGCACGCCGACCGGGTAGCTGCTCAAGGGCCTGAGAGAGCCCAGGTGGGTGGGGTGGGAGCGCCGGCGGAGGATTCTGGGACGCATTCGGGGCGCGGCGGCCGGTGGGGCGCGAGCTTCGCACTCGGTCTTCTGCTGGCCGGTGCAGTGTGGGTGCGCCTGGCCAACGTGCAGGCGGCTCCGGCACTGGCGCTCGGGCTGTGGCTGGCCGCCGGTCGTGGCCGGCCGGCACGCGGCGCGCTGGTGGCACTGGCCGGCGGCGCCCTGCTCGGCCTGCTGCCGCTGGCCGCCGAGCAGTGGCTGGCCTACGGCTCACCCGTGCGCACCGGCTATCACCTGTGGACGCCCGAATGGACGGGCAGGGGACAACCCGCCTTTTCGCCAGCCTATGCGCTCGCGCACCCGGCGCTGCCCGCCTCGGCGGTGCAGCCGAACCTGGTGCATTACGGCATGGCCTGGCTTGGCCTGCCAGCGCAGGGCGAGGGCGGCCATCCGGCCAGCAGTCCGGTGCACCCCTTCGCGGCCGGCGCCATTGCCATCCTGGCACTCGTCGGGGCGTGGCGAGCCTTCACCCTCGGTCGAGCGACGCTCGGCCGTACCAGAGCGTGGCCAACTCCGGCGCGGGCCGGCGGGTGGCGGGCACTCGCCCGGCCGGAGCGCGCGGCTGCACCGGCTAGTGCCGTCGCGGCGTTCGTGCTGGCTGGGATCGGGAGTGCGTTCATCGTCTACGGCCTCTATTTCTACCAGGACACGCGCTTTCTCGCCCCCTGGTCGCCGCTGTGGCTCCTGCTGGCTGCGGGCGGTGTGATGTCGCTCTCCCGGCGACTGGCTGGGGGGAGCGTGACGTCGCTGCCCCGGCGGCTTGGTCGTATCGGCCGGGTCGCCGCGCTCGGCCTCGCGGCCGTGCTCCTCGTCCCCCTGTGGCCGGCGATAACCGGCGCGCCCTTATGGCAGCAGGTGGCCGGGCGGCAGCGTGCTGCCGTGCCGCCGCGCCTGGCCCAGCTCCAGGCGCTGGCACGCGAGACCGGCCCGCAGGCGTGGATCATCTCGGCCATCGATGGCCCGCTGGTCGATGAGTATGTACTGCGCGGCACCACGCGCCGCTACGTGCCGCTGGCCCGCGGGCTCGAGTTCGTCGATAAGCCGCCGTTCGCCGCCGTGCGCACGGCCGAGGAGCTACACGACGAGATTGCGGCGCGGCTCGGGCCAGCGATTGCCGCGGACGGGTCGGCGGAGGCGTCGGTGGTACTCGATCGCTGGTCGCTTGAGCTGGCCGAGCTTGTGCCGGACTACCGCGCCGCGCTGGAGCGCGCGCTCGCCAGCTTTGACCTGCTGCCGGGTGGGGCCGGTGCGCCGCGCCGACCCTCGTTCTACGTGCTGGTGCCGGCCAGGCCGGACCATGGACTGGGTGCCTACGACCTGCGCGAGGGCGAGCTGCTGCGCGGCAGCGGCGAGCCGGTCTACCTCTACGAGGAAGGACGGCGGCGCCACGTGGCCTCGCTCCAGGCGTTTACGGCCCGCGGGTGGCGCTGGGAGGACGTGCGCCGGCTGCCGGATCGGGTGCTGGAGGCGATTCCGGAGGGCCGGCCGCTCGAGTAAGTAGGCAGACTCAGCCGGCTGGGATAATCTTTGGAACGGCGGAACGGCGCGCGCCGAAACGCGAAGGGGAGCAAGCAAGGTGGCACATGAACCCGATGCGGACCGCATAGCTGGTGCTCAGGATGGGGAGACGGCTCAGGTGGGAGAAGCCTCTCCGGAGGCAAAGGCCGCGGCGGCGGAGGAGGTAGTGCTCAATGCCGCGGTGGCCTTCGCCGGCCAGGTGGTGGCGGCGGCACAGCAGGCCGTGAGCAAGGCCGATGTGCCGGAAGCGCTCCAGGGCCTGATGCTGCGCCAGTATTACCTGGAGACGGCGGCGCTCTGCCTGCGCCGGCTGGCCGAATCGTACGAGGGCGCCGCGGCCGATCCACCGCAGCCGGACCTCCGTGACCTCCTGGCGGATGGCGCGCGGCGCGCCAGCGAGGCGAGCGCCGCCGTCGAGGCATTGGGCGACCTGAGCCTCGATCTGCTCGATCGGCTGCTGTAAGCGCCGGTGCGCCGCGCGCTCGCCTCGCCTTGCGCTGCGCTCAGCGCGGCTCGCGCCAGCGCCGGAGCAGATCGGCCAGCGCGGCGTCCCACTCGACCGCGCCGGGCGACCCGGTCGGGCGCGGCCGTTCCCAGAGCGCTTCCAGCAGGAAGGCCAGCAGCGCACTCCGCAGCCAGCGCGGCACTGGCCGGCCGGCATTGAGGCAGGCGACGAGTGCGCGTGCCAGGCCATCCGCCTGGCCGCAGAGGAATGGCTCGTTGACCCGCCAGCGGCGGCAGGTCGCGAGCAGATCGAGCACCGTCCACGTATCGAGCCGCTCCGGCGGCGGTGCCGGCGGCGGGCCTACCCGTGCCGGCCCGGTCGATGAGGCAGGGTGGCTGGCCATCGTCTCTGATCTAGTCCCTCCCTTCGCTGCTGGCACTGCTGGATCGTCCAGGATCAGCGCCGGCATCGTACCGCATCTGGCCTGGCCGGTACCGGCCGGTGAACGGCTATGATCTGGGGCGAAGTGGAGGGCGAAGCAATCCGATCACCGGCGCGCGGGGAGGGCCGGCGGCTGACTGCCTCCCGGCCGGAGACGAAGCGGCGTGATGGGGTGATGGCGTGACACGGCCGGCGGCCGACGGGGAGGCGAGCGGGCAGTCCACGAGGCTGGCACCACCAGACGCCGATCGGTCTGCGCGGCCGGCGGCCGACGGGGAGGCGAGCGGGCAGAGAGCACCAGGGCGCCCGCGTACACCCGGTGCACCTGAAGGCCCGCCGGCCGCGCATGTGCCGCTGCTGGTCCTGCTCACCGTCGCGCACACCGTGGTCGATACGTATGCCACCACGGTGCCGGCGCTGCTGCCGTTCTGGCAGGCCCGATTTGCGCTGAGCTACGGTCTCTCCGGATTAATCACCGGCATTGCCAACGTCACCTCGTCGGTGGCGCAGCCGCTGGTCGGCGTGCTCACCGACCGCGGGCGCGATCCGCGATGGATCGCCGCCGCGTGCCTGGTGGCGGCGGCCGGGATCAGCGCCACCGGCTGGGCGCACACCTACCCGCTCTTTCTCGCGTTGGTGATCCTCGGAGGGCTGGGCGTCAGCGCCTTCCATCCGCAGGGCTATAAGCTCATCGGCCAGCATGCCGGTCGGCGGCAGGCAGCGGCCACCTCGTGGTTCCTCGTTGGCGGCAACCTTGGCGTGGCGCTCGGGCCACTGGTAGGAACAGCGCTGGCGCTGCGCTTTGGGCCCGAGGGTACCGGCTGGCTCTTCGTGCCGGGGCTGCTGCTGGCGCTGGCACTCTGGCGGCTGGTTCCCGGCTGGGTGGGCGGACGCCGGCTCCAGTGGCGGGCCTCCCCGGCCAGCGAGGTGGTGCCGGCACCGGTAGCCGGCGAGGTGGTGCCGGCACCGGTGGCTGTGGCCGGGCTGAGCACCCAGCGCCGCCTGATTGCCGTGGCCGTGCTCGTGCTCCTGGTGATCGTGCGCTCGGCCGTCTCCAGTGCCCTCAATAGCTTTATTCCGCTCTATTACGTGCGGGTGGCCGGCAGCGGCGCCGGCATGGCCAGCCAGGTGCTCTCGGGCATGCTCTTCTCCGGAACGCTGGCAACGCTGGCCGGCGGCTATCTGGCCGATCGCGTGGGCCGGCTGCGGGTGCTTGCGCTATCGCTGGTGGGCGTGCCGCCGCTGCTGCTGCTCTTCCTCGCGGCTCCGCCGACGAGCCTCGCGGCCGTCGGCGCGCTGTGGGGAGCCGGCGCGATGATCACGGCTTCGTTCTCCATCACCGTCGTGCTAGCGCAGGAGCTCTGGTACGAGCGGCGTGCGCTCGCCTCCGGAATCATCGTTGGGTTTGCCTTCGGCGTGGGCGGGCTGCTGGTGCCGCTGGTCGGCGTGGCGGCCGACCGCTGGGGGCTTCCCAGCGCACTGCGCCTGGTAGCGGTGCTGCCACTCCTGGCGCTGGCCTTCGCCGGCGTGCTCCGGCTGCTCCTCGGCAGCACCAGCGCGCGCGCGCGTGTGACGAAAAGCGGAAGACGGTCGAGTGCATGAGCCGGGGCATCGAGCCCGGTGGCGATGCCCGCTGGCGCGCGTCGCGTCATGAAAAGCTGAAGACGGCGCGTACCTGCACCCGCACGATCAGCTCGCCGGGCTGAATCGGGACGGCCGCTGCCGAGGCCGCATCGGCGGCGAGCGCCTGGCGAGGCAGCGGCTGCACCGACGATTGCTCAGAGAGCGACTGGAGGCCTGTGATGTGCAGGCCGAGCGCGCCGGCAAGCGCGTCGGCTTTCGCCCGCGCCGCCTGGGCCGCCTGCTGGAGCGCTTGGCGGCGCAGCGCCGAATCATCCTTGATGGCGAAGCGCACACCCCCGGCGAGGTTGGCCCCGGCGCCGACGGCCGCGTCGATGATCGCTCCGGTCTGGCCAAGCTGCTCGACGGTCACGTTCAGGCTGTTGGTAGCGCGGTAGCTCACGATCTGCGGGGGTGTCTGATCACCCGGCTTGGGCTGCGACAGAATGGGCGTCAGGCTCACGCCCCCGGTCTGCAGGTTGCGGTCGGGCACACCGAGGCGCTTGATGGCATCGATCACGGCGGCCATCGCGGCCGAAGCCGCGTCGAGCGCCTCGCGGGCGGAAGCGCCGCTCGATTGCACCCCGAGGTTGACGTAGGCAACGTCCGGCGCGCCGGAAGCCTCGCCTTCGCCGATCACGGCGATGCCGGGCGTGCCGGCTGCCGGCGAGCCCGGCGGCTCGACGCTCTGAGCGAGCGCCGTCGGGGCCGCGCCGCGTGGCCCCGCCTCCCGGGTGGCCATCAGCACGGCGGACGCAATCAGCGCCAACGAGCCGGCCAGCGCCAGCGAGAGTCGGGCGGGGGTGGAAAATGAGATCGACCTGAGCATTCGCCTGTCCTTTCTGTACCAGCCTTACCAGACCAGCCTTACCAGCTATCCTGCTGGCATTCGTCAGACGCTAGCGCGCGAGGAAAAGTTCCCTGCCTGGATAGGGGCCGGCAGGCTTGCGCAGAGTGGGGCGCCTGGATAGGGGCCGGCAGGCTTGCGCAGAGTGGGGCGCCTGGATAGGGGCCGGAGAGATTGACGAAGAATTGACGAAGAGGGGTCAAGATCAGTACAGTCCCGATAACACACTGCGCGCGCCAGCCGAGTGTCTGGGTAAGAGACCAAGGAGCAAGGGCGGCTCGGCGTAAAGACCCACGGGCACGGTGATGCGGCCGTGAGTGGCTGGTAGGTCGCGTGGTGTAGGCGGCCGGCCAGCGCAGCACGCGCCGCCGAGGAGGTGGCCATCGATGGGCCCATCACCGGATGAAACGGCCCCCTGGCTGCGGGCGTTATGTGCATAGACGGCATGGCAGTAGGTGGCGTAGGTGACTCGTCATGAGCGAGGCTGGTTCGAGGCTGCTCGGCCCGGCTAGCGCGACGGCGTGCGCCATGGCCGGCCGGCAGCGGCTGATCCACCGGCGGCGCGACGGTGCCGCCGGTGCAGGTGAGGAGTGAGCGAAGCGTGGTGGCGGTGGCGCCCGGCCGGCGGCTCGGCGCGTATGAGCTTGGCGAACCGGTGGGCCACGGCGGCAGCGCTGTGGTCTATCGGGCATACGACACCGTGCACCGGCGTGAGGTGGCGGTGAAGGTGATCGCCGGGCCTCATGCTGCCGACGCGACGTTCCGCGCGCGGTTCAGGCAAGAGGCCGAGGTCGTTGCGCGCCTGGATCACCCACATATTCTGCGTGTGCTGGATGCCGGCGAAGCGACCGAGCCGGCCAGCCTGCTTGGCTTTGGGAGCCTGCTCTACCTCGTCACCGACTACATGGCCGGAGGCAGCCTGGCCGGCCGGCTGGGCACGGGGGCTGGCCTGCGCGAGCGGGCGCTGCTAGCGACGAAGGTGGCGACGCAGGTGGGCGCTGCACTCGACTGGGCGCATGCTGCCGGGGTACTCCATCGCGACGTCAAGCCCTCCAATGTTCTGATCGCT
>Ga0070741_10005487_pt1 | contig 28147 bp, 22 predicted proteins | sample Coa_R1_4_FD_66440 | JGI IMG/M metagenome (GOLD analysis project Ga0070741, IMG submission 66440) | Surface soil microbial communities from Centralia Pennsylvania, which are recovering from an underground coalmine fire - Coalmine... | ecosystem: Environmental > Terrestrial > Soil > Unclassified ...
GCGGGGAAAGCTGTTCTATCGTTTGGCTCAACAAGCCGTGCAAGTAGACCCAGCGCCGTTCGCAACTTTGATCAAACCACAACCTATTGGGGTTGGTGGCGTCAAGTAAATACCCCTAAAGTTTTTTAAATGTGACAAAATAGTTTTGATTTATAATATCAGAAATATTATAAATTTGACTTCAGGTTGCCATCAACCGCAAAATAAGCAGCGTATTGCATGAGTCGAAATCAGGAAACTGATTTTTGAAGCGTCTCGGAGGGGGGCGGATTAAAGTCGCACGATGGAGGAAATTCATGTCCGAACAGGTTTTGATTTTTGATACGACGCTACGTGATGGCGAGCAGTCGCCTGGATGCAGCATGAATCTTGAAGAAAAGCTGGAGATGGCGCGGCAGCTTGATCGCCTGGGAGTTGACATCCTTGAAGCAGGATTCCCGATTGCGTCGGATGGCGATTTCGAGGCCGTGCAGGCCGTTGCGGCAGAAATCCGTCGTCCGATCATTGCTGCCCTGGCGCGAGCCAATGAAGTGGATATTGCTCGTGCCGGGGAAGCCTTGAAAGGCGCGGCCCGCCCACGCATTCACACGTTCCTTGCCACATCCGACATCCATTTGAAATACAAGCTGCGCAAGACGCGCGAGGAGGTGTTGAAGCAGATCAGTTGGGCCGTGGCTCATGCAAAGTCTCTGTGCGACGATGTGGAGTTTTCACCCGAGGATGCGGGTCGGACGGATCGTAGCTATCTGATTGAGTGCTGTCACGCGGCGGTTGAAGCCGGAGCGACGGTGCTGAATCTGCCGGATACCGTCGGCTACTGCCTGGAATCGGAATACGAACAGATGTTCGCGGATGTGAAGGCCAGAGTTCCGGGCATGGAGCGCGTTGTGCTCAGCACCCATACGCATGACGACCTGGGATTGGCCGTGGCCAATACGCTGGCGGGCATCCGCGGTGGCGCCCGCCAGGTGGAATGCACGATCAACGGCATTGGCGAGCGGGCGGGGAACGCGGCGCTTGAAGAAGTTGTGATGGCCATTCGGGTGCGGCACGATGTCTTGCCCCTTTTTACCAACATTCGTGCGGAGGAACTTTATCCTTCCAGCCAGTTGCTGGCGCGCCTGACCGGCATGGCGGTGCAAAGGAACAAAGCGATCGTGGGCCGCAACGCCTTCGCGCATGAAGCGGGCATTCACCAGGATGGCGTGCTGAAAAACGCCATCACTTATGAGATCATGCAGCCCCAGACCGTCGGGATGCCTTCCAACGAACTCGTTCTGGGAAAACATTCCGGCCGCCATGCCTTGGCGAAGCGCTATGAAGATCTGGGCTATCAACTTACCAGACCGGAGCTTGACCGTGCTTATCAGGTTTTTTGCCAGCTTGCCGATCGCAAGAAGCAGGTCTACGACGAGGACCTGATTGCTATAGTTTCCGACGGTTTCGCCAACGCGCCGGAGACGTTTACCCTGAAACTCTTTCAGAGCGTTTCGTCCAACGAGGGCCGCTCGACCGCCACCTTGGAACTGGAAAAAGACGGCCGTGTTTATCATGACTCCGCGACCGGCGAGGGGCCATGCGACGCCGCCTTTCGCGCCATCGACCGGATCACGGGGATTCCCGGCACCATTGTGGATTTCACCGTTAACACGGTCGGGCAGGGAGCTTTGGGTCTGGCAGAAGTGTCCATTCGCGCGCGCTTTCAGGGCCGCGAGTTTACCGGCAGATGGAGCAGCCAGAACGTTGTGGAAGCGGCCGCTCGCGCTTACTTGCAGGCGGCCAACCGCGCGGCTTATGAGTTGAAGCGTGTCGCGGAGGCGGCCGCGGCAGCACCGAAATCCGTGCATACAAACGCGATGGTCGATCGCATGTTTCCCGGGGGATATTAAGCCGCTCAATGAGGGAATCGATTCAGAGCTTCCAGCCATCAGGCTTCTTATTCGCCCAGAACCTTGATGAGGACTCGCTTCCGTCGCTGCCCATCGAATTCGGCATAGTAAACCTGCTGCCAGGGCCCCAAATCCAGCTTGCCATCTGTAACGGGAACAAGTACCTGATGACCGATCAGCAGGTTCTTTAGGTGCGCGTCACCATTGGTTTCTCCTGTTCGGTGGTGGCGATAGTCCTGACGAAAGGGCGCAAGTTTTTCCAGCCATTCTTCAATATCCGCAATAAGTCCGTCCTCGGCATCGTTAATGTAAACGCCAGCTGTAATGTGCATGGCGGAGGCGAGGACCAGACCCTCCCGGATCTTGGCCTTTTCCAGCGCCTTCTCAAGCTCTTCGGTGATGTTGATGAATTCTCGCTTCTTTTTGGTATTGAACCAGAGATAAGTGGTATAGGCTCGCAAAGATGACCTCCTGCCGGATAGATTGGTAGACTGCTGAAAATCCGTGTCATTCCGAGCGCGGTGACGAATCCGGCCTTAAGAATATTGGCCTGTCGCGATTCCTCCTTCGCCCCGCTCCGGACCGTTTTCGGCCCCACGGAACGACAGACGGGACGAGTTTTTCAGTAACTTACCGTGATTCGATGAGTCGGGAGTATCCCCCCGGTTGATTATAGGGACTCACATCGTTTTTTGATGTCCTTTACGAATTGCGCGACGTCCAGAGGACGATACAGAACGCGTTCAAAGCCTTGATTTTCAAGACTTTCCTCCGTTCTGAATATATGGGTGAGAATGATCCAAATGGGAATCAAGGCTGTCCATTTGGAAAGCAGCTTTAGCTCAGCTTTTGGACTAGGGCTTCCGAAAAGGTCGGCCACCAACAGTCTGGGGAGGGACTTAAGATCCGTGAGGTGATTAAGGGCTTCGCGCGGCATCTCGTAAGCTTCCACATCGATCTTTTCCTCCAGGAGTTGGGCCCGGAGCAGCGCGCGGAATCGCCAATCTCTTCCTGCGAGGATCACACAATTCATGAGGCATATTATCTCCAATTCTGGTCCAGCGAGCCCTGCCATATTTCTGAATGACGCCCAGAGCATGTATACTGAAAGGGGCTCCACTTTTTCGGTGAAACGGCCTTTGTGAGCTGAGAGCTTACCCCTGGAAGCGCCGCCAGCGCGAAATTGCTGTGCCATTGGGGCGAAACAGGTATGAAGATCAGGGTACTTTTTTTCGGCTTTGCCCATGACGTGACCGGCTTTGCGCAGGAGGAGGCTGAGGTTCCTGAGGGGGTCAGGCTAGACGATCTCTGGAAGGAGTATCAGAACCGCTTTCCGCGCCTGGCGGAGATGGCCGATTCGCTGCTAATCGCCGTGAATGAGGCCATCGCGAAACCCTCCAGAACGCTCCAGGAAGGAGACGACGTGGCTTTTTTGCCGCCTGTGAGCGGCGGGGAGGAAAAGGATTTTTTTCAGATCACGCGAAGTGTCATTCCTACCTCGGCTCTTGTGTCGCGATTGAAAGAGCCTCACGACGGAGCGGTTGTGGTCTTTGAGGGCATCGTTCGGAATCATTCTCAAGGGAGGAAGACAATTTATCTCGAGTACGAAGCCTATGAGCCCATGGCGATCCGAATGATGGAAGAGATTGGGCGTGAGGCAAAGCAAACATTTGCCATCGATCATATCGGCATGATCCACCGCATTGGGCGGATTGAGATTGGCGAAGCCAGCGTCGCCATTATCGTGACTTCCGCGCACCGTCGCGCGGCTTTTGAGGCCTGCCATTACGCGATTGACGAATTGAAACGGCGTGTGCCGATCTGGAAAAAAGAATATTTTGAGGACGGCTCCGCCTGGGCAGAAGGCGAATTTTCGAAAGGGATTCTCGCCGAAGCACCGAAATAATATGCCAGGTTTTTCTGACCGATTGTCCCGGCATGGATAACCTTTGTGGGAAAGTGAGGACATGGAAAATTTTCTGACCCCGGCTGTTGAGATTGCTCGTGAGGCAGGAAATCTGCTTTACGAACTCTTTGATCGGCCTCATCAGATTTCCTACAAGCGGCCTCTGGATCTGGTGACAGAAGCTGACCGCCGCTCCGAAGCGCTCATCACCGGACGGCTCCGCCAGCAATTTCCCGGGCACAGCATTGTGGCGGAAGAGGGAGGCGGTCACAAGGGCGATTCCGACTACTGCTGGTACGTGGATCCGTTGGATGGGACTACTAACTTCGCCCATCATTTTCCGATCTTTTGCGTCTCGTTGGGACTCACTTTTCGTAACGAAGTCATTACCGGCGTCATTTATGATCCGACGCGGCAGGAGCTCTACACGGCCGAGCGCGGCAGCGGTGCTTTTTGCAATGGCAAGCGTCTGCACGTTTCAAAAACCGAGGAACTTTCAGAAAGCCTGCTCGCAACCGGATTTCCCCCCACTTCGGCTGACCATGGCCTGAATCTCAGGTATTATTTCCGTTTCACTCAGCTTTCTCATGGCGTTCGTCGGGCCGGCTCGGCAGCGCTTGACCTTTGCTCGGTGGCTGCGGGAAGATTTGAGGGCTTCTGGGAACTGAAACTTAATCCGTGGGATAAAGCTGCCGGCGTTCTGATGGTGACCGAGGCCGGGGGACGCGTCACGGACCTTTCAGGCGGTTCGTTTATGCTGCTGGGGGATGAGGTCTTTGCCTCGAACGGCCTGGTCCACGAAGCCATGATTCAGGTATTTTCCGATGTGATGGCTCAGAAGCGCTAGACTGCCGCACGTGACATTTTTACAGGGATCCATTAAACGTTTTCCTCGTCATCCGGAGCATAGCGAAGGATCCCTGTATGTGGGAAGCAGAGGCTTTTCGACACGGCTATAATTGATGACTTCTCGTTCGGTGAAAGCTTCCTGGGACGCCGGGATTTGCTTGTGAGGTGCACATGGCACGATCTTCCGTCGCGCCTAATTTCTGGAAAAGACCTCGACTGACTTTACTCTCGCTGAATGCCCCGAAAAAGGATCTTCCACTCGGGAGCTTTGCGGCAGACCCTGAAATTACCGAGACCGTGATCCGACTGCGCAGGCTCCCAGCCGCGCTCGAGGGCCTTCGGATTGTTCACCTCACCGATATTCACCTCAGCCTGTTCACGCCCATCGAGGAAGTTCATCGCGTCGTTGAACTTGCCAATCGCCTGCATCCCGATCTGGTAGCCTTGACCGGTGATTACGTCACATTCTCTCCGCAGTATATCTGGCCGGTGGCTCAGGCGCTGGGCCGATTGCGCGCGCGTCTCGGCGCTTTTGCTGTGCTCGGCAACCACGATTTCCGGGTAAACGCGGAAGAAGTGACGCGAGCACTCCGCGCACAGCGGATTCGCGTGCTTCGCAACTCAAGTTACGCTTTGCACGCCGCAGGCAGCGCCTTGTGGCTGGTGGGCATCGATAATCTGTGGTTTTCCTCCAATGACCTGCCCCGGGCCATGCGCTCGATCCCGCCTCACGATCCCAAAATCCTCCTTTGTCACAAGCCGGAAGCCATCGGGCGGGCTGCCCGATGGGGAATTGATCTGATGCTCTCAGGCCATACGCATGGCGGCCAAGTCCGCCTACCGATTCTCCGATCTCTCTATCGGTCAAAGCCGGGTGAACGGTTTGTCGACGGTTGGAACCAACTCGGCGGCACGCAAATCTATGTCAGCCGCGGAATCGGCAAAGTGGTTGTACCCCTTCGTGTGGATTGCCCTCCTGAAATCACCTGCCTCTGCCTCCGCCGCGATTCGGTAGCCTGAGTCATACAAAACTCCCACAAGCATCTGACCGAGAGAACGTCGAGGTTGCATCCCTAAACGCATGCGCATATAGTAGCGTTCGCTCGATTTTGAGCGCCTTGAAACGCTCGGAAACGCAAATTGCGAAATCTGCGTTTCCGGACGCAGCGCAACTTGGTTTCGCAATTTTTTGCGGGGGAGTCCTGATGAAGATTTCGCGACGCTTCTGGTCGCTCCACTGGATATTGGCTTTGATTTTGATTTCTTCCGGCGCTCTTCAGGCTCAAGTCCGAGCCTGGCAAGGCTCCATTGAGATTCCCACTTACCTGCTGGGGCCGGCGGATCCAAATCCGGCATTCCCGCTTGTCAACCGTCATCTCATCTATCCTTACACGATGCTGGATGATCTTACGGATCATCGAGCGCCAAAGACCTATCGGGCCATTTACCTGGAAAACCGATATCTGAAGTTGATCATTTTGCCGGACCTGGGGGGGCGGCTTTACTCGGTTTACGACAAGGTTGATGGGCGCGAGGTTTTCTACCGGAATCATGTCGTCAAGTACGGGCTTATCGGGGTGCGCGGCGCCTGGATTTCCGGCGGTATCGAGTTCAACTTCCCGAATGCGCACACGGCGGTGACCGTCTCGCCGGTGGAGTCTGTCCTTCTTCATAATCCCGATGGCAGCGCGACAGCCGTGGTGGGGGCGATGGATTGGGTCTCCAACATGCACTGGGAAGTGGCCCTCACGCTCCGGCCTTATCAGGCTCGCGTGGAGCAGCGTGTGACGCTTTTCAACTCCACGCCGCTTGAGCATTTGTACTGGTTCTGGGCGAACGCAGCCGTGCGCGCGAAGGACGACCTTCAGTTCATCTATCCCATGCGCGAGGTGATTCCGGATGATCCTTACGCCGCCATCGAAAGCTGGCCGGTTTGGCAGGGAGTGGATCGAAGCTGGTACAAGAACCTGAAGCACGCTACCGCGATTTTCGGGCGCCAGGTTCATCGAAACTTCTTTGGCGTTTATTATCACAGCGCAGATTATGGAGTGGTGCACGTCTCGAACTTTCGCAAGGATCCCGGGAAGAAGATCTGGAGTTGGGGCACGGCAGGAGACGGACTCATCTGGGCTCGTCTGCTTTCCGATCACGATGGCCCTTACAACGAAATTCAGAGCGGACGCTTTGCCACTCAGTTATACCGTGAATTCATGGACCCTCGGCGCGTGGAAGACTGGACTGAGTACTGGTATCCGGTCCGTGGCCTGGGCGGAGGATTTGTCGAAGCTACAAAGCAGTTGGCACTGAATGTCCTGTTTTCCAGCACACAGAACGGAACCGCGCAGGCAGAGGTGAAGCTAGTTGTAAGCCCCGTTGTGGAGTTGCATGACGCCAGAGTGCGCGTGTTTCTGGACGCAAAGCTCCTGCGCGAATTAGCCGTCGCCACTTTTGAGCCGCTTCAGCCTGTGGCGTTTACTCTGCCGGTTGAAAGCGTGGACGAAGCAAAGAAGGAATTGAAGGTTCAGATTCTATCCACGGATGGAAGAGAGTTGCTGAGCTGGTCCGCTGCCGCACCCATCGATGGAAATCCCGATTTTGTGCCTGCGGCAGGAATAGCTCCCAGGAGATTCACGTATTCGCCGAAGACGTCGGTGGAGGAAGTCTATCTGCACGGTGTCTGGTTGGAGAAGCGGGGGAATCCTGAGGCTGCGCAGGAATTCTACCAGCGGGCGCTTGAGCGCGATTCGGGTTTCATTCCGGCTTTGCTCAAGGAAGCATGGAAGAGTTATCAAGCGGCGGATTTCAATAGGGCTGAGGCCCTGACCGCCCGCGCTCTGGAACGGGACAGTTCTGATCCCCGCGTTCATTACGCGGCGGGAATGATTTACCGGGCGGCTGGCCGCTTGACGCTGGCCCAGGACGCGTTTTGGGCTTCGATCCATTGGGGAGGCCCTCCGGCTCCCGCCCTAACAGAGTTGGGTGAAATTGCCCTCCGCCAGGGAAACACTGCGCAAGCGGTACAGTTGCTGCGACGCGCCTTAAGCTACAATCCTGACGATGCTTTTACACGGGCCGATCTCGGAGCGGCGCTGCGCTTGGCCGGAAACCTACGCGAAGCGGCGATAAATTCCGAGCGAGCCGTTCGACAAATGCCTTTGCTGCCTTATGCGCTGGTAGAGCAATGGCTCGACCGGGGTGCGTTGGGCGCCGGCACGAGCGCACCGCAAAGCGCGCCTGCTCAGTGGATTCAGACGATTGGCTTTGATCCAGAAAATTACCTGGCCGTGGCGGCCTGGTATCACGGCCTGGGGGATTTCCGGGCTTCAGATGCCGCATTGCATGTTGCGACAGAGAACTTGCCGCCGGCAAAGCTGACGCCAATGATCTACTATTACCTCGCCTCGAATGAGCGCGCGGAGGGCAGAAAGCGCATGGCGGAGGAAGATGCCCGGAAGGCAGCTTCCCTGCCTTGCGAAGAGGTTTTCCCGAACCGGCTGGAGGATGCCCAGGTGCTGGCTGAGGCGATTGCTTTTAATCCTGCCGACGCTCACGCGCAATATGCGCTGGGCAACTTCTTCTTCGCGCATGGACGATATGATGACGCTGCGCGGCTCTGGTTCAAGGCTCTGGGTGAAGGTTTCGAGGACCCGGTTCTCATGCGTAATTTAGGCGTCTACGCGTGGCGCGTGAAAAAAGACCTTCCCAGCGCCGCGGGCTTTTTCAGGCGGGCGATTCACCTGCGAGCCGATGATTTCAGGCTCTACGCCGATTTTGATGCGATTGATGCCCAGATGGAAAGCGATTCAGCTCGGGCTCAACTCTTCCGCTCCGCCCCGCCAGAAGTGTTACAGCATGACGTGGTGCGGCTGCGGCATGCTCTCTTCCTCACGGAGCAGGGGAAATTTGAGGATGCGCTATCCATCCTGAAGAGCCACGACTTCAAGCCATGGGAAGGTGGCCAGGAGGCGCACGAAATATTTGTTCTTGCCCATCTTGAGCAAGGCAAGAAGGCTCTCGCGGAAAAGCGGCCACAAGCTGCAGAGCAGGCTTTCCGGAAGGCGCTGGAATATCCGGAAAATCTGGGCGTTGGCAAGCCCTATAAATCCCAGGACGAAGAGGCGCTTTACTGGCTGGGTGTGGCCTTGCAGTCTGAGGGTAAGCGCTCGCAGGCTGAGGACGCATGGAAACAGGCCGCAAGCGAAGGAGAAGATCGGACAAACGCCGCTGCTGTTTTCAGCGCCCTGGCATTAGAGAAGCTCGGACAAAATGAAGAGGCGCAGAGCATTCTGGCGCGTTGTCGCCAATCGGCTTCGAGGTCCGACGCAGGTCCTTACAGTGATTTTGTCGCAGGTATTGCTGAACGTTATAGCGATCTTCCCGAAGAAGCCAGGAACCACTTCCGTCGCGCGCTTGAATTGAATCCTCAATTCTGGCAGGCTCGCGTGGCATTGAATGAAATGAAAAGCGGTCGGGAGTGATGGCCATTAGCCTGCGATTCCTGCCTTCATATCTCAACCTTTTCGGGCCAGTCCTAATCCCGCGAGAGTCATTCATGAAGGCGCGCCGTCCTGATTTGAATTCATGAGCGATCTTCCAGAACTGTCAATGAATGATTCGAGCCAGCTCTTTCGCCGCGAGCAGTGGCACGCGGTTTCCGCAAGTTTCCTGGGCTGGACGCTCGACGCGTTTGACTATTTCGCGGTGGTCTTTTTGGTGGATCGTCTGGCCGTTCAGTTTGGCGTCACGAAAAGCGACATCATTCTGACCCTCACAGCCACGCTGGCCATGCGCCCAGTGGGAGCGCTCATTTTTGGACTTTTTGCCGATCGCTATGGTCGGCGCGCAGCGCTGATCGCCAACGTTCTCTGCTATTCCGTACTCGAATTGCTGTGCGGATTTTCGCAAAGCTTCACGACGTTTCTTATCTTGAGAACGCTTTTCGGCATCGGCATGGGCGGCGAGTGGGGAGTGGGAGCGTCGCTTGCCATGGAAACCGCGCCACGGCGATGGCGAGGTCTTTTTTCCGGCGTCCTGCAATGCGGGTATTCGGTCGGCTATCTTCTGGCCGCGCTGGCCGCTCAATTCATTCTTCCGGCGTGGGGGTGGAGAGCCATGTTCTGGGCAGGCGGAGCGCCGGCGCTTCTGGCGCTCTACGTGCGAGCCCGGGTCCCGGAACCGGAAGCGTGGAAGATGCATCGCATGCGGAGCACAGGAGCTATTCTGAAAACCGTGGCGCAGAACTGGAAAAGCTTTCTCTATCTGGTTTTTCTCATGACGCTCATGATGTTCCTCTCGCACGGCACGCAGGACCTTTATCCGGACTTTCTCAAGTCGGCACATCACATCCCAGGGTCTCAGGTTTCCTCCATGGCCATTCTTTATAACCTGGGGGCCATCCTGGGCGCGGTCATCTTTGGGCAGCTTTCCGAGCGTATCGGACGACGGAGGGGCATGAGCGGCGCACTGCTGCTTTCGCTAGTCATCATTCCACTTTGGGCATTTGGTTCCTCGATTGAGGCTCTGGCGTTGGGCGCTTTTCTGATGCAGGTGGGCGTCCAGGGTGCCTGGGGGATTATTCCTGCGCATCTGAATGAGCTGGCGCCCGCCTCCGCTCGCAGTCTGCTTCCGGGATTGGCTTACCAGTTGGGGATTCTGATCGCTGCTCCCACCAACACCCTGGAGTATGCGCTCCGCGACCACATGGGTTATGCTGGGGCGCTGGCAGGATTCGAAGTGTGCGTCATTATCCTTGGCCTGATTGCCGTGAATGTTGGCCGGGAGCGTCTCGGCCAGGACTTCATGAAGGATGGATGATAGCCGTCGAGATGATTACGGTAGAATCTTTCGGCGCAGCAGGTAAGCCAGCGCACAGTGAGTACCAGGGAGATAAAGGCAACCGCTAAACGGAACGGCCTGATTCCATGATGGAAAGGACTGAGGTTGTCTGCTGGAGGTCATCTTCAGCTTTGGATGGCGTGGCGAGATCGGTTTGGCGCATTTTATAAAGCAGCGCCTGGTAGCTTAGGCCCAGAGCGCGGGCAGTTTCCTTGCGGTTCCAGTGATGGGCATGTAAGGCCTGAAGGATAATTTTTCGCTCATGATCGCGGACGATCTGGCGCATGAGAGTCTTGAAGGGAACCGGCCCTTCCCCAAAAGTGATCGCTGGCGATCCATCTCGGATTTGTTCCATCAAATCGGCGACGACGGGTTCTTCCGACCCGAGCACCACGTAGCGCTTCACGAGATTTTCTAGTTGGCGGATGTTTCCCGGCCAGGAATAATTTCGGAAAAGCCTCATCAGATTCCGGGAAAACGGGGCGGCATGGGCCTGGTATTTTTGGTTATAAAACTGAAGCAGATAATCCACCAGGATGGGGATATCCTGCGTCCTTTCCCGAAGCGGCGGCACACGCAGGTGAATCACATTAATGCGGTAAAAGAGATCCTGCCGAAATGCGCCGCGATCCACCAAATCCTGCAGATCGCGATTTGTCGAGCAGATGAAACGCACTTCGACCGCCTGCTCCACCGTGGCGCCAATCCTCACAAATCGCCCATCCTGCAACAATTGAAGCAGCTTGGCCTGAAGCTCAGCTTCCATCTCTGAAATTTCATCCAGAAAGAGTGTTCCACCATTCGCTGCCTCCACCCGTCCAGGCTTCACACCCCAGGCGCCGGTGAAGGCTCCTCGCTCGTAGCCAAACAGCTCGCTTTCCAGCAGACTGCCGGGAATGGCCGGGCAGCTTACTTTTACAAAGGGGCCGCCCACACGCGCTGACCAGAAATGGATGAGCCGGGCAAGAACATCCTTTCCCGTTCCACTCTCACCTTCAATGAGAATGGGCAAATCGGATTGAGCGACTTTTTCAATTTTCGCCTTCAACGCCCGCATCGGCTTGGAGCAACCGAAAATGACACGCTCTGAAGGCAAATCGGCGATGGAAGAGTTTCTTGAAGACGATTTTTGGGCGGCAGGCACTCGCGCCTTTTCTCCCGATAAAGGTTTAATTAGTTTCATTTTTCATTCAGCAAACAAATCACCAAAAATCTTTCTGAGAATCCGGTCTGTTGCGATCAAGCTTCCATTGCGCTTATTTATTTTCATCGCAACGGGTTACTCCCGCTGAGAAGGAAAAATCTCCGGCCTCTGCCATTCCCCCCGAGCATTTGACGCGTGAAAAGCGGAAGAAGAATCTCTACAATTTATGTCATTTTTACATTTGCATCATAACGGCCGCTGCGATTCTGCGTGGCGTTCGCATCATGGCTGAAACAAAAAGCCCCTGCACCACTATAACCCGATAGCCTGCTGAAAGTTTCTCCACTGCTCCCGAAAAATTGTTGATAAGGGCTTACTGAAGCAAAATATGACGCAGGGCAGGCTTTTCTTCCGGCAGACCTGAAGAAAAGCTCACAGTCAGAAAAGCGCTGATTATGGCAATCCCTTTGTTGTAGTGAACGCAAGAAGACTGGAAGGGTTGGGCGGTTGCGTCCCATCTTAGTCTTCTGATCCATTGCGAGAGCCGCCAGATGAACAAACGGTTGTTAGAGGATTTCCCCCAGATGCTGCAAGATCGCTTTCTGATACTTGAAGAAACCCAAGGCGCAAGCTGCCAGAGCGAACATGATAAACGTCGAGGGCTCAGGTACAGTGGATGGGGAAGCACCTTGCACCAGGACAATGTTATCCAAACCGTTGGTGTTGTCGGTGCGGGGATCTTCGTTGAGAAACTCGATCGAGGTTGAAGAGGAAGTGGCAACAAATGAGGTGCTGAACTGCTCCCAGACCTGTGAAGTCCCTCCCGCCCCCATCGAATTGACTGCCTCCTGGATTTTCGTCCCGTTCACAAGCACATCCACGGCACTCGTTGTGCCGTAAGGGCCGCCGGGATTAACTTGGTTGCCGACGAAATAGGAGAGGTCATAGGTCGCGCCGGGCGTGGTTACGATGGTTTGCTCCACCCCCTCGACAGTATTTGAGACATCCCCCGTTAAATCCAGCCACTGATTCCCGTCCTCAGCCGGGAATTTAAGCCCAAACGAGACATAGCTTGTGCTTACGATGGATGCTTCGGGGCCCACCACAATCCATCCCGTAATGCCGGTTGAACCATTCGTGAAATTTGTGAAGCCCCCTACAGGAACCTGTGGCGTTTCAAAGCTGCCGTTTGAGATGAGATTCGCCCGGGCGGGCAAAGCCAGAAGACTGAGGATGACAACCCCGAAAAAGACTTTCCAAGACAAGATGCTGCGCATTGCACTCAGGGAATCGTGCCAACGGGTTGCTGACCACTCGAAGCTTGCTGCTTCTTGCTTGCTCATACATTCTCCTTTTGTTTGAATGCTCCACACTACCGCCTTGGAACGCTCACACTTTCTCAGCCTTCGGGAGCTCGCATCCAGGCCTCGTTTGATTCGGCAGAGCGCTCCTTCTCGTTAAAACTGTTGTCCGGGATAAATGAAGATGAAGAGAGTGTATCCATTTCGGGTGGATGGCACAAGTACCTTTGCGGTTTATGACGATTGAACAACTGTTAAGGCAGCCCTGACTTGCTTTTTAGGCCTGCGGTTTTGATGCAGATCTAAGCTGACCCGTTGCGAGCCTAAAAAAGCGGCGCCGTTCTGATTGCTTTTGACCCCAACGGCCGCTAAGGGCTGAAGTGGGACCTCTAGCTGCGGTCGAGATTGTACTGGCGGATTTTATAGAGGAGGGCTTTGTAGCTGATATTGAGCAGTCGGGCTGCTTCTTTGCGATTCCACTTGGTCTGCCGCAGTGTGCGGGAGATGGCTTCGCACTCGGCTTCGTCCTTAAGGCTGCGAACGAGGGATTTCAAGTCAGCCGGCCTTTCCTTGGAGATTTCTGACGCAGACTCTTCCAGTAAAGGCTCGCCTTTCCTTTTCGACTCCAGTTCATTGAGCACTAGGGATTCATCGCCCAGAATGAGATAGCGCTTCACAAAGTTTTCCAGTTCGCGCAGGTTTCCTGGCCAACGATATTTCACGCAGGCCTCGACCAGATTGGGCGAGACTGAGAGAGGAGTTCTGCCGTAGCGTGCGGCGAAAAGACCCATGAAGTGGCGCAGCAGAAGCGGGATTTCCTCTTTGCGCTCGCGCAGAGGAGGGATGTTGATGGTAAAGGCGTTGAGGCGATAGTAGAGGTCCTCGCGGAATTTCTTGGAAGCGATCGCTTCGGGGATGTTGATATTGGTGGCCGCCAGAATGCGGACGTCCACTTTCACCATAGAGCGGCTACCAAGGCGGGAGAATTGCTGATCCTGCAAGACGTGAAGCAGTTTGGCTTGCAGAGCCGGAGGCATTTCGCCGATCTCATCGAGCAGGATGGTGCCCTTGTCGCAGAGTTCAAACTTGCCCGGTTTGGGGCGTGTGGCGCCCGTGAAGGCTCCGGCCTCATAGCCAAAAAGCTCGCTTTCCAGCAAATCCGCTGGCAGTGCGGCGCAGTTCACCTTCAGAAGGGTGCGGTCTGCGCGCGGAGAAAGTTTGTGGATCAGTCGGGCAACCACTTCCTTTCCGGTCCCACTCTCTCCCAGCATCAGAACGGGCACATCCACTTGCGCCACTTGCGCCACCTGCGCGCGGATTTTGCGCATCGCAGGGCTTGCCGCCACAAAGAATTGATCATCGCTCAGCTCTTCAACTTCTCCGGCTTCGGCAGCCTCTCCGGAAGCCACCGAGCGCTGGCTGAGGCAGTGCGTGAGAACCGCGTCCAATTCAGCTTTCTGGAAAGGCTTGGTCAGGTAATCCTGAGCACCCAGCTTGATGGCCTGGGCCACTTTGCGCGTGTCTGTTACGCAGGAAAGCATCACGACTGGAATTCCAGGGTGAGTCTGGCGCAGGCGTTCGAGCGTCTGGAGACCGTCCAGTTCCGGCATCAGCAGGTCGAGAAGGACAAGGTCTGGCTTGTGGCCATTTTGTAATTGTCGTAGCGCTTCGACGCCGTTTTGCGCAGTAGTGACATGGTAAGAATCCACTTCCAGCAGCGTTTGGAGATAACGCCGCATGCTGGGTTCGTCGTCAACAACTAAAATGTTGGCCTGCGTCGTATTCAAGGCCTCACTCCTGATATTCGGCAGTGATTTGTTTTTGCTCGGTTCCGTAAATCCCGGGTTCCCCCGCTTTGCTGCTCCCGGCTCAAAATGCACTCTCGGATGGCACACTCAGAGGGCTCCTTAGGACCGCCCTCCAAAATTCTTCAGCACCTCAGGATGGCGTCCTTAACGGCAACAGGAATGAAAATGTGCTGCCTGATCCCAATTCGCTTTCCACCCAGATCTTCCCGTTGTGCGCCAGAACCAGCCGCCTGGCAATAGCGAGTCCTAAACCCATCCCGCCCACCGAAGCTCCCTGTTGCGGCAGCTTCACGAAATCATCAAAAATTTCCTGGTGGTACTCCGGCGCAATGCCGGGACCGGTATCTGAAACCGCCACGCGGACGGCATTGGGCTCAGACGCGGGCTGCTTCCGGCGATCGTGAGTGACATGGTCTTCCTGACGGCTGCGCCGCTCCCACATATATGGCTCCGCTGTCAGCCACACGGTTCCTCCCGGGGGAGTGAATTTCAGCGCGTTTTCAAGCAAATTGGAAATAATATGTTGAACCTTATCGTAATCAAATGAAAAGTGCGGTAACTTCTTTTGTAGGGGCAAGTAAAGCGCCACGCCTTTCTTCTGGAAAGACGAAAGCCAATAAGTGTAGAGTTCCGAGAGACAGGCGTTCAAATCCCCTTCTGCATATTTCAGTGTCAGCTTACCGGTTTCGAGAGCGCTGTAACTGAGGAAATCCGCGATGTACTGTTGCAGGCGCGAGCAGTTATATTGCGACTCTTGCAAAATCTGTTGCTGGCGCTCATTAAGCGGCCCAGGTTTCGAAGTAAGCAGAAGCTCGATATAGCCGGCGATGATTGCCAGGGGGGTCTTGAGTTGATGTGCGGCTGTACCCAGGGCCACTGTTCGGCGGCGATTCTCTTCCTGTAACTTCTGATAGGCCTCCAGGAGCTCCATATACCCTGAGGAAGCAGGCGCTTCCGGAGCGTCGGTTTCGAGAGAAAATGCGTTCTCATCCGCAGCTGGACGGAGTTCGGCAGTCGATGGAGCTGCTGAAATCGGATTGGTTCCTCGGCTTCGTGCCATTTTTCAGTCACCTACATCGGCTTGTACGGGTCGGCACGAGCGATTCACAATCTAAAAACGTGCCGATAGCGAATCTCATCAGGCCAGCGAATACAAACTATCAATTGGCCGGCAGAGGCCGAATTGGTGGATTAAAAATGGAACTTCTCTTCCCTCGGAGAGAAATTGTTTGCTCATCCCGCGCAACCTACGGATTCGCAGAAATGATGAGCCTTGCATTCTTGAAGCTAAGCTATTGAAATAATGGAGTTTAAAAAAATCCGAGAATGATTTCATCCCTGATCATTTGGCCCTCTAGTTGCGAGTATAGGCATGCCCTCCGTGTATGTCAAACAACGGTTTATGGCTGAGAATCAGATTGTGTATCATGTTACTCAGCAAGGAGTTCATGTGGCACAGCGAAGGCGGGCCCGAGAACGCCGCCGGTCCCAACGCTTATCGATTGCAATCCCCGTCTTTGCTCGAGCGCTGGATAGTCAGGGGCGTGAATTTCTCGAATTCACGACGACCTTGAACATCAGTGCCGGGGGTGCTCTTTTGGCATTGCGTCGTTATCTGCCGCCTGAGAGCACGATCAGCCTTGAAATTCCCGCTGCTCCACTGCCCCATCTTGCAAGCCGCCCCAAACTGCTGCGCGCTTTTCCGGCTCAGGTTGTCCGCATCACAGCCTCCGAGCCTTCTTACCTTTGTGCGATCCGTTTTAATCATCCCTTAATTTAGATCGGCTGAAGTGACGGCTTTCTTGAGCGAAACCTCCCTTAAGAGAGCAGTTGCGAGCGTTGAAAATCGCCGCGATGGGCAACGGCGCTACCAAGAGGCTGCCACCGCAAGTTGCATTCACTTCATGATACAGAGGGCACGCAACTCAATGCATCCGGCCACTTCGGACCACCGAGAGCGCAAATTCCGGTGATTTTTCTTCGGTTTTCCATAAAACGTTTATGCCCTGAAAAACAGGCATGCCTGACAATTGACCCTGTGGCTGTTTGTTGCTACATTTTTCTATTCATTCAGGCTTTCCGGCTCTCTGCGGTACGGCCCCTCAACGGACTTAAACACCATTTCCTGGCGGCAGTTGCGCGTGATTGCGGAATATTTACGGTTAAGGAGAAATATGGCAAGAAAATCAAATGGCACGATTGGCATCCTGACGGGAGGCGGTGATTGCCCGGGACTTAATCCTGTCATTCGCGCGGTGGTACGCCGCGCCGATATGCTGAATTACAGGGTTCTGGGCATCAAAAATGGATGGCTGGGTCTGGTTAAGGGAATTGCAGAGCCGCTTTCTTTGATTTCAGTTTCGGGCATTCTGCCCCGCGGCGGCACCATCCTGGGAACCTCGCGCACAAATCCTCTGAAGAGCGAGGAGGATAAGAAACGGGTTTACGCGAATCTGAAAAAGTTCAAGATAGATTACCTTATTGCCGTGGGAGGCGAGGATACGCTTGGCGTGGCGCGCAAGCTCTCGGCTGAGGGAGTGAAGGTCATCGGCATTCCCAAAACCATTGACAACGATATTGAGGGGACTGACCAGACATTCGGGTTTGATACGGCTGTTTCTATCGTTACCGAAGCTATTGATCGTCTGCATACAACGGCGGAATCCCATCAACGCGTGATGGTGGTGGAAGTGATGGGTCGCCACACCGGTTGGATCGCAACCGTGGGAGGGCTTGCCGGTGGAGCGGATTGCATTCTGATTCCTGAAGAACCTATGACCATTGAAGAGATTTGTGAGGTCCTGGAAAAACGGCATTCGCGCGGGCGGCTCTTTTCCATTGTCGTCGTCGCGGAGGGCTTTAAACTTGCCGGCTACGACGATGTGGTCACCAAGGACAAAAAGGTCGATCAATTTGGCCACGAACATTTGGGCGGCATTGGCGAGGTTGTGGCGCAGGAAATCGAAAAGCGCACCGGCTATGAAACTCGTGTCACCGTGTTGGGACACGTGCAGCGCGGCGGCTCGCCGACGGCCTTCGATCGGGTGCTGGGCACGCGATATGGAGTGAAAGCGGTCGACCTGATCCATGAAGGCAAACTTGGGATGATGGTATGCCTGAAGGGCAATCGCATCGCCTACATCCCGTTGAAAAAGGCGATGACCAAACTGAAATACGTGGACCGCGAACTGATTGATACGGCGGAGATCTTTTACGGCTAAGCGCGGCAAGCGGGAACCCAGGCGCTGAAAAGAGGTTCCTAAAATGCGAACGGGAGGCTGAGGCATCCGGCGGAGGAATCTATGGTCACAACGGCTTTCGAGTATTATCAGGCGCATCAGGAGCAATTCCTGGAAGGGCTAATCCGGCTGCTCAAGGTGCCGAGCATCAGCACTCTGCCGGAACACAAATCGGATGTCCGGGCCGCCGCGACTCTATTGGCGGACGAGTTCCGCGCCATGGGGATGCAGCGCGTCGAAGTGATCGAGGGAAAAGAGGGACAAAACCCCCTGGTTTATGCTGAATGGTTGGGCGCACCCGGCAAGCCCACGTTACTTTTCTACGGCCACTACGATGTGCAACCCCCGGATCCGCTTGACGAATGGTCTTCGCCCCCTTTCGAACCTTCCGTCCGTGATCAGAATATTTATGCGCGTGGATCATCCGATGACAAGGGTCAAACTTATATTCAGTTGAAGGCCGCTGAAGGGTTTTTGAAAAGCCTGGGACGGCTCCCGGTCAATATCAAGTTCCTGATCGAGGGCGAAGAGGAGGTTGGAGGCGAGCATATTGAAGCCTTTGTGCCGAAAAATCCGGAGAAGCTTCGCGCCGACGCCGCGATTATCTGCGATACGGAAATGTTTGCGCCGGAGCTCCCCACCATCACCACCGGGCTGCGCGGTCTGGTTTACACTGAGGTCGAAGCGCGAGGTGCTGCACAGGATTTGCATTCCGGAATGTACGGCGGCGCCGCGCCCAATCCCGTGCAGGCGCTGGCCGAAATCATTTCCAGACTTAAAGGCCCGGACGGCAAAATTCGAATTCCGGGCTTCTATCAGCATGTTGAGCGGCCCAGCGCCCGTGAACGGGCTGCCTGGAAGCGATTACCTTTCAAGGAAAAAGAATTTCTGAAGAAGGAAGTGGGCGCCAAAGCGTTGACTGGGGAAAAAGGTTATTCCGTTCTCGAACGACTATGGGCACGCCCTACGCTGGAGGTACACGGCATTCGAGGCGGCTTCACCGGCGAGGGTGCAAAAACAGTGATCCCGGCCGTGGCGACAGCGAAGATCAGTATGCGGCTGGTTCCGGCCATGAACCCCAAGGAAGTGATTCGCCAGTTCAAGGAATACGTCAAGAAAATAACTCCTCCCGGCATTCAAACCACCGTTCGTATTCTCAGCTCGGCACCAGCCTCGGTTGTGAGCACCGAGAACCGCTATATTCAAGCGGCGGCTGAGGCCATGGAGCAGGTCTTCAAAAAGAAGACGGTTTATATACGCTCCGGTGGCTCCATTCCTATTGCTGGCTTGTTTGACCGATATCTCAAGACACCGGTTATCATGATGGGCTTCGGCCTGCCAGATGACCGTCTGCACGCCCCGAACGAAAAATTTCATCTGCCCAATTTCTATCGCGGGATCGAAGCTGTGGGACGGTATATGGAACTGCTGGGATCGTAGTCTTCCCGGGAACGAAGACCATGGTGAATAGGCGCATTCTTCGAGCAGGCGGGCCTCTTCTTCCGGCGTCAGGGCACGCCCAACGTCCTTGCGTACTCTCAACATGTGGGCCTTGCCGCCATCGGGTAGCTCATCGCCGAGGCCGCCCCAAAAAACAATCTTCTTCACGCGGGGCCGATGAGCCGCCGCGCCAGGGTGCTCGCCGCTCGCCAACCTTCTTCCTTGAAGCCTCCTTCGGAGGATTCCGAGTGCACGGAATAAAAACCCGTATCAACCCCCTCCACGCATTACGCAAACATTCAGAGCCCAGAACACCTCCGGGGCCACTCTCGCGGTGGGTGCTACTTACCGACGATGTGCTTGAGGATGCCAGCGAGGCAGCGCACTCTGCACCCATCTGGTTCAAGGGCTCAAACGAGCGACCTCCAACATAATCTGTAGCCCTCCTTAGGATGACTTCACTGGACCTCACGTGTTCGCTTTGAGCCTGACTCAAAGTATTGCCGTCCTATGCGATCGTTAGAGCCCTTCGGTTTTTTCGGCTCTGTTGAATTGGGTGCGTACCTGCGCAAATATTCTTCGATGTCGAGTTTCTTGGCGGTTCGGGTGGAACTCATGTAACGGACTGTCCCGAAAACACGGCGCTCCGGCCCCCAAGGGCGGTCGTACCGCCCGAGACACCAGAAGATTCCGCTGTAAGAATTGGGGTCACGCCCGTCGAGTGCGTACTTGTTATTCAGTTCGATCATGATTTCAAGAGCTTTGGCGGGCGAGGGAGTCCACTCCAGAATCTTCTTTCCCCAAAGCATGCGGAGATAGTTATGGATGCTGCCTTCCCGGACTAACTGTGTCTGGGCGGCATTCCAGAGCGGATCGTGCGTGACTGCGCGCTCAAATTCATCAAGAGTGTAGATGTGAGACCTTGGATCACGAGTGTGTTGGCCCAGCGTCATTAAGGCCCATTCCGGCAGTGAGCTGAACTTGTCGTAATCCTTGCGCTGGCAGCAAAAATTGAATCCGAGCTCTCGCCAGGTGACGAGTTGATCGAGAAACGCTTCAGCAGCTTGGCTGACGCCCCACCAGCCGGTGCGCCCGCCCGTGGCGCGCCACCCCAGATGGTCCGGAGACCATCCTTCGCTCCGCGCGATTTCGAAGAATACCTGGTGGGTCGATATGTGTCCAAAATGAAGATAGGGCGATAGGCCGCTCGTCGCGTTTCGATCCGGCTCATTCCGCTCGTCGAGATAATGTTCCAGTTTGCATTCCACGAACTCGTTAAGAAGCGCCTGTGCCGCCGTTGTTCCACCGCGCGCCGCGACTCGAGAAACACTGTGATCGATCGGCATCTTTGCTAAAAACCCGCGGTCGCCATTGAGCAAGCTTGCGGATATCGGTGGCCATTGTGCCGTAATCTCACGAGGAACTTTATTTGCGGTGGGGATGCTCGCACTTTCCAATGGATTGGCCTTCGGGAAATCCGTGAGGTGAAGAGGAAGGGTTTTTTGTAAGAAACGGCGAAACGCGTAGGCGGTGGAAAAAACCTGGTTCGAGGCTCGCAAGGGCAACAAGCCATTCGAGTCGACGGCCTCCATTCGGATTGGGATTCGCTCGGCCGCGGCGGCAACCATGTTCGGCAAGAAGAAGCAGGGAAAATCGTCGGTCATCACCACAGAGGCATATTCAGCCATTGCTCGGAGCAATCCCTTTCCCCCGCTGGGTTCGTATTCCACAAAGGGATAGTACAAAACTCCTGTACCCTGGAATTGGCAGGCATTCTCGGCCATTCCATCGAGGATAAAGCTGTGAATGCGATCGCTCGCCCATCGGTAATCGCACCGCAAAGCTTCCAAAACTACTAGAGGCTTGCACAATTTCTCAGCCCATTCCACCGCTCGATCCAAAGCGAAATTCCAGCAAGCCCTGCGGTAGGCAGTCATCCAATAAAGAACGAAATGGCCATCCCGGCGCACGGGTGCGGAGTTACACTGACTGACGCGAATCTCGGGAACTGAAATCAAGCTCATCATCAGCAGACCACTCCTTCCATCAGCAGTTCAACCGCCATATTGCGAAATTCAGCGCTGCTGCATAGCTGACCCACATCAAGTACGGTCCGTTGGCTTAACGCTTCGCTCGCGACGGGACACAAACTCGTCGCTGATCGCTTCATCGGCTAGTGGATGCGGGGGGAATGATCCAATTCCTGAAGCAGGGCAGTGACGACACGACCCACAACCTCCAGGCTTTGCGGGCTGCATTTGTCGAGGGTATCCTGTGCGGCGTGCCAATAACTGTTTTCCGGTCCGTAATCAAGATCAATGATGTCGAGCGCGGAAACGCCGGCATTAATGAAAGGAGTGTGATCGTCTTCGACCGCAATGAGTTGGTTTTTCAGGAAGTCATGTGAGTAGCCTAATCGATCGGCGGCTTTGAAGAGCAAATCGCTCAGCCAGGGAGTGGAATTCCCGTCCCGGCGGATATCCAGCTTTTTATCCGCAATCATATCCACCAGAATCATCGCCTGAATGTGATTGAGGTCGCCGTCGGCGCTCAGTTTCTGCACCAGGTGGCGGCTGCCATAGAGGCTATCGGTTGCCGACCACGTTTGGAGGGCCTCTTCTCCGTCAAAGAAGACCAGCCAATAGGTATATTTATTTTTTCGCCGGCCCAGGACACGTGCCATCTCGAGCAAAAACGCGGCGCTTGAGCCTCCATCATTGGCTCCGACGAAGCGAATATCATTGAAAAGCTTGGTGTCATAGTGACCTGCCAGGATGATCACGGAAGGGCTGGCCCCGGGAATCGTGGCGATAATATTCGTCATTTTAATGGGGCCGATGGGCGTGGAAGCTGTGAACGGATCCTGTTCCACGTGGCATCCAGCCTTTAAAAGTTGGTGGATGATCCATTGTCGGCTTTCAGCCAGCGGCTCAGATCCCGGCGGGCGTGGACCAAAAGCCACGAGCTGGCGGATATCGTCGAAGGCGCGCTGCCCGCTGAAGTTCGCAGGCTCCTGAGCGCTGAGACACTTTGCCAAAAGGACCGGCAGAAAGACAGTCAGCAAAGCGAGAATCGTCGCCTTCGATTTCGATCGTTGTTTCATGGCTTAGAATCGTGTCGCCGGGACCGGTCAGGCCATCTGGGCCTTTTTCCTTCGCCTGAACCAGACCAGCCAGGAAAGCAAAATGCTGAGCAGGTAAAGCGCAATCAGGGGAATCCAGACAATGAAGATAGATGCCAGATCATTTGACGGAATGATCGCCGCGGCCAGGACCGCCGTCAACAGAACAGCATAACGAAAGTTTTTCCAAAGGAATTGAGGTGTGACAATCCGGAAAATCGACAGCAGCATAATCACAACCGGGAGCTCAAAGATCAGTCCGACCGCGACGATCACTTGAATGGCAAGGTCCCAGTATTCGTTGATCGTCACCATAGGCTGGAAACGGTTCCCGAACTTCAACAGGAATTCGAGTGCCGCCGGAAACGCCAGCTTGAAGGCAAAGAAACCGCCGCCAACAAAAAGGCTGCTGGTGAGCAGGATGAAAGGCCAGATGTATCGTTTCTCGTGTCGATATAGTCCGGGCGAGATGAAAAGCCAGATCTGGTAGAGAATGTAGGGGCAAGCCAGAAAGATTCCTGCCACGATCGAGAGCTTGATGTAAAGGTTAAAAGGATCGACTGGATTCGTGTAGACCAGCTTGTCGGAAAGATGGAGGTTGTTCAGCGTATCGGTGAGTGGCCGCGCCAGATACCCGTAAATCTGATCTGAAAAATAGAAGCAGACGCCCGCCGAGACCACCGTGGCAATAATGCAGCGCATCAGGCGCTGGCGTAGTTCCTCGAGATGCTCGAGGAACGACATCTGCTTACCGTTGAGTTCTTCCTCAGGATCGGGTCTCGGATTCGTCGTGGGTGGGGTCCGAACGGTTGTGCCCATATACGGGGTTCGACTCAGTCTCTTCGGCCACCTCGTAGCGGTCAATATCGAGCGTCTTCGTGACGTCCTCTACAAGATGATGCCGGTCCAGTTCGAGGTTCCTGAGCTCCTCTTCAAGGTTAAACCTCAGCTCGTCACGAGCGCGACGCAGTTCTCCTAGGCCTTTGCCGAGCACCTTGGCAATTTCGGGGAGCTTCTTGGGCCCGAACAGTAGAAAGGCAATGAACAGAATGAAACCAATTTCCTCAAATCCGCTGCCGAACACCCTAAAACCTCTGTTAGGAATCATAGGGGGTCGCCCCCGCCTTGTCAAGGCGCTCGAAGGCGGCATAAATCTAAGGGAAAGAATTTCCAGTGTGCAAAGCTGCCGGAATTCCAACCCCAACGGATGATTTGATTCCTCAGCGTGTATAAAACTCTTCAGAACCGTTACCCGTCTCGTAAAAGGGCCGTGATCCGTGCAAGCCATCGCCGTTACAGCGCGCGCCCTTGGATTCTTCACAGCAACGCCGGGGCAACATTCTTGGATTGGCTACCTAATTCTGAACGCGAAGGCATCATGGCAGGGCTTTTGGCGGGGGGGTTCAATGATCAGCGCTTCCGGAGTCTGCCGCCATTTCAGCCGTTCGCTTTCACCGAGCAGCCGCACTTCAGAAATCCTTGCCGGAGCATTAGAGGACCTCGAGCCTAGCGATTGAATTCTGGCTTCACCTTCGGGCCACGCAAGGAAAATGGCATAGATGGCTTCTCCCCGGGCCGTAAACCGGATATCCTGCGGAGTGAATTTCGGCGGCGCGGCTTTGCGTGTGCTGAAGGATCCAGCCATGAAGCGGTGCGGGCCCTCGCTCCATACTTTCCAGGGCCGCGTTCCATAAATCGCTTCGCCATTCACGTCAATCCAACGGCCAATCTGATGAAGCAGTTCAACGGCCCTATCAGGGAGGGTTCCATCAGGTTTGGGACCGACGTTCAGCAGCAAGTTGCCGTTCTTGCTCACAATGTCCACGAACTCATGAATGATCTCGGAAGGGGAGCTATAAGCGTCATCTTCGATGTAACCCCAGGATTTTTTGCTGATAGAATTTTCCGTCTGCCAAGGCCGCTCTCGAATGGCGGCTTCGGTTCCGCGTTCGATATCCATAACCGCGGCACCGGGAGGGAAACCATTCCCCTTGTGAGTCAGCACTACTTCACTTCCCCAGGCTTGTGCGCTGTTATAGAAATAAGCCGCAAGCTCTCTTCGATACGGCTCAAATTCCCTGGCCTGCACGCCCCATTCAAGCCATAACAAATCCGGTCGGTAGCGGTTGACGATTTCGATGGTTCTGGCGTACCAATCCTCGAGAAACTCGGGAGGGGCGGTCTGCAAAATTTCGCCCGGCCGGTTGTCGATCGGAGGAGTCGGGGGATGCGGCTTCCCGTAGAGGCCCGAATAGCGCGGATTGACGGTATCAAAATGTTCATCATAGGTGTACCATGACCAATGCCAGTTGCGATGCGTTGAAACGCCGAATTTCAACCGTTGATTTCGGACCTCGCGTGCGAGTTCCCCGACCACATCCCGCCGGGGCCCCATCTTTGCCGCACACCATTCCGTCAGCGAACAGTCGTACATCGGGAAGCCGTCGCAATGCTCGCCGACCGGCACGATGTATTTCGCGCCGATTCTCCTGAACAAATCGACCCATTCTTCCGGCTTCCATCGTTCGGCGCGGAACAGAGGAATAAAATCCTTGTAGCCAAACGTGGATTGCGGCCCCCAGTGCGCTTTGTGCCATTCAAACACCGGGCTTTCCCGACGATACATCAGTCGCGGGTACCATTCGGTCAGATGCGCAGGCACGGAATAAACGCCCCAGTGCAGAAAGATTCCGAACTTCGCATCTCGGAACCAATCCGGCGGCTGATAGCGTGAAAGCGATTCCCAGGTGGGCTTGTACCATCCAGGGAAAGGCGTCGAGATTGCCGGCGTGAATCGCGAACTGCTCCAGGGAAAGGTAAGAGCGGCACTGGCCATTGGAATCCGCTGAAGGAATTGTCGGCGCGAAAAATGTTGGGTCATTCAAGCCTTCCAGGGACGAGATGCGGCCACGGAGATGCCGCGACCAAACTCTTGGGAAACGGCGCAATAAAAATGGAACAGTGTGCCTCGATGGAAGATGATCGAAGGCTTGTGCGCGAACAGGGAGTCGATGGAGCCTTTAGGCCCCACATCAACCAGAACCCCGGCGCACTTGCGCGCCTTCACCAGGTCCGGTGAAAGCGCCAATAAATCGCGAGCGATGAATTTCGGGCCCAGGCCGTAGTAAAACATGGCCCAGCCTTTCCGGTACTTGAGCACACAAGGGTCGCTCGCAAAATATTCGTCATAGCTGCCTGGCGGCCCGTTTCTCAGGATCGGATTTGCCGGATTGCGGGTCCAGCTCTTCAAGTCTCTCGAAGTGGCGACTCCGATCTGTTCTTGCCAATGAACCGGGCGGTTCTTGGCATTGTAAAAGATGTGATAAAGCCCGTGCTCTTCAAGAATGCAGGCCTTGTAAAGGCCGCCGCGCTCCCACGGGGCGCCGTCCTCAGGCCGCAGACAAGGCGGTTCGATTTCCCAGTTCCTCAGGTCGCGGCTCCAGCACAGACCGATCACCGCCGGACCCGCTTCGTACCCCGGCTGCGGGTAGGCATGGTAGACGCCCAGATAGCGGCCATGGATCCGCCTGAGTTTTCCGCTTTGGAAGACATTATTCTCGCGCAATATCCAGGTGAGGGCGGCGTTGTAGCGTGTAATCGGCGAGGAAGGATTCCGCTTCAAAATGACTCCCTCACGCTCCCAATGGATGAGATCATGGGATGAGGCAAGACCCGTCTGGTAGCCAACGCCATCGAATCCTACATAAGTCATCAGGAAGCGGCGCCCATGTCGAAAAACAAAAGGAACATCCACGCTCTTTTCATCGAATGTGCCGGGCTTCTTTGAGGGCCCGATGACGAGTTGTTCCAGCTTATAAGGAGTCTTCAGATCGCCAGGGATGGCAAGTGGCCGGGCGGCCATCGCGCTCGGCGTGAGGGCTGCCATACTTGCCAGAAACTCTCGTCGTGAAATCATGGCACGCTCGCTTCAGGTTGGGAGTGGGGGGCCGCGCCGGGAGAAGACAAACGGCCGAACTTCGCAATCGCTTCGCGTAGCTCTGAATGGTTGCTGGCATAAGTCTCGAGGGGCACGCCCGAAAGGGCCGCTTCCCAGGCCTGGTGAATTGCCTGAAGACCCGCTGCCGGCCCGCCGGGGTGGGCCATGATTCCGCCACCTGCCAGATAGAGGAGATCAATGGTTCGAGTAAGCTGATAGGTCTCCGGCGCCTGCCCGCCCCACTGTCCGGAAGAAATCACCGGCATGATCGCATAGCTGCCAAGCAGCGGCTTAAGGCATGCTTTGATGGATTGGACTACCGACTCATCCGGCTCCCAGAACTTGTTCTTCAATCCATTAACATGGATATGATCCACCCCCGCCAGCCTCCAGAACTTCTGATAGGCTGCAAAATCCATCCCCAGTGAAGGGCATCGGGTGAGCATACCCCATCCATTGCGGTGGCCGTGAATGGGAAGCTGGCAATGCCGACGCAAGTGCGAAATTCCCGCCAGACCGACGCTGTTGAGACTCGCCATTACGCAGGTTCCCCCTGCCTCGAGAACGACATCATGATGGCGCAGCATGGCTTCCAGGTCGTCCGTGATGTTGAACGCATACATCACCTTCCTTCCGGTCTCATCTGCGATGGCGTTGATCTCGCGCATCACCGCTTCCACTCTCTTTTTGAGCGGCGAATGCGGCGGGTTGGCCATAAGCTCGTCGTCTTTGATGAAGTCAATGCCGGCCAGCGCAAGTTCCCGAACCAGTCCTGCGGTTTGTTCCGGCGAAAGACCTACGCTGGGCTTGATGATGGTGCCCACAAGCGGTCGTCCCCAGACCCCTGCAAGCTTCCGGGTTCCCTCAATTCCAAATTGCGGACCGGGATAGCGGTTGCGAAAGGCGTCGGGGAACTCAACGTCTATCAGCCTCAAACCCGACATTTCGCTTAATTCAAACAGGTTCCCCGCCACGGTTGAAAGCACGGTCGGCAAATTCGTTCCCACATTTTCGAGCGGAAAAGAGATGACGACCTTTGCCGTTTTGTATTCCAACGGGCCCGAGCGTGTTGGCCCCCGCGAACCGGGCAGGCTTGGAGCATCTCTCAAGCCGAGAATCTCAAGCCTTTCAACCTGCGCACGATGGCGGGCGCGGAGTTCGCTCGTTTCCCCAGGCACTCGGACAAACGTGCCGCAGGACTGTTCCCCTGCGATCACTTCCGCGGCATGTTCGACGGAATGCGGTGTTTCAATCCAATAAGTTGCCAGGATGCGGTCATTCATATTGCGCACGCCTCTTCAGGAGAAATTTTCAGCAGTGACATTCCTTCGGGTTGTGCTCCATTGAGATTCATATTGTATGAATGGCGCCAGACGGCATGGAACCCGGACGGGCATCACAACGCATTATTCCGCGATGTGGAATAGCTGTAGCGCGGACCGCCGTTTCTGCGATCGGCGTGTTCTCTCTCTTATGACCCCGTATCGCAAAGGCCGCAGGCCGCAACGCCGACGGTCTGCGCTAGGAGCGGAATCACTCTTGCCGTCAGCCGGCGTCGCCGCCGAGGCCCGAAGACAAACCGCAGCGTGCGGCCGCGCGCATTGCCTTCAATCCAAATCCGGACTCGCATGTTATTTTTCCAACTCCCTGTGTTTTCAATAACATCCTCGGTTCGCTT
>Ga0070741_10005489_pt1 | contig 28142 bp, 20 predicted proteins | sample Coa_R1_4_FD_66440 | JGI IMG/M metagenome (GOLD analysis project Ga0070741, IMG submission 66440) | Surface soil microbial communities from Centralia Pennsylvania, which are recovering from an underground coalmine fire - Coalmine... | ecosystem: Environmental > Terrestrial > Soil > Unclassified ...
CGCCGGTGCGCTGGGCGGCGGTGGCCTGCGTGTCGCGCTGGTAGAGCGCGAACTCGTGGGCGGCGAGTGCTCCTACTGGGCCTGTGTTCCGTCGAAAACGCTGCTGCGGCCAGGCGAGTCCGCTCACGCGGCACGCGAGGCCGCGGCGAGGGCCGAAATCGACGCCGCCGCGCCGCTCGCCTGGCGCGACTTCATGGTCTCGAACTTCTCCGATGCGGGCCAGCAGCGTTGGCTCGCCGCTCGCGGCATGGACCCGCTGCGTGGCGGCGGCCGGCTCGCGGGCACTGGCGTGGTCGACGTCGAGGGGGTCCGTCACACTGCGGATCATGTGGTCCTCGCCAAGGGCGCAGATCCGATCGTGCCGGAGCTTACCGGCTTGCACGAAACCGAGGGCGTCTGGACGAATCGCGAGGTGACCGGCATGAAGGCGATCCCACGGCGCCTGCTCGTTCTGGGCGGCGGTCCGGTTGGAGTCGAGATGGCGCAGGCTGTCCACCGCCTGGGTGGCGAAGTAGTTGTTGTCGAGAGGTGCGCGCATCTGCTTTTCCGCGAGGCGGCCCCGCTGGGCGAAGCGCTCGGCGACGTGCTGCGACGCGAGGGGATCGATGTGATCGTCGGAGTAACCCCGGCCGCGGCTCGCCGCGACGGCAGCGACTACGTCCTGGAACTCGAAGACGGACGCCACTTTCGCGGCGATCGCCCGCTCGCCGCAACCGGCCGTCGGCCGCGCGTCCGTGACATCGGCCTGGAAACTGTGGGCATCACTGCGACCGGCCGCGGGATCCCAGTCGACGGAAACATGCGCGTCGGAGACCGGCTGTGGGCAATCGGGGACATCACCGGCATCTGGCAACTGACGCACGTCGGCAAGTACCAGGCGGATATCGCCGCATCGAACATTCTCGGCGAGCCGCGCGAGGCCAACTATGACGCCGTGCCGCGCGTCGTCTTCACCGACCCGCAGGCTGCCGCAGCCGGCGCGTCCGAGGCCCGCTTCAGCGCAACTGTCGCCCTGAAGGACGTGGCCAAAACCGCGGCATATACGCGCGCCTACGCGGAGCCGAACGGGTTCCTCACGCTCCTGAGTAATGGCGAGCGGCTGACGGGTGCTTACGCACTCGGCCCCGAGGCGGGCGAGCGGCCGCAGCAGGCCACGTTGGCAATCCGCGCCCGCGTGCCTTTAGCAGTGCTGCGCGACACTATCCAGCCGTTCCCTACCTTCTCAGAGATCTTCAGCGACGCGCTCCAAGCCATGGATGCTGCTGTCCGCAACCAGGCGACGACCGTTGCCGTTTCGGAGCCGAGGCCGTGAACCGCCAACCAGAGCTGGCCGGGCAGACGGTTGTGGTGATCGGCGGCAGCTCGGGCATTGGACTGGAGACGGCCAGGCGAGCACGCTCCGAGGGCGCTGATGTCGTCCTCACCGGCCGCAACCCGGAACGCCTTCAGCGCGCCGCTCGCGAGCTCGGCGCGGTGAGCAGCACAACCTTCGACACCACCGATTTCGATCGCCTCGAGCAGTTCCTCGACGAGTTGCCGGAGCCGATCGATCACATCATGGTTACAGCCGGCGGGCCGTATTACGCGCGGCTGGCCGACATGGACTTCGCGCAGGCGCGGCGCAACGTGGACGAGATGTTTTGGGCGCGGCTCCACATCGCTCGCCGTGCCGCCGGTAAGGTGCGTCCAGGCGGAACGCTGCTGTTCATCGGCGGAACGGGCGGTCGCCGGCCCGCGGCCGGCACACTCATCGCGGCGTTCACAGCCGCCATGCCGGCGCTCACAAAGGCGCTCGCACTCGAACTCGCACCCGTGCGCGTCAACCTGATCGCACCCGGCTTCGTGGATACGCCGCTTTCGGCATCGCTGCTTGGTGATCAACTGGATGCCCGGCGAGAGCAGCTCCGCGCTACGCTGCCGATCGGGCGCGTGGTCGGCCCGGCGGACGTCGCCGCACTCGCCGTCCACCTCATGACGAACACGGCGGTGACCGGTGCAACGTTCGATATCGACGGCGGTCAGCAACTAATCGAGGCCTGATCCAGTGACGGACCCAGTGTCCTGAGGTTCTCAGACGAGCGACTGCGACAAATCGCCTTGCGCTGTACCCAAAGCCCGACTTCACAAAAAGGAGACTGAACAATGAAAAAGCAAGTGTCAACCGTTTTAGTGTTGCTCTCTGTTGTAGTGGGCCTTGTCCTCGCTTCCCAGGACAAGTACACCGTGAAGGTGCCTGGAGGGCTCGCGTTCTCGGAGTTCAAAGGGTACGAAGCATGGCAGGCGATTTCACTCAGCCGGAACGAGAAGGTAGTCGCTGCAATCCTCGGCAATCCCGCGATGATCGATGCCTATTGGGCCGGTTTTCCGGCCAACGGCAAGCCCGTCCCCGACGGTGCCAAGATGGCCAAGATCCATTGGGCGCCGAAAGCAAACGAATTCTTCCCCGACGCGTCTGTGCCCGGCAAACTGCTGAATGTGGACTTCATGGTGAAGGACAGTAAAAGGTTCGCGGACAGCGGCGGATGGGGATATGCCGTATTCGATTACGACAGCGAGTCCGATTCGTTCAAGCCCGGCACCACTGCCGGCAAGCCCCCGCAGGGCAACGACGCCAAGTGCGGGTTCACCTGCCACACGTTAGCGAAGGCGAGAGACTATGTTTTCACTGATTACGGCAAGAGGTGATGCGTCATAAGCCGCTGCCAAAGAGGCCGTGGCGAACGCATCGGAATTGACAAAGGTCGGATCAGGTTCCTGGCCAGCGCACTCTGACCGGCGAGGTCCCGCGCGTCGGAGGCCACGACCAACACGTTGCCGCCGAACTCCTTGCGCGCCGCGTCCAGAGTCGCCGGATTCGTGTCTTTGACGGCCACGCGCGCGCCCTCGCCGATGAACTGGCGCGCTGCTTCCAGTCCGATTCCCGTTGTGCCTCCCGTAATCAATGCACGCTTTCGCTGAAGCCGGTTCGTTGCAATTCTCGCCGCAGCATCACGTCTCTATATGAAACACTGGACCTTGACAGTCATCCCACTATCGGGTGCTTTTCGAGTCACCCGTTCTGGTAAGGAGCGGCTGCTATAAACTGCGAGGTGTACCGGCAAGCACAGGAGCAAAGCAACTAAAGCGCTGGTTCTAATGTGTATGGCGGCCACCGCGGCGGCCCAGGACGCGAACGTGACACCACTCTTGACAAAGGATCTGGGAATACCCGGCAAGGAGGCAACCATGGTTACCGTTGAATACGCTCCAGGCGCATCTTCGAAAGAGCACCGGCATAATGCGCACACCTTTGTATACGTTCTGGAGGGATCGGTCGTGATGCAGGTCAAGGGCGGTCCGCCTGCAAGCATCCGATAGCATTCCGCGGCTGGCCCGGTAGCAAAAACACGGGCGCAACGTTTCCAACAACAGTTGGACGGTGTGCTCCGTCAGCCGGGAATTATTGCGGCCCTGAACCGTAAACGTGCTGGAACATGATCGCAGAGACCAGGAGAGATCCACATCCGACCTGCGAAGCTTGCGCGGAAGATCACTTCTGGCCGCAATGACAACGTACTACCATCGCCCCCGTTGAGCGGATAAGATGATCATATCTGAACGTGGTCGAAAACTGGGCCCTTTCATTCGCTAGCAGGTTTGCCATCGCGCGCGCTCACGTTGACTTCGTTTGTGCCTGCACCGATACTGCAGCGTCAGCCTGTAAGCAGGTCGGAATCGATGCGGACTGACCCTAGAAGATCCGCCGTGCCCGAGTTTCGGGGAAGGCGATGGCCTATAGTCGCAGCGGTCGCGCTGCTGGTGATCGTAGTGGCCGGCCTGGCCTGGTACTTGCTTCGCCACCGGACCGCTGCCTCTACAGAACTCCACGGAGGAGCCGTTACGACGTACGAAATATCACCAAGCCTCTCGCCGGATGGCACGCGGGTGGCATTCGCCTGGGACCGTGACCAAGAGGGTAAATATGATATCTACGTGCGGCCTGCGACGGGGGGAGCGTCGCTCCGTCTGACCGCCGACGGAGGGTCGAAATCGAATCCGGCATGGTCACCGGATGGAAGCCAGATCGCCTTCGTGAAGCACAATGCCGGTGTCTTTCTGGTCTCCTCATCAGGGGGCGCCGAACGCAAAGTGAGCAGCTCATCTTTGCAGTCCTCGATTGCCTGGATGCCCGACGGGAAGTCACTGGCTCTGGCGGAAAGGACGTCAGATCAGGAACCCGATCGCGTGGTTTTGGTTTCGCTCGCCTCCGGCGAGCGGCGGCGCCTCACTGCGCCGGCAGCGGGGACACTGGGCGACCATGACCCGGCTGTTTCGCCAGACGGAAAGAATATGTGTTTCGTCCGTTGGCTGGCCGCTTCCGGGGCTTCAGACCTTTATATAATGTCCGTGAGTGGTGGTGACCCGCGCCGTCTGACCTCGGACGGTGTTTGGATCTACAATCCGGTGTGGACACCGGATGGCCGCGAAATCGTGTTTTCCTGGAATCGATCCGGCGGGCAAAACCTGTGGCGAATTCCTGCGGTAGGGGGTAAGCCCAAGCGGCTCGATTTTGTGCAAGGCGAAGTACGCTCTGCGGCGTTCTCCAGACTCAGCCCAGACAAATCCGTGCGGATGTCCTATAGCACTTCGGTTTTTGACGACAATATCTGGGGGCTCGATCTGACGCATGGAGGCGAGCCCAAACCAGTCGTTGCATCGATTGCGCGAGATTGGAGTCCGCAGTTCTCTCCCGACGGCAATCGGATCGCGTTCTCCTCGGACCGTTCCGGCAGCTTTGAGATCTGGGTGTCCCACGCGGACGGATCGCTCCCGCTTCAGTTGACGTCGTTTGGCGCGGGCATTGTGGAGTCGCCGCGCTGGTCATCCGACGGGAAACGCATCGCGTTCGCCGCTTTACTGGACACGAACGCCGCGAATTTCACGCCCCACATTAATCGCCACGTGTACGTGGTGAAGGCCGAGGGAGGAATTGCCCGCCGCCTGACTTCCGAGCGTGGCGAAGAAGGACGTCCAAGCTTCTCACAGAATGGCCGCTGGATCTACTTCCGTTCCGATCACTCCGGAAGCCAGCAGATTTGGAAGGCTCCCGCCGATGGCGGCGCCGCTCCTATTCAACTGACACGGACCAGCGGATTCGAGGCTTTCGAGTCTCCCGACGGCACGCTGCTCTACTTCACGAAAGGACGAACTCAGACAGGCTTATGGTGTATGCCCGTCGACGGCGGCGCCGAATCTGCCGTAGTGGGCGGTGTTCATTCGAGCTTTTGGGGCGTCGCCAACGACGGAATCTTTTTTGTGGACTACCACGCGGACGCCGCTCGCACGGCTCACAAGTCCGTGAAATTCTTTTCCTTCGAGACGCGGCAGGTAAAGGACGTGGCCTCTATCGACAAGGAGATCTCCAACGCGTCGCCCGCATTCTCCGTCACGCGTGACGCGCGCTCGATCCTTTGGACGCAGATCGACCAGCGCGGCGCGCAACTGATACTGGTCGAGAACTTCCGCTGAGCAGCGACGGAGCAGCCTTTTCAAGCAGCCTCCGCGGCACGTTTGGTTCCAGACAGCGGCAGCCAGGCAGAATCAACGCTGTGGCAGGAAAGCAGGAAACGGGATATAACGAGAGGACGGCCACAACATGGCTGACGGTTGCCGTTGCCATCTTGATCAAAGCAGGTCTTCTGGCGGTGTTTCCGTTCAGCCACCACGGCCTATAACAGTGCGCTTCGTTCACCTTACTACACGGATTGCGCTTGTAGCGGCTGGCTGCTGGTCAGTGGTTTGTGTTGGCGCCCAGCCGGTCCGGTCTCTTCGAGTACCCATGGTTGACCGAGCAGACATTCGGTTCTCGCACGTCTCGATCGATACAGGTACTATTGCAAGGATCGTGCAGGATGATCAAGGATTCCTCTGGTTTGGTACGGCCCATGGGTTGCTGCGCTATGACGGATATCAGTTCCGCGTGTTCATTCACGATCCTGCAGATCCTAATAGCATGAGCGGGGTTAGTGTCGGGGCACTGTTCAAAGATCGAGCGGGGAATCTGTGGATCGGTTCAGAGCAACAGCTCGATCGATACACTCCGGCAAGCGGGAAGTTTGCGCATTTCCTGAGCGCTTCTCAGAAGATATGTGACTCAGGAGTGGTCCGAGACATTATCCAGGATCGCGAGGGAATCATCTGGCTGGCCACGGATAATGGCCTGAAGCGTCTCGACCCCACAACTTCAAATGTAAACTGCTATCAGCATCGACAGGATGACGATTTGAGTATAGGTTCTAACTTTGTCAAATCGATGCTTGAAACCCGGGACGGGACGTTCTGGGTAGCCACGATCGAGGGTCTGGACCGATTCGATCGCCGGACGGGAAGAGTAACCCGGCGCGTCACTTTGCGCGGACCCTCCGGAGCGCTCCTCAAGCTGGATGGAAACAAGATCTCCCTGATTGAGGACCACGCAGGGATACTCTGGATCACGATTCCGGCGAACCGGGAATGCGGACTAGCATCGTTTGATCCACGCACCGGGGTCCAGGGCGCTTATTCATTCGACGCCCCCGATGCTATCTTCTCAATCCTCGAGGACGAGAACGGCACACTCTGGTTCGGCAACGGCCAGCAAGGAATGATCAAGTTCGATCGAAATCGGAAGACAGCGACTCGCTACCGGAACAATCCGAACGATCTCAATACCGTGAGTTCGGGTGGTGGTATCTACACGGTGTCGCAGGAACGGGAACATCGAATCTGGGTGGGCACGATTGAGGGGGGCGTAGACCGGTTCGACCCGCGTCCGTCGCCATTCCGAACTTATCGCCATGAACCCGGCAACACAAACAGCTTGAGCATCGGGAGCGTGTACTCCGTGCTTCAGGACCGGCGCGGAATTCTTTGGGTCGGAGGCGCGGGCGGACTGGACCGGATCAACCCCAAGACGGGGGAGGCCACTCGATTTATGCCCAAACAGGTTTCGAGCCAACCGGCTCTTGGGGTCGTATCTGCGATCGCTGAGGACCACAAAGGGTATGTTTGGTTCGGCAACTCGGGGAACGGACTCGGCCGCTTCGATCCTCGAACCGGCGATTTGAAATTCTATCGCCATGACCCCGACAATTCCACAAGCCTCAGCAACGATAACGTCACGAGTCTGTTCGCCGATCATTCGGGTACACTATGGATCGGCGCCGACGACGCCCTAAATCGCTTCGATGCTCAGACAGAACAGTTTCAGAGATTCAGCAGCACCCCCCGTGAGTCATTTCAGTACGGCGCCATCACAGAAGACGCAAACGGGGCGTTGTGGCTGGCCAGTCCGGGATATGGTTTGTACCGCTTCGATCCAACGACCGCCCAGTTCACGTCATACCGAAATTCTCCAGCCGATGCGCGAACCCTTAGCAACGATGGCGTGAACACGATCTACGTCGATCACGCAGGCACGATCTGGGCCGGCACAAATAGCGGGCTGAGCAAATTCGATCAGTCCAACCAAGCCTTCAGTAGCTATTACGAACGTGATGGTCTTGCCAGCAGCGTGGTCAAAGGAATACTCGAAGACCGGCTTGGGAACTTATGGCTGAGCACCAGCGACGGACTCTCTCGCTTCAATCCCCGCACCAAAGCCTTTAAGAACTACTACAATACCGACGGCTTGCCGGGAAATGAGTTCGTTCAAGGGGCTGCGTCCAGAAGTTCGAGCGGCGAAATGTTCTTCGGATCCAGTAAGGGCTTGCTGGCGTTCTTCGCGGAAGACGTGATTGACGATTCCTCACCTCCGCCGGTTGTGCTGACCGATTTCTGGCTATTCGGCAACCGTTCGGACGCAGGGAAGGATTTGCTGAAGCAGTCGATTTCCTTCGTTCGCTCTCTGACTTTGGCGCCACGGCAAAACATCTTCTCTATCGAATTTTCAGCGCTAAGCTATTCGGACCCTGCACGAAACAGGTATAGATACAGATTGGAACCGCTGGAGACGAAATGGAACGAAAGAGATAGCTCTCGGCGGCTTGTCACGTACACAACTCTGGCGCAAGGCGAGTACGTGTTTCGCGTGCAGGGCAGCAACAGCCTGGGAGTCTGGAACGAGACTGGTGCTACCCTTCGGATCAAAGTCTTAGGCTTATGGTGGACCTGGTGGTGGGTTCGTACGGCCTTCATCGCGATGCTCATTATGGTCGGGTGGGGGCTGCATCGGCTCCGTCTGCATCAGATCGCACGCGAATTTAATATTCGCCTGGAAGCCCGTGTCAACGAGCGTACCCGCATTGCCCGCGACCTGCATGATACTCTGCTGCAGAGTTTTCAAGGTGTGTTGTTGAAGTTGTCCAGTCTCAAATATTTGATCCCGAATCGCCCTACCGAAGCAGTCGAGTCGCTGGACCGCTTGGTTGAGCAGGCCAGGGCCGCGGTCACCGAAGGGCGGGATGCCGTACAGGGGCTGCGCTCCTCCGTGGTGGTGGCTAACGACCTTGCCCGCGCCATCGCCACTTTCGGGAATCAACTCGTGGCCGATCAGCCGGACGAGAGTTGTCCCGAGTTTCGGATACAGGTGGAAGGGGAATCCAGGGAACTCCCTCCGCTGGTCCGGGACGAAGTCTACCATATCGCCTGTGAGTCGCTGCGCAACGCGTTCCGGCATGCGCAGGCGAAGCGCATCGAAGTGGAATTCCGGTACGGCCCGCGGCGATTTCGTCTGCGCGTTGTGGATAACGGCAAGGGCATCGATCAGAGGGTCCTGAGCGCAGGTGGGCGCGCCGGACACCACGGTCTTCCGGGTATCCAGGAACGGGCCGAACTGGCGGGAGGAAAGCTGTCGGTCTGGAGCCAGATCGATTCCGGTACGGAGATCGAGCTGACCATTCCCGCTTCCGTCGCATACAACAAACCGCATATCGCGCGCCCGCCAGCGTCTGCACGACAAGGAGCTGAGTAGAATGAGCGTGTCTCGAGATCCAATCCGAATTCTCGCCGTCGACGACCACCCGGTGTTCCGGGAGGGGTTGGCGATGATCCTGGCGACTCAGCCGGACATGAGCTTAGTGGCCCAAGCCTCGAATGGACGCGAAGCGGTTCATCAGTTTCGTGAGCACCGTCCGGACGTCACCCTGATGGACTTGCAGATGCCTGCGATGAGTGGCCTGGAAGCGATGGTCGCTATTCGGAAAGAATTTCCCGAAGCAAAAATCATCATTCTGACGACCTACGCCGGGGATGTGGAGGGCGCAAAGAAGCACGGTGCTCGAGCTTACCTATTGAAGGCCGAGTTGGATAAGGAACTCTTGGGGACCATACGCGCCGTGCACACCGCGAAATGAAGTTTCTCGCTCAGGTCACCGTTGAACACGCTCCAGGCGCATCGTCGAAAGAGCACCGCCATAATGCGCACACCTTTGTCTATGTGCTGGAGCGCGCGGCCGTGATGCAGGTCAAGGGCGGTCCGGAATTGACACTCGGACCCGGCCAGACCTTCTACGAATCGCCCGATGACGTACACACGGTTCCACGCAACGCCGGCAGCACCAAGCCTGCCAGGTATCTCGTAAGCGTGCCGGCTAAGTGACCACTGCCGGATCCGCCTATAGCGTGATGATGCCCCGCCGCGCGGCAATCGTCACCGATTGAGTCCGATCGTTCGCGCGCAGTTTGCCCATGATGTGCTTGAGATGGACCTTCACGGTCTCCTCGGCAATGAACAGCCGCTCTGCAATGTCGCGATTGCGATTGCCCGCGGCAACATGGGTCAGGACCTCCACCTCGCGCTCGCTCAGCGCCTCGTCGCCGAGATGTTCCGCCAACTCGGCGGCAATCTCGGCCGGCAACGACCGCTTTCCCCCGTGGACCTGCCGGATCGCGTCTAAGATCTTGCTGGGAGGCATGCTTTTCAGTAGGTAACCGCGAGCTCCCGCCTTCAGCGTGCGCTGGATCTCGACATCCCGCTCATACGTCGTCAATATAATGATACGGGCATCCGGGAATTCGGACCGGATCGCCATCGTAACTTCGATGCCACTGAGATCCGGTAGCCGTAGATCCATCAGGGTGACATCCGGTCTCAGCGCGCGATATGCTTCGATCGCCTCCTTGCCGTTTGATGCCATCCCCACCACCTCCATATCGGACTGGGCGTTGACGATCGCGCAAATGCCTTCCCTCAGCAAAGCGTGGTCGTCGATGCTCAGGACTCGTATACGATCAGAATTCGTCATATATGCTCCCTTTCGTTTCCCGCGACGTGGGGGGATCATTATGTGAAATCCTTGGTTAACGGATCGATTTTGGAACAAATTGCCCTTATGGGAAAGCTCCGATCGAGGTATGCGTGGACTATTTCGACACTCTCGGGGACTCTCTTGAGCCCCGGCATATACCTCTTTAGAGGAAAATGCTATCGCCGTCGATCGTCAATCTCGATCCGCTTCCAACCAAAAAGGCGGGCATCGACCGACCATGCGCCCGGACCAAGCAAGGCCAACGCGGCGCCAATCGTTGTCAACAGGATGTTGGCCCAAGGATCTCCAATGTTTACAATCAGCTTCCAGAGCCCCAGGGCTGCCACCAGCCAGGCCGAAACAGGCGTCCACAAGCCCGCCAGCAGAAGGGCTCCGGCAGACATCGCAGCCAGGTCCCTAACGATCGAGCCCGATGAAGGCGGTGCAAGTCTCACGTAGGCGTGACCGATCACGCCCGTCCCGACTACCAGGCGCATGAGCAACAGAGCCGCGCCGGGCAAACCTTGGGCGAAAGTTGAGAATAGGCGTCGCAGAGGGCCCCGTCTATCAGCCTCTCAGACCGTGTGCTCGGGACAAACCTCAAAAGAGTCGCGCGACTCACTCATTCAAGTCAGTGGATTGGATAATTCCCCGTTTTAGTCCGATCACGGCAGCGTGCGTGCGGTCGTTGGCGCCCAACTTCGCGAGAATATTTTTCACGCGTCCCTTCACAGTCTCTTCCGTGACGCCCAGCCGCGCGGCAATTTCCTTGTTTGCGTTACCTCCCGCGATCAGCCGCAAGACGTCGATCTCCGCGGGTGTGAGGGCCTCGGAGGTGGAGTGCTCGGCGAGTTCAAAGGATGCCTCAGCCGAAAGCGCCTTCTTTCCGCCATGGACCGCGCGGATTGTTGTCAGAAGTTCGTTGTCCAGTGCATTCTTCAGCAAGTACGCCCGAGCCCCCACCTGCATCGCGCGCATGATCTGGACATCGCCGCTGTAGGTGGTCAGCATGATGATCCACGCCTCCGGAAACTCGCGCCGAATCGCGATCAGAGCATCCAGCCCGTTCATCTGAGGCATTTGCAGATCCATCAAAGTGATGTCCGGACGATGTGCGCGGAACTGCTGAATCGCTTCGCGGCCGTTCGTGGCTTCCGCAATGATAGCCATGTCGGGCTGAGTAGCCAAAAGGGCTGCTATCCCCGTGCGGAAAAGAGGATGATCATCGACCGACAGGATTCGTATAGGACTGGATTCGCCGCTCATCTTTCATAAAACCCTTTCCTTAGAAGATACGGGCAGCTTTGAAACTGTCGCTTTGGCATACGCGAACACGGCGGGAACGGTTAGCTCGATCTCAGTGCCGCAATCGACCTGACTCCAGACGGCGAGCTTTCCCCCGACCAGTTGCGAGCGTTCATGCATGCCCGGGAGGCCATGGTGGCCGGCCCGGCCGCGCTGGCCCAGAACCTGCGCGTCGATGCCCTTGCCGTCGTCCCGCACTCGCAACACGAATTGCCGTTTGTCGTAATGGATGTCCACTTCGATGTGCCGGGCGCCGGCGTGCCGGAATGCATTGCGCATCGCTTCGACGGCAGTTCGGTAAACCTCGTCGCGCACGAGCGGACGCAGGTCCCTCGTTTTGCCTTCCACCTGCACGCGAAACTGGGGACGCTTCCCATCCGGTTGTTCGCCGGCGAGTTCTTTTGCGAGCGAGCCGATGGAGCGGGTAAGGTCGTTCGTTGTCACCGTGGATGAGCGTAAGCCCTGCACCGCGTCACGGGCTTCGGTGATTGCCGCCCGCGCTGCTTCGATGACACGGTCCAGATCCGCCCGGGCCTCGGAGCGGTCCGGGAGCTTGTACGTCACCGCATGAAACCGCAGCAGGACGCCTTGAAAGCTCTGCAGGAGCGTATCGTGCAAGTCCCGTGCAATACGAGTGCGCTCGGCGACGCGCTCTTCCAGTCGGATGTTGAATTGCCGGGTGACGTACTGCAGCCGCAGCCAATAGAGTGCGCCCAGCAATGCCACAAAGGCCGCCACGCAGGACGCACGAAACCAGGTGGTCTGGTAATACGCTGGCTCGATGGAAAAATCGAAGGATGCGCCGGTCTTGTTCCACACGCCGCTGTTATTGCAGGCTATGACGCGGAACCGATACTTGCATATAGGGAGATTGGTATAGAATGCCTGCCGCCGATTATCTGCGTCCTGCCATTCGTGATCGTAGCCTTCCAGCAGGTAGCGAAACCGTACTTTTTCCGGTGCGGCGAGACTTAGCGCCGTATAGTCGATCTCCAGATCCCGTACGAGCGGCGGCAGGCTCTTCCCGGCTGCTGCTGCCGCATCGTAGGTTTTATGGTCGGCGATGATCTGCTCGATATGCACTGGCGGCGGAAGTCCGTTGAACGGAAGATGGCGCGGATCGATGACGCTGGCGCCGTCCCAAGGCAGGAACCACAGTTTTCCATCCGTTGACTTGGCGACTTGCCCACCGAAGTGGCCGGCAGAGGCGAGAATCTTGACTCCCTCGGAGGCATCGAAAACTGCCATTTGGATGTTGCGCTTCGGAACAGCACCTCTTTCTACTGCGCCGGCCCAGTTGTCTAACTCGGCGCGGGCAATGCGCAGTAGTCCACAGGCCGCGTACAGCCAGACTGAACCGATGTCGTCTTCCATCGTCCAATGAACGGTATTGCAGGGCAATCCGTTCCTGGTGGTTACAGTTGCGACACGACCGTCTTTCAAACGGCTGAGCCCACCGTCAGTTGCTGCCCAAAGCGCATTACTTGCATCGAATCGCAAGTGGTTAACGCGCCCGGCGGCCAGACCCGAGGCGGCGCCATACGCTGCGCGAACCTGACCGCCACTGAAATGGACGATGCCGCCGAGATGAAAGCCGATCCAAACGCCGGCTTGAGAAGCATCGGCTGCAAGAGCACTGCCGTGAGCCCCGGTTCCGAGCCTGGACCACGGAATCGCTTGGACCACGCTCTCTTCTGACAACTGAAATAGCCCCACATGCTCGTTGGCTATCCATAGACTACCCGCTGTGTCGCGTGCGATGCCAGTCACCGGTCCGCCCGGAACGGCGCTTACCGGAACAAACCGGTCACCTTCCAGATAGCCGAATCCGTTGATCGTAGACACCCAGATTCGACCGCGCTCGTCCTGAAAGAGAGCATTCGGCATCAGTTCGGCGAGCGTTTGGGCGCCTTCGCTCTTGCCGGTGAGGAACTGTATGCGGCGCTGTCCGTAATTCATAATTTTCCCCTGCACCCAACGGCTTAACCCACCGCGAGTCGCCAGCCAGACGCTCCCATCCCGGGCGCCCAGAACCGAAACCACGGTCGCATTTGACAAACCCTGGCTGACGGTAAGTGTCGAAACCGGCAGGTCGCGAAAACGGTCCAGGCCGCTCGTCGTAGACACCCATATGGTGCCTTCCCGATCCTCGAACATTGTATAAACGTGGTCGCCGGTCAGGCCGTCGGACGCCGCAAACATATCTGTCCGGCCCCGGTGTAAATGGAACAGACCCTGCTCCGTCGTTCCGATCCACAGCCCGCCGTCGCGATCGCGGAGGAGTCTTCGCGCGCGGAACTGCTCGACATTCCCAAGCAGTGCGAATGGCTCGGGCTTTCCAGCGACCAGCCGCCAGAGCCCGCCGTGCCAGCCGGCCAGGAGTGTCCCGTCATCATCTTCACCCAGCGCCTGTATCCCGTCCGGCTCGCCGGCCAGTGGAAAGAACTTTGGCGGAGCAGGAGTCCATCTCCACAGCCCGTTTATCATCCCCGCCCACAGACTGCCCCTGCTGTCTTCATATAAGTTGAATGCGCCGCGGCCCAGAACTTCTTCTCCCCAGCAGCGCGCCACGCCGTTTCGAATCGCGCAGAGTTTTCCCTTCTCCGCCGTTAAACCGCTCGCCCATATGAACCCTTGACGATCCTCGACAATTTGGAAAATATACGTTTCGGAGAGCTCCCCATGATGAGTTAGTTTGCCGTCTTTCCAACTGGCAAGCCCGTTATACGTGCCAATCCATAGCGTTCCGTCGCGCGCCGTCAGCAGGCGCATAATGTAGCTCGATGGCAGTTGCTGCCCGGCAGGCTGCTGCCACGGCACGCCGCGAACGCCATCGAAGCGAACCAGGCCGAATTCCGATCCAAGCCAGAGATACCCGTCCGGCGTTTGCGCAATCGAGGTGACCTGCCCCTTCGGAAAGCCGTCGCGGATCTTCCACGAAGTGTGCGCGTACTGGCTGACGTCCAGCGCCGGATTCAAAGCAAACGCGCCACGCGACGTCGCGACGAGTACGACGGCCAGCGCCGCAACCCCCTCAACTGCGTCTCGTGCTCGTCCTCCTCGCATGACTTTGCGATCATTATCTCTCAACGGCTTTGCGACCCTGGTGGTATTCGGCAATAACTCTAATGAGGTACGCGGCACCCTGTATGAATTCCTGTTTTCGCGATATCCTAACCAGACACAGTGTTCCGTTTTGCGCTATTCATGTTCTCGCTTGCGGAGGTGGTCCGCGCTCAATCTACCAGTGCGTCCGTGACGGGCCGCGTGGTGGATCCCTCCAAAGCCCTGGTTGTGAATGCCCTGGTCGCCGCCATCAACGCCGACACCAATTCGCGTTTCGCAACCACTACCAACACTTCGGGTGAATATCACCTGGCAAATCTCCCTCCGGGCCCATATCGCATCGAAATCGAAAAGCCCGGCTTTAAGAGGTTGATCAAGCCGGATGTGATCCTCCACGTCCTGGACGTGCTCCATCTCGACTTCGAAATGAGCCTCGGCGCCCGCACTGAGATCGTTCAGGTGGAGGCGGGCGCCCCGCTGGTAAATACCGAATCGGGTATCGTCAGCACCGTCGTCGATCGCACCTTCATCGAAAATCTCCCTCTCAACGGCAGGAGCTTCCAGAATCTGATTCTGTTGACGCCCGGCGTAGTTCTGACCGCGACCGCCTTTGACGACCAGGGGCAATTCAGCGTAAACGGACAGCGCGCCGACGCCAACTACTTCACCGTCGACGGGGTCAGCGCCAACTTCGGCGTTACCGGACATCCGGTCCTTGCCCAAACGGCCAGCGGGAGCCTGCCGGCTCTCACTGCCTCGGGTGGCACGAACAGCCTGGTGTCGATGGATGCCATGCAGGAGTTCCGCATTCAGACTTCTTCATTCGCTCCGGAGTTTGGCCGCACTCCCGGCGGACAGATCTCTGTCGTCACGCGCTCCGGGACCAATGCATTTCATGGCACGCTCTCGCAATATTTCAGAAACAGCGCGCTGGATGCCGCGGACTGGTTCGTGAACTACAACCGCCTGCCGAAACCGGAAGAGCGGCTGAATGACTTTGGCGGTGTAGCTGGCGGACCCGTGGTTAAAGACAAGACTTTCTTTTTCTTCTCCTACGAGGGGCTGCGGCTGCGCCAGCCTGCCCTCCAGCAGACCGTAGTGCCTGACACTCCGTCGCGTCAGCAGGCTCCAACCGCCATGCGCCCCTTTCTGAACGCATATCCGATTGCGAACGGCCCCGCACTCACGGCGGGATTGGCACAATTCAGCGCCAGCTATTCGAATCCGTCCGCGCTCGACGCATATAGCCTGCGAATCGACCAAGTCGTAAACTCGAAATTGAACTTCTTTGCCCGTTATAACCATTCGCCATCCAAGTTGGTCCAACGTGCATCTCTTGCGAGTGTCGCCGTCCTCAGCTTGACACAGTCGGGTGCGTCCACGGTGCAAACTGTTACCACGGGTTTCACACATTTGATCACGCCGGCGATCGGTAACGAAGTCCGGGCCAATTACAGCAATCACAGGATGGACCTGAAGTACAACATGGATACGTTCGGCGGGGCTGTGCCGATTCCCGATTCTCTCTTGTTTCCTTCCGGCTACTCGTCGGCGAACGGCATTTTCTTCATGTACATCACAGGCTCGGGACAGGTCGCTCAGGGCAAACTCGGGATCGACGAGCAGCGCCAGGTCAATCTGATCGACAATCTCTCGGTCACCAGACACGGACACCAAATGAAATTCGGCGTGGACTATCGCTGGCTATCCCCTTTCAGTAGTCCTTTTTCGTACAGGCAATTTGTGCAATTTTCGGGAGTGAACGACGCTGCCGGCGGCGCTCTCTCCGGAACCGCCGCGATCGCCCAGGCGGGCGCGTATCAGCCTAACGTCCTGTTGTCGCAAAACTTCTCTCTTTATGCTCAGGACACGTGGAAATTGACGCGCCGGTTTACAGTGACTTATGGCTTGCGGTGGGACGTTAATCCTCCGCTCAAGGGAAAGAACGCGGCCAACGATCCGTTCACGGTGGTGGGGTTCAACAATCCGCCGACGATCGCTTTGGCGCCGCGGGGCACGCCGCTTTACCAGACAACTTACGGAAACATTGCGCCGAGACTCGGACTCGCCTGGCAACTCGGCCGGAAACAAGACTGGATCGCTACCCTGCGCGCGGGTTTCGGAGTATTTTACGACCTGGGGCAGGGCTCGCTGGGCGCCACTACCAGCTACTTTCCGTACTTTACCAACCGGACCATTCCCCAGATGCCGGTAGCATTTCCATTAAGCCCTCAGGATGCGGCTCCTCCGGCGTTTACGCTGAACCCACCCGTAGCGAACATAATCATCGCCGACCCACACTTGAAGCTTCCGAGAAGCTGGCAGTGGAATGTCGCTCTCGAGCAGTCGATTGGAGGCAGCCAGAGTTTATCCGTAACCTATGTAGGCGCCATTGGCCGCGACTTGCTGCGGCCAACCAATCTCTTTAACGTGAATCCGGATTTTCAGTTCATCTCGCTAACGGACAACTCGGCGACCTCGGACTACCTTGCTCTCCAGCTCCAGTTCCAGCGCCGTTTGTCGCGCGGGCTAGCAGCCTTGGCTTCGTATTCATTCTCCCATTCGATTGATAGCTCCTCCACCGACGCGTTCGCGAATTATCTCAGTACACCGGGCGTGTTAGCCCGGTCGAATATGGATCGGGGTAACTCGGACTTTGACGTCCGCCACTCCTTCACCGCCGGCCTCACCTTTGACCTGCCCGCGTGTGGCCGCGGCTGGTCGCTCGATGCCCTCCTTTTGGGCCGATCTGCGCCGCCGGTCAATTTGATAGGCGCGCTTTTCAATACGGCGGGCATCTCGCTCTATCCTCGTCCCAATGTGAATCCGGGAGTACCGCTCGAACTCTTCGGGACGGGTTATCCGGGCGGCAAAGCCTTCAATAAGGCGGCATTCACGGCCGCGCCGTCCGGCCAACAGGGCGACTTCGGCCGCAATGTGCTGCGCGGCTTCGGCGCCGCGCAGGCCGATATCGGCGTGCAGCGGATCTTCCGTGTCACCGAAAAACTTGCGCTTCGTTTCCGGGCCGAGTTTTTCAATATCCTGAACCATCCGAACTTCGGAGCGCCGGTAAACAACCTTACGAACCCGCTGTTCGGCCGCTCCACGCAAACACTCGCAAACAGTCTGGGATCAGGCGGCGCGAATGGCGGCTTCAATCCTCTCTACCAGGTCGGCGGACCGCGTTCCATCCAGTTGGCGGTCAAGCTCCAATTCTGACCGCTACCACGACCGAGGTATAGACGCCTGCGGCTGAACAGGTACCAGAAAACGCCTCAATGTCGTGATGATCTTTAAACGCCGATGTCTCATATTTAAAACATGAACTCGGCAAAAACAACCAACCGTTCGGCAACATTGGGCGAGCCGAGACTTCTCGGCACTCCCCTGTCGGATCCAACCGACATCCTCCGACGAATGCCCACCCAGGCTATATCGCCTGTGCTGCTCGAATTGCTCGACCTCATGTCGGGCCCTGTCTTTCTCTTCCAGCAAAGTCCGACGGGGGAGTTGCGAGAAATGCCACATTCCAGGGCGGCGCTGTCACTTGCAGCATGACTTGCCCTTGGTTTTCTCCTTGAGGTTTCCACCAACAGATTGGTAAGGCGGCGCATCTAGTAAAGATAGATGCCGTTTCTTGCTGGCCAGTTCGCTGATCCCCTCAAGATAGTTGCGACCGCTGTAACGCCGGTCGTGATGGTATCGGCGACGGCCATCCTGATCTCTGGTTCCAATGCGCGCTACACCTCGATTTCCGACCGTGTCCGGACACTCGCACAGGAATTCCGCCAACCCGGCACTTCCACCGAGCGGCGCTCGAACATCCGTCAGCAGATTGCTATCTTTCATCGGCGGCTTCATCTCGTATCCTGGGCTGCACGCGCCCTGTACGGTGCAGTCGCGTGTTTCGTCGTGATCGCTCTGCTGATCAGTGTTTCGCTGTCGAAATCGATTCTGCTGGAAGCCGCGCCTTGGTTGTTCCTGTTGGGCCTGGTTTTGATCGCCGGGGCGATTCTCCTGCAACTGCTAGAACTACAGCGAGCGAACAGGACCATCGACCTCGAGTCGGCCGACGTGTTTCCATAGGTTAAGGCGTTGTTTCGGAGAAGTCCAGCAACACCTTTTGCTGTCCTGCCTCGCCGTCGGCCAGGCGTACTGCCTCATGGAAGTCCTTAAATGAATACCGCACAATTGCTGGCGGCGTAAGGGCGCGGTCCGACAACATCGTGAGGATATCGCTCGCCGCTGCCCTCACTTCGGCCAGCGGCTTAGAACTCAGCCAGCGCGGCAGCCACCACCCCCGAACCGTCGCTGTCCGATAAATTAATTGCGGAGCGAAGACCGGCATGGTGAATTTTGTGGGGTCCGTCTGCCGATGACTGGAAAGGGCTCCGTACACAAGCATGGTTCCAGCGGGAGCCAGGTTGCGGGCGATCTCAGCGCCAAGTTCCCCGGCAACGCAGTCAATCGCTCGTTCAACCCCTTTGCCCGCTGTCAGTTCCTGCAGGCGTGCCCTGAGATCCTCGTTTTCTGTGCAGATTACCTCATTGCCTCCCAGGTTGCGTATGATCGATTCCTGCTCGCGCCGCCGGATGACGTTGATTGTCCTGAATCGATACTGCTGCGCCAATTGAAGCACCAATTTCCCCACGGTGGACGCAGCCGCCGTTTGTAGGAGCCAGTCACCCTCCTGGAGACTGTGACTTGATCTCGTAAGTGCCCATGCAGTCAAAGGATTCGTGCAGGCAGTGGCGGCGGCCGGATCGTCCAGGCCGTCTGGAACTGGCACGAGTTTGTCCACTGGACAAACGATCTGTTCGCGCCACGTGTGCCAGGTATTAACGAAAATTACGCGTGTTCCGACAGGCGGACTTTGCACGCCCGGACCTACGGCCTCTACCCTCCCCACCCCTTCAATGCCCGGGCTGGCCGGCAATTCCGGCTGATAGCCATAGCGCCCGCGTAGCATGTGCAGATCCGATGGGTGGATCGGGGTCAGCAGCACTCGTACGAGCGCTTCGCCAAGGGCCAGAGGCGGAGTAGGGATCTCTGCCAGTTTCAATACGCTGTTCGGTTCACCAGTTTCGGTAAAGGTCAATGCTCTCATCAATACCCCTCGGCCTTACGCGATCATCTCGGTGTAGCCGCGAAAGCTGCATCCAGTTGCGCGGCCTCGTTACATTCTAAGCCTGCGACGCATGCCGCACAGGCATAACACCTTTGCGGTATCGGCTGGGACCCCAAAGGTGTTGGCCGAAAAACACTGCATCGTGTGATGTCTGCGATTCGAAAAGAGCGCAGAGTGTTGCATAGGGAGTTAGAAGCATGGCCCCGGAAGAACGAGTCAAGGTCAGCGAAATGGTTCCGACTTGGAACTCCGGTCGTGCATTTCCAGCCGGCCGTTCCATCTCTCGCCTGAATGTCGGGTCCGGCAGGCCGTCACGGCGGCGTTGATCGATATACATTTTTGTTTGTCAAAAGGAGAAGGTCATGTCCCAAGAAACCATCCTCGTCACCGGCGCCGCCGGCGGGGTCGGCTCGACTGCGCGCGCGGCCCTCGGTATCCTGCTGGAACAAGGCCATCGCGTGCGAGCCATGGTGCGCAAACTGGACGCGCGCGCCGACGCGCTGCGCGATCTGGGCGCCGAAGTCGTGGTCGCCGATATGCTCGACATCATCGCCGTGCGCGCGGCCATGCGAGGCTGCTCAGTCCTGTATTTCACGATGTCGGTCTCGCCCAACTACCTGGAAGCTGCCGCCAACGTCGCGGTCACAGCCAAAAGCTTAGGTGTGAAGGCATTCGTCAGTCTGTCCCAAATGACGCTGTCGCAGATGAGCGAGACTGAAACCACAAGCAGCCCGCAACAGAAGCAGGAGTGGCTCGCACAGCAGATGTTACGCTGGTCCGGCCTGCCTGTGGTCTACTTGCGTCCAACGGCTTTCTTCGAGATGTTCCTTATACAGTCGGCCAAGGGTATCCGTGATGAAAACGTCATACGCGTGCCGTTCGCCGATGGCAAGACCTCGCCGATCGCCGCGGCCGACGTGGGAGTTGCCGCCGCTACGGTGTTGGCTAACCCCGAGCCGCATATCGGCAAGATCTACGACATGACTGGCCCCCAGTCGCTGACGATGGTAGAAATCGCGCACGAATTCAGCCGCGCGCTGGGGCGCACGATCGAATACGTCAACGTGCCGCCGGAGCTCTGGGAATCCAAGCTCCACGAGTCTCGATTGCCGGCGCATTTAACCGCACACCTGATCACCATGGGCCAACTGAATCGCGACAATCGATACGACCGCATGACCGACACCTTCGAGAAATTAGTCGGCCGTGCGCCGATTTCCGCCGCCGAATTCGCGCGCCGCCACGCAGCCGCTTTCACGCCTCAAGCCAGTCTTCAGCAATCACGCTGAATGCCTGCCTGTGAGCTTCAACAGCAGAAATCTCAAAGATATGTCTAACCTGAATTGGAAGCTGCTGACCAAGAAACGCGGAAGTTCTACCCAGGGCTTGCCGCCCGGAATAGAAGATCTCGCCTGGGTGACCAATACGGTTACACTCATCTACGGCGAACGCGATGCCGTCCTTGTCGATACGTTCCTGTCCGTGCAACATTCGAACGAACTCATCGATTGGATTGCCGGGAGCGGAAAGAATCTCAGGACGATTTACATCACCCATGCACATGGCGACCACTTTCTCGGACTGAAGCTCCTGCTGGATCGGTTCCCGAACGCAAAGGCGTTCGCCACCGCCGCGGCGGTTGCGGGAATCCAACACCAGATGAGCCCTGAGTTTATAAGTTCCTTCTGGGAGCCGCGCTTCCCCGGCCAGGTTCCGTCACAACTGGTGGCGCCGGAGGTGCTCGCCGCAGATACGCTCTACCTCGAAGCAGAAGAACTGAAGATCATCGAGCTGGGCCACACCGATACCGCGCATTCCACCGCCCTGTATGTGCCGTCGATCGGCCTGGTCGTATTCGGAGATGCCGTCTACAACAACACCCACCTCTACCTCGCGGAATCCAGTGCACAGGCCGGGGCTGAGTGGCTGAGCGCTCTAGATAAAATTGAACGCCTGCATCCGAGCGCAGTCGTTGCGGGTCATGGTGTCCTTGACCCCGATAGCTCCCCTCGCCGCATCGAGGAAACTCGTCGTTACCTCCGCGACTTCAACGCTGCAGTGGCAAGTACATCGACGCCGACGGAACTCTATGAGAAGATGCTTGCGTTGTATCCGGATCGGGTGAATCCGGGGTCGCTCTGGGGAGGCGCGAAGGCTGTGAAACGAAGCGCTCAAACCCCCGCGTAGCGTATCGCGAAATGCGCACGAGGATGAGGAGGATCATCAGGTCAAAGCTCGCGACCTGTCTTCACCGTTTGCGCCGTGATTGGAAGCCATAGGATCCCGGAGTTTCCTTATGAAGAATTCTATTTTTTGGATTGCAGCCGTTGCGCTCGTTGGAGGAATGGTCGCGATTGCATCAGGAACGGGGGGCGAAGGGCGAATGCCTGACCTGGATGGCGCCGTGACCTGGGTCAATTCTGGTTCGCTGAGTAGCAATGCGCTACGCGGCAAGGTGGTGTTGGTCAATTTCTGGACATACTCGTGCATCAACAGCCTGCGCGAACTCCCATACATGAAAGCCTGGGCTGCGAAGTACAAGGATGCCGGGCTGGTGGTGGTCGGCGTCCATACGCCGGAGTTTGGGTTTGAAAAAGATCCCGTCAACGTAAAGCATGCCGTCTCCGACTTGAACATCGCGTACCCGATTCCGATCGACAGCAACGGTTCGATCTGGTCCGCCTTCCGCAATGAATACTGGCCTGCCGACTACCTCATCGACGCGAAGGGACGGGTTCGTTATCACCATTTCGGCGAGGGCGACTATGACAAGTCAGAGCGTGTTATCCAGACGCTTCTTAAAGAGAATGGAGCCACTGGACTGGACGAAAGCTTCGTACATGTCACGGCGACCGGCCCGGAGGCTGCGCCAGGCAACGATGTGCGATCGCCCGAAACCTACGTGGGTTACTCCCGTACTGAAAACTTCGCATCGGCGGAGCGGGTGTCACGCGACGCGCGCAGGATCTATAACCCGCCCGCCAGACCTCAGCTAAATCAATGGGGCTTAGGCGGATCGTGGAAGGTCGGCGTTGAGCGCGCCATTCTTGAGTCGGCGCCGGGCAAAGTTGTATTCCGGTTTCATAGCCGCGACTTCCATATGGTTTTGGGTCCGTCCAGGAACGGGACGCCGGTCCGATTTAAGATCAAGCTGAACGGCGTAGCGCCCGGCCACGATCATGGTTCCGACTCCGCCGCTGACGGCACAGGCGAGGTTCGCCAGCCCAGGATGTATCAGCTCATCCGGCAGAAGGGGCCTATCCAGGACACCACTCTGGAGATTGAGTTTCTCGATCCAGGTGTCCAGGCCTTTTCGTTCACTTTCGGCTAGCTGCCCGGCATACAGCAGCGCGGACGAAGCCCGGCATGGCGTGGCGAGCGTAGCGCCGTTTAACGCTATCCCGAAGTTGCCTTTCCTGGTGTTCGGGCACGGGCCAGGCGGAGTTTTCCGGCCATTTCCACTAATTCGGCCAATGACTCGGCTTTCATCTTTTGCATCACGCGGCCCCGATGTGCCTTCACGGTAATCTCGCTGATGCCCAGATCACTGCCCACCTGCTTGTTCAGGAGTCCGCTGACTACCAGTGCCATCACCTGTTGTTCGCGAAGGCTAAGAGAAGCGTAACGATCCCGAAGATCCTGCAACTCGACATCCTGAAGAAGAGCAACTCGGCTGCGCTCGAGGGCTTGCCGGACGGCGGTCAACAAGGCTTCATCCGTGAATGGTTTGGTCAGGAATTCGATGGCCCCGGCTTTCATCGCCTGGACAGTCGAGGGGATGTCGCCGTGCCCGGTGATGAAGATGATCGGCATATCGGTCCGTTCGCTCGCGATCCGCTTTTGCAAATCAAGACCGCTGAGCCCCGGCAGAGATAAATCGAGAATCAGGCAGCTTGGCACAAGTGGTCGCGGGCGGGAAAGGAACTCGTCCGCAGACGCGAAAATTTCAGCCTGCCACCCTTCGTAGCGGATCAACAATTCCAGCGATTCGCGCACAGATACATCATCGTCGACAACGAATACGATGGGCGTGGTATCGAACATGGCGTATCCTGACAGGCCGCGATGTTTCGCTCGCCTCATTGTACATCCACAGGGTTTGACGCTCCGTTTCAGGGAAAGGGAAGCCGCACTTTCGCCATCTGCGTTTTGCGCGGCAGATTGAGCTAATATGGCTGGCGGAGGAGGGGGCCGTGGCTGCTTCTGCCGCACTCAATTCGACGGATGCCGTCCGGGTGTTTATCGACGAATATTTCAAAGCATGGCAAGGTACCGATGAGGACCGGATTCTCTCCTATTACACCGAAACCGTGTACCTGGAGATTCCGGGAATGGTCATCCATGGAAAGGCTGCCCTCCGGGATCAGTTTGTTCGGCCCTTTATCGCCGGTTTTCCTGGAAACCGTCACATCGTGAAGAGCATGATGTTCGGGAAAGATGTCGTCGTCGTCGAATGGAGCTTCGAAGCCGATCACAGCGGCCCATTCGGCGGCCGCGCCGCAACGGGCGCCGAAGTGAAGCTGCCCGGTTGCGGGGTGTATGAATTCGATCCGGTGAAGCGACAGATCACTTCGGCCCGTATCTATTTCGACGTTACGACCCTGCTCAAACAGATTTCATCCCACCAGCCTCAGGTTCTGCAGGACCTTCTGATATCATGGTTCGCCTCACGGAGCATGGCCGCAAAACCTCCCTTCGGCGAGGGCAGGCCATAGAACCATGATGCGGTAGCAATCGGTCCGATCAGGCTGCTCACCGCGGAGCCGCGCTCTCGGCGTTCTCTGGAATGCAAGGAATGGAAAACGAGAAAGTGGCGCCGGGCCCGTCATTCGGCTCCGCCCACAGCCGGCCGTGATGTCTCTCAACGATCGAGCGGCTGACAGACAGTCCGATACCCATACCGTCGCTCTTGGTCGTGTAAAAGGCATCGAACAGCCTCTGAAGGTCTTGCGGATTGACGCCGGTCCCGGTATCCTGCACGCTCAGACTCACGCGATCGTCTGCTTCCCGGCGCGTTCGGATCAGCAGGCGCCGCGGGCGGTCGTCAACACCAGCCATGGCGTCGGAAGCATTGCGGAGCAGATTCAGGATGACCTGCTGGAGCTGGACACGATCTCCGGTGACGGGCGGAAGTTCCACGGCGAGTTCCGACTGCAGGATCACCCGACTCCTCTGAAGATCGCTCATTGACAACGCAATCACTTCTCGCGTGACCTCATTCAAATCCAGCGGCTCCAGCGTGAATTCCTTCTTACTGAACAGGGCACGCAATCGAGAAATCACATCCGAGGCACGGTTGCCGTCGCGAAGCGTCCGCCGCGCTGTTTCGCGCGCACCATCGATGTTAGGCGGCTCTCCATTCAACATCCGAAGACATGTGCTGGCATTGGTGATGATGCCCGAGAGCGGTTGGTTGATCTCGTGCGCGATCGAAGCGGTCAACGCATTCAGCGTTGTCACCCGCGCTACGTGGGCAAGCTCGGAGCGGGCCCTGTCCAGTGCCTCTTCAGCAATTTTGCTGTCCGTTATGTCCTGTAGAGCGCCGATGAACAAGGGACGGCCCGCGACTTGCACCATGACGCGGGCCATGCCGTGCACGTGCTTTAGGGCGCCTCGAGCGGTCACAATTCGGAATACAAAATCGACGTCCGCGCCTGCCATGCCGCGCGCGATCACGGCCTCGAACGACGGCAGGTCATCCGGGTGGACCAGGTCCCGAATCCTCTGCACCGTAACCTTGCTCGCCGGATCGAACTCGAAGATGCGGAAGGTCTCCTCCGACCAGTTGTGGTCGTCCGCCACCAAATCGGTGATAAAGCTTCCGGTCTTGCTAAGCCGTTGGGCTTCGGCGAGACGAAGGTAGGCTTGCTCGACCTGCGCCTCCGCTCGCTTTCTATCGTCAATGTCGAAGGCGGCGACATACCACCGATCGATTCTGCCTTGCTCATCGAACTGAGGGTTGTAGCGGACCAGGAACCAGCGATATTGCCCATCGTTGCCCAGCACGCGCTGCTCGGTGCTGAAAGGTGCGCCCCGCCGCAGCGATGCCGTCAGCCCTTCGCGGACATTCTTAAGATCTTCCGGGTGGATGACACGATCCCGGTAATCCTCTTGTTTTGCATCGTCCAGACTGAGGCCGGTATATTCCATCACCGCCTGATTGACATACTGTACGGCTCCTTCGGTGTTCAATACGTAAATGTGTGTAGGAATGGTGTTGATGATCAGGCTCAAATTACGCTCGCTCGCCCGCAGAGCCGCTTCCGCCCTTTTGCGATCCTCAATGTCCGTAAGTAGGAGGTACCAGGCGGTTATCGCACCTTCCGCATTCCGCACCGGGAGGCCGCGAACCTGGAACCAACGATAAACGCCGTCAGCCCGTCGACAACGGTGCTCGACATCATAATTCTGGCCGGCTTCGATGGCTTTGGTACGCGCCTCTATTACGCGAGGAAGATCATCAGGATGAACGACGCCAATGAGAGTCCAGTTCTTCAAATCCTCGTTTGTTCTGCCGAAATACTCCAGGGTCTGCCGGTTGAGGAACTCGACATCGCCGCCGGCACTCATCGTTACCACGAACCCGGGAATGCTATCGACGATGTCCCGCCAGGACAATTCCCTCGCTCGCAGGTCCTCCTCGCCGCGCTTGCGATCCTCGATATCCAGGTTGGTTCCGTACCATTTGACGATCTTTCCCGTTTGGTCGCGCAACGGATTAGCCCGAAACAGGAACCAGCGATATGCGCCATCGAAACGCCGTAAACGCGCTTCGGCCTCTCCTGCCTGTCCGGAAGCCATGATACGTTGCCAGGCGTTCGCCAAATCGTTCAAGTCGTCCGGGTGGACCGCGGCCGTCCAACCCCAGTCCTTTACCTGTTCGACGGGGAGTCCCAGGTAATCAAGGTAGTGTTGGCTGAAAAAATCGGCGGAGCCGTCCGTTCGGACCGACCACGCTATGGCGGGAATGGTATCGACGATCAGCTTCAGATTGCCTTCGCTTGCGCGGAGAGCGTCCTCCATGCGCTTCCGGTCGTCCACGTCCGTTAACAGCCAGCACCAGCGAACGATACGGCCGTTCGCATCGCGGAGCGGAGAACCGCGACTCTGAAACCAGCGATAGACCCCATCCGACCGCCGTAGACGGTGTTCGCTCTCGTACGGAGCGCCCGACTCAATCGAGTGTGTGAAACGATCGGCGGCGTCAGGCAGATCCTCGGGATGAACCATGCCGTTCGTTCCCCACCGCCTGATCTCCTCGATCGTCGCACCAAAGTATTCCATCAGGTTGCGATTGACCCCTTCGACCTCACCCGTATTCGACAGCAGCGCGATAAATCCAGGGTTGCTGTCGATAATCCGCCAGGATTCGCGTTCGCTTGTGGCCGAGTCATCGTTCGGCGTGGGAGCGAGAAGGCGTGCCTGTTGCAGCGCAAGCGCGGCCCGGTTCGCGGCGGAGTCCAGAAAAAGCGCCTGGGTTTGATCGGGGAAGTCGACCTTGGTTGAGCCAACCACCACGATTCCAAATTCGGCTTGGAGTCCGAGGGGAGCCGACGTTATGGAAAGTTCGACACCTCCGATGGACACCCGCATGCGCAGAGGCGATTTCAGAGGATCATTTCCCAGCGACGCCTTGAGGGCTTGACCGGCATCACGTGCGCTGATTGATTTTTCCGTTTCGGCCACTCGCAACGTATCGAAGGACGTCCCGGCTTCCGAGTCGCGCAACCGTACAAACGCGAATGCCACAGGGAGCATTCCGACCAGCGCGTCCAGCAAGGCCTCGGCAATGCGCGACGATTCGCCATCCAGCCGAGACGCTGGAACGGCCATGACGCACGACAGACCGTTCAAACAGCGATGTAAGCGCGTGATTTCCTCGCCGTCAGACTCTGGACCTGCCCGCATGATGTCAGCTCATCGCCTCCAACCGTTCAGAAAGTGAACCGTGCGTCGACTTGAATCTGCCGTCCCGTACCGACGGTGCTGAATACGCGGCCCACATTGTTCGCGAAGGCGCCCGTTGAATCTTTGAACACAGCGTCTCCGTTCCCTCCCAGTGTAAGCGGGCTCTGCGTGTTGCTCGGGACCGCGAAATTCGGGTGATTGAACAGATTGTAAGCTTCCGCTCCGAGCGTGACTTTCATGCCTTCCCTCAATTGGAAGCCCTTTTGCAACGCCAGATCGAATTGCGCGAACCCGGGGCCACGCAAAATATTGCGCCCGGCATTGCCAAACTGACCGCTCGGAGGCACGGCAAAGGCATGCGGATTGAACCAGCACGACGGTGTACCGACTCTACTGCCGTTCGGACAGGCACCGGCGTGCGGATTGCCAACCAGGTCCGGCCGTTCCGAATTCAGTAAGGACTGCAAGCCGGCATTGTCAAAGGAGAGCACGGGAGTAAACGGGAGGTTGCTGTGAATACTGGCAATGGC
>Ga0070741_10005490_pt1 | contig 28133 bp, 28 predicted proteins | sample Coa_R1_4_FD_66440 | JGI IMG/M metagenome (GOLD analysis project Ga0070741, IMG submission 66440) | Surface soil microbial communities from Centralia Pennsylvania, which are recovering from an underground coalmine fire - Coalmine... | ecosystem: Environmental > Terrestrial > Soil > Unclassified ...
CCACCGTCGCCGCCCGTCGCACGCACCGAGACGCCGCCACCGTCGCCGCCCGTCGCACGCACCGAGACGCCGCCACCGTCGCCGCCCGTCGCACGCACGGAGACGCCGCGCGCTCCGGCGGCCGACGCCGAGCCGCTACCGCCGCGGATCGCCGCCCGCGCCCCGCGCGTCACGGCGCCGCTCACGGACCGGCCGGCTGGTCGGACCGACGACCAGGTCGCGGCCGACGAGGTGCGCCGCTGGCTCGAGCGATACACGCTCGCGTGGCGCACGCACGACGTCGACGCGCTCCGCCGCCTGGGACAGATCCGTACGGACCGCGACGCGGAGGCGATGCGGGCGTACTTCGACAACGTGAGCGACCTCGACGTCGAGGTGAACCTCATCGCCGTGCGTGCGGACGGGGATCGGACGATCGTCCGTTTCACCCGGCGCGACCGCTTCCGCGATCCGAGCGGCCGTCTCGTCGAAAAGGAATCCCCGATGATCGAGAAGCAGCTCGTCCGCACGCCGGACGGGCTTCGTCTCGTCCCCTCGAGCGGCTGAGCCCCTTGCATCGCCGGCCGACCCGGCAGTAAGGTCCGCGCCTGTTCCCGGGAACGTTCGTGCGATCGATCGGTGGCCTCGCCCTCGTCCTCGCGCTCGCGGTCGGCGTCGGCGCCGCGCTCTCGCCGGAGGTCGACAAGGCGCTCCGTGACGGCAAGTACGTCTACATCCAGAGCGAGCGGAAGTCGGGCGCGCTCGGCAAGGCCGCGGAGATCTGGTTTCACTACGACGGCAAGGCCGTCTACGTCGGAACGCCCCCGACGTCCTGGCGCGTCCGCCGGCTGAAGAAGGGCCGCAAGCGCGCGCGCATCGCGGTCGGGAAGGCCGACGGCCCGGCCTTCGATGCGACCGGCGAGGTCGTCCACGACGCCGCGACCGAGAAGGCGCTGATGGACGACTACGCGAAGAAGTACCCCGAGGGCTGGTCGCGCTTCGCGGACAAGTTCCGGGACGGCTTCAAGAGCGGCGACCGCGTTCTCGTCCGCTACACGCCGAAGTAGGGGCGCGATGGACACGCGGAAGGCGTTCCTCACCGGCCGCACCGCGATCGTGACCGGCGCCGGCGCCGGCATCGGGAAGGGGATCGCCAAGGGCTTCGCCGCGTTCGGCGCGCGCGTCGCGATCCTCGAGCGCGACGCGGAGCGCGCGCGGACGGCCGCCGAGGAGATCGGCGCCGCGGGCGGCGAGGCGATCGCGCTCCCGACCGACGTCCGCGATCGCGACGCGCTCGCCGCGGCGGTCGCGACGACGGTCGAGCGCTTCGGCGGCATCGACGTGCTCGTGAACAACGTCGGTGGGACGTTCCGCGCCCCGTTCGTCGACACGATGGAGAAGGGCTGGGACGCTCTCGTTCGCGTGAACCTGAAGACCGTCCTCCACGGGACGCAGCTCGCCGCCGCGCGCATGATCGCGCAGGGCCGCGGCGGCAGCATCGTGAACGTCGTCTCGATCGAGGCGGAGCGGGCCGCGCCCCTCTACGCCGTCTACGCCGCGTGCAAGGCGGCGGTCGTCGGCTTCACGCAGTCGATGGCGCTCGAGCTCGCACCGCATGCCATCCGCGTCAACGCGATCGCGCCCGACATCTGCCTCACCGAGGGGCTCGAGCAGATGCTCGGTGGTGCGGAGCGCGCCCGGCACCAGTTCATCGTGCCGCTCGGCCGTGCGGCCGTGCCGGAGGACGTCGCGGGCGCAGCCGTCTTCCTCGCCTCCGACCTCGCCGGCTACGTGACCGGGATCACGCTCCCCGTCGACGGCGGCACGCACGCGGCGCGCGGCTGGTACCGTGATCCGGGCGGCGACGGCTGGATCCTCGGTCCGCCGCCGTCGCGGGAGCCTCAGGACCCGAGCGCGTAGAGCCGCGCCACGTTTTCGCCGAAGAGCCGACGCCGGCTCTCGGCCGGGAGCACGGCACCGAGCTCGCGCAGCTCCTCCATGTAGCTCGCCTCGTGATCGCTGTGCGGGTAGTCGGTCGCCCAGAGGAAGCGATCGTCGCCGACGTACGCGATCGTCCCCGGCAGCGCGCGCTCGTCGGGATCGGCCGAAACCCAGCACTGGCGGCGCACGTACGTGCTCGGCAGCTCGCGGAGCGGCAGCGTCACGCGCAGCGCTCCCCGCGCGAAGCCGTCCATGCGATCGATCCAGTAGCCGAGCCACCCCGCGCCCGCCTCGAGGACGACGAGCTTGAGCCGCGGGAAGCGGTCGAAGGTGGCGTACAGGAAGAAGGTCGAGAACGCCTGCTGCACCGCCTGCGCGAACATCAGCTGCAGGTACCAGATGCCCTGGACGACGCCCTCCGGCCAGGTGAGCGCGTCGAAGCGGTGATGGAGGCCTCGAGTCGTCGGGTCGACGCCGGTGTGGATCGCGATCGGGACGTCGAGCTCTTCGGCGGCGGCCCAGAGGGGGTCGTGGTCGGGATGACCGTGCGGGATCCCGGAGAGCGTGAACGGCAAGAGGAACCCGCCACGCGCGCCCGCGCGAACGGCGCGGCGAAGCTCCCGCGCCGCGTCGTCGGGATCGCCGAGCACGAGGTGCGCGACGGGCAGGAGACGGCCGCGCGAGCCGCCGCAGAATTCCTCGATCCAGCGGTTGTACGCGCGCGCGTGCGCGAGGGCGTAGCCGGCATCCGGGCACTCGGCTTCCCACTGGAGCCCGAGGCTCGGATAGAGGAGCGCGGCGGCGATGCCGTCCTCGTCGAGGAGCGCGAGCCGCGCCGCCGGGTCGGTCGCCGCTGGCGGCGCGCTCTCCGCGTAGCGCCCCGCGAGACATGCCGTCGCGAGCTCCTCGAGGGACTTTCCCATGCCGCCGAGGCCGCCGAGCATCTCGGGCGTCGTGAGACGCGCCGGGCGGCCGTCGATCTCGAGAAAATCGCGCCCGTCCGCGCCGCGACGGACGCGGATCGCCCGCTCCCGATACGAGGGCTCGACGTACCGCTCCCACACGTCTGAAGGCTCGAGGACGTGTCCGTCGGCGTCGACGACGAGGTCCATGCGCGCCGGCTACACCGCGCGCGGCTTTGGCGGCAAGTCGTCGTCGTTGACAGCCGCGAGCGCGGCGCATACTTCGCCGTGATGTCGTTCGATGCCGCCGAGCTCCGGAAGGTCATGGGTTGCTTCGCGACCGGCGTCACCGTCATCACGACGCGCGACCAGAATGGGAGCCCCTACGGTCTCACCGCGAACGCCGTCACGTCGCTGTCGCTGGTGCCACCGCTCCTGCTCATCTGCGTCGACCGCAAGGCAGAGACGTTCCCCCACTTCTTCGACTCGAAGATCTTCGTGCTGAACATCTTGTGCGAGGACCAGGAAGCGATCTCGCGCCGGTTCGCCACGACGGGTGGTGACAAGTTCGCCGGGCTCGCCTACCGGCTCGGTGACCTCGGCACGCCGATCCTCGAGGGCACGCTCGGCTGGGTCGAGTGCCGCATCATCGAGACGATCGAGGCCGGCGACCACGTGATCCACATCGGCGAAGTCCAGGAGGCGGAGTGGCGCGAAGGTCGGCCGCTCCTCTTCTACCGCGGGAAGTACCGTCAGCTGACCGACGCCTGAGCGGCGAACGTTGCATTACCGCAACGTTCGTTTTCACATTGACCTCGGCCGCAGAAACCGGTTAGCGTCGGACGTTCTGGCATCCGGGGGGAGCCATGAAACTCGCTCGACTCGCTAGTTCCTTCGTCCTCGCTTTCGTCGTGTTCGTCACGACGGATGCCACCGCGCACAAGGAGCGCCCGATCGTGTCGCCGGTGCGCCCCGGTTCCGTCCCGGATCCCAACCGGAAGAACCTGCACACGGTCGTCGTGTGCAAGGCGGCGTCGAAGCCGACGAGGGCCGAGCACAAGGACATCCTCTACCGGAAAAAGACGTCGAGCGGCGCCGCGCTGGCCCAGGCGCAGGCCGAAGACGCGGTGTGGCGGAAGAACAGCCGCCTTTTCAAGCAGTGCCGCTTCGAGCACATCCAGGAGGCGGTGGACGCCTCCGGCGACAACACCGACATCCTCGTCCTGCCGGGCGTCTACCGCGAGGAGCCGAGTCGCGCCGCGCCGACCACGACGAGCGGCGATCTCCAGGACGGCAGCTACTCGTTCGAGTACCAGGCGGCCCATCCGAACGACCAGAACCTGATCGGCATCATCGGAAAGAAGAACATCACGCTCGAGGGCACGGGCCTCACGCCGGCCGATGTGCTGATCGACAACGGCTTCGTGAAGGACGTCGGCGTGCGCTGCGACCGCTGCGAGGGCTTCATCGTTCGGAATCTGAAGCAGCAGGACGCGAACGAGCACGGCATCTACGTCGTGGATTCGGACGGTTACATTTTCGATCGGGCGGTCGGCGCCTACAACAAGGAGTATTCGCTCTTCTCGTTCGCCTCCGACCACGGGCTCTACACCGACTGCGACGCGTACGGTGGCGGCGACTCGGGGCTCTACATCGGCGGCCAGCCCGACACGCACGCGCTCGGCCGGTTCGCCGCTGAGGTCCGGACCACGAAGATGCACCACAGCGCGCTCGGCTTCTCGGGCACGCAGGGCAGCTCGATCTGGATGCACGACAACGACGTCTACGACAACGCAATCGGGCTCTCGTTCGACTCCGAGAACGACCACCCGAACTTCCCCGAGCGCTTCAGCCTGATCGAGAACAACCTCCTCCACGACAACAACTTCGACATCTACGCGCCGACCTCGGACGTCCCGGCGCGCGGCCCGGGCTACGACTTCTTCCGCTATCCGGTCGGCACCGCGATGTGGATCATCGGCGGCGACGACAACATCATTCGGAACAACGTCATCTGGAACAACAGCCGCTTCGGCATCATCCTCGCGCGCAATCCGCAGGAGGCGCCGCTCCCCTCCGAGGTGCAGCGCAACCAGTTCTACGGCAACAAGATCGGCGTCGATCCCGACGGGAACCCGGCGCCGAACCTGACCGCATTCCCGCCGACGGCGTGCGCGCCGGGCACGTGCTACGCCAAGGGCGGCAGCGACTTCTTCTGGGATCAGACCGGCAACGACAACTGCTGGGGTCCGCAGGACCCGTCGTCCGGGACGGTCAAGACCGATCCCACTCCGATCCCGGGCCCCTGCCCGAACATGAACGCCGGCGGCGCCGGGACGGTGCCGAAGATGCTGCTCCTGGCGAACTGCACGATGGACACGTCGGTCAGTCCGCCGCACACGCTCGACGCGACCTATCCCTGCCCGTTCGGTCAGACGAACGACGCCCCGTACCAGAACGGCGACGAGCAGGAGTGCGGCAACGGCGTCATCGATCCGGGCGAAGACTGCGACTCGTACGGCTCGAGCACGTTCATTCCCGCAGACACCTGCGAGACGCTCGGCCACGGCCCGGGGACGCTCGCGTGCACGTCCGTCCCGGCCGCGTGCACCTGGGACACGAGCGGCTGCGCGGCACCGACGTGCAGCGAGTACGGCGCGAGCACCGTTCAGCTGCACAACGTGCTCGGCCCCGCCGGTGACGACGAGCTCCAGTTCCGGGCCGTCGGCCTCGCCGGCGGGACGTTCGATCCGACGACGGAAGACGTGAGCTTCGTCTTCCGCGACGACGGCGGGCTCGTCGTCTTCGCGCTCGTCCCGGCGGGTAGCGCCGGCTGGACGGTCAGCCCGGCGGGGATCGCGTACAGCGATCCCGCCGGCACCCACGGCGGCGTGACGCAGATCCAGCTCCGGGCGACGCCGAGCTTCACGAGCGGATTCCGTGCCCAGGTTCGCGTGCGGACGGGCCTCAGTGCGGCGGCCGACGCGCGGACGGGGACCGCCGTGCTGCGGATCGGCGACGATTGCTGGAGCGACACGACGCCGTGCACGCCCCACGGTCGGAATGTCGCGTGCCGCGGGCACAATCAGCCATAGGTGCGAGGGGGGTCCAACGCTCGCGAAGGGACTCCTCGCCGCGCCGAGCAAAGCCCAGAGCCGGAATCGTGCCAGCGGGGCGTGCGGAGCGGCGTTGGAGCTGAAATGCAGCTCTTCACGGCGGGCGTGATGGCGGTGTGCGACGAGACGGTGGATGGTGCGCCGTGCTCTACTCACGGCTCCCTTCGGTCGACCGCGCGCTGACCGCGCGGAGCATCCGATATCGCGTCGTCGGTCGCGCAGGCCCTTGCGTGCGCAGAGAGCCCTCGCTAGAGAGCCGCCATCGAACTCACCAGGAGGAACTGATGCGATCCCTGCTTCGCAGCACCGCGCTCACCCTGATCGTCGCGTTCGTCGCCCCCGCGTGGGCGCAGACCGCGATCGAGATCAAGAAGGAGCTCTTCCCCAAGTACAAGAAGGCGCAGGCCGAGGGGAAGGACATGGGCGAAGCCGGCAAGGAGTTCGACGCGGGCGACAAGGCGCTGAAGGAAGGCATGCAGGACGAGGCGGTCGAGCACTTCAAGAAGGCGAAGGAGCTCTGGCCGAAGGACTGAGGGCGCCGTGGACCTCGGCATCCTGATGTTCGTGACCGAGCGCGCGCTGCCGGTCACGGACCTCGCGCGCGCGGCCGAAGCGCGCGGCATCGAGTCGCTCTGGGTTCCCGAGCACCCGATCGTCCCCGTCCAGTACGAGACGCGCTACCCGCTGTCCGCGGACGGCAAGCTGCCGCGGCCGTACACCGAGCTGCCCGACGCATTCGCGACACTCGCCGCGGCGGCGGCCGTGACGGAGCGGTTGCGCGTCGGAACGGGCATCTGTCTCGTCCCCGAGCGGGATCCGCTGCTCACCGCCCACCAGGTCGCGACCGTGGATCGTCTGTCGGGCGGACGCTTCCTGTTCGGCATCGGCGCCGGCTGGCTCCGCGAGGAGATGGACCTCTTCACCCCGCACTTCGCCTACCGCTTCGGCTTCATGCGCGAGGCGATCGCCGCGATGCGGAAGCTCTGGACCGAGGAGCGGGCGTCGTTCGAGGGAAAATGGATCCGCTTCCCGTCGGTCGTCTGCCGCCCGCAGCCGGTGCAGCGACCGCATCCGCCCGTCATCCTCGGCGGCATGGGGCCGAACGCGCTCCCGCGCGTCGCGGCGTGGGGCGACGGCTGGATGCCGATCGCGCTTCCGCCCGACGGCGTCGCGAGCGCCCGGCGCGAGATCGACCGGAGCGCGACAGAGCACGGCCGGGATCCCCGGCGCATCTCGATCTCGGTGATGATCGGCGCGCCGCCGGGCTTCGAAGCGCCGGCGCTCGACATGCTGCCGGACCGGGAGCTCGTTGCGCGCTACGCGGACGCCGGCGCGGATCGGATCGTCGTCTCGATTCCGACGCTCGGCGCCGACGACGCGTACCGGCATCTCGACCGGATCGCGGCGGCACGCGCCTGAGTGCCGGCGACGCGCCGGCACTCGCGCCACGGCGCGCGTCGGGGCGGCGTCGGCGGCGATCCGCCGGGAACCGTCCGCGTCCGGAAGGCGACCCCGCGGGACGTGCCGGCGATCCTCCGTCTGATTCGCGGGCTCGCCGCGTTCGAGCGCCTGTCGCACGAGGTGACGGCGACCGCAGCTCGGCTGCGCCGCCACGGCTTCGGGCGCCGCCCGTACTTCGAGGCAATGCTCTGCATCCGCGGTCGCGGCCCGATCGGCTTCGCGCTCTACTTCTTCACGTACTCGACGTTCCTCGCCCGTCCGACGCTCTACCTCGAAGACCTGTTCGTGCTGCCCGAGGAGCGCGGAAACGGGGCCGGGGCGCTCCTCCTCGCGACGCTCGCGCGCGAGGCGCTGCGGCACGGGTGTGGCCGGATGGAATGGGCCGTCCTCGACTGGAATGCGGACGCGCTGCGGTTCTACCGACGGCTCGGCGCGAAGATCCGCCGGGAATGGCTCCTCACCCGCCTCGCGGGAACGCCGCTCCGGCTGCTCGCCGCGCGCGCGACTACGGAGAGACCGTCGCGGGCACGCAGAGCGCGTCCTCGCGGTTGACGTCGAGCGTCAGCGAGCCGAGGGCATCGTTCACGTGCTCCGCGGACGCGGGCGAGAACGGCGGCTCTCCCTTCGCGCGGCGGACCTGATAGCAGACGAGTGCCGCGTTGGGATTTCGATACCCCGTGCCGTCGCGGTCGGACGCCATGCAGAGCCGCGTCGGTCGCTTGACGACGAACCGTCCGGCGGGCGTCGTGAGCCCGGAGCTCGCGGTCACCTCGAGATCCCGCAGGAGATGCGCCGCCGGCCTCTTCACCGCGTAGCACGTGAAGTGATCGACGTCGTGCGCCTCCGTGTCGGGCGGCGGGAGCCCCGTCCCACGCGATGCGGGAACGAGGAGGACGCCCGGTTTCACGGCGTCGAGCGTCCGGGTTCCGAACCGGTCGGTCACCGTCAGGCCGCGCGGTGGTGTGGGCGCCGTCGTGTGCCGGATCGGTGCCATCCCGTAAGCGGCCAGGTGGATGGCGGCGTCGGCGACGCCAGCGCCCGTGTCCGCGGGCGCGCAGAGCGACGCAACCTTTTTCGCGTCGTAGTCGGCGCTGCCGAAACGATCGGTAAGCGCGATCCCGCGAACCATCGCGAACCCCGGAGTGCCCTTCGTCGCGCGCACGCGGTAGCAGAGGAACGGATCGATCGAGCTGACGGCGACCGTCCCTTCGGCCGTCGCCATGTCGACCGGCGGGGAGCGGTCGTAGGCCGTCCAGAAATCGTGGAGCACGGCGGCGCGGGACTTCGCCGGGAAGCCCGTCGTGCGCTCGAGGCAGTCGTTCGGGAAGGCGTGGTCGACCGCCTCGTCCAGGAGGAAGTCGACGTACTCCTTGCTGGTCGTCTGGTAACGGAGCGTCGCCGTCACCGTGATGGGCGTCACTGCCGTCGCCGGGATCGGAATCGCATAGGCCGTCACGTCCCAGTGCGCGAGCGTGCCGGATCCCGGCATCGCCTCGGGATACGCGTAGCCGACCGGATTCGTCTGGAGATCGCCCCGGAAGCCCTGCGGGGGGATGCGATTGTCGAGCGCCATGCAGTCGTTCGCGACGAAGTGGAAGAGCTCGTTGCCGGTCGCTTCCGTGACGCAGGTCGCAGAGCCTGCGTCCCACACCCCCTGCTTCGCCTCGTAGACCTTGGCCTGCACGTCGCGGACGAGGATGCCGCTCGCGGGGTCGTATGCCCCGCTCTCCCAGAGGAGGGCGTTCGAGGCGTCCCGCGCCACGACGTGGAGCCACATGCGCCGGCCTTCGGGGTATCCAGTCGGCAGCTTGTGGCCGGTCAGGTTCGTCACGGTGACGGACACGGGGAGGATCGCTCCGGGCGCGACCCGCGCCGGCGCGTCGATCGCGATCGCGGCCGAGCGATGCTGGAGCTGGTCGCGCGCCCAGTCGCGCGTCAGCATGAGGCTCGCGTCGAGGCCTAGCGCGGGATACGCCTGTCGCAGTACGTCGGGCACCCACGCGTTGCCGCCCACGAACTGGTGGACCGGCAGACGCCCGGTGTGGTCGTTGATCCCGAACGACGACGCATACGCGGGGCTCACCCCGGCGTCCGGCATGTGGCAGTCCTGACAGCTCCGGAAGCCGGGGCCGGGCGCGCCGGCGCCGAAGCCGAAGTCGCTCTGCTGCCACTCGCGATAGGTCCGCTCGATCGGGAACCGGATGCCCGTGTCGATCCCGCCGGCGATGAGGTTGTGGGCGGGGTTCGTCACGTTGTGGCAGACGGCGCAGAGCTCCGAGCTCTGGACGTACGAGGAGAACTGCCAGGGATGCAGCGGCGCGAACACGCCGTCTGCCGGATAGTCGTACGGACCGCGGCGACAGGGCTCGCCCTGCCCTCCGCAGTCCGTGTCGTCGAGCCACCACTGCGCGTTCTCGAAGTACTGCGAAACCTTGCCGGGTGGCGGCGAGGTGTTCACCTCCATCCGGTGACAGAGGTGGCAGCTCACGCCGTCGAAATCGCTGCCCGGCTGGTCGAGCTTCCCCTGGAGGGCACAGCCGTCGGTCGTCCCGCCGGGGGGCTCCGACCGTCCGCCGAGCCATGCCGCCGGCGCATGGCAGCGGAGACACCATTCGCCGACGTTCGGGAGGTCGTGGTTCGCGACGTCGAGCGCAGCCCAGAAGAGCGGATCGCGTCCGGCGTGCGCCATCATGGTGCCCTGCCACGTCTCGCCGGGCTCGAGATGATGCGTCGGATCGTAGGCGCCGTGACAGAAGGCGCAGTTCGCGCTGGCCGAGAGCGGATGCGTCATCCCCGGCTGCGTACCGTTGCCGGTGAAGGGGCCCGCGGGCGCCACGCGCGCGACCGCGAGGGCGGCGACCGTCGCGAGGACGATCGCCGCCCGATGCTTCGGGGTCGACACGCGGTCGTCAGTTGTCGAGCGCGCCGTCCTCGATCCAGCCGCGGATGCCGTCGAGCTCGTCGGTCGAGAGATACGGCCCACCGAGGGGCATGCGGGACCCCGAGCCGCCGACGGTTCCCTGCGTGCCCTCGACCTTGTGGAGCAGGTAGCTGTTGTCCGGGTCGCTCGGCTCGACACGGTCCATCGTCGGGAGCTCCATGCTCGGGACGTTGACGATCTCGCCGTAGGCCTGCGACGGATCGTCGAGGTTCATGAGGCCCGCATACTGCGGCGTGCCGCTGCCGCCGTGACAGGCGCCGCAGCGGGAGCCGAGGAGCGGCTGGACCTGCGCCGCGAACGTCCACGGCAGCGTCGTGGTCGTCGATCCGGACGGCATCGTCGTCGACGTCGTCGTGGTGCTCGTGCTGATCGTGGGCGGCGGGACCGGGCAGCCCGGCTGCACCGGGACGGACGGACACGCCGGCAGCGCGGCGAAACCATCCCCGAAGTCGGTGTCGAAGGCGTTGCCGTTCTGACAGTTGTTGCTATTGCTGATGGCGAAGAACGTGACGTCCGCCGAGAACGACGACGTGTCGGGATCCGGGTCGAACGCGTTTCCGGTGAGCGTGTTCCCGATGATCGAGTTGTCGTTGACGTTCTGATCCGGGCTGACGGTCGGGAACGGTGGCGGACTGAACGCCGCGTTCAGGGCCCTCTGGTCGACGATCGTGATGCCGAACGATTTGTTGCCGGTCGACACGTTGTCGCGGACGACGGTGCTGTCCGTCGACAGCATGATGATGCCCGTCCCCGACGGCACGAGGCCGACCGTGCCGACGCCGTAGTTCACGCCGTTGTTGTTCAGGGTACGGTTGTTCCGAACCACGTGGCAGTCCGACAGCTGCACGGGAAGGCCAGGCAGCTTGAAGACGAGAATGCCGCCGGCGTTGTCGTGGGCATAGTTGTCGTAGACCTGCGCGTTGCCGGAGTTCTCGATCTCGATGCCCGCCACGCTGTCGTGGACCTCGCAGTTCCGGACGATGATGTTCGTCGACTGTCCGACGTACAGTCCCGCGTCGCTGATGCCGGTCGCGAGGCACCCGTCGAGGAGCACGTTGTTGCTCTGCACCGGGTAGAGGCCGTAGCGGGTGACGTTGGTGGTCGACGGGCCGCGCGTCACGGTATCCCGGTACGACACACCTTCGACGCCGACGGTGTACACGTCGTTGTCGTTGAAGTTGTTGACCTCGAGGCTCTGCAGCAAGACGTTGTCCGCGACGTACGGGCACCCCGGCAAGCGCGAGCCGCAGAAGTAGATGCCGTCCGCACTCGAGGGAGACGGCGGAAGAACGAGCGGCCGGTCCCCCGTGTCGCACGACCTGAGGCCGCGCACCGTGAGGCCCGAATCCTTGAGGGTTACCTCCTCGGTGTACGTCCCGGGCTCCACGAGGATCGTGTCCTCGGTCTCGGCGGCGTCGGCGGCGGACTGCAACGAGGTCGTCGCGTTCACCACGCGCACGGCCCGGTACTCGGCGCCGAGCAGCAGGTCGGCGGCGTTGGCGTGCGAGCAGACGAGGCAGTCGGCGACGGTCGTCGCCGTGTTCCCGCAGGCGTCGAGCGCGCCGACTGCCGAGTCGGGGCACTTCTTCTGCAGCTTGGCCCGGAACTTCGTCTCGGCCTTCGCGAGCTTCGCGAGCAGATCCTGCTCCGCGGGCGCTCCGTCGGACGCCGGCGCGAGGCAGCGCGTCACCGTACCGGGGGTGCCGCACGCGGCGTTCCGCGCGTTGAGGCAACCCTGCACGAGCTTCAGTCGTGTTTGCGCCAGCTTCGCGGCTTCCTTGCCGATCGTACCCTGGCACTTCTGGACGCTCTTGTCGGAGCTCTGCGCGACGGCGCCGTACTCGGCCTCGAGCATCGCCTCCGTGCGCTGGACGTGATCGGCGAGTACGCAGTCGAGACCCGCGACCGTCGACGCGCAGAGCTGAAGGCTCGCAACCTGCGCGTCGGTGCAGTCTGCCGTCATTGCGTCGTGCGCCTTGGTCGCCGCCTTGGTGAGGGCCTTGACGGTCTTCGGGTCCGTCGGCGTCGAGCCGCGGCAGATGGTGGCCGGATCGCCAGTCAACTTTCCGGTCTGGATCGAGCGCAGACACTTCTGGATGGCCTTCAGCCTCGCACTTGCGTAGCTCGCCCCGGCCGCGGCGATCGCGACCTGGCAAGTCGCCTGACCGGAATCGAGCGATGGGCAATCGCTGGCGTCGGCGGAATGGCCGGCAACGAGTGCAGCGGCGGTCAGCAGCGGCAGGACTTTTCGGATCATCGAGCGAACCTCTCCTTCTACGTGGCGGACAACGGCCAGCGGCGGCTGGTTTATCGCCGTCGTCCGCGAGGCGTCAAGGAAAGAATCGGCCACGCCGACGACGCATCAGGAGACGTTCGCCGCGCCGATCGGCGCCTACCGCCGTCGCGTGCCGCCCGCTTTCGTCGTCGCCTGCTTGATGATTCGCGTCCCGTTCGTCGCCGCGGCGTCGTCGTCGAAGCCGATCGCAGCCGTGAACTTCCGCCCGATGACCTGCGCCATGACGAACGCGACGTTGATGCCCGCGTCGGCGAGACCGCGCGCCATCGCGGCGCCGAGCCCGGGCCGGTTGTCGCCCTCGACGAGCACGCACGGGATGTCCTTCGCCTCGGCGAGGCCCGCATCGCCGGCGGCCTTCGTCGCGCGCTTCCCGGAGACGGGATAGAGCTCGATCGCCGAGCGCTCGGGAGTCTGCGGGAACCGATAGCCCATCACCAAGCGGAGATCGGCGCCCGCGCTCGCGAGCGGCTCGAGGACGTGCGCCAGGACGCCGGGCTGGTTCTCGACCTCGGCGCGCCAGAGAGAGATTCGCTTCACGCTGACCGCCATGGGAGTCCTCCTCGACGCTCTCCTAGCGCAGCCGGCCGGCGCCGCGGAAGCTGGGGGGGGTCGCGCGCCCCGAACCCCGGCGAGCGAGCCCGCTCGCCGGAGTTCTCGGGCCGCGAGCGTGCCTACGGCACGACGATCGACTTCGTCGACGGCACGCAGAACGACCCTTCGCGATTCAGGCGCAGCTTCTGCGAGCCGAACTGGTTCGTGACGAACACGGTCGCCGTCGGCCTGAGCACCGGGCGGACGGCGTAGCAGAGGAGATGACGGCTCGGGTCCTTCACGAGGGAGCCGTCCTTCGAGGCCGGCGTACAGAGGTCGACCGGCCGCAGGAGCGTGAGCTGGTGCGTGCCGAACTGGTCCTGCACCGTCACCGGTATCGGCGCGAACGACTGGCCGGTGACCGCGTAGCACTTGTAGTGCTGATTGCCGGTGGCAGCCGGATCCAGCGGCGCGGGCGCCGGCGGGGCGAGGCTCTTGGAGCTCGGAACGAGAACACCCGACGCCTTCTTCGTCGTCAGACGGATCGTCCCGAACTGGTTCGTGACGTCGGCCGTGATCCGCGGCTCGGGCACCGACGACGCGATCCGGCGGAGCATGTAGCCCTTGAAGTGCGTCGCGGGATCGCCGACCGGCGATCCGTTCTTCGACGCCGGCGCGCAGAACGCCTTCGGATGGCAGCGCTTCGTCTTGAACTGCGCCGTCTCGAACTGGTCCTGCAGCGTGACGACCGGCGGGTTCGGCTCGCCGGTCGCGGAGTTGTAGCAGACGTAGTGGTCGGGGATCGTCGTCGAGGTCGCGGTCGTCGACGTGCTCGTGCTGGTGCTCGTCGTCGTGCTGCTGGTCGTCGTCGTGCTCGTGGAGCTCGTCGTCGTCGTGTGGGTGCTCGTCGTCGTCGACGTCGTGTGCGTGCTCGTCGTGGTCGTGTGCGTGGTGGTCGTCGTCGGCTTGTGGGTGCTCGTCGTGGTCGTCGTCGGGTGGACCGTCGTGGTCGTCGACGGACGCGTGCAGTTGTTCTTGCAGGAGTCGAAGTCGTTGCTGTTCCCGTCGTCACACTGCTCGTTGCCCTGCTTCACGCCGTCACCGCAGAACGTGCACTCGTACGTCGTGCCGATCGCGCGACACGGACCGTGACTCGATGGCGCGTTCGCCGGGAACTGCGGGCTCGCGGTCGGGTCGCACGTCTCGAAGTGCGTCGCGTCGCTGCTGATCCGGTGGTCGCCGCAGAAGTGGGCCGACGCGGATCCCGCGAAGCCCACGACGAACGCGATCCCGAGGAAAGCGCTCAGTGCCGGGTGAGCGCCCGAGCGTCCACGAGCGCGCGACATGGCCAACGGTCCATCCAATGGTTTCATGCGAACTCCTTCGCTACCGCCCTTGGATGCTGGCGGCTCCTAGCTCGCTCGCTGATCGTCGTCCGTGACGTCTAGCTGGCGATGCGGCCGCGAAGGTACGTCGACGTGCGCGACGTGTCAAACAAAAAGACCCGAGTCACCGCTGACTCTCGGCGTCACCGGTGCCGCAACAATGCAAGCTTTACGTGACGGGAGTGGTTCGCGTGGTCAGGGGGCGCCGCATCATCACCCGCGGGGCCGACGAAGACGGCAGGCGAGCGGACGGAGGGTCCGTCGGCGTCGGGGATCACGGCGGCCGACCTTGAAGCGGAAGACCGCCGGCGCCGTGCCTAGCGGAAGTTCTCGGTGAACTGGATCTGCTGTACCGTGACGAAGCGGGGTGTCATCGGGGGCAGCAACGAGGCGTTCTGGAAGTCGGTGTCGAAGTCCCAGTTGCGCGTCGGGGGGTTGTAGATGTTGCAGGTCGTGCCCGTTCCACACCACCGCCCGTTGCTGTGCAGCGGGGCGCCGAGGCTCACGAACGAGCCCCGGTACGTCAGGGTGTCGCCGCTCCAGTCCTCGTGGAACCGTGGATAGTTCTCGAGGCCACCGTTGTAGTTCCCCGCGGTCGTCACGTCGACGCCGGCGATGAAGCCGGCGTTGATCGCGGTCGACGCGGCGGCCCGGGAGGCGAGCGCCTGGAAGCTCTGGCAGTCGTTCCGGCACGTCCCGGCCCCCGTCCAGCCGCTCGAGAGCACGTTGAGGGCATCCCCCATGAACGCCGCCGGCATCTTCGGACACGCGGCGAACGACGTGCACGCGCCGCCGCCCGTGTTGTAGTCGCCTTCGACGTAGATCGCCTGGTCGGACATGACGCTGAGACCCGTCGGATCGGGCATTCCCGCCGGGAAGTCGAGGTTCGGGCTCCCGAAGACGCGGACCCCGTAGCGCGGGCTCGCGATCGGCACGGCGGTCGAGTTCGGGCCCTTCACCGAGAGGAAGATCACGACCCCGCCCTCGTTGTTGTTTGCCGGATCGAAGAACACGCCCGCATTCGCGCGATTCCAGGCGAGGAGGTCGTGGGCGTTGACGTTCAGCAGGTAGACCCAGTCGCCCTCGCGGTTGTTGTAGAACCCACCGCGGCGCGCGGTCTTTCCCCCGGTCGTCAGGTCGTCGTTCGCGATGTACTTCGCGCAGCCGGGATAAAGGTTCAGGTCGCTTCCCGGGCATGCATACACGTCCGTCTTGCTGACGAAGTCGGGGTCGTAGCTGACGCGGTGGCAGTACGTCCCGGCCGCCGGGAGACCGCTCCCGGTCGAGCAGTCCGTGGTTGCACCGCGGAGCCCCGCCTCAGGGACGTCGGTGTAGAACACCCGGCCCGGCTTCGCGATCATGAAGTTCTGGAGCGCCGTGTTCTGCGCGGCGTTGATCGACCCGTCGCTGTTCATCGCGACGATCGGGAAGCGGTGGTTCGCATCGCGCGAATCGAGGTCGAGGACGATTCGGAGATCCGCCTTGATCCAGTAGTCCCCGGTGCCCCGCGCGAGGATGCCGGGCGCTGGGACCGCAACCACCGGCTGCTTGGCGAGGATCGCGCCGAGCCAGTTCGACAAGGTCGCGCTCGACTGCGCGGCGGTCGCACCCCCCGTGCACGCCAGCGTCTGGAGGTCGAGCGCGCCGTTGTGGTCCGAGTCGACGAGCTTCGCGACCTGCACCGTCCCGTTGCACGCCGTCGTGTCCTTGCGACCGCGATACACGTTGCCCCCCGCGGAGAGATGGACGACCGGGATCGCGGCCGGACACTGTCCCGCCCCGCCGCCGGCGAGGCAGTCGGCGATCGTCAGCGTGGCGTCGGAGTTCAGGTAGAGGTTTCCGTTCGTGTGGATCGGCCCGTGGAACAGCGCGTTCGCGCCGGGCAGGATCTCGAGGTCGCCCTGGAAGAACGCCAGGAACTGGAAAATCGCGATGTAGTCGACGTTGAACTGCGTCCCGATGCTCGCCTCCGTGTCGCCCGTGACGAGCTGCGAGTTCGAGTTCGCCTTGTAGCGGTACTCGATGGCGTTCAGGCCCGCGAACAGGCGCCCGGCCGGGACGACGATGCCGTTGTACGGGTTCGCCGGGTCGTTCGTCAGCTGGTAGGTCACGGTCCGGCCGTCGATCGAGAGGGTGTGCGCGCTGAAGTCCGACGGGATGTTGTAGCTGAGGAAGACGTTCCGGTAGTCGCCCATCCCGCGGTTGATGCCCGACTCGGCGGCGTAGAACCCGTTCGTCGCGCGTAGATGCGACGCCCGGGCCGACGTGTCGTTCATCACGGCCGTGTGGAGCGCTCCGGCGATCGCCAGCAGCAGCACCATGACGAACATCACCGCGACGAGCGCGAACCCGCGTTCGCCACGCGTCCCAGTCCGAGTGATCATCTCCCACCTCATGGCAGCAGGTTCCGCGGCTTCGCCTCGGCGGTCTGCGTGAACGACACGACGTCTTCGGGTCGCAGGTTGCCGACGGTCTTCGCCGTCGCCGAGACCCGGACGCTGTTCACGAGCCGCCACGTCACGGTGTCGGTGGCGTCCGGCGCGTCGACCACGTCGCAGGGCGTGCAGTTCCGGTTCAGCACGTACGTGAACTGCAGGTTCGTGATGCCGGCCGCGAAGGCCTGCGGCGTACCGCGGTTGATCGTCAACGTGAGCTGTGGGGTCGCGCCGCTCGAGTCGATCGCGTACGTCCGCTCGTCGACGGCGTAGAGCCCGCTGCCCGTCGGATAGGCGACCGACGCGGTGCCGTTCAGCGTCACCGTGTTCGCGTTCGCGGCGGTGCTGACGGCCGTGACGAACTGGTACTGCCCCGAGCCCGATGGGTGGCGGAGGTACGCGAGCATCCCGACCGTGAAGCCGGTTGCGTTGTCGACGGGAATGACGCTCGAGCCCGCGTTCACGCCGGGATTGCGCACGCCGCCCCAGACGCACGTCACGTTGCCCTGCACGATCCCCGTCCGGACCGTGATCGAGTCCGGGGACGTTCCCGTCCCGTTCGTCGCCGCGATCGGGACGTACGCGCCCGTCATCGGCAGGCACGCGCCCGCGAGGCGGACGTCGCGCGCGATCGCATCGAGGCTCGCGCGCAGCGCCTGCTGTGCCTCCACGCGGAACGTGTCGCCCTGCATCCGCTTGGTCTGGATCGTGAAGAACTTGACGACGCTGGTGAGCGCGATGCTGGACAGCGCCACCATGATGAGCAGCTCGAGCATGGAAAAGCCCGAGGCGCGATCAGGATGCGGTGATGTCCGTGTAGATCGTCTTGAGGACATACGACTTGGAGCCCTCGGGTCCGTACCAGCTCACCGTCACCGTGATCGTCTTCATGTTCGCGGCGGGTACGTCCGTCTGGACGCCGGTGCTGATCGTGTACGATTGGTTGCTCATCATGGCGCTCGACGACGTGTTCGTGATGTTCGGGTAATCGAGCGCACGCACCCGCTCCATCTCCTGCTGGGCGAGGAGCGCCGCCCCCGTGCCGTGGCGGTTCTCCGACGTCCGCCGGATCGTCTGCACCGACAGCGCGGTGATGCTCGACGCGACGATCGCGAAGAGCGCCATGCTCGCGAGCACCTCGAGCAGTGACCCGCCGCGCGAACCGCGCCGCTTCATTGCGGTGTCACCTGCCCGGACGGCCAGACGACGATACCCTTCGTCTTCCCGGTGTTCGCGTCCGAGAGCGTGATCGTGGTGGCCGAGCCGGGGTTCAGCATGAGGCCGCGCGTGTCGAACTCGAAGCGGCTGCCGACGTTGTTCGCGAACGTGACGCCGCTCGGAAGCGTCCGGTTCCGCAGCGGCGGCACGATGACGGTCCACGTCGCCCCGACGAGCCGCATCCGCGACTCGATGTAGGTGCCCGCCGCGGTGATGTCGAAGCGGAAGTGGTCGCCCTTCGTGAGCGAGTCGCTGCGGGTGAGGCGCAGATCGCCCAGGACCTGCTGCTGCCCCGTCCACAGCGCATAGGAGCCTTTCCGGAAGCGGGGGCCGGCGACCCCGAGGACGACGCTGAAGAGCGCGACGGTCACGAGGAGCTCGAGCAGCGTGAAGCCGCGCGCCGAGCGGCGCCACGCGCGATCGAGGAACGACGCGCCGCCGTCGCTCATCCGCTGTGGCGTCCGTCCATGCAAGGACGAGACGTCATTGTCGTGCGAGGCGTTCACCGTTGTCCCGCTTGAGCCCACTGATCGGCCTAAGCGACTCGTGTGCCACCGAACGAGCCGCGGGATTGCGACGAAAACGATCGCGACGGCGCGCGGCACGAGCGTTGCTGCCGCGGCTTGGCGGGGGAGGGATGTGAGGAGGTGGTCGGATGGTGTTTCGACCGGGGGACTACGTGATTCCCGCCGATCTGCCGCGGCGGCTGCTCTGCCGCGTGACGTCGACGGAAACTGGCACGACGCGCGACGGCGTCTTCCAGATCCTGACGCTCGAGCCGGTCGAGCGGCCGTGGAGCGAGTGGCCGGACGCCGAGCGCCTGGTGCGGTTCGCCGACGGCGTCCGGCGAGCGCCACGCCCGTGAGCGAGGGGCGGCCGCGCACCGCCGGCGCGCGGCTGGCGTGTCGCTTGCTGCGCTTTTCGATCGTCCGCATGTCGCGGACCAACAGCCCGCAGCGTCCTGCAGAAGGAGGGTACCGACATGAGGCGCGCCGTTGGGATTCTCGCCACCGCCCTGCCGTTGGTGTTCGCGGCCTCGCTCGTCGTCGCCGCCGAGCCGTCCGCCCACGGATCGGGGACGGCTTCGGGAATGTCCGGCTACATGGGCGTGCACACGATGACGGGGAAGATCACCGGCATCGACAAGGACAAGGGGACCGTGAACGTTCAGACCGGCGGTGAGGAGCTGAAGCTGCACTTTCCCGAGAACGCGCTCCGGAACATGAACACCGGCGAGGAAGTCACCGTCACGCTCGGCATCAAGCCCGCGGGCGGCACGTCCGGCACGTCTGGAATGGGCAAGGAGAAGTCGGGCACGGGCTCGCACGGCTCCGAGGGCGGCGGCTCGCACAATTACTGATCCGCGGACGTTGCGACGGCGTGCGGCCGTGCTAGAGGGCGCCATGCGACTCAGCGCTCTCGTCCTCTCCGTGCTCGTCCTCGTCACGTCGCCCGCCGTCGCCGAGCCGCCCGCGAAGGTGCGCTTCGGGATACAGACCCCGAATCAGAACACCACGTGGGACGACCTGCTCGCGACCTGGAAGGAAGCCGAGGCGCTCGGCTTCGACAGCGCGTGGGTCTTCGACCATTTCATCCCGATCTTCGGGAACCAGGAGGGGCCGTGCCTCGAAGGCTGGACGGCGCTCGCCGCGCTCGCTGCCGAGACGAGTCGGATGCGGCTCGGCGTCCTCGTGACGGGGAACACGTACCGGAACCCCGCGCTCCTCGCGAAGATGGCGACCACCGTCGACCACGTGAGCCACGGCCGGCTCGTCCTCGGCATCGGCGCCGGCTGGTTCGAGCGCGACCACACCGCCTATGGCTTTCCGTACGGCACGCCGCGCGAGCGGGCGCGGAAGCTCGCCGAGGCGCTCCAGGTGATCACGAAGCTCTGGAGCGAGGACCATCCGAGCTTCGCCGGCAAGTACTACACGCTCGAGAAGGCGCCGTTCGCGCCGCCGAACGTGCAGCGGCCGCACCCGCCGATCGTTATCGGCGGACAGGGCGAGAAGTGGATCATCCCGCTCGTCGCGCGCTACGGCGACGGCTGGAATGCCGTGACCGGCGTCGGGCCCGACGGCATCCGTGCGCGACGCAAGATCATCGCGGACGAGTGCGCCCGCATCAAGCGCGACCCGTGCCCGACCCAGGTCTCGGTTCTGATGCCGCTGGTCGCGATCACGAGCATCCCGCTCGCCGGGCCCGTCGTCCGGCTCGGTGCGCGGGCGATGGTGAAGAAGGAGGTCGCGCAGTCGATCCTGGCCGACAGCCCGTCGACCATCCGCGACCGGATCCGGGAATACGTCGATGCCGGGGCGACCGAAATCATCCTCTCGCTGCGTCCGCCGTTCGACCGGGAGCTTCTCCGGCGTTTCGCGCAAGACGTCATGCCAGCTTTCAAGTGAGCCGCGGAAACCCGCGCCCAGCGCGGTTTTCCGGGCCGCTGGACCTGCCGGGTCGAGAGAATTGACTCCACCGTGGGGCGCCGGTATTTTCCGGCCCCCGTCCTCCCCGGGACGTTGCCCGGGACGGTGGGAAACGGTCGGAAAACGCCTATGCGGATGATCTTTCCGGGACTTCGGGAGCGCCGGACGGTGGATCGAAACCTCACCGCATTCTTCCGGGCGAACCGCGAGCTGGACTTCCGCCGGGCGATCGGCACGCTCAGCCGCTTCTACGAGCTCCCCTGCCCCCGGGTGGTCTGGTTCGAATACCTCGACTGGGGGAAGACCGCGGGTCGGACCTACGAAAACGGCAACATCCACCTGGTCCACCCCGAGAACTGGAAGCGGGGGCGGAAGTACAACTCGGAGCGTCAGTGGATCCACACCGTCTACCACGAGTTCGGCCACTACGTGCTGTGGGCCGACGCGGAGCGGAAGGCGGACGGCTTCGCGTACCGGTTCGTCCGTGGCGTCTCGTGCCAGGGACGCGGGGCCGACGGGACACGGCTCTTGGAGGCGGCGAGTCGGCCGCGGCGGAAGCGCGCGGGCGCTAGGCGCTCACGTCCTCGCCCCCGTCGACGCCAAGCACGTTCCCGCTGATCCAGCGCGTCCCAGGGAGCGCGAGCGCGGCGATCGCCCCGGCGACATCCTCCGGGACGGTCAGCCGGCCTCCCGGGTTGCGGCGACGCGCTTCCTGGAAGAGGAACTCGGCGGCGGGGATCTTCCGGGACGCGGGCGTGTCGGTCACTCCCGCCCGGAGAGCGTTCACGCTCACCCCCGCGGGACCGAGCTCGAGGGCCAGCTGGCGGACGTGCGACTCGAGGGCGGCCTTGGCCGCCGACACCGCGCCGTAGAACGGCATCACGCGCGTCCCGCCCGAGCTCGTCATCGCGAACACGTGGCTGTTCTCGCCGAGGAGGCGCCGGGCGTAGAGATCCTGGACCCAGTAGACGAGGCTGTGCGCCATGACGTCGAGCGTCATCTCGAGCTGCGCCTTCGTCGTCTGCTGCCCGGGGACGTCGCTGACGAACGGCTTCAGCGTTCCGAAGGCGAGCGAGTGCATGACGACGCGGAGGGCTTTTCCCCCCGTGAGCTCCCGCGCCCGGTCGCAGACGTGGGCTCGCTTCTCCTCGTCAGCGGCGTTGACGTTGAAGAAGTGCGCCGCTGCGCCGGCCGCGCGGACGTCCGCGACGACGGCGTCCGCGAGCGGCAGCGTCGCCTTCCGGTCGAGGTGGACGCCGATGATCCCCATGCCGTGGCGGCCGAGCTCGCGCGCCGTTGCCGCGCCGAAGCCGCTCGACGCGCCGAGGATGAGACTCCACTCCCCCGCGTACGGCCGCCCGGGATCGTCCGCCGACACGACGCGGACCATAGCCAAAGGGGTAGCGCCACGCCATCGGCACGCCGGTTGTGAGCCCGTGCTCCCTCGGGTACGGTCGCCGGGCGTGGGCGGCAAGGGCGATCGGCCGACGGTCGAGAACCGCTGGTGGGTGGATCAGGGGAAGGATGCCAAGGGCAATCCGGTCCCTCGCCCGCCGGCCCAGTTCGGCCACCGTTTCTTCCGGACCGGCGACGGCTTCGAGCAGGACCGCGCGCGCATCCGGCTCACCGACTCGAACCTCAAGTGGCTGGAAGAGGCGAACCCGGCGCCCGAGACGTGGGTCGTCGTCCGCATGCTACCGACCGACCGCTTTCCCGACGCGAAGCTCGAGAAGGTGAAGGCGGCGCTCCGGCTGCCGCCGGGGGGGCGGGGTGTCCTCGTCGACTCGGGGAACGCGGTGCGCGCGATCGTCACGGGCCAGCCGTCCGGCGACCGGCTCGTCGAAGTCCGTCTCGGCGGCGAGTCGTCGTTCGACGCCTGGATCGCCGGCGAGTGGGTCCGCGAGGCGCTCTTCCGGGACTTCGACGAAGCGCTCCGGCGCGTCCCCGCGCTGCTGCGCGAGTACCTGACCACCGCCCGCGCCGCGTCGCTCGTCTGACCCGCTACCCTTTACGGCCTCGGGGCCGGTGCGCTATGGACCGCGGCAGCAACCCGCGCGGGGAGGTTCTCGATGGCCGCCACTGAAGACGATCTAGCAAAGAAGCAGGTCCAAGAAGCGGTCTGGGTGTGGACCGGCCGGTTCATCGTCCTCGCGGTGACCTTCGGCTTCGGTTTCTTCGCCGCCTGGATCCTGTGGGGGGCCGGCATGAACGGCGCCCCGGCGCTCCGGGCCTACCGCGAGCAGGCCGACGCGCAGGTCCTCGAGCTGAAGAACAAGCGCGTCGACCTCGAAGGCCAGGTGACGGTCCTCAAGGGTCGCGTCGACCAGTGCACGACCGACCTCATGAAGGCCCGCGCCGCCGCCGCTCCACCGCCCGCCGCCCAGGCCCCGTAACGGCGCCCTCGATCCATCCGCGCGCGAAGCACGCGGCGCGACGAGTGGGGCCCCGGCGGGCTTTGCCCGACGGGGGCGAGGAGCAGAGCTCCTCGCCGGATTCAAATCACTTCCGCGGCACGTAGGCGGGCGGTTTCGTCCGGCGTGAGGCCGAGGAGGTGCTCGTAGATCTCCCCGTTGTGCTCGCCGAGCGCCGGGCCGACGCGCCGGACGGCGCCGGGCGTGTCCGACAGCTTCACGGCGACGCCCGGGACGACCATCTCGCCGACCCGCTCGTGCGGAAGGCGGAGAATCATGTCGCGGGCGAGGAGCTGTGGATGCCCGAGCAGGTCGGCGATCCCGTACACCGGCGCGCACGGCACGTTCGCCCGCTCGGGGCCGAGGGCGTCCATCACCTCGGCGACGGTACGCTCGCCGACCCATGCACCCACGATGTCATTGATCTCGGCGTTCCGCTCGACCCGACCTGCCGCGCCCCGGAATCGCGGGTCCGCGCCGAGCTCGGGCTTTCCGATCGCCTCGGCGAGCCGGCGGAAGATCCGGTTCGTCGCCACCGCGATCACGACCCAGCCGTCGCGCGCGCGGAACGAGTCGTACGGCGCGGTCGCGAGGTGCCGGTTGCCGACGCGCGCCGGTAGCTTGCCGGTCGCGGCGAAGATCGTCGGCCAGTTGTCGAGGATGGAGAAGACGGCGTCCTGGCTCGAGACGTCGACCACCTGCCCGCGACCCGTCTGATGACGCGCGTTCAGCGCCGCGAGCACGCCGATCGCGCCGAAGAGCCCCTGGACGTAGTCGCCGAGCGACCCTCCGCCGCGGGTCGGTGGCGAGTCGGGGAACCCCGTGATCCCCATGAGACCGCCGGCCGCCTGCGAGACGATGTCGTACGACGGACGGCGCGCCCACGGACCCGTCTGACCGAACCCGGAGAGGCTCGCGACGATGAGCCGCGGATGCTCGGCGACGAGATCCGCCGGCGCGAGCGCCCATGAAGCGAGCGTCCCGCCCGCGTAGTTCTCGACGAGCACGTCGACGTGGGGGAGGAACCGCCGAAGCAGCGCACGCCCTTCGTCCTTCCGGAGATCGAGCGTGATGCCCTTCTTGTTCCGGTTGAGGGCGAGGAACGCGATCGGCACGCCGTCCGCGGTCGGGTACCCGTACCGGCCCTCGTCGCCGCCGCGCGGTGCCTCGACTTTGATGATCTCGGCGCCGAGGTCGCCGAGCATCGCGGTGCAGAACGGCCCGGCGAGGAAGCGCGTGAGGTCGAGGACGCGGACGCCGGCGAGCGCGCTCACAGGTAGGGCACGAAGTTCTTCAGCGCGGACAGCAGCGCCTCGAGGTCGGCGTAGTCGGCGAGCTCGCCGTAGAGCGCCGCATACGTGCCGCGGACGCGCGCCTCGTCCTGCTCCTCGGGCGGGACGGCGAGCGCCTGCTCGAGCTGCTTCAAAAGCGGCTGCGTCTGGAGCTTCGTCTCGACGGGGATCTCCTCGGAGATCGCGATCAGGAGCCGGCTCCGCTCGATCAGCCGGCCGATGATGTAGTCGTCGGTGCGCTCGACCACGGCGTCAGCCCGGCTTCTGGTCCTTCGCCTCTTGCAGCTGCCGCTTCCAGTCGAGCATCCGGGCCTTCGCGCCCTCCGCCTCCGCCTCCGGGACCATGCCGGCCGCCTGGTAGAACCGCGACAGGCTCGTGTGCGCGAGGACGTCGTCGGGCGTGAGCGCGCAGAGCTTCTTCCCGGCTTCGATCGCGCGCTGGTGTTCTCCCATCTCCGCGAGCACCACCGCGAGGCCGTGCCACGCGTCGGCGAAGCTCGGATCGAGGGCGAGCGCCTCCTCGTACTTCGCGACCGCCTCCGCGAGCTTGCCGTCGCCGAAGAGGTCGATGGCCTCGTCGTAGAGGTCGTCCTTGCTCGGCATCCGGGATCCGTAGCCCATTCGCGCGGCGGGCGGCAAGCACGGCCCGACGCGGGATTCCCACGCCTCGCGGCAGCCGCCGTCGCCACGATCGCTCCGCATGCCGACCTGGGGCTTCGCGCCGATGTACGGTTTCTGCTTCGCCGTCGCCGTCGCCTGCGTGCCGATCGAGCAGCGGCCGTTCATCGACTTCCAGTTCTGACGGCGGGTGGCTCGGGGACGCCGGCCGGCGTAGGGTCGATCCGATGACCCTCGAGGCCGAGCTCGCCGCGGCGATCGACGCGACCCGCACGGGCGCGCCGGCGCCCGACTTCGAGGCCTGGGCGCTTCGCATCTTCGCCCACCAGTTCGCGCGGAACGCGCCCTTCCGGGCCTTCTGCGAGCGCCGCGGTGCAACGCCCGCGACCGTCACGCGCTGGGACGACGTCCCGCCGGTCCCGACGGCGGCCTTCCGGCACGTCGACCTCGCGTGCGGCGCTGCCGAAGCCGTCTTCAAGACGAGCGGCACGACGAACGCCGCCGCGCGCGGGCACCATCTCGTGCCGTCGCTCGCACTCTACCGCGCCTCGGCGCTCGCCGCTTTCGAGCGCTTCGTCATCCCCGACGGCTTCCGGCTGCCGTATCTCTGTCTCGTGCCTCCGCCGACGCTCCGTCCCGAGTCGTCGCTCGTCCGGATGTGCGCGTGGGTCGGCGAGGCGTTCGGCACGAGCGTCGAGTGGCTGGTCGGCGACGACGGCGTCGACGTGGAACGCCTCCTCGGCCGGCTCGCGGACTTCGAGCGCACGGGGGAGGCGGTCGCGCTCGTCGGCGTCACGGCGGCGTTCGCCCGCGTGTTCGATGCGTGCCGCGCGACGTCGCGCGCGCTCCGGCTCGGTCCGGCGACCCGCGTCGTCGACACCGGTGGGCAGAAGGGCCTCACCCGACCGCTCTCGCGCGCCGCGTTCCTCCGCGAATGCTGGACGCTCCTCGGTGTCCCCGGCTACTACTGCGTGAACGAGTACGGGATGACGGAGCTCTGCTCGCAGCGCTACGACAGCGCGCTCGCCGACCGCTTCGAAGGACGGAGCCTCGCACCCCGGCGGCTCGTCGCACCGCCGTGGCTCCGGACCCGGGTCGTCGACCCCGACACGCTGGCGCCGGTGCCGCCCGGGGCGACCGGGCTCCTCGTCCATCACGATCTCGCGAACGCGGGCTCGGTCGCCGCGGTGCTCACCGAGGACCTCGGCCGGCCCGTCGGCGACGACGGCATCGAGCTCCGCGGACGCGTCGCCGGCGCGGTCCCGCGCGGCTGCAGCCTGCTCCTTGCCGAGCTCGCGTCGCCGTGACGACCGAGCCGATCGCGACGCTCCTCGCCCGGGTCGACGACGCGCTCGCCGCGCGGGACCGGCTCCGCCGTCGCCCCCTGGGCGACACGGTGGCGGCGCTCGCCGCGGCCGGGGAGCGGTGGCGGCACGACGCGCAGCTTGTCGCGGAGCTGCCCGCGGCGGCGCGCCTCTCGCCGGCGATGATCGCGGAGATCCTCCCGCACGTCGCCGACGCGCTCGACGTCGCCGTCATGACGAAGATGCTCGAAGCCGACGCGGGCGCCGGCGCCGCGGAGCGTCCCCCGGCGGACGGGCCGGCGCTCGTCGCGCACGTCGTCGCGAGCAACGTCCCGGCGCTCGCGAACCCCGCGATCGCGCTCGGATGCCTCGCCGGCGCGGCCGTGCTCGTCAAGTCCGGACGCGACGACCGGCTGTCGGCGCCCGCGTTTCACCGTGCGTTGCGCGACGTCGATCCCGCGCTCGCGGATACGGTCGTCGCGGTCTACTGGCCGGGCGGGGACGTCGCGCGCGAGCACGCGCTCCTCCGTCGCGCCGACGTCGTGGTCGTCACGGGACGCGCACGAACGATCGATGACGTCACGGCGCGAGCGAGCCGCCGCATCGTCACGCACGGTCCGCGCGTCAGCGCCGCCGTCGTCGGCCGCGACGCGGACCAGGACGAAGCCGCCGCGGCGCTCGCGCTCGACGTCGCCCTCTACGACCAGCGCGGCTGTCTCTCCCCGCACGCGGTGTACGTCGAGCGGGAACCGGCGCGTTTCGCCGCTCGGCTCGCCGGGGCGCTCGACGCGGTCGCGATGCGCCTTCCCGCCGGCGACGCTCCGATCGACGAGCGTGCGGCCGCCCGGCTCGATGCCGCCGAAGCCGAGTGGGCCGGCACGACGGAGGTGCTGGCGCGCCCCGGCGGGACGGTTCTCTACGAGCGCGAGGTCGCCGCCGTGGTCCCGACCCGCGGGCACCGGACGGTCCGCGTCCACCCGCTGACGGACCTCGCCGCGCTGGCGGCGCTCGTCCCCGCAGGCGAAATCGAGTGTGTCGGCGGCGCGGGCATCGACCCCGAGGCGCTGGCCGCAGCGTTGCGGGGCCGCGGCGTGTCGCGCATCTGCCCGCTCGGCCGCATGCAACGGCCGCGTCTCTCGTGGCCACGCGGCCAGCGGGCGCCGCTCGGCGTCCTGCTCGGTCGCAACGACGGACCGGTCCTCGAGGTCGAGGCGTGAGCGAAGATCTGCACGAGCTCTTCCGACGCCACGTCTGCCAGACGTCGCCGTCGCCACTCGGCATCGCGGTCGCGCGCGCCGCCGGGTCGACGGTCTGGGACACGGCGGGACGTTCGTACCTCGACCTGCTCGGCGGCATGGGCGTCGCGAACGTCGGGCACACACATCCCGAGGTCGTAGCGGCGGTGCGGGCGCAGGCAGCGCGGCACCTCCACGTGATGGTCTACGGCGAGTTCGTGCAGGAGGCGCAGGTTCGCCTCGCGACGCGCCTCGCCGGGCTGCTCCCGCCGCCGCTCTCGGTCGCGTACTTCACGTCGACCGGCGCCGAGGCGGTCGAGGGCGCGCTCAAGACCGCACGCAAGCACACGCGGCGCCGGCGGCTGGTCGCCTTCGGGGGCGGCTTTCACGGCGACACCTTCGGCGCGCTGTCGGTCGGCGGCAATCCGGTCTACCGCGCGCCATTCGAGCCGCTCCTCCCGGACGTCGCGTTTCTTCCCTTCGACGACGTCGCCGCGCTCGGGGGGATCGACGACGCGACCGCCGCGGTGATCGTGGAGCCGGTCCAGGCCGAAGCGGGCGTCCGCGTCCCGAGCGACGATTTCCTTCCCGCCCTCCGACGCCGCTGCGACGAGACCGGCGCGCTCCTCGTTTTCGACGAGG
>Ga0070741_10005491_pt1 | contig 28130 bp, 20 predicted proteins | sample Coa_R1_4_FD_66440 | JGI IMG/M metagenome (GOLD analysis project Ga0070741, IMG submission 66440) | Surface soil microbial communities from Centralia Pennsylvania, which are recovering from an underground coalmine fire - Coalmine... | ecosystem: Environmental > Terrestrial > Soil > Unclassified ...
ATCCGCCAGTACGGCGGCGAACTCGACTTAACGCCCGGATCGGAGAGCGACGTGATCCTGGTGCTCGAGCGCACGAAGCATTACAAAAAGGATCCGCGCAACAAGGTGCTGGCGCAGTTCGAACTGCTGCCGAACTACCGGTTCCATCGCTACGTGACCGGCAGGAGCGCCATCGAAGCCGCCGGGGAGCACGGCGACGGACGGATTGCGGCGTTTGTGTCGGCGCCCGGATCGGCGGGAACGCTCGCGGCGGGCGACGAGATCAAGGCGCGCTTCCCGGGCTCCGTAATCTGTGCGCTGGAGCCGAAGGAGTGCTCTACCCTGTTCAACGGCGGCCGGGGCACGCATCGCATCGAGGGCATAGGCGACAAGATGGTGACCCTGATCCACAATGTCCTCACCACCGACTATGTCAGTCTGATCCACGACGACGACTGTGTTATCGGTTTGCATCTTCTGCAGTGCTGCCACCGACTCCTGGAAAAAACGTTAAGGCTGCCCGAGGGCGCGCTGCGCCCACTCCAGGGACTACTGGGAATCTCGGGCATCTGCAACATCATCGGCGCGATCCGGATGGCGCGCTATCTCGAACTGGGCCCGGATGATAACGTGGTGACGATTGCCACCGACGGGTTCGACCGCTATCCCTCCGTGCTCGGCAATCTTCAGCAGCGCATCGGCCCGATCTCGGATGTTCAGGCCGCACGCTGCTTCGAGAAGATCTTCCGCGGCGGAAGTGAGCGCGAGATTCTAGACGTCCGACCGGCGGAGCAGAAAAACCGCCTGTTCGCCTGCAAACAGGATGTCTGGGAATCGTTCCAATACTCTCGGGCCTATCTCGACAGCATGAAGGCGCAATCGTTCTGGGACGCCGAGTACGACAGGATTCGGCCGATCGATGCCGCGCTGCTAGACGCGCGGCGCAGCTAATTCAAAGCTGGACTGTCGGCGGTGGCGGGGGCGTCCTCGCGATTCTGGTGGATCACTAAACTGGCGTCGGAATAAAAAGATCGGGTGCCCGTCCTGCCATACTCCACCGGCCGCGCCTGAACCGAAAACTTCTGCCCGTCGCCGTCGAGAGTGAACTTATAGCCATCCTTCATTCCCGCGGCAAGATCGGCGGGAATCAGACCAGCCGCCTGTGCGCTGGGAGCTCCCGACGCGGGCGGTCCAAGCTGCGCGAGCGTCTTGGCATACGAGCCGTACATCGAGGAGTATTGCACCTCGGCAGTCTGAATGCTCCTGAGCCTCTGCACCACCGCCGTTTCCTGCGCCATCATCCGCGCCCGGTCCGCGTTCGGCAAGCATGCGCCTGCCAGCAAAACGATCAGGCCCGCGCCCATTCCCGCAATTCCACGTATCGCCATAAGCACCTCGCGTCTACTTCGCCACCAGCCGGACTTCCACACGCCGGTTTATGGCGTGATCGTCTTCCGTATTCCCGCGCGCAAGCAGGTCGCGCTTGCCGCGCCCTTCGCAGACCAGCCGGCTCGCATCCAGGCCCGTGAAGTGCGTGGTCAAATAGTTTTTGATGGTCTCCGCCCGGTTCAGCGATAGCACGTCGTTATGCTGATCGGTGCCGCGTTTATCGGTATGCCCGACCAGCACCACCTCGACGGCGCTGAGATCCGTGCCCAGCAGCGCCTTGCCCAACTCCTCGGCTTGCTCGCGGCCGCTCGGCCTCAGATCCGCGTGATCCACCGAGAAGTTGACGCGCAGATCGATCCTGGCGACCGGCTGGGGCTTCCCCGGATCGCCCGGCTTCCGCTCGCGCACCACGAAAGCACGCGACACCATCAAAGCCCTGGCGATCTCGGCCGCCTTTAAGACGGTTTTCGATTGCTCCACCTCCACGTGCGCCAATTCCTTCGAAACTTCCGGATTCGCTTCGTAATCGAGCGACGCCTTCAGATACTCGGCCGCCTGTAGCAGTTGGCCCTGCTTTTCCGCGGCGACGCCGATCTTGAACGCTGCCCGAGCCTTGGCATGCGGCTCGTTCGTCATTTCCAGACCGGCGCGGAAGGCGTTCTGTGCACTCGGATAATCAGTGACGTCCATGTACGCGTTGCCGAGTGCCCACGCCGTCGCGAAGTCCTTCTCCAACTCCAGCGCCTTCTTCAGCAGCGGGATCTTCTCCTGAGGAGTAGCGGCCGCGCGTGCCTGGTTGAAGTAAGCGACGGCGCGATCGTGGGGACCGTCCTCCGCCAGAAGAAGCGGCGCCATTAACAAGGCCGAATAACAAACCGCGGACATCATAGTTTGCCCTCCTGCAGCATGGCCAGGAACTTCTCGTCGGTGAGCCGGTCCTGCATCTCGTGCTTGAATTCGTAATGCCGGAACCGGGCGCCGCGAGCAGCGGTATCGCCCGCCAGCGCCTTCGATGCCTCGGCCGCGAACCCGATACCCTCTTCCAGCACCTGCCCGGTATTAGGTTCTGTGTGCACATCCACTACCACCGGCGCATCCTTACTGCCGATCATCCCGGCGAGCGTTTCATCAAGATCGTTCAGGAATTTCGCGTCTGCCGCTGCCGGTGTCGTCCCTTTCCGCTCCTGCGTCGATATGGCCACGCAGCGAGCCAGCACCTGGGAGAATTGCGCCATCTTCGGATCGGTGAACCGGGCTTCCATTTTCGTCACGAGTTTTTGCAAGCGCGCGTAAAGCTCGGGCGCGGGCTCCAGCCAGCTCTTGTCGCGCGGTCGGACAACCGGGATACCCTTGCTCACAGCCGTATACGATTGCTTGGCATAAAGAACACTGGCGTGTCGCTGTAGCGTCCAGAAGGCGAGCGCGGCGTTGAGCGAGTGGTCGGGAGCCTCGGGCGTCAGCAGGCCCCTCAGCACACCTAATTGATCCGATGCCAAGCCGGCGGGCCGCTTGATTGCGGACTGTGCTTTCTTCCAGGCATCCGCGTAGCCCGCATAATTCTGATCGTCGCCGTCCCTCAATCGGGCCGCCGCCACAGGCGAGCCGAGCAGTGCCATCACCTCCAGGCCCAGCGGGAATCCTTTCACCCGTTTGCCGTTGATCTCAGCCAGCGAAACCGGCTTCGCGTTGCCGCGATAGTCGGTCACGTGCTCGAAGACCAGCTCCTGCATAGCCGCGGCGTCCGGCAGCGCGCCCTGCGGCAGGAGTCGCCAACCCGTGAGCACGTCGGCCGGCTTCCGCCCCGGCTCCAGCCGCGACGTGTCCACCAGGCCGGAGAGAATCGTGGGATGCTTCGCCGCCTGGAACAGCTTCTGCCGCATCTGGGCTACGGTGCCAGTCGCCGGCGCGGGAATTCTGCCATAGTCCGCTGCTGTCATATCTTCGGACGGTCCGAACAGGAAATCGAACCGCGATGTAATCATCGCGTAGGTTGGCGCGATATCCGGATCCGCGAGCAGCCGGCTGAATAGCAACGCCTGCCGGGTGAGGCGATCGGCGTCGGCCGCCGAGACGCCGGTCGATTCGCTTTCGAGCAATGGAAACAGCGCTGCCGAAGCGTAGCGATAGGCGAGGAAATATCGACCCAGCGCCTCGGTTTTCGTGTACTTGCCCCGCACGCGAAATTGCGTGTAATCCACGTTCTGCAGCATCAGCGGCGAGCGTCCGGTTCCTTCCGCGGCACGCACCTTGCTCAACTCCGTCGCAGCCGTTTCGGGGTTCGGGGCGCCGGCGAGGTCTTGGGAACCCTTCAGCAGAGCTTCCAGCACCGCCACAAAATTCCGATTGGCGGCTACCGCTTCGTCCTTTTGCGGCGCCGTGGCCAGCTTCTTCTTCAAGACAGCGGTCAGCTTGCACAGACTCGGGTAAAGAGTCTTCTCCTCGGCAGTCGTGATCGCGTTCTCCGTCAGCATGGAGTGCGACAGCAGCACGAAATCTTCCGTGATGTAGTTCGGGATGCCGCGTTCGCGGTTTTCCTGATAGAGCGCGAACATACCCAGCGGCCGCACCGCGTCAGCCGCCCCAAGCGCCGCGGATACAGCGGCCAGAGCCGCGGCGATTTGCACTGCCAATCGATATCTCACTTCTGAATCTCCACCAGCGCCTTACCCGCCGTGTAGCCGCCCTTCGAGCGCACGATAAATTCCCTGGCCTGCGGCTGATTCAGTGTGCGCAACATATCGGTCCCGAACCCCGTCTCATAGAAATTGCGCGGGCTCGCGGTGATGAACGCCACCACCAGCACCTTCTGCCGGCTGGCCCCCGCCGGAAGCGTGGCGGGCATGTCCCATTTATCGTTGTTCGGCAGCTCTATCGTTTGTCCCTTCCGCACGCGTCCGTCCGTATGAGTCTGGTTCGGGAAAAGAACCGTGGCCGTTGTCTCGCCTTCGCCGATATTCACGATGTTCAGAAAGCCGTCCTGATTCACGGCCACGGAAACCTTCATGGTTTCCGCGACCTTGTACGAGGTTCTATCGGTCTTGATCGTCAGCTTCTGCTGCGACTGGTCGGCCCAGTTCAACAGTTCGGTAAAGAAATCCGGACCGGACGGCGCTATGCCGCTACCCGCGCGAATGTCGATGCCCCTCTGCTCCAGGTTCCCGGCCAACTGCGGGTGCTGCTGGATGTCGGGAGAGCGGCCCACGATCGCCTGCGTCGCGGCTTGATGAAGTTGTTCCACCGTAATGGCATCGCCCATCGACATCACCGCTTCGTGCACGGCCTTGGTCAGCAGGCTCCCCGACTTCGTGGCATTGGCGAATTCATTCTCCTGTGCGGCCATCAGGCCGATGTAGTTGCCGGGGCCCTCCCCTTTTCCTGTGTAGGACGCATGTGTGGCCGTGTCGAGACCCTTATGGTAGTTAGGCTGGATGTCGTACAGCAGGATTTTGGGCACGAGGTCGCCTTCCATGTCGCGCGCGCGCACGCTTTTCGTATACGACGTGAGGCTCTTGTCCGCCGTGCCGCTGTTGCAGGAATCGAGCATGACCAGTACGTGTTTGGACGGGATTTTCTTCAGCCAGACGGCGAACTCATCGTCGACGAAAACCTGCTTCAGCCCGTTGTCGGTCTGCTCGAAATCCCAGGTGACGAGCACTTCATCCAGACCATCCTGCTCGTCGAGCGGCATCTGATCGGGGATCTGGGCGCCGTGGCCGCTGTAGTAGAACAGGACGTGATCTTCGGGGCCGACACCGTCGATCAGCCACTGCTGGATGTTGTCCCGCAAGCCCTGCAGGCTCGCCTGGCTGTCGTGCAGGATGCGGATCTGGCTCTCCCGATAGCCGAGCTTGAGCGCCGCCTCATGCATCATGCCGACATCCAGATCGATGCCGGGAAGGCTGGTGTCTTTGGTGCGCCCGCCCTTGCCGCGAAAGACCTTGGTTTTGTAGTTGCCGATGCCGACCAGTAAGGCCCGGTTCTCCGCGTGCGCGGCAATCGCCAGTGCGAGCGGCAGAAGCATGTAACCACAGCGCGAGATGCGACGCATGGTTAATCCGGCCTCCTTTTGTCCGTACTGAAACTGATGAATCGATACTGCGAGTCGGCGCTGCGGCGCACCATGTCCAGCAGTGCCGGGAAAAACGGCTCCGTAGGCAGAAACGATCGGCCTGCCCACGAGGCGAAATCCTTCGGCTGCTGGCGGAACGCGAAAGCCTTCAGGTATTCGGTCCCGACCGGCGCCTCAATTTCGGTCTGCACGCATTGCACTTCGTGGTGCGAGGCGATCGGCTCGGTTTGGGCCTTTTCCATCGGGTAGATGACCGTGACGCGCCCTTGAATATCGATGTTGACCAGCATCAAATAGCTCTCGACATCCGGCGTGAGATACATATATTGTTTATCGCCGATGTGGAAAACTTCTTTCGCCGGCGGGTCGATGCGCAGCGCGATATTAAAGGGCTGTTTGGGAATCTGGTAGTCCGCCAACGCCTTGACCTGCGGCTGGAGGCGGATGCGTTCGATCAGTGCCGCCAATTCCTCGCGGAAATACTCGCGAATCAGGGTGCCCGAGCCGTGGATCAGAGAGTATCGGTCGTGATCGCGGGTCACGCGCAAATCGAAATCCGTGTTCGAAATCTCGATCCCATCGAGCGCACGGATGCGAGCCGTCAGCGCAATGTCGTCAAAGTCGAGCTTCACTCGAACTTTGCCCGATATCGGCATTCCTGCCGACGCGCGCGGCGCCTCCGTGCTGCCGAACAGCGACTTCGCCGGCAACTCCGGCTGGGAAGGCGGCGAGAGGAACTGCGGCTGCTGGCTAAAGCGCGGCTGCACGTCCTGTAGCACGTACTGGTAGAGTTCGCGATACGAGATGAGCCCGTTGTGATCCGTGTCCGCCTGCCCGGAGAGGCCCCGTAGCAGACTGTCGGTCAGCGCGCCGTGCGCCTGGTGATCGTACGTGTCGATCTCGTGCGCCTTGATCATCGCGGAAGGAATGTCCCACGAGCGTTCCGACTTGGCGGAAGCGGAGATATATAAGAGCTCCTTGTAAGGATAGGCGTCCTGCGAAACCTTCACCGCACCGTACGCGAACTCGTCGTCCGCGGAGGCCTTCCGCACCTCTCCTTTCGCGACCAGTCCGAAATCGGCGTACCGCGGGACCAGGTGGCTGCGCGCGATTCCCTTGACGCTTTCTCCGGAATAGCAGGCGTCGAAAACCACCAGCGTCTCAGCCTTGGCTTCGATCGCCTTGAAGCGTGCCCGCAGGTCGCGGCTGGCGACAATCAACTGCGCGTAAATTTGCTTCGCATCGCCGATGCGGATATCGCCGGGCACGATCGCGCCGGTGTTGGAATCGAGGCCCATGCCGCGCGTGGCGAGATCGTCGCTTGAAGTGCCATGCCCGCTGTAATAAATGAAGACCTGGTCGCCGGGCCGGACCTGTTGGCCCAATAGGTCGATAGCGGCCAGAATGCGCGCGCGGCTCGGATTGTCGTCGTCCGTCATGCTGACGACGTTGGCTGCGCGGAAGCCCCAATACTTGATCAGCATGTCTCTTAAGGAAGCGACATCCCGCGGCGGCCCCTCCAGAGATCGTACTGTGGGCGCGAAGGGGTACTTGCCGACGCCGATCAGCAGAGCGCGCCGTTCCGCGCGGCAGGGGAATATAAGGGGTACCGAAAGAGCCAGACAAAGAGGAATGCATCGGGTGGTCATAGGCGCGAGCCGACTTCATACGACTATAGCCGATCGGTCGAAATTCTTTCAGCCAAAGCGGAGGCCCCAAGAGGCTCTCACCAGCGCCGAAATTCTGTTAATTCCGCCGGCGCGCAGGCTTTCTTCGTAACTTGCTGATTCCGCGATGTCAAAAAAGCACAAACCGCCGACATGGGCGGTTTTTGTCATCTCGCGGGCGACTGCCGTATTTCCGCCGTATTTCTGATTGACAGCATCCGCAAAAATTATCATTATGATTTAACCTTTGACAGGACCCCGCAACCGATGACTGCTCAACAGGAACAGGCGCTTGGCATTGTTCGTGAAAGAATTGTCGGATTTCTGGCATCACGTATTGGAAGGGATGGCGCCGAGGATCTGGCGCAGGAAGTCGTAATTGTCCTGATGGAAAAGTATGCCCAAATCGACCGGATCGAAGACCTGCTGCCGCTCTCGGTCCAGATCGCCAAGTTTAAGATGATGAGCCGCGGGCGCAAGGAACGCCGGGCCGGAATCGAGGGCGCGGTTCCCGTCGAGGACCTGCAGATCGCCGACGGCCGTATCGATCATGCCGAAGAGTTGATCCGGCGGCAGAAGACCGACCGCCTGATCGCCGCGGTCGCGAAACTGGGCGAGCGCTGCCGTGAATTGTTCCGCCTCAAGCTCGAGGGCAAGGATTACGAAGAGATCCGCGGCATCATGGGAGCGCGCAGCATGGGCGCCGTTTATACCTGGGATCACCGCTGCCGGCAACAAATTTCCGAGTACCTGGGAGGCAAGCTATGAGCGACTCCGAGGACGCCAAACTGGTTGCCGGATATGGCACCAATACATTAAATGATGCCGAGACCGCCCGCCTGTGGCGCGCCGCGGCCGCCGATCAGTCGGTGTTCGACGACATTATGCAGGAGCAGGACACGCGCGACCTGCTCGACGATTTCACGTGCCGGAAGCGCGTACTCGATGCGCTTCGTCGGCAAAGCGCCACGCCCGCATGGCTGGCCCGGTTCACATTCGTGCGTCCGTCGGCGTGGGCGTTCGCGGGCGCAATGGCGGCGACGGTCCTGATCCTGTTTACGCTACGCTTCGGCCACGAGCAACGGCCCGAAGACTATACCGTGGCGCTCTCGGCCGGCCCATCGATATCCATGCGCGACCTCGTCATCCAACGGCGCAGCGCCTCCGATAACACCGCGGACCCCGTGCTGGCGCTGCCACCGCAGCGCTCCATCGACGTGGAGTTCGGCCTGAACAAGGGCGGTACCCGTCCGGTCTACCGTCCGGGCGAGGCCATGCGGATGGGATTCAAGGTACGTACCGACGCCAATGTCGTGCTGGTGGAAACGCGCGCGGACGGCAGCGAGGTGCAACTCTTCCCGAATTTCTATATCTCTTCGTCGCGCGTCCAGGCCAATCAGCAGGTCCTGATTCCGCCCGCGGGGCAGGGCGACATGCAGGTGGAAGGGCCGCCCGGTCCACGCCGCGTGCGCATTCTGGTGACGCCGCCCGAAGTGGATCCGTTGAAGCTGGACCGTTCCGGCATGAGCGCGCTGGCGGGCAGGGTTACCGTCATGGAACGTGAATATTTTGTGCAGGCCGAAAAATGAAATACGCATTTATAGTGATGGCATTACTGGTGAACGGTTGCGCCTCGCATCGTCCGGTTACGGCGGATAAACAGCCGGCCGCCCCGGCGCCCCAAACCGCGGCGGCGCCCCAAACCGCGGCGGCGCGCCACACAATGGTTCCCGAAACCGATACAGATGCGGCGCTGGCCAAGCTCTCGCCGGAGCTGCGGGCGCTGGTAAGTGACGCGGCCAAATCGCCGAATCCGCAGACATCGCCGGCCATTATCCGGTCCGAAGGCAAGGTGGAGGTGGAGATCATCCTGGACGTGGCCGAAGCCGCGCCGGACGTGAAGGCTCCGGTGGAAGCGCTGGGCGGTTCCGTGACCAGTGCCTTCCGCAACCACGTCTTCGCCAGCGTCCCGGTAGCAAATTTGAAGCGCGCGGCGGCCATCGCGCATGTGACCATGATCCAGCCGTCGAAGCCGCTGCATCAGCATCCCGCTGGACGAACGGAGACATCGAAATGAGGATACGTGTCACTGCCCTTCTATTGTGCCTGGCCGCCGGGATTGTCCGGCAGGCTCCGGCCCAGCGCGCCGATCTGACTCGCGCCCTCGAGGGCGCCCCGCGCCTCTCGCGTTTTCCCGTGACAGATCGCCAGACCAAGGCGATTTTCGAATCCGGCAACCTGAAGATCAGCCCGGAACTGCGCCTTCTGGTCGAACAGTCCGCGAGCAAGGGCCTGAGCACGACTGCCAAAGGTCTAGGCATTCCTCTCGAGGGGCGAATGGTATCGGTGGAACTGGTGGCCGAAAACAACACCGATGCGCTGCGCAGCCGCGTGCGCGCCGCCGGCGGACGCGTGGTGGCCGAGTATAACAATGTCGTCTTCGCCGATGTCCCGCCCTCCGCGATCGAATCGCTGGGCGCGCGGCAAGACGTATCGCAGATTCGGCCCCAGAGCACTTACCAGACGCGCGGGCAATCGGAGAGAGCGGCGCCGGGTGGAACGCTCGCCGAGGGTGTAATCGCTTCGAAAGTCGCCGACCTTCATCGACGCGGCATCACCGGCAAGGGCGTCAAGATCGGGTTGCTCGATTTCGGTTTCGCCAAGTACGACGAAGTAATGCAGGCGGGGCGCGTGCCTCGTCCCGCGGCCCAGAATGCCTTCGGGCAGCAGTCTTTCGACGGTATGGGCATTCACGGTACCGCCTGCGCGGAGATCATCCACGCCATGGCTCCCGACGCCGAGATCTACCTCGCCCTCAGCGCTCCGCATACCGGCGGCATGATTCAGGCGGCGCAGTGGCTGGAAACCCAGGGCGTGCAGATCATCAGTGCGTCTGTGGGCGGCCACCTGGATCCGCACAACGGCACAGGCCTGCTCGACCAGTTCGTGGACGAGATGTCGCAAAAGACGGGCATCCTTTGGGTGGTGGCGGCCGGAAACGAGGGCAGCAGCCACTGGATGGGGACCACCGCCGATCGGGACGGCGATGGCCTGATCGATATCACAGGCTCGCCGAACCCTCAGTTCCTGGGCATTCAGGCCGGCGGCAAGCAGATTGACGTGCAGATCGTGTGGGACTCGTGGGGAGCCAATCCGTTAGAGCCGTCCACTACCGAGGACGTCGATGCCTGCCTGTTCAAGCCCGCCAACGGCAAGATCGAGTCCGTGGGCTGCTCGACGCTGCCGCAGCAGGGTGCCGGCAGTGCTCCGCGTGAGCGTATCGTCGCCGATGTGGAACCGGGCGGAGTCTATCTGCTGGCGTTGAAGGCGACGCACATCACGCGCGCTGCGAAGATCCACGTAGTGGTGGAGGGCGCGATGCGAATCGAACCGATGGTGAAGGGCGGCAGCATCGGTTCGCCCGCCTCGTCCCATACGGCGCTGGCGGTGGGCGCGGTCGACGTCCGCAACGACAATCTCGAGGCCTACAGCTCCAATGGTCCCACCGATGACGAGCGCCTGAAGCCCGAAGTCTCGGCGCCGGATGCGACGTCCACTCCGCTCTACTCGAACGGGCGTTTCCACGGCACCTCTGCCGCAACCCCGCACACTGCCGGATTCGCGGCGCTGGTGAAACAGATGAATCCGCGAATCGGGCGCGAGAGGCTGGAGCAGGCGATCGAGCAGGCGGTCCGGCCCAAGGGCGATCCGGTCCCGAATTACGCATTCGGCTACGGCCATATCGACGGCTCCAAGGTGGGATCCGGCGACGGGCCCGGTGGCGCCGTCAATGTCAGCGACAGTGGCATGGTGCAGTTGCCGGCGGCATTTGGAGGTCCGACGCCCGTGGCCGTGTTGGAGAAACTGCGCCAGGTCGGCTCCTCCGGCCCCTTTGAAGTGAAGGTGGTCACGGGCAAGCCGACGTACCAGGTGGGCGATGGGATCCGCATAGGAATGCGCACGGCCGAGGATTGTTTCTATGTGCTGCTGCACCGGGACGCTAATGGGCACTACACGCCCGTGAGTCCTCGCGGCGCCGAAGAGAACCGCCTCCGGGCGGGCGAGAAATACGTTTTGCCGACTGACGGGACGGTGATTCGGGTAAGACCTCCGGCCGGGCGCGAACAATTTATCCTGATTTGTTCGAAACGGGAAACGCCGCTGAGCGGCGGCAGGGCTGCGGAAATCGCGGTTTCGACTGTGACTTACGAGGTGATCCAATGATGACGAAAGCTGTTGGACTGACGGTGGCGATGATGATGTTGCTAGCCCCGCTGCGCGCGCAAAAATCGCTGGAGTCGTTCTACCAGCCGTATCCGACCGCCGATGACGGCGGCGGCAAGTATTCCGAGTACACCGTGAAAGAGGGCGAGACGTTGTTCGACATCGCCGGGAAGCTGCTGGGGGATCCCTACCGGGCGACGGTGTTGGCGAAGATCAACGACATTAAGGATCCTCTGCGCCTGAAGGCCGGCACGCCGATCAAGGTTCCTCGTCCGCGGCTGGGCATCCTTTACACGTTCGAGATGATGACGCCCGAGTGCGGGCTGAAGGAAGTGAGTGAGAAGTACGCCTTCCGCAGCGGCGACCGCTTCCACCTGCGTGTGACCGCCAATTCCGACGGCTACCTGTACGTCTTCAACCGGAATTCGAATGGCGACGTCGACCGGCTGTTGCCGCGCAAGATCAGCGAGCCGATGAAAATCCACCGCTTCAGCGAGTACATGCTGCCGCGCGACGGGTGGTTCCGGCTGGACAAAGCCAAGGGACCGGAGGACATCTACGTGATGGTGTCGGCCGAGCCGCTGGGCGACCTGGATGGCGCGCTGCTGGCCGAGAACGGCGTCCGTATCGGCAAGGGCGCCGCCGATGCGCTCGAGCACTACGCCGAGAACCACGGCAAGGGCATCAATATCGATGCCGGCGGCGACGAGGAGGAACAGGGCGGGACCGTCGTGACGTCCAGCCCGCTCGACGGCACCCCGGTGCTGGTGCACCGCATTTCCATGAAACATCGGTAAACGTTGAAAGAAAACCGGCATCACCGGAATAAGTTGACAAGGAGATTCGAAGTCATGCACGTAACGAAAGTGGTAATTCTGGCGGCCGTGATTGCCGGGATGCTGGCCGCGGTGGCGGCCGATGACAGCACGGCCAAGGTCAAGGGAATTTTTATTGACGGCGGCGCACCCGGCAGCCAGGGCAACTCCGCCAACGGCAAACTGGGCGTGAAGTTCAACGTGAAGCTGGATCGCGACGGCAATGAGAAGCTGGTGCGGTCGGATTATGACTTTCAGGATGGCGACCGCATGAGGTTCCAATTCCTCGTCAATCGGGAAAGCTACGTCTACGTTCTGCACCGCACCCTCAACGGCGATCCGTCCCGGTTGAAGGGGATCGATATCGAGACCGGCGGTCCTGGGCCGGACAGCACGCCGTACAGGCTGCTGTTTCCCAACCGCGAGACGGGCCGGAACAACAAGCTCGCGCCTAACCGCGTTTATACGGTGCCGGGACAGGACGCCGACTTCGTGATGGACCGCAACCCGGGCGTGGAGAAGCTCTACCTGGTGGTTTCGCCGAAGCCCCTGGAACTCACGAAGTATTTCAACGTGCAGGATGGGAAGATTCAGCGCAGCGGCGGACGCGACGACAGTCGTGACGACGTGATCGGCCAGCTTTCCAAGGAGTTGAAGGGCCTGACGGGCAATACCGATTCGGCTATGGCGAAGGGCATCGAGATCGACAGCTACGCGGTGGCCCGCAACAACGGCAAGCCGGTGGTGGTCGAAGTCAACCTGCAGCACTATCCGAGGAGATCCCGATGACGAAGCGGATTGTAGCGGCCTATGCAATGGTGGCCGCCTGCCTGGCGACGTGCTCGATAGCCCGCCAGCGCGAAAATGCGCGCGACCTTTTCTACGCGCGACCGGCGAATGTGGCCGCCGGCGACGACGCGTGGGCCGGCGTGCGCACGAGTATCGTCCTTCGCAAGGCGGGTGAGAACGGTGAATGCGTGGTGCGCGAAGTCAACGAGGCAGACACGTTCCACAACGGCGATCGCTTCCGCCTGCGCGTACAGGCCAACGGCGAGGGCTACCTTTACCTGTTCCTGCGCGGCGACGAGGGCGAGGCGAAGGTGCTCTTTCCTTACAACACTCCCAAGGGCCGCGTAAACAAGCTAAAACGATTCCAGCCGCGCACCATCCCGGCGGCGGAAACCGACTGGTACCGTTTCGACGAAGAAGCCGGTATCGAGCGCGTATATCTTTTCTTCAGCCAAAAGCCTCTGGCGGAACTGGATAAGCTGGTCAAGTCCGGCGAGGGCACGATCAGCGCGCGCCTGCTCGATCGCATGGTGGCGCGCATGGCGGGCAACCGCCCGCTGACGTTCGACGAAGGCGAACTGGACGACAGCGGCGTGGGTGCAACTTATTACGTAGAGAAGCTGGAACCGAAGCACGACTACCTGGTGCGTCGCTTCGAACTGGTGCATCGTCCCTGACATGACTCGATTCGATCCAAATCGCAGATTATTCCTGGCCGGACTGGCAGGATTGGGCGCTTTCGCCGCCGGATGCACGCGCATATTCCCGGGGAAACGGGATGACGAGAAGGCGGACACGAAGCCGACGCCGGCGCCGCTGCAGCCGGCTGGAGAAAAGACCTTCTCCTACGCCATCGAGTTGCAGCGCAGCGGCGCGCCGCAGCTCGTGAAGGAAGACTACGGCTTTCACAGCGGCGACGGATTCCGCGTACGTTTCAAGCCCGGCTTCAGCTCTTACATTTACGTGCTGAATCGCGGCAATCGCGAGAAGTCGTACAAGCTGCTGTTCCCGTCGGCTCTGGTGCGCGCGCGCAACCCGATCGCATCCGGCAACGAAGCCATGATCCCCGACGACCCGCAGAAGTGGATGCGCATGGACGAGGTAGCCGGCGAGGAGAATTTCATCCTCGTGGCCTCGATGGCGCCTCTGCCGGACCTGGAAGATCCGCAGCGCCTGAGCGTCGACCAGGTAGATCAGGCGCTAGCCGGCATCGAAAGACAGTACCGCCCGCAGAGTTCACGCCGCTTCGCAGATCAGGATTGGGTGAAGGTTCTCGCGGCCGACGGCGGTAAGGATATCGCTCTCGTGCTGCGGATCCCGCTCCGCCATTCGTAAGGGCCGGCCGGGACTGCTCGCCCCGAAATTCGCAAGCTGGAATTACCCAGGACGGGAAACGCCCTGGGCTTGCTCTCCCGGCCACGCCTGATAGCCCTCCTCCCGTCGCCTCCGTTTGGATGATGCGAAATTCCCTCCTGGACCGCACGCCGTCCTCAGATATGAGAGGATAAATAGCTCTTTTTATGTGAGCTATTTGATTATATAATTGACGCACACGAAGCGTAAGAAAACGGCAGTTGCAAAAGGAGGCTTGAACGCGATGGACCGAATCGTAAGCAGCGGTTTGCTCTTCTCTTTCTTTTTCCTGGCGCCAGCTTTGGTTGCACAGACGGCCTCAATCGACGGGGTTGTTACGGATCCAACGTCGGCAATAATGCCAGGCGTTAAAATTGTGGTGTCCAATCTCGAAACCGGATTACGCAGGGAAACGCAGACGAACGGGGAGGGCTACTATACGGTGCCGTCCTTGCCGGTGGGACATTACCGGATCGCTGCGTCGATAGCGGGTTTCGGCAACGCCGAGCAGAGCGGAATCAAGCTGGATGTGCAGCAGGTGGCGCGGATCGATTTCGTGATGCAGCCCGGCGGGGTGGTGGAGCAAATCCAGGTGTCCGCGACCGCCGTTGCGATCGATTCGGAGACGTCCACGGTCGGCCAGGTGATCGACAACAAGCGGATTGTCGAGTTGCCCCTGAACGGCCGGAACTATCTCAACCTCGCGCAACTCACTTCCGGCACGGCGCCCGCGGTTGGAGATCGTACCCAGTCCGAGGGCGGATTTGCCGCCTCCGGGCAGCACATGTATCAACTCGGAATCCAACTGGACGGACTCGACAACACCTCCGTGGCCTCGGGCGGGCCGTTAGGTTTCGAGGCGCAGGCCGTCAAACCTTCCATAGACGCCGTGCAGGAGTTTCGCGTAGTCACCAATAATATTTCGGCGGAGTACGGCGGCCGAATGGGCGGGCAAGTGATCGTTTCACTCAAATCCGGCACCAACCAGGTGCACGGGTCGGTTTATGAATTCATCCGCAACAGCGACCTGGACGGCACAAACTTTTTCGCGAATTTGAACGGTTCGACCAAACCGCCGTTCCGGCAGAACCAGTTCGGCGGCACGCTGGGCGGTCCGATCCGCAAAGACAAGACCTTCCTGTTCGGCAGCTACGACGGCATCCGCATCCGGTTGGGCGACAGCGACGTCTCCACGGTTCCCACGGTCGCTGCGCGCGGCGGCGATTTCTCCGGCATCCGTCCCATCTATGATCCGGCAACGACGCAGGGGACCGGCGCGACCATGACACGGCAACCTTTTCCGGGGAATATCGTGCCCGTGGCGCGGTGGGATCCCCTGTTCCAGAAGATCGAGTCGCTCTACCCCCTGCCTACGAAGGCCGGGCTGGCGAACAATTTCTTTTACGCCCCGAGCGAAACCAACGACAACGACGCGTTCGATTTCAAGGGCGATCACTATCTGTCCGATACGAGCCGGCTGTCCATTCGCTTCAGCCGGCGTTACAAGACCCAGTTCCAACCGGGTCCGTTGCCGTTACCCTCCGACGGGGGGTTAGGTACCCTTACCGACCTGACCAGCAACAGTCTCGTCGCCACCCACACCAAGACCTTCTCCTCCGGGATAAACAATGAATTCCGGTTTGGCTGGTCCGCGATGAAGAGCAAGTTCGACATCCCTTTCAACCAGCCGTTGTTCGGCGACTATGGTATTACAGGAATTCCCAAGACCAACACCACCGGATCTAACGACCACGGGCTGACCCGTTTTTCGGCGCAGGGCTATGTTGATATTGGTCCGCGCAGCTTCTGGCCCAATTACAATGATCTGGACCTTTACCAGTTCAACGACACCTTCGCCAAATTCGTGGGCGGGCACTCCATTAAGATCGGTTTCCAATTTCAGGATGTCAACCTTTACCGGAACGCGGCGCGTTTTGCGCGAGGCCAGTACCAGTTCAACCGTGAGTTCAGCTCAGATCCGCAAAATCGCGGGAATACGGGCGACGCTCTGGCCGAATTCATGTTGGGCTGGGCTGCCGGCGGCACCTTGGGCAACGAGAACGGGGAGAACATTTTCGTAAAATATGTCTCCGCGTTTTTCCAGGACGACTGGAAAGTGACCAGCCGGTTCACGGTCAATCTTGGCCTTCGCTATGACATCTTCTTCGCGCCGACTTTTCCGGACGGCGGTGTGTCCAACTTCCTCCTGGATTATTCAAATATCGGGGGTAACGCGCAACTCCAGCAGGTGCGCCCGAAAGACGGGAGCGATTGCGGCTGTGAAAACGACCTGAAAAACTTCGGCCCGCGTGTGGGGGTCGCGTACCGGTTGACGGGGAAGACAGTGCTGCGATCCGGCTTCGGTATTCTGTATGCGCAACCCGACAATCTGCTGGATGACACGTCGCGATTCAAGAACCAGGCGCCGGACTTCGTCGAATACGGCTTCTCGACGACGGATCGGATCAATCCACGGCTGACCTTGAAGAACGGATTTCCCGCGATTCAGTTGCCGGCTTCTGCCGTGCCGGGGCCGCAGAGCGTCGGCATTCAGTCGCAACAGAAATACATGCGGAGCCAGTACGCCGTGCAATGGTTTTTCGATGTGCAGCGCGAACTGCCGTTCGACGTGCTGATGACGGTCGGGTATAACGGCAACGGCTCGCACGAGTTGGTTACCAGCCGAAACTATAACCTGCCGTTCGGGCCGTCCCCACTGCCTATCGCCAGCCGCCTGATCTGGGCGTACTACACGGCCGTAACGCGGTGGTTTCCGATCGGGAATCTTGCCTATAACGCTCTCACATTCAAGTTAGAAAAACGATTTTCCCGCGGGCTGACTTTCCTGTCGGCATTCACCTGGTCGCACTCTATTGATACCGTTCCTCCCAACCCCGATTTGAACCAGTACCAACTGGGGCCGCAGGCGCCCGTGGACCCGTACAACATCCAACTGAACCGCGGGAACTCGCAGACGGACATTCCGCGCACCTACGTTCTCAGCGCCTCATATGAACTGCCGTTGGGCAAAGGCAAAACCTGGCTTCGGAACTCCCGATTCCTGGATCTGCTCCTTGGTGGCTGGCAAGCCGGCGGAATTCTGACATTGCGTGACGGATTCCCGTTCACGGTGACGACCACCGGCAATATCACTAACGCCGGCGGCACGGATCGGCCAAACGCATTGCGGGACGCCACATTGCCGCCTGGCCAGCAGTCGATCTACCGCTGGTTTGACACGTCGGCATTCGCCGTGCAGCCACAGTACACGTTCGGCAATGCCGGGCGCAATACGTTGTTCGGTCCTTCTATGCGCAATCTGGATTTTTCGCTGGCCAAGTTCTTTGCGATCACCGAGAGCAAGAAGCTGCAATTTCGTTTCGAGTCGTTCAACTTCACGAACACACCGGCGTTCGGGCAACCCGCGTCGGTGATTAACCAGACTGGCGTGGGCACGATCACCTCGGCAGGGTCGCCACGGGATATTCAGTTCGCTCTGAAGCTCTTATTTTAGCTGTCGATACCGTACCAGACGGCGGACACTTTATATCTGAGAGCGGCCGCTGGTCCGACTTCTATGCTGAACCTCCGCGGACTACTCATGCAAGCCCACGACGGCGTACCGCCTGCAGAGCGGCCGACTCTGGCAGGGCGAACTGCTCTAAATCGGCTTCGTAGACGTATGCTTAACACCTGCTCACCTGCGACATGGTTGCGCGACTCGCCACCGGACTTCCACGGAACACGGAAGCTTCCATAGCAACTGTGCACGGACGCTGACAGGGACCGAGGGGCGGGGTCGGTGATGCATCGAAGTTCCGGGATGAGTTCGTTTGCGGAGTTGGCCTGTCAGTTGGCCCCTTGCTCATGGACTCCAGACGCTCTGCATTCAGGAGCGCGATTCCGCAGTGCTCTGGGTTTTCGGCCCGATAGCATGGGCTCTGGAAGGATGAGTGGCAGATGATGCGGGGCTTTGATGCGGATGGCAGATTCCAACCGCGGCCCCGCGGCCCGGTGCAGCACCGGACCGCGTCTGGCAGGAGGCTACTGCGGGCGGGATACGTGGCGGAGGTTGAGGCGGGCGAATTGCACTGCAGGACCTTCAGTGGCATCATCCTGATCGTCCGGGTCGATCGGTTCGAGAACGCAGGGCGACTTGGCTTGCGCCGGATGCGCCGCCTGCGCCATCGCGACGTAACGCTCCAGCGTGCGTAGGCTTATATCGCCGCCGCGCTCCGCTGCGATCCGGTCCAGGGCGTCGATCGGCTCGTTCGCTACCAGGATGTATACCCGCTCCATCCCCGGATCGTTGTCGAACCGGTACCAGTCCCGCGAGGGGACCATTCTCGCCTGCCCCGGGTCTAACACGTTTTCGTCCTGGTCCATGTTTCCGTAGGGATAGAGCAGCCGGGCGTCGTCCGTGCTGGTCCGGCAGAGGATGTAGAGGTAGCCACCTTCTGCGCTACGGACGTTCAACCGAAACCGCTGGCCGTCCTGGAAGGTCCCACGGGCCGACTTCTCGCGAAGCCCGCCTTTGCCCGACGACGGCAATAACACCGAGGCGCGAAGGCCCGAACCGGCCCCGGAATACCGCGTCGCCATGGTTTCAGGGCCCGGTGCGGAATTCGGGGGGACCACGGGCAGGGAATCACCGCCATCCTCGGCCGCCTGCAGGCGATGCAGGCCGGCGCCGGCGGTCAGCAGGGCGCAAGAAGTGAGCAATGCGAGAATCCAAGTTTTTGACATGAACGCGTCTCCTTTTCGGCGGCCGATCCGACCGCTCACACCAAGGTATTCGAGCGTGGCGAAATTTCTTTCAGCCGCCCCGCCTCTTTTTCCTGAAAGGATTTGCCTCTATACTGAATCAAGTTTTGGAAACGATATGCGCACCTCGGGTTCCTTCCTACTGGGAGCGGTCGCGTGCGTGACATTTAGTGTCTGTGTCACGGCGCAGGTGGAGAACAAGTCGATTCGTCCTCTGAATGCGGCGCACAAGGTGGCGCTGGTAATCGGCAACAGCAATTACGCATACGTTCCGAAGATCCCGCCGGCCGTCAACGATGCAGCCGACATGGCCGGCGCTCTGCGTAAACTCGGATTCGACGTCGACCTCAAGACCGACCTGGGCGGCGAGGCGCTGGTCGAGGCTGTTGTGCGCTTCAGCCGCGGCAAAGTGCAGTCGGGCGATGTGGCTTTTGTTTATTACTCGGGCCACGGCGGACAGGTCGCGGGTGAGAACTTCCTGCTGCCGATCGACTACCAGCCGCCTTCGGAAGACGAACTGGTCGAGCGTCGCGCTTATAAGATGTCGCTGGTGCGCGATGCGCTCGAAAGAACCGGCGCCAGCGTGCGGGTTCTGATTTTCGATGCCTGCCGCGACAGCCCGGTGACCTCCAGCAAGGGCGTCGCTTCGGGATTGCACGGGATTTCGGGCAAAGCGGAGGGGACGCTGATCGCCTTCGCTTCGGCGGACAACCAGGTGGCGCGCTACGAGACCGGCCAGCGGAATAGCTTTTACACCGCGGAACTGCTGACGGCGCTGAATCAGAGTCCAGGCGACCTGAAGACGCTGCTCGAACAGGTGCAGCAGCGAGTTTTCCTTAAGACGCAGCGGCAGCAGACTCCGTACCTGTACGGCTTCCTGAGCGCCCCGTTATTCTTGGGAGCCGCGCCGCCGCTCCCGATACCGCCGGCCGACGATCTGGAAAGGCAGGCTTGGGAACAGGCAAAGGGAAATCGCGCCATGGTGGAGGCTTTCCTGCGTGAGTTTCCGGATAGCCAATATGCACGTCTCGCGCGCATCGCGCTTGCCGGGACAGCTCCGATACCGCCGGAAGGGCCGCCGAAATCGGCCGCCGAAAAACGCGAAATCGCGGACAAGCTTCTGTCCTCCAATCAAGTCGACGAAGCGCTGAAACTTTATAGCGAACTGGCTTCGCTGAATCCGAGGGATGTTCAAGTCGAGTGGCGGCTGGCACAGGTCTATCGCCTGAAGCACGATTTGGCGCATGCCCGAAGTGTTCTCGAGTACGCGTTCAAGCTTGATAATGCCAATCTCGACGTTTGGTACGAAGAGGTCAACCTGCTGGCGGACGAGCGCAAGATGGATGAAGCGCTGAGAAGACTCCAGACCATGCTCGCGAAAACGGCCAAATCGAGCTATACCGAAACCGAGAGGGCCTATCGGCTGATGCTGCTCCAGCGCCAGGCGCAGCTGCACGACTCAGCCAGGCACTTTACGGAGATGGGTACCACGCTCGCCGCGGCCGAGGCATTGGCCGGCACGGTCGCCGAGAAAAATGCGGTTTATTTCATGCGGGGCAGGATGTACGAGCGCACGAAGAAGTATGATGCTGCCGAGGCGGAATTTCGAAAAATACTCGTAACCGAGCCCGATAATGCCGCCGCACTCAACTATCTCGCCTATATTTTGGCCGATACGGGAGTCAAAATTGAGGAAGGCGCGAAGATGGCGAGCCGGGCGCTTCAGATCGAGCCGCGGAACGGTGCCTTTCTGGATACCATGGGCTGGGTTTACTTTCGCCAGAACCGCCTGAACGATGCCGAGAAGCTGATGGTGCAGGCGCTGGCGGGGGTCGGACAGGATCCCGCGATCCGGGATCACCTGGGCGACGTTTACTTCAAACAGGGCAAGACCAAGGACGCGATCGTCCAATGGCAGACAGCCATCAAAGAGTACGAAGCCGGCGTGTCACCCGATATGGAGGCAGCCGAAGCGGCCAAGATCGCCAGGAAACTGGAGAGCGCAAAGATCCGTTTGGCCACGGAAGGCAGGCGGTAGCGCGGCCCCTCGGCGCACCGGTTCTCGCTTCAATCGTATTCGCCATGACATCCCGCATATCACGAATATGATAAAATCTTGTCAGATTTCGTCCTGAATTAAGAGAGGGGACCGCGATGTTTCGGCTCGATGCCGATAAGCCGGTAGAATTCTGTGATGGTTTGCGACGGCGTGATTTTTTGCACGCCGGCTCGCTTTCGTTCCTCGGTCTCGGGCTGAGCCAGTTCTTCGGATTGAAAGCGCTCGGCGCGATCGACAAGCAAAAAGATACCAACTGCATCATGCTCTTCCTGGTGGGCGGGCCTTCGCAGCTCGACACCTGGGACATGAAGCCCAACGCGCCCGCGGAGATTCGCGGGCCCTACAAGCCCATTAAGACCAACGTTCCGGGCATCGAGATTTCCGAGAACTTCCCGCGCATGGCCAAACATGCAGACAAGTTCTCCCTGATCCGTAGCGTTTATCACACTGCCGCCGCCGTCCACGACACCGGGCACCAGATGATGCAGACCGGACGCCTGTTCACCGGCGGTATCGAATACCCGCACATCGGCTGCGTGCTGGGCAAGCTCAAAGGCCCCAATGGCGACGTGCCGCCGCACGTGCTGCTGCCGCGAACTATAGGCAACACCGGCGGGAACATGCCGCACGGGCAGAATGCCGGATTCCTCGGCCGCACGTTCGATCCGTTCGTGTTGAACGCCGACCCGTCGGATCCGAACTTCAAAGTTCCCGACATGCTGCCGCCCGACTATCTCTCCGCGCTGCGCGTCGATCGCCGGCGCAACTGGCGGGAGATGGTGGATAAGACGGTCAGCCGGTTCGAAACCTCGCAGGACGCACGCCTGCTCGACAGCACTTTCCACCAGGCTTACACGCTGATGTCCTCGCAGAAAGCGCGCGAGGCGTTCGATTTGGCGCACGAGCCCGAAGCCGTCCGCCAGAAGTACGGGATGAATCGTTTCGGCCAGAGCTGTCTGCTGGCCCGGCGCCTGATCGAGGCGGGCGTGCGCTTCGTAACCGTCAACATGTTCGAAACCGTGTTTGACGAGATCACGTGGGACATTCATGGATCCAAGCCGTTCAGCCCCATCAGTTGCTATCGCGACCTGGTCGGCCCGATGTTCGACAACGCCTACAGCTCCTTGCTCGAAGATCTGCAGGACCGGCGGCTGCTCGACAGCACCATGATTGTCGCGATGGGTGAATTCGGGCGCACCCCGAAGGTGAATCCTGCCGGCGGCCGCGATCACTGGCCGCAGTGCTGGACCATCTCCATGGCGGGCGGCGGCGTGAAAGGCGGCCAGGTGGTCGGCGCATCCGACGATATCGGTGCAATGCCGAAGGACCGTCCCACAACGCCGGCCGAGGTGGCCGCGACTATCTACAAGGGCCTTGGAATTCCGCTCACGCTGGAACTCCCGGGCGCGCAAGGCAGGCCCATACCGCTGGTCGATCGCGGCGTGGAGCCGATTACAGAACTGATCTGATGTGCATTTTAATCTTTCTGCTTTTGGGCGGCATTCTCGCCGCCGCGCCTCCGCTCGCGATTCTGCCGGCCTCCGTCGATCTCTCGGGTCCCGCCGACGCGCACCAGTTGCTCGCTGAAGCTACCGTCGACGAGCACCAGGAAGACTGGACCCGTAACGCGAAATGGACCTCGTCGGACCCGGCGATCGCGCGGGTGGATCAAACGGGTGTTGTGACGCCGGTGAGTGACGGCACCGTGACCATCACTGCCTCCGCCTCGGGACGCACTGCCGGCGCCACTATTCATGTGAAAGGCGTGAAAGCGCCGTTCACCTGGAACTTCCGCAACGACGTGATCCCCGTACTGACGAAGATGGGCTGCAACTCCGGCGCGTGCCACGGCGCGCTAGCCGGAAAGAATGGATTCAAGCTCACTCTACGCGGATACGATCCCGACGTCGACTATGACACGCTGACGCGCCAATCGGTCGGGCGCCGTGTTTCGCTTGCCGAACCCGCTCAAAGCCTGATCCTGTTGAAGCCCTCGGCGACCATCCCGCACGGCGGCGGCAAACGGTTCGCCGTCGGATCGCTTGAATACAAAGTACTGTCGGAATGGATCGCCGCCGGCACGCCGCCTCCGACCGACCGCGATCCGCAGATCACCGGTTTGGCCGTGTATCCCGCTTCGGCCACGCTGAAACCCTCGGCTGAGCAGCAGGTCGTCGTCGAAGCGAAATACTCCGACGGCCGCGTGCGTGACGTCACGCGATGGGTTAAGTTCAGTTCCAGCGATGAGGGCGTCGCCATGGTCGACGATTGGGGCCACGTCAAGATGAACGGCAGCGGCGAAGCCGCCATCACGCTGTGGTATCAAAGCCGGGTACTCTATTCACGCCTGAGCGTCCCATTTCCGCAGGCCGTGGAGCCGTCCGTCTACTCGAAGTTCCAGCGCAACAATTTCATCGACGATTACGTGTTGGCCAAGTGGAAGGCCCTGCACATTGCGCCTTCCGCGCCCGCGTCCGACTCGGTGTTTATCCGTCGCGCCTATCTGGATGCGGCCGGAATTCTGCCTACCGCGGAGGAGGTAGAGAATTTCCTTGCCGACAAATCGCCCGACAAGCGCAAAAAGCTGATCGATAATCTGCTCGAGCGCGAAGAGTACGTGGACTACTGGGCCTACAAGTGGTCGGACCTGATGCTGGTCTCCAGCCGAAAGCTTCGTACCAACGCGATGTGGGCCTTCTATAACTGGATCCGTGAGAGCGTGAAAGAGAATAAGCCCTGGAACCGCTTCGCCGCCGAGATCTTCACCGAGAACGGCGACGCGCGGAAACTGGGGGCGCTGAACTACTACGTTCTGCACAAGGATCCCATTGATATCGCGGAGAACGTAACGCTTGCCTTCATGGGCCAGCGCGTTACCTGTGCCCGCTGCCACAACCACCCGCTGGAGAAGTGGACGCAGACGCAGTATTACCAGTTTGCCAATCTCTTCTCACGCGTTGGACTGAAGAACGGCGACCAGGTTGGGGATGTGATCGTGTTCGCCAAGGCGTCGGGTGATATCAATCATCCGCGCCTGCAAAAGCCGCTTCCGCCCACGCCGCTCGACGGCCAGCCGATGGCGGTTGACTCGCCCGACAATCGCCGCGAACATTTCGCGAAATGGCTGATCTCGCCGCAGAATCCGTTCTTCGCCCGGGCCATTGTGAATCGTGTCTTCGCGAACTTCATGGGGCGCGGTCTGGTCGACCCCGTCGACGATCTGCGCTCGACCAATCCCGCGTCAAACGAGGAGTTGTTCGCCGCGCTGGCCAAGGATTTTGTCGCGCACGGATACGACGTCAAATACCTGGTGCGGCTTGTCATGAATTCCGCGGCCTACCAGCTTTCGTCCGAAGCCAACGCCACCAACCAGAGCGACGAGAAATATTACTCGAAGTACATCGTGAAGCGGCTGCCGGCGGAGGTTCTGCTGGACGCCATGTCTCAGGTGACGGGCGTGCCGACCCGCTTCAACGGGTATCCCGCGGGAACGCGCGCGTTGCAGTTGCCGGACACACAGGTGCAATCCGAATTCCTGACGTCGTTCGGCCGACCCAAGCGCGTGCTGTGCGATGCCGCCGAGCGATCGAGCGCGCCCAGCATTTCGCAGGCACTGCACGTCATCAACGGGGACACGCTGAACAAGAAGTTGAGCGCTCCCGACGGCTACGCGGCCCTGGCGCTCAAGATGGGATTGAGCGACGCCCGCATCCTGGAGCAGTTGTTCCTTTCTGCTTACAGCAGGTATCCAACCGGGACCGAGAAGACGGAAATGCTGGCGGCATTGCAGAAGGCGCGAGCTGCAACGGGATCGGTGGAAGCCCAGCGGCAGGCGCGCCAGCAAGCGCTGGAAGACATGATGTGGGCCCTGCTCACGAGCAAGGAATTCCTATTTAACTACTGATGCGGACTTTTGTTTTATTGGCGAGTTTTGCCCTGGCGGCGCACGCCGCCGATGCGCCCTCGTTTTCGAAGGACATCGCGCCGGTCCTGTCCGCCAATTGCATCGGCTGCCACTCCGCCTCGGCGAAGATGGGCAAGTTGAACCTCGAATCCTTCGAGGACATCAAACGGGTGATCGTTCCCGGCAAGAGCGCGGATAGCCGCCTTTACCTTCTCATCTCCGGCAAGGCGCAGCCTTCGATGCCTCTCGGCGGCAAGCCGCTGGCCGAAGGCGAAATCGATCTCATCAGGCGCTGGATCGACGCCGGCGCCGTGCCGCCGAAACCCGGCGAGGCGATGCCGGTCAGCCAGGCTGTTCCGGCTATTAAGCCGCGGACAGCCGTGAAACCGGAGATCGGCTCGCTGGCGTGGCGCCCTGACGGCAAGATGCTCGCTCTCGGCTCATTTAAAGAGGTTCGCCTGGTGGACCCCGCCGGCAACAAGACGCTGGCCACGCTTTCCGGCCACGTCGAAGAGGTTCGCGCCCTGGCGTTTTCGCGCGATGGCAAACTGCTGGCCGCCGCCGGGGGACTCCCGGCGCGCAGCGGCGAAGTCAAGATCTGGGATGTCGAGACGCGCAAGGAAATCCGCACCATTCAGGGTCACACTGATTGCATTTACGCGGTAGCCTTCTCTCCGGATGGCAAATCGCTCGCGACCTCGAGCTACGACAAGCTGATCAAGCTTTGGGATGCCGGTACCGGGAAAGAGATCCGTACGCTGAAGGATCACATCGACGCCGTCTACGCGCTGGCCTTCACGCCGGACGGCAAACGGATCGTCTCCGGCGCGGCCGATCGCTCCGTGAAGGTGTGGGACGTGGCGTCCGGCGAGCGCCTCTATACGATGAGCGAACCGCTGGATGGGCTGAACACCATCGCGCTCGATCCCACGGGCACCAAGGTCGCGGCGGGCGGCCTCGACAAAACAATCCGGATCTGGCAACTCGGAGAAAAGGGCGCGACGCTGCAGAATTCGCTGATCGCGCACGAAGACGCGATCCTGAAGCTGGCGTGGTCACCAGACGGAAAGACCCTAGTCTCCTCATCCGCCGACAAGACCATCAAGATTTTCAACGCCGCGGACCTGACCGAGATCAAGACATTCGACCACCAGCCGGACTGGGTTCTGTCGCTGGCGTTCGCTCCCGACGGAAAGAGTTTTGCGGCGGGACGGTATAACGGCTCGTTCGAAATCTATCACACGGCCGATTGAGAGGTTCCTATGACGAGAGTGCTGGCATCGCTGTTTCCGGCATGTGCCGCTTTGTGGCGCAGGCTTCAGCCTGCCGGGTCGAGACTCGTCTCGACCATTTTGCCTCGGCCCACCACATGCGCCCAGGCGAGTCTCGGAGCGGCAGGCACGAGTGTCTGCGCCGCGTCATTGCTGCTCCTGCTCAGCACCTGTGCGGCCTTCGCCGCGGACTGGCCGACGGGCAATCGCATGACTCCGCCCACCATCGACGCGGTGCAACCGCAGGGAGTCGCACGCGGCGCCACCCTCGAAATGACGGTGGAGGGGCTGAACCTCGCCAACGCGTCGCAGGTCTATTTCAGCCAGCCCGGCATCCAGGCGCGGATCCTTCGCATCAAAGAACTCCCCGATCTCTCGGATGTCCGCCTGGGAGCGAATGGCACGGTTTCCACAATCGATCTCGGCCCGCTGCCGCCGCGCAACCAGGTCACGATCGAAATCGACATCAGCCCCGACGCCCCCGTCGGACCTGTGAACTTCCGTCTGCAAACGCCACTCGGCACAACGCCTGAAGCACGTTTCTTGGTCGAGCCCTACTACGGCGAAACGCCGGACAAGGAACCCAACGACAATCCCGAAGACGCATTCGAAACTTACGCTCCCACTATTCTGGTCGGCGCGATTTCCAAGCCTGGCGACCTGGATTACTACAAGATCCACGCCAAGGCCGGCCAGGAGTTGACGTTCGAAAACGGAGCCGTGATGCTCGGCAGCGCGCTTCAGCCGGTGATCGGGATTTACGATGCCAACCAGAACCTGGTCAGGCAGTACGGCGAGGAGGGCGGCCGCTCGGCTTACGCCTTTGCGCACAAATTCGATAAGGCCGGAGTGTACTACGTCCGCGTGGCCGATTATCAGGAGAGCGGCAGCGCGCGCAATTTTTATCGCATCAAGATTGGGAATTTCCCGCTTGTGACCGCGGCTTTCCCGTTAGGTGTCGAGAAGGGCAAAACTGCAGAGATCGCGCTATCCGGCTTCGGCTTGGGCGCCGGCAAGGCCACAGTCGAGGGCAAACCTTCCCGCGATTTGGACAACGCCGTACGGGTCCGGCCGAAAGGTGCATTCAACGAACTGAAACTGCCGATCGACGACGAACCTTCCATGCGCGTTACCTCCGCGACCGCACCCATGCCTGTCCCAGCCGCAATGGATGGAAAGCTCACGACGGCGCATCAGGATTTCCGCTTCAAAGCGCGAAAAGCACAAAAGCTGGTCTTTGAAGTTCAGGCCAGCCGCGTCGGGTCGCCGCTCGACTCGCTTCTCGAAATCCTGGACACGAATGGCAAGCCCGTCGAACGCGCCACCATCCGCTCGGTGCTGGAAACGTCGCTCACCCTGCGCGATCACGATTCCGCCGGCGCCGGTCTGCGGCTATCGTCGGTGACGGGATTCGAGGTCGGCGACCTGGTGATGGTAGGCGCCGAGATTCTGCAACTCGAAGCGATGCCGCGCGGTCCCGACGACGATACCCGTTTCCTGGCTTTCGGCGGCCAGCGCCTGGGGATGCTCGACACCACGCCTGAAGCGCATGCCATGGATCAGCCGATGTACAAGATCCAGGTGCATCCTGCCGGCGCGCATTTCGCCCCCAATGGATTGCCCGTGGTGCACCTCGCCTATCGCAATGACGACGGTGGTCCCGGCTTCGGCAAGGATTCGCGTCTTCGCTTCACGGCCCCCGCCGACGGCGACTACATCCTGCGCCTGCGCGACGTTCGTGGCGAACACGGCGACGACTACGCCTACCGCGTGATCGCGCGCGAGCCGCGGCCTGATTTCCGCCTGAGCGTCACGCCCAAGAATCCGAACGTGCCCCAAGGCGGCCG
>Ga0070741_10005492_pt1 | contig 28121 bp, 26 predicted proteins | sample Coa_R1_4_FD_66440 | JGI IMG/M metagenome (GOLD analysis project Ga0070741, IMG submission 66440) | Surface soil microbial communities from Centralia Pennsylvania, which are recovering from an underground coalmine fire - Coalmine... | ecosystem: Environmental > Terrestrial > Soil > Unclassified ...
CGATGGGCCATGGCAGGGATTATGCGTATCCGCATGAGTTCGAGGGACACTTCACGCCGCAACAATATTTACCCAAGCGATTGCTCGGGACTTATTTCTACAAACCGTCGGATCAGGGATATGAAACTCAAGTGGCCGCGCGCCTGGAAATGTGGCGCGAGGCGCAGAGAAAAGCCTTGGGCATCGAGCGCCGCGAAGAGGTCCCGGATTTGAGCGAAGAAAAAATCCAGGAAATGAAGCGAAAAATCAAATAGCCTTTGATTTATCTTGGGCGGGCTGGGCCTGTTCTATATTCGGGGGAAGCAGTCGGCGTTGGCGTTGGCGCGACCACCGGCAGGCGGACAATCCCCGCCCCCACCCACATGATCTTGTCATCTTCTGCCTCGCCAAGCGATAAAACCGAAATAACGAATCTGACCTTTTGACCGGCGAGGGAACTCAGATCAATATCAGCATTGTAATATCTTCCGTCCTGGAATTCTCCAAACGCCCAGAGATCGTGGACGAATCCATTTTGATCCTGATATCCAAAATGCAGGAGCGAACCACACTGCGCCGCGCCATATTCGCAACTCACCGTGGATTGGAAGTGATCGCCACTATGCACCACGTAATCCGTGAATATTCCCTGAATGTACCCCGTGGGAGCATAGTTCGGATTGGTGAGGATGCCCGGTACAGAAGCGAAACTCCCATCCTCAAATTGAGGTGTGGTCACTGCGAAGACAAATCCATGCGGATCGCTATCGGGGCCTGGACAGTTGAGCGGCCCCGTTCCACTTGACCATTGCGCGTTGCAGACGTTTGCCACAAAGTCATATGTTTTGGCCGGCGCGGGAACAAGCGAGGCCGAAACCGGAGTCGGTGTTTGCGCTGAGGCAGGCGTGGATGTGAATTGAACATTCGCGGCAATGACCGAGACCTTCACCCAGAAGGGCTTGGTTCCATTGGAACCTGCTCCAAACATTTCGCCGGAGGGGGCCATCAGGAACCAATCACCACGATAATTTCCCGGCGCATTCGGCACGGTCAGGTTGACGGAAATATCAATTGACTCGCCGGGCTTGACCAAAGATGAAAGTTGCACGTGATCCGGACCACCCATCTTGTCTCCGCCGAAGAAGACTAACTGATAAGAAGTCGTCCATGTGCAAACACCGGTGTTGCGAATTCGCCAGACTTTGGTGAAGGCCTTTCCAGCCGGGAAGACCGAATTATCAGGGACAGTCACATCTTCAACGAACGCGGCTCGATTGCAATTTTGTGGCGTGAACGTCAGCGTAGGCGTCAGCGTAGCAGTCGGAGTTCGTGTTGGCGTGCGGGTTGGAGTCAAAGTTGCGGTTAGAGTCTTTGTTGGTGTGTTCGACGGAGTCCACGTCGCGGTGGGAGTTTTTGTGGCAGTTTGAGTTGGTGTGCGGGTTGGCGTTGAGGTGGGAGTGCGCGTCGCGGTGGGAGTCCACGTTGGCGTGTTTGAAGGTGTCCGCGTTGGCGTGCGCGTCAATGTAGATGTCGGAGTATTCGATGGGGTCCAAGTTGCCGTTGGAGTCTTGGTTGGCGTGCGTGTTGGCGTTCGCGAGGGCGTAGACGTAGCGGTTGAAGTCGCAGTCTTGGTTGGCGTACCAGATGGAGTCCATGTTGCTGTGGGTGTGGCAGAAGGTGTTTGAGTCGGGGTGTGCGTCGGCGTCTTGGTTGGAGTGTTCGACGGAGTCAGAGTCGCGGTTGGCGTCCTGGTCGGCGTGGCAGATGGAGTCCACGTGGCGGTTGGAGTTTTGGTCGGCGTGTGCGAGGGAGTCAGCGTTGCGGTAGGTGTCTTCGTAGGTGTGCTCGATGGAGTCCAAGTCTCGGTGGGCGCTGGGGATGAAGTTTGAGTTGGGGTGCGCGTCGGCGTGCGCGATGGCGTGGCCGAAGCAGTCGAGGTCAGCGTCGCGGTTGGAGTCTTCGTTGGTGTATTTGTTGGTGTATGAGTCGGCGTACGCGAGGGAGTCAACGTGGCTGTTGGAATTGGCGATGGCGTCTTTGAAGGAGTCGAAGTGGCAGACGCGGTTTGCGAAGGCGAAGCCGTAGCAGTCGGTGTAACGGAGGCCGTTCGCGTCGGGGTCCGACTCGGAGTCTGAGTCGGCGTTAAAGTGGGCGTCCACGTGGCTGACGGCATTTTGGTCGGCGTGCGCGTCGCGGTAGAAGTCGAGGTAGCAGTATGGGTCGGAGTATTTGAAGGGGTAAATGTCACGGTGGCAGTTTTTGTCGGCGTTACAGATGGCGTTTGAGTCGGCGTGCGAGTTGGCGATGGCGTTGCCGTTGAGGTCTTTGTTGGAGTCGTAGTCGGCGTCAGAGATGGAGTGACAGTCACCCTCGGCGTGAGTGTGGGAGTAGATGACGGCCCGAGTGTGGCGCTAGGTGTGAACGACGAATCGAGGCAAAGCGGCGTCGAATCGGTTCGACCAAACGGGTCGCGCGTGGAACTATATTGATCGTAAATCTTCACATATTGAATATCAGGAAATTGTTTCAGATTCGCGATGAGCGGTTGCGCGATGGAGTAGGTCGTGCCGTTCGATTGACAACTGCCGCGCAAATAGATGCGCAGGATGCCGTCCGCAAATTCAATTTTGCTGTACCCGGTAAAGCCATTTGATTCCAGAGTCAATCCCTGATTGCGTTCCGCATCGGTTGGACCTTTGAAATATTCATCCACGATGGCGCCGACAGGATTCAGCGACGTGCGAATATATCGTACGACGCCCGACTCGAATGGAGGCGTGCCTGCGGAAAGTTTGTGGCTATCGGCGAAATAGACCGTCACCTTTTCCCACAACGGGGTGCGCGTGGGCAACGGTGTTTCAGTCGGGGGGCGCGTCTTGGTGGGTTGCGGCGTGGACGTGGCCGTGAACGTAGGCCGAGGAGTCCGCGTCATCGTTGGCGAAGGGACGAGTGTCGGTGTGGGTGTGGATGTAGGTAAGGGCGTATTGCTTGGAGTCCGCGAAGGAATCAGAGTCGCGGTGGCGGTCTTGGTTGGAGTCCACGAAGGCGTGACTGTTGGCGCGGGTGTACGAGACGGAGTCCGAGTGACTGTCGCGGTTCGCGAAGGCACAGCCGTAGCGGTCGGTGTGTTGGACGGAATCTGCGTTGGTGTGGAAGTCTTCGATGGGGTCAACGTTGGCAGTGGGGTTTTCGAAGGAATTGGCGTGCGCGTGGGAACCGATGTCTTTGTCGGAGTGCTTGAAGGCAATTGCGTTGGTCTGGGCGTGAGCGTGAGCGTCGAGGTTTGGGTCGGCGTGCTGGATGGAGTTCGCGTGGCGACAAATGGAGCAACGGATTGTTTCGTCGGTGTGTGAGATGGAATCGGTGTAGCCGTTGGCGTTTTGGTCGGAGTCTTGGAGGGTGTACGAGTCGGTGTGAGTGTAGGCGTAACGCTTGGCGTGCGCGTCGGTGTTGCAACTTTAGTGATGACAAAAGGCGTGGCCGTGATCGTTGGAGTAGAAGTTGAAGCCGGGATTTTGGTTGGTGTAACGGTAGCCGCTTGCGTCGGAGTCTGACTCGGAATCTGTGTCGGCGTGATGGATGGCGTCCACGTAGCGGTCGGAGTCTGAGTCGCGGTATCCGAAGGCAACGGAGTCGAAGTCGGGGGCGCGGGTGTGGTCGCCGTGAAGGTCGGAGACGGAAGTGGCGTTAAAGTGGGGATCGGTGTGGGCGGCACAGGGAACAGAGGGCTGAATAGCGCACGACCAAAGAGAGCGAAATAGAGTGTGGCAACCAGAAGCAAAAGACCGAGAAGCGCGAAGTTTCGGGCCGCGGCCATTCGCGCTTCCCGCATTCGGAAAGCGGCCACGCCTCGTCCACTTTGAATCGAACGTATGCTCGCGCGGAAACTGAATATAGCCCCCAACAAGGCGAGGATCACAACGATGAGAACCGCAAGGCCCGCGTTCATGCGGGCAAATTATAGCATGGCAGAAGCGGACAAAATACCACAAAGGCACAAAGGACACAGAGATTCTTTATGCCCACAGAGAAAACTTTGTGATCTCCGTGTCTTTGTGGTGAAATCTTTAAAAGTTGCTCTGTTATAATCCAAAAATCATTCAATCAATTCGATGAAGAGAAGCGACATGCCCATTCTGTTATTGATCCGTCACGGTGAAAACGATTATTCAAAAAAGGGAAAGTTTGCCGGGCGCATTCCGGGCGTTCATTTGAACGAGCGCGGACAAAAACAAGCCGAGGAGTTGGGCAAAGCCCTGGCTGAAGTTCCGATCAAAGCCATTTATTCGAGTCCGTTGGAACGCGCCATGGAAACGGCGGAACCCATTGCAAAAACGCGAGGGTTGAAGATCATTCAAGAACGCGGCTTGTTGGAAGCGGATCTCGGCAAATGGCAGGGACAATCGGTCCGCAAAATGGCTCTTACAAAATACTGGCGCATCGTTCAACACGCGCCGTCTCGCGCGGGACATCCGGGCGGGGAATCTTTTCTTCAGATACAAACCCGCGTCGCATCCGCCCTCGAAGCGATATGCGCCAAGCACAAATCGCGCGACATCCTCGTCTGCGTCTTCCACGCCGACCCGATCAAGTTAGCCGTCGCGCATTTTATCGGTCTGCCGCTCGATCACTTCCAGCGGCTGGCCTGTGACACCGGATCCGTGACGACGTTATTTGTGAGTGAAGGCGGCGCGCAGTTGATGCGCCTGAATCAACGTCCCCCCTTCGGTTTCTCATTTCAAAGGGGAAAATAGGGGCACGATAAATCGCCCCCCTACAAAACGGATTTATTTCTTCAAAGCCGTGTAAAGTGCGATCTGGTTTCCGGTAGGGTCCTGAAACACGCCCCACCAGCCGATGCCCGGAATTTCAGTTTTCTCATGGACAATTGTGGCCCCTAACGACCTGGCCTTCTTGAGATCGGCCTCGATGTCGTCACTATTGATATGAATTAACACCTCATTAGGTTTGGCTTCCGTAGTGAACCCGCCGCCCGGCTGTTCGTCCGCCTCCCACGTGGTGTAATTCATGTCAGGAAAGCGTTCCATCTTCCATCCGAAGAGTTCCCGATAAAATTTGACAGACTCTTCATGATTGCGGGTTGGGATTTCAATGTGGACAACATTTCGCTTGGTCATGTTCTTCTCCTTTTCCAAGTCGGATCACGACGACCAAATATAGAACATATTTTCTATTGTGTCAAGCCCTCGAACAAGTCACGCTTGCGCCGTGCGCTCTTTGGAACCGGAGGATAGGCTTGCATATAATCCTCGCTCTCGCCGAAGAGGCGCGTCATCCACCCCATCAGACCGCGGCGCATTTGCATCCCACCTTGCGAGGCGTGACACGCCCCCGCTTCGCTCTTGACCTCGGACACAGAACGAATGTCGAGCCGCGCGTTCAACGGGAAATCCACATCAGCCAGTTCTTTCAAGTTGATGTCGTGGTTACGCCCAAACTTTGTTGGGTCTTGACCAAAGAGCGGCATGATGCGCGTGGCGGCGCGCAGGAACCAGCGCGGGAAAATTTGATAGTAGAGCGCACGCGGTTTAAACGGAGACCCGCTTTCGGGGTGGAAAGAAGCGTCGTCTGCTTTTTCAAAGGCCAGCGTGGTTGCTTTGTGGATGTGAATGTGGTCCGGATGTTTATATCCGCCGATCGGGTCAAAGGTCAAAACAACATCCGGTTTTAGTTCGCGAATATATTTCACAACTTTGCCCGCGACTTCGTCAATCGGATGATTGATCTGCGCATCGGGATGTTTGTTTTCCTCCGTGCCGGGCATGCCCGAATCGCGATAGCCAAGAAAGAAGACATCTTTCAGACCAAGATGCTCCGCCGCGCAACGCAATTCGGCCTCGCGCAATTCCGCAATGGACTTGAAGCCGCGCATGTGTTCCGGGTCCACCGTGCCCACTTCGCCGCGCGTGGCGCAGATCAGATAAACGTTGTATCCTTTTCGAGCGTAGAGAGCCAATGTTCCGCCGAGGCCAAACGATTCATCATCGGGGTGAGCGAGAACTGCAAGTAAAGTTTGGGTCATAAAATCTCCTGAAATAATTTGTCGCTCTGAGAGAGCGTTCGACGCGACCGAAGAGTCACGCGTTTCGTTCTTGAGACCCTTCGCTACGCTCAGGGTGACATTTTAAGATGAACACTAGACGTTTCAAGACGGGCCGAATATACTCGCCCATTATAAAAGCCAACGGAGAAAAAATGAAATTTGAAACGCTTGCCATTCACGCGGGACAGGAACCCGACCCCAACAACGGCGCGGTGATGACGCCCATCTATCAGACTTCGACATACGCACAAGACGGCGTTGCCAAGCCGCGCCAGGGCTACGAATATTCACGCACGAAGAATCCCACGCGGCTCGCGCTGGAAAACTGCCTCGCCGCGCTCGAGGGCGCGGAATATGGTCTCGCCTTTTCATCGGGCATGGCGGCCACAGACAACATCCTGCGCCTCGTGGATGGCGGCGCGCATGTGCTGGCAGGCAATGATGTGTACGGAGGTACCTTTCGATTATTCGACAAGGTTTTGCGCCGTTATGGACTCAGTTTTAATTTTGTGGACACGACCGACCCGGAGAACGTGGCCGAATCTTTGAAGCCTGAAACGCGCATGGTCTGGCTCGAGACGCCGACCAATCCGCTTCTTTCCGTGACCGACATCCGCGCGGTGGCCGAGATCGTTCACGCGCATCCCAATCATCCGCTGCTCGTCGTGGATAACACGTTTGCGACACCTTATCTGCAACGTCCACTCGAACTCGGCGCGGACATCGTTGTCCATTCAATGACCAAATATCTCGGCGGACATTCCGATGTGGTGAGCGGCGCGGCGATTGTGAAAGACAAAGCCGTGTTCGATAAGCTTGCGTTTTTACAAAACGCGGTCGGCGCGGTGCCGGGACCGATGGACTGCTTTCTCGTTCTGCGCGGCATCAAGACTCTGCATGTGCGCATGGATCGTCACGCAGAAAACGCCGCCTCCCTCGTGGACTTTTTAGCGGGTCATCCCAAAGTGAGCCGACTCTTCTACCCGTTCCATTCCAGCCATCCGCAAGCGCAGGTTGCAAAGAAGCAGATGCGCAACGGCGGCGGCATGATCTCCTTCATCCTGAAAGGCGGACGCGACGCGGCAGTGAGAATGGCCGAGGCCACGAAGATTTTCACGCTGGCCGAATCACTGGGCGGCGTAGAGTCGCTCATCGAAGTCCCCGCCGCGATGACTCATTTGTCCACGGCTGGTTCGCAGATCGCCGTAGACCCGGGTCTCGTGCGGCTTTCGGTTGGCATTGAAAACAAAGAGGATTTATTGAAAGACGTGGAGCAGGCAATGGAAAAGGCGTAGAACACGAAACGAGACTTCCAATTGGGAAGTCTCGTACATTTCATTTGACCGCGTGGATGGCCACCAGCGTCACGTCATCATCCTGCTTTGCGCCGTTTTGGTAAGTCATCAGCGTATCGAATAAACGGTCGCACACATCTTGCGCGGAAAGTCCCACCAAATTCGACAACGTCATTTTAATTCGGTCAATTCCAAACGCCACGCCGTTCGGGTCGCGGCAATCGGTCATCCCATCCGTGAAAAGGACCAGCGTACTCCCCGGCTCAAGGTGAACCGTCCGTTCGTCCAGCGTGATGGCGTCCCACAGGCCAAGCGACATGCCCGGTCCGTGCGGGATACGTTCCACGCTCCCGCCAGCATGCAAAAGCAACGGCGGCTCGTGCCCCGCGCGAGCGTAAGCAAATTCAGCAGTGGTTGAATTCAAAATGCCATACAACGCCGTAACAAATTGGGATGATTTTTCGAGATGTGTGATGTGACGGTTGACGAGGCCTAACACTTCGCCGGGCGTCATGCCCGTATCGGCTTCCGCCATGATCAGCGCATGGGAGCGGGCCATGAACAAGGCGGATGGCACGCCTTTATCCGCCACATCGCCAATCACCACGCCGGTCTGCGCTTTGTTGATCGGGAAGACATCATAGAAGTCGCCGCCCACTTGACGGGCCGGAAGAATGCGCGCACCAAAGTCAAAGCCGATGATGGAGGGTAAAACGTCTGGCAGGATGCTCAGTTGAATATCGGCGGCCACTTTGAGTTCCCGTTCGAGGCGCTCTTTTTCGATCAGCTGTTCCTGCGCGGCTTTCAATTCGTTATAGGCCTTTTGCAGAGCATGATTCTTTTCGGTCAGGTCGCGGAACGTGGCATCGTTGGTCGCGTCGAGGCGCTCACTGAGAATTCCAACCATGGCATAGGCGATGACCGGCCAGCGTTGCAGGATCTGCACGAATTTCGCGCGGCTCATCACCCACGTGCGAGTCTTGACCTTGGCGCGCACGGTCGCGGTGCGTTTGCCGTCCGGCATGATCAAGCCCATCTCGCCCACATATTCGCCGGGGCCGCAAACTCTCAACAGCAATTCATCCGGCGTTCCCTCCGCCAGAACAATCTCCAGCTTGCCATCAATTACTACGTAAAGATGCTCGCCGGGATCGCCGTCGCGAAAAAGATACGCGCCCGCTTCATACGTTTCGACGGGCAGTTCATTGACCATCTTGACGATGTCAGATGGAGGCACATCGCGAAATAACGGTATTTTTAGAAATACAGTTTCATCCATGTCCGCGCCATCTCCAATGCGCCGCTAAAATCATTTGCTCAGGTCCATCACTTCCTTACCGGCTAATTTATCTTGAATGCGCTGGACGACTGTTTCCAAATGCTGAGGCTGATGCACATAATCCAAATCGTCGGAGCGGATGGTCAGCACAGGGCACATATCGAAAGCATTCAGCCACTCGTCGTAAAACGTGTCGAGCAGAGTTAAATATTCTGATGTGATTCCGGTTTCGATGTTACGCGCCCGCTTGCGAATCCGATTGATCAGCACTGACACAGGCGCCTTGAGATAAATCAAGAGATCGGGCCGGGGCAGACTTTCAACCACTAATTCAAACAGACGATGATAAGAAAGATAATCGCGTTCAGCCAAATTTCCCATGTGGTGCAAAGCGCGCGCAAAAATATAAAAGTCTTCGTAAATGCTTCGGTCCAGGATGGCCGAGCGCGCATCGTTGGCGGCTTCCAGATACTGTTCAGCGCGATGGCCGAGGAAAAAGATCTGCAGATGAAACGACCAGGCGTGCATATCTGAATAAAAGTCGGAAAGGTAGGGATTGTCCGTTACTGACTCATACCCCGTCCGCCAGCCGAGCCGCGCGCCGATGCGTTCCGTCAGCGATGTCTTTCCCGCTCCGATGTTCCCTGCGACCAGAACCAGATGCTTCGCCATGAATACCTCGCCGCTTCAAGTATAGCAGATTCTTTGAGGGCAAATAAATCGGGGTACAATTTTCGTCAGGATGAACAACCAAAGGAGCAGGCATGTTTGAAAACAAGGCGAGGCTGGCGATTCTGGCTGTTTTATTCCTGGCGTTGATTGTAGTGGTGGGCTTGAGCATTCGCGGCGCAAAGCGATCCGCGTCAAGCCCGACCATCAGCGTGGGAGGGATTCAAACGGCCGCGGTCGCCACTTTCGGGTCCGATTTGACGCGGACGGCGGAGGCGATGCCCACCAGCACATCCACAAGCACGGCGACGCCGTTCCCCACAGAAACAATTGCAGGCACAGAGACCCTTTCTCCCACTCCATCCTGCTATCGTTTGAGATATCTCAAAGATGTAACCATCCCAGATCACACAGCGATGGATCCGGGCGAGGCTTTCGTCAAAACCTGGATGGTCGAAAATAATGGGACCTGCGCGTGGCGGCCAGGATTTGTAGTTCGTTTGATTGGAGGGGACGCGATGAGCGCCATACCGTTCACGTTGACGCAAACCGTCGAGCCAGGCGGACAAATAGAAATATCCCTCAGCATGACCGCGCCGCTCGATCAACAAGGCACTGTGGCAGGAACCTGGCAAATGTCCGATGAGAATGGCAATTTCTTCGGCAGTGTATTGACGGTGGTCATAGACCTCGGCGGCGCAACTGCCACACCGACCCCATGAGAGGGCTGAGGTGGTAAAAAGCGCCATGAAGACCGTGGATGAATATATCAAGGCTCTGCCGCTGGATGTGATCGGCGAGATCATCCGCCGCATACCAGTGGACAAGTACATTGAACACTACGAGAAGGCTCGCAAAAATAACTAACCAGCAACCCTCGCGTATAATGCACATCTTGAAAAGGAGAAATTAACCTCATGCCATCCACGAGAAACAGAAGACGCTCCGCACAAGCCGCACGGCAGGTGGACCCCATTCAAATCGCAGGAATTGTCGTCATTGCCATAATTGTGGTTGTCGGAGCGTGGCTGATCTGGCCCAAGAGCCAATCAGCGAAAACCAGCGCCAAGCAATGGTCGTCGCCTCCGCCTATGACCATTGACACCAATAAACAATACTTTGCCACAGTCAAAATGGCGAAGGGCGGGGAATTTGTGATTCAACTCTATCCCGACAAAGCGCCGATCACAGTGAACAACTTCGTCTTTCTGGCAAGGCAGGGATTCTATGATGGCACGACGTTCCACCGCGTGCTGGAAGGATTCATGGCACAGGGCGGCGACCCAACCGGCACAGGCGGAGGCGGACCCGGCTATCAATTCGTCAATGAAGACAGCGACCTGACCTTCGACAAAGCGGGCGTGGTCGCGATGGCAAACGCCGGGCGTGATACGAACGGCAGTCAATTCTTCATTACATTCGGCCCACAATCGTATTTGAACGGAGGCTACACCATTTTCGGGCAAGTCATCAGCGGCATGGATGTGGTCAACGGCATCAGACTCCGCGACCCGGATCAAAAACCGACCTTCGCCGGCGATGCCATCGAAAGCATTGTCATCACCGAGAAGTGAGCCACCGAAAGGAGAACTGATATGGGACTATTTGGAAAGAAGGCAGACAAGAACGCCCCCGTCCTTTCCGCGGACGAGGTCAGACAGCGCCTGCTGGCCCTCAACCGCGAAACGGCTCCGTACCGAATCGTGGATGGCGCATCCCAAAATGCAGATTTGATCGCCGAATGGAAAATCGTGGATGCAACATGGTACGAGATTTTTGCAAAGGCAAATCTCAGCAAAGTCTTCCGCATCTATATAAAATTCGACGCCGCGAAACACGAGCTGCGCGCAAAGGATGAGGAATTCACAGTGCAATGGAAAGCCGGCGTCCCGTCGCTTTCGGTCTCCGCGCAAAAATTTCAAGGGCAGGTAACTTCGATGGAATTCGGCACGGCCTATGCGTTCACCGAAGAACTCGCGCCGGGCAAAGTCTATCAATATCGCTTCAACACGAACGAAATCAAGAAGCCGATTCAGGAAACAGTCGCGGCCTGCGGATGGAGTTATAAAGGCATCACATTCGGCAAGTTGTAAGCGCGCACGCAATAACTGGAGGCAAGAGATTACTATTGGGCAAATACCATGTCAATGAGAAGACACGCAAGATGCGTGAAATCGGAAACAAAAAGCGGGCAAGGTGACCTGCCCGCTTTGCGGTATTAATTTCAGCGTTGTTAAAAACTATCAGCAGTTGATGCACAGCCGAAGTCCGGTTGAGGTGCGTGCTTTTCAATCCGCTTCGATCAATTTCAGAAACACGTCTACGATATGTGGATCGAAATGCCGCCCCTTTTGATATTTCAAATACAGGATGACGTCCTCACGCGGCATGGCAGTGCGATAGGAACGACTCGTGGTCATGGCATCGAATACATCCACCACAGCAAAGAGCCGGGCAGATAATGGAATCTGCTCCCCTTTCAGACCGCGCGGATAACCCGTCCCGTCCCACTTCTCGTGATGACAATATGGGATTTCAAGCGACTGCCGCGGCAGACCAATTTCGCTCAACATGTTGTACGCGTCCTGAGGATGCAGGCGTACAATTGCCATCTCCTCTTCAGTGAGCGCACCCGCTTTAGAAATAATCGAATCAGGGATAAGTAATTTGCCGATGTCATGCAGAAGCGCGCCGCGGCGTACATTCAACAGCGACTCGCCGTTGATCCCCAGCGCGCCTGCCAAACGGAGGGCCATGCCGGTGACGCGGAAGGAATGTCCGCGCGTTTCAAGGTCGCTTGACTCTAAAGTACGAACCAGACGCTCCAGAGTTCTCTCGTACGCGTCAGTCAGCCTGATGGGCGTTGAAGTAAGTGTTGCTTCCATGCAATGAATGACCTCAATGATGAAGATGACTTACCGTACGACCCTAAGTATATGTTCATCCCCCGACCATTTACCTTTCAACTTAGAAAGGATAGGTGTTTCTAAGGTGTGACGCTTGGACAACAAAAAGTCAAAAGCGGATAACAATTATCTGCTTTTGACTCGCTGGCAATGAACCTCTCAATGCAAGATTTCCCGATTCGCCTGTTCGATCTCCTGATAAATATTCTTCACTTCTTCGCGCATCGCCTCCGTTGTGCTGGCAGATTGCGGAATGAACTTGACCAAATCCCGCGCCTGCCGCAATAAGTCTTTAACCTGTGCGATGTAGGAAAAATCCCCGCGCCCCTCAGCAGGGACCGGCAAGTCGCGCGCCTGCTGAATCAGCGCGCGGGCGCGGACGATGCGCTCGGCGGCCGGAATTCGTTTCGCCATTATTGTTACTGAATTATGCGACTCTAAAAGTGAAAAACATTGAAGATCAACAGTGCCGCAATCACCAAAATAACGCCGACCGCAAACCAGAACTGCACCGGTTTTTCGGAACGTTGCAGCCACTCGCTGGATCGGCTGTAATCATCCGAGAGGCTTATGCGCCCTCTGTAGATCACATAAGCCGCATACAGCACAAGCACACCACCGATAATTCTTGTCCATAAGTCGTTCATTTGTCCTCGCTTTCTATTTTAAATAAAAGCCCCACCCTCAGCCCCCACCCTGCCCTCCCCCATTTTCAAAGAAAATGGGGGAGGTGGCCGAAGGCCGGAGGGGGCGGCTCAACATTCACTATACCCGCACGCGTAACACTTGCGACAACCTTCTTCATTGACCACCGCGGCTTCGCCGCATTCGGGGCATAGGTCACCGATCTTCATGTTCGCGGGCAAGGCGCTCGCGGCTTCCTCTTCGATCTTATGTCCAATGTCGGGCCGTTCGGCCACCGCGTCGTTGATGAGACCTTCTTTTTCGCGCAGATATTGATCGAGCACCTGACCGATACCATCCGGCAGAGACCGCACGCGGTTCGGGCCGAAGCCAAGCGAACGTCCGCCGCCGATGCCGATCAACTGGCGCACCACTTCGCGCATCCGCTCGGTCGGCGCGATGGGCGACGCCAAACGCAGGATATATGAGATCAGACGTCCGATGGCTTCTGAGACCGCGGCAGTTTCGGAACCCGCCTTGGCCGTGTTGATGAAGGCCTCGAAGGGTTGCTGTCCGCCGTTCTCGTTGATGGTGATGAATGCTTTGCCGACCGGCGTCTCGATGTTGTAGGTCTCGCCGTGCAGGGCACGCGGTCGCGGCTTCTTGCCATCAGACCAAGTCATCGGTTTGGAAATGGAGACCGCTTGCGGGGCGGTTTGAGGCGAGCTCGCGCTAAGCGCAGTCGAAGCGTCTTTCTTCTCCGCGGTCGCCTTCGTCTCCAATACAACCTTCTCGCGCGAACCGGTCACATAGACCGTAATGCCTTTGCATCCCAATTCCCAAGCCAGCATGTACGCGCGCGCCACGTCTTCTTCGGTGGCCGTCTCGGGGAAGTTGACCGTCTTCGACAGCGAGTTGTCCACGAAGGCTTGCAGAGCGGCCTGCATGCGCACATGCTCTTCGGCGGTGATGTCGGCGGATACAACGAACGTATCGCGCACCGCTTGCGGAATTTCATTGATGTGCTGGCAGGTGCCGTCGTTCATCACCTGCTCGACGATCTCCTGCCGCTTTTCCTCGCCAAGCCCAAGTTTCTTCAAGGCTTCATCGAAGCGCGGACTGGCATACGTAAGTTTCAAATCCTTGCCATGATCGTTGACGTGGCGGATATAGGCTAACGCAAAAACGGGTTCGCATCCATAACCTTCGCAACCCGCGACGGTGGCAATCGTTCCCGTTGGCGCGACAGTGGTCTGCGCCGCGTTGCGGATGCCGTGCTTTTTGATTCCATCCACCACCGCCTCCCAGCGGACCTCAGGCCGGCCCCAGTTATGCTCGAATGGAATCAAACTCTGAGGCGGAGTCCATGTCATATTGTCCATATCGTAGATCGAACCTTCGATGGCCGGAAATGGTCCGCGCTCTTCGGCCAACTTGATGCTTGTCATCATGGCGTGATAACGCACGAACTCCATCACCTGCGCGCCGAATTCCTGGCCTTCCCGCGATCCGTATCTCACGCCGACGTGATACATGAGATCTGCAAGTCCCATGATGCCGAGGCCAATACGACGCGCTTTGTGCGCGGCTTCGGTCAACTGCGGGACGGCGGGTACATAGGCGTTAGCCTCCACTACATCATCGAGGAAGCGCGTGGAGGTGACCACGCTTTGGCGCAGCGATTCCCAATTCACGGTTCCATCCGGTCCGCAATGCTCGTTGAGATTCACTGAACCGAGACAGCAATTTTCGTACGGTCCAAGCCATTGTTCACCGCAATTATGAACCACCAAACCATTTGCAATGAATGAATGCGTATCAGGTTGATGGAGGTCATAAACAGGCTCAACACCATCGGGTTCTACAGTCGTTACAGTAGCGAGAAACGGCTCCTCATACGGGCCGCGTACCATTCGGCTGAGATAATCAGCCAACTTGTTTTGCTTGGCCTCGGTCAGGAAACCAATCTCATTCGCAAACCGGATCAAATTGGCCTTACTAATCGCTAGGTCATGCTGTGGTTGATGGAAATATTCTTTGTTACCGCCTTTGCCGTCAGGCATGGAACGATAGCCAGCCAGGCGGCGGTTTTCATAGATACGACTGGCGATACCAAAGTTCAACAGCAAACGCTGAACATCCTTCAGCAGGTACAAGTGACTGGACGAAAGACGAACAGAACAGCCCTTTTCGCCGCCGTCATTTACCTGCCCATCCGCCGTGAATAACGCTTGCAGGAAGCCCCGCTGAATGAGCTCACTGCCCGCGAATACAAGTGATGGGACAATATGTTTCCTCTCTTCTGTGATTCCGTACAGTGCGGCCCAATCACGCAAACGATCCGAAGCCACACGTGCTTCATCTCTTTCTTCAACCTGAGTAACCCCAACAGGGTAAGCGCGCCGCTGGCCAGGCTTCTCAACAATATTCGCCACCATTTCGGCGAACATCGGCGCAAGTTCCCGCTTTTCGTCACCGAAGAATGAAAGGACAGCACGCACAACATTTACCGTCCCATCGCCGACCAGCCAACCCAAGACGCAGCCCTCTTCAATGGAGCCTTTAGTGCCAAAGCCGCCTTTGCGATTAAGAATATGAACACGATCTCCTGACTGCAAATTGCGCGCCTCTATCCAACCACGCGAAGTCATTACTTTGTGATCTTCCGTCAGCCGAAGTTCATAACCTTCACGAGTCATAAGACGATAGATGGGTTTCGTACCCGTCTGAAAGACCCGGGTCGCGGGCAGGAAATTATCCTCACCAAAGCGGGCATCTGTTGTGACACGGATTGTCGTTCCTTCCCCGGCCAGTTCATCCGCGCGGCGCACACCCAGCGCGGTATAAATCAAAGTGTCACCAGTAATACACGGGTTTGTCGCTTCGAGAGGATACAAATGCGGGACAGGATTGGCACGGTTGGCCGCGTCCAGGAACAACACACCAGGCTCGCCGTTATGATGCGCCTGCTTGACGATCTTATCGAACAAATCGCGAGCGCGAACTTTTTTATGAGTCTGAATGCGCACACCGGCCTTTTCCATTTGATCAATTGTGCCGCGCACTTCACGATATTTCGGGTCATGCACATCCGGGAAGCGCAGTTCCCAATCTTTGTCGTCACGCACGGCGCGCATGAACGCGTCGGTGATGCCGACTGAAATGTTGAAGTTGGTGATTTGATTCTCGTCCGTCTTGCAAGTGATGAACTCTTCCACATCGGGATGGTCGACGCGTAGCACACCCATATTCGCGCCGCGGCGCGTGCCGCCCTGCGCGATCTCACCGAAAGCGTGGTCGTACACGCGCAGGAAGCCCACCGGCCCCGTGGCTTGTCCCGCGGAGGATTTGACCAGCGCACCTTTTGGCCGTAGGCGCGAAAAGGAAAATCCGTTTCCGCCGCCGGTCTGTTGAATCAACGCGGCATCCCGGAGGGTTTGGAAAATGCCCGCTGTATCGCGGCCCATATCATCGGTGATTGGAAGCACGAAGCAGGCCGCCAGTTGTCCAAGTGGAGTGCCCGCGCCGGTGAATGTTGGAGAGTTCGGAAAAAACTTCTTGCTGGTCAGCAGGTGATAATACTCTTTGGCGCGCTCGAGCACGTCGCCACCCCACAGGTCTTCAACTTTGGCGACATGATAGGCAACTCGCCAGAACATCTCCTCCACGCTCTCGGCAGGCTTGCCGTCGTCCCCGCGGCGGACATAGCGGCGCTCAAGCACCTGGCGCGCGTTGTCCGTGAGCTGGATTTTGGGAAGTCCTTTTGGCATAGCCGGCGTAGGAAGCAATCCCTGCTTGGACGATACAACTTTGGTGACCATAGAACTCTCCTCCGATAAAGTTTTTTTTCCTGCAAAAACAAAACGGCAGAGACACATCCCCGCCTTAAGCGGAGAGAGTCCTGCCGTAAATTAGCCTTCGAGCAAATGATCTATTTCTTTGCGGAGCGCGCCGAGATCGTCAAGACGAAGATACACGATCGCGTAGCGGATGTACGCGATTTGATCCATTTCCTTCAAGCCGTTGATGACCATGTCGCCGATTACGCGTGACGAGACTTCAGACTTGCCCATTTTCTGCAATTCAGACTCAACGTGTCCGATCAGCCGCTCGATGTCCGCAGCAGAGACAGGACGCTTGGCACACGAAATGCGGATGCCGCGCGCCAGTTTTTCACGGTCAAACTCTTCGCGCGTCCCATCCTGTTTGACAATCAGCGGGATGGACAAAATCGGCCGTTCATACGTGCTGAAGCGTTGCTTGCACTTGAAACACTCGCGGCGGCGGCGAATTCCACCGTGGCTATCGTGAGAGGTGTCAAGCACTTTTGAGTCATGGTAATGGCAATAGGGGCAACGCATCGGCGACGATTCCTAGAACAGATGATAGAGCCATATATAGGGGCAGTGACCACGAGTGCCCGTATATATGGCGAATTACTGGCATTGTAGCACAGATGCAAAGCCAGTTCAAGAGGTCAAAAGACGCCAGACCTTAAAGAATGAGATTTTTTAAGACGAGCGTAGGGATGGCGTCCCCTGCGCGGATAGGCTCTTCAGGAACTCAAGCACCAGGCCATTGAACCAGTCGGCGTCGGATTGATGCGGCACATGCCCGGCGCGGATGAATGCTGATTTGGCATTCGGCAAGGCACGCGCCAACTCGGCGAAAGAAGACGGAGCCAGCGTTGAATCTCGTTCGCCCCACACGACCAATGAAGGCGTAAAAATCGAGGATAAGTACGGCGTCAGGTCGGCGCTGGTATTGGGAATATTGTACACGCCCGGCGCGGTGCGCTTGTAATCCAGTGCAGTCTGCGCGCGGACTTCCTCCGGCAGGGCATGAAGCGCGCCGCCACTGTGTCCCATCGCCACGCTGGTCAAGTCAATGATGATGCGGAACAACCACTCCGGCGTTTTGTGCGCGATGGTTCCGCTCAGGACAGGACGGCGATACGTCAGCCGCAGGAACGCAGGCAATTGACTGCGCGAAAAGAATGGGTCCACCAGAATCAAGCCGCGGGTCCGGGCAGAGAAGCGGCGGGCAAATTCGAGGGCGAGATAGCCGCCGAGGGAATGTCCGACCAAAGCGACCGGCTCGCTCAATTGCAAAGAGTCCAGCCACTGCATGAAGTGATCGAAGAGCCAATCCATTTTGTATTCGCGCGAATCGGGCTTGGGGCTGTCACCGTGACCGAGCAGGTCGAGCGCGTATCCCGCATAGCCGGCTCGCTCCAATTCGGGAAGCAAAAAATCCCAATTGTGAAGCGAAGCGGCCAGACCGTGAATCAAAATCACTGGAGTGCCCTGCCCCTTTGATACAAAATTTGTTGTTGTCGGTATTTCAGTTTTTTCAAGTCGAGACGTGTTGCTCATAACGTTTTGCTAACTCTCTGCGCAGAACCTTGCCAATGAAAGTTCGCGGAAAATCATCCATGAAAATCACGAAGCGCGGCACGAGATCGGGAGGCAAACGCCGTTTGCAATAGGCGATCACTGCTTCGGGCGTGGGGCGTTCTTTGTTTGCGATCACGAACGCAAACGGATGCCCTGCCACCGCTGTCACTGCCACTTCCTTCACCTGGGGAATTTCATAAATCACTTCTTCCACATCGCGCGGGAAGGCCGGTTTACCCGGCTTGGAAGCGTACCACATGTCGGCTTTGCGGGCAATGATGCGGAAAAATCCATCCTCATCTTTTTGCGCCACATCACCCGTGAAAAGCCAGCCATCCTCCGTGAGAACTTCTTTTGTGGCTTCGAGATTTTTCCAATAGCCTTTCATGACTTGCGGACCGCGCACGGCCAATTCGCCGATCTGACCGGCTTCGACTTCTCTCTTTCGATTGACCAGATCCACCACCGCGGCTTGCGTGGACGGGAGCGGGACGCCGATACTACCAGCCTTTCCCTCGCCTCCAAGCGGATTCGCATGAGTCACAGGCGATGCTTCCGTGAGGCCGTAACCTTCGACGAGACGGCCTTTGGTCAATTTCTCAAACGACTCTTTGACTTCAACGGGCAATGGCGCAGAACCGCTGATGCAAGCCTTGATGGAATTGATTCCATATTTACGCACCCCGCGAAAATCATTGATGGCCACATACATGCTCGGCACGCCTGTGAAAATGGTCGGCTTGTATTTCTTGATGGACTTCAACACATCCACAATTTGGAATTGCGCTTTCAAAATCATCGCCGCGCCGAGCGCGACCGGCGTGTTCAGCGCGGTGGTGAGACCGTAACTGTGAAAAATCGGTACGACACACAAGAAACGTTCCTTGCCCTCCTTCGCATCTGGCAACCAGTGACGTGTTTGAAGCGCGTTCGCCACGAGATTGCGATGAGTGAGCATCACGCCTTTGGCTTGACCGGTTGTGCCACCTGTGTACATAATGACGGCCAGATCGTCGGGTTGGACATCCACTGTAGGTGATTTATCGCTTTGGCCGCCCAGCAGGCGATTCCAGCGCAAGGCATTGGAAAGATGATAGCCGCGATTGCGCCACACGGAGATCAAGTATTTTGGTAAAGACAAATACTCAGCGGGGTCAGTGAGAATGATGTGCGGCACGCCGCTCCCCTGTTGAATCTTTTGGGCCAGCCCGGCCCACATCGAAAGCGTGACCAGCACACTCGCATCCGCGTCTTTGACCTGACGAACCACTTCTTCCGGTTCGATCATGGGCGGAATAAAGACGGCGGTCGCGCCGGCTTTGAGCGCGCCGTAAAAACCGATCACCACTTGCGGCGTGTTGGGCAGAAGCAACACGACACGCGCGCCTTTACCAACTCCCAGCGATTGAAGCGCGTTGGCAAAACGATTGGCCTCATGATTCACATGGCGATACGAATGACGATTGCCTTCAAAATAAATCGCGGGGTGAAGCGGAAAACGTCTCACCGAGGAACGCAGCAAATGATGCAACGGGATGTTCGGGATACCGATCGTGTATGGCACGCCCGCTTCATAGCGTGAAAGCCACGGACGTTCTCTTCTCAAGGCGTCGCGCCCGCCCGCCTTCTTTTGGATCACTGCCGAGGTGTCCCGCCACGAGCGTTGACCTTCATCGGAGAAAAACCGTTCGATGGCGCGATCCACGGCTTCGCGGCGCTCAAGCATCACCATGTGACCGGACACCCCGATGTCGGCCTCCTGCGCGCCGGGGATGGAGCGAGTCACTTCCTCGAAGAAGGCGCGCTCGAAGACCTGGTCGCGGTGCCCGCGAATCACCAGCGTGGGGACGGTCAGACCACGAAATTTATCCCAACCATTCCATTTCATCAGGTTGTTGCGGTAAAAGGGTTTGAGAACGTGTGGAGGGGCGGAAAGTTCTCGGTTTGGGAATGGCAGGAGCATGAGGCTCATCAACCAGCTTGGCAGGGACAGGCCGAATTTATACAGCAACTGGAGCCTGAACTCGCCTGCAGACGCAATCAGGACGAGACGCTCGATTCGCTCAGGGTGGGCGTAGGCATATTCGGTGACGATGGCCCCGCCGAACGAATGACCGACCAAAACGAATTTCCCATTGACCTTCAACACGTCCAGCGCGGTCTCGAGATCGGCCTGGATTTGAGTCATCTCATAGCCGCGCGAAGGTTTATCGGAAAGGCCGTGCCCGCGCAAGTCGAGGGCAATGACGCGGTTCTCCATCGAAAATTTCTGAAGTTGATAATGCCATTGCGCGGCCTGTCCGCCGAAGCCGTGCAGGAAAACAAGAGTCCGCTGGGGATGATCAGGCGAGACGTCAATCGCCGAAAGCCGCACCAGCGGACTGGATGAGACACGCACTTCACGCCGATAGAGGTCGAGGTCAATGTCCATGAAAGAAGTGTACATGAGAGAGGCGTGGATGTCAATTTTTACAAATGCAGAAAATGTGTTGCGAGGAGGCTCTGAGCGAAGTCGAAGAGCCGACGAAGCAATCTCCTCGATTCTGGTGGAGATTGCTTTGGGGCAAGCACCCTCGCAACGACGTGAATTATGTTTTCTAATGCTATACTTCAGCCATAGAATCATTTTCAGGATGGCATGATGGGAAACAAACTTTGTCCGAAGATCATACTCGAGGGCACGCGCTTAACCTTTAAAACCGAGATCGCCTTTGAACTGAACGAGCATCCGCGTCTGGTGGGACCGCGCAAGTATCGCTATCACTCGCCATTGATCTCCGCCGAATGGTGCACGTTCACCAATTATCCGTGGGGGCGCGGACCGATCAACTTCGAGCCGCAGGAAGAGTCACTCGCCATCGAAACCTACCAGACCTGGGCGCGCATGTTCGAACTGCAAAAATATTACTCGTGGATTGTGGACCGCTTCCACATCTCGACACAGGCCTATCAGAAACAGACTTACGACAAAGATTACGATTTCCACTGGCTGGAAGACAGACTCCTGCCGTTGAATTTCCGCATTGTGTTCTGCACGCGTTCACCCGAATCGTTCGAGGCCGCGCGGGCGGAACGACTCAAGGTCTCCGGCAACCCGTCTCAATATAAGGACCTGAAGCCATTCATCCGCGAACAGGAATTGATGCGTGGCCTGATCGCCAAATCCCAACTGCCCAGCCTGACGCTGGATATTTCAGATAACAACATCCCCGCCGCAGTTGAACGCATCGCAGATTGGATGGAGTCAAACGGCGGGCTGTATATGGTTGATTAGATTTAGGTTTGATGATGCTATAATTTTCAAGCAGAGTTCAATTTTACCTGGAGTGTGTATGCAAAATCAATTTCATGTGTCATTCTGAGGAGCGAAGCGACGAAGAATCTCAATTTTTGAACGAAAAAACAAGATTCTTCGCTCCCGTTGGTCGCTCAGAATGACATGAGACGAATTTGCATACAGACCCTAACTAATTAGCCTATCAGGAGGAAATATGATAGAGACCGCACGCAAATACATCCTGGTAACCGGTCTCGCCATACTCATTGTGCTCGTATTTAGTCATGTACCTACAATGGGTATAGATTTTTCGCTATTGTATCCGGCAGGACAAGCTGCATGGAGTTTATAGGATCCGTATATAGCAGCACCTGGCTTCTTCAACCCACCCTGGATGTTGGTAATACTCGCACCAATTGCACTGCTTGGGTTGCAGACAGCACGCTGGGTGTGGTTTGCGCTGGGTCTTACCTGCTACCTAATAGCTTTCAAGCGATTGCAACTATCCAATTGGGACATTATGCTCTTGCTACTTAGCCCCTTCGTGTACTATGACTTGGGCATAGGGAATTACGAATGGTTGATACTACTCGGCGCGACCTTATCCCCTGCGCTTGGGTCATGGTTTGTTATTCTCAAGCCACAAGCATCTATTGTCCTGTTTGGGCTGTGGCTGAAACAACGACGATGGATAGTTCTCATTCCAGTGGCTACACTTGCTCTGCTGTTTGTCCTGCGGAATGGCTTTTTCTATTTCGGCTGATTCTTTTGGCTTGAGTTGGTATGCGTTTCGTATGCCAAAAGCGTATCATGTCTTAAAATCTATTTCGACCAACTACTTACAGGCATTTTCCGCGCTTCAGGTTTATATTGCCTTCAAGCAGTTTTCTCGCCAGCTGCTGCTAATGCCCACAGTCAATCAAAATAAAAACATGGATGAGGAAATTTCCTCATCCATGTTTTTATTATCGAATTAAGCAAGTCCTACACCAACAGCCTCAACGGCTCTTCGATGTACTTTGCCAGCGCTTGCATGAACTGTGCGCCCTCCGCCCCATCACTGACGCGGTGATCAACCGAGATGGTGGCCTTCATCCGCCAGCCAACTTTCAACTCGCCATTCTCTGCCACCGGCACTTCGCGCGCCGAGCCGACCGCCAAAATCCCGGCTTCGGGCGGGTTGATGATAGCCGCGAAATTTTCCACATCGAACATGCCCAAATTGCTGACCGAGAAGGTTGAGCCTTCGATGTCATTCGGATGCACCTTGCCCGAACGGGCGCGCGCCGCCATGGCTTTAACTTCCATCGAGATCTGACGCAACGGTTTTTGATCCGTGTCTTTGCAGACCACGGTCAGGAGTCCGCCTTCCACTGCCACCGCCACACCGATGTTGACCGCGCCATGTCGCAAGACTTTATCGCCCTGCAGGGCTGAATTTAAATTGGGAAATTCGCGCAGAGTCAATGCGACGGCCTTGAGAATGAAATCATTGACCGAAATTTTCTGATCGTCCGGCAAATACGCATTGACCTGCTTGCGAAGATCAAGCAGGGCTTCCATCTTGTATTCGTGTGTCACATAAAAATGCGGGACGGTCTGCTTCGACTCGGTCATGCGGCGTGCAATGGCCTGGCGTAGTCTCGTCGGAGCAATGAACTCATCTTCATGCGAAACAATGACCGCGGACGGTGGACCGAAGACCGTTGACTGGACACTGCTTACTGGCGACTGCTTACTGGACAGCGCGGCCTCGATGTCTTTGCGAACAATTCGTCCGCCGGGACCGGTGCCTTGAATATGAGACAAGTCCACTTGCGCGTCGCGAGCCATCTTCTTCGCCAGAGGCGAAGCCTTTAGCATTGACGATTGGGAAGGCGCGACGGCTTGAGTAGCGGAGGCCGTGACCGGCGGAGTTTGAGGCGGCGCAACATCTGCTTTCTGCTTTCCGCCTTCTGTCTTCTGCTCACTGGTCACTGGCAACTGGTCACTGATCTTTTCATCCGCACTGCCAACAATCGCAATCGCCGCGCCGACTGGAACGACATCGCCTTGATTCGCAAGCAATTTACGGACTACGCCGCTCGCCGACGATTCCACTTCAACAGTGGCTTTGTCGGTTTCGATCTCGGCCAGCACATCACCTTTATTGATTTGCTCGCCTTCGTTCTTCACCCAGCGGACGAGCACGCCTTCGCGCATGTCAAAGCCCAGTTTGGGCATGGAAATAGTTTCAGCCATTATTTCAACACCTCCTTCACCGCCGCAATGATATCGGGCACTTGCGGGAGCGCGGCCTGTTCAAGGGTGCGGTTGTAGGGAAGCGGAACTTCTTTTTGCGCCACACGCAAGATGGGCGCGTCCAAATAATCAAACGCTTCTTCATAAATTCGGCTGGCGACTTCCGCGCCGACGCCATAGGACTTCCAGCCTTCTTCGACAATCACGGCGCGATTGGTTTTCATAAATGATTCGAGCACAGGCTCCATGTCAAGCGGGCGCAGAGTGCGCAGGTCAACGATCTCGGCCTCGATGCCTTCCTTCGATAAATCCTCGGCGGCCTTCATCGAAAGTTCAAGGCCTTTGCAATATGTAACGATGGTGATGTCTTTGCCCTCGCGTTGCACTTTGGATTTTCCAATCGGGATGGTGTACTCGCCGTCCGGAACATCGCCGCGGATTTGATACATGGTGGCGTGCTCGATGAAAAGAATCGGGTCGTTCGAGCGGATGGCGGATTTAAGCAATCCTTTGGCGTCTTCCGGCGTCCCGGGGCTGACCACCTTCAGGCCGGGGAAGTGAGCGAAGACCGCGTCGGGAGTCTGCGAGTGAGTTGCGCCAAGCTGACGTCCGCCGCCGCCCACGGCGCGAATCACCATCGGAACCGTGAACTGACCGCCAAACATGTAATGCAATTTGGGCGCCTGATTCACAATGTAATCCATGGCCGAGAAAGCAAAGTTGATTGTCATCAACTCGGCGACAGGGCGTTGACCCGTCATCGCCGCGCCAATCGCCGCACCGATAATCGCATTTTCCGCGATTGGCGTATCCTTGACGCGCGCCGCGCCGTATTTATCATAAAAACCTTTGGTGACCGCGTAGGTCCCGCCCCATACGCCGACTTCTTCGCCCAAAATAAAAACAGATGGATCGCGATCCATTTCTTCCATGAGCGCTTGCGAGATCGCCTCGCGCATTGTAATTTTTGCCATGTTTTAATCCTTTAACCACGAAGGGCACTAAGAGCACAAAGGGAAAAGAAAAAAACTTTGTGTACTTCGTGTCCTTTGTGTTTAATTTTCTACATACACGTCTGTGAACAAATCTTCCAGCGCGGGTTCGGGAGAGGTCTCCGCGAACTCCACCGCCTTGGCCACTTCATCCATCACCTGCGCTTCGATGTCATCCAGTGCCTTGGCATTGGCTATTTTGCCTTCGATCAACTGCCTGCGGAAGATTCCAATCGGATCGCTCTCTTCCCACTTCTTGACTTCTTCCTGTTTGCGATAACGCTCGGGATCGCCCATCGAGTGACCGCGATAGCGATAGGTTGTGCATTCCAGAAAATACGGCTCGCTGTTCTTGCGGACATATTCAATTGCTTCCTTTGTTGCCTCGTAGACTTTCATCACGTCCATGCCATCCACGCGCGAGTTCTTCATCCCATAGCCTTCGGCCTTCTGACGGATTTCATGCACAGCCGAAGCGCGTTCCACAGACGTACCCATTCCATAGATGTTATTCTCGCAAATCCACAACACGCGCAAGCCCCACGTCTTCGCCAAATTCAAGGCCTCGTGGAAATAACCAATGTTGGTCGCGCCGTCGCCAAACATGCAAATCGTGACATTGTCGTTGCCGGCATATTGATCGCCGAGCGCCAAGCCGGATGCAATCGGCAGATGCCCGCCCACGATGGCGTGTCCGCCCCACATGTTCTTCGATGTATCGGCCATGTGCATCGAACCGCCCTTGCCCTTCGACGTGCCCGTCGCTTTGCCGAGCAATTCAGCCATCACCTGATTGGCCGGGATGCCACAGTTGATTGCCACGCCATGATCGCGATAAGCAGTAATGACTCGGTCACGCGGCTCGCGCGCCGCCACAATCCCTGTTGAAACGGCTTCCTGCCCGATATACAAGTGCATGAAACCGCCGATCTTGCCCTGTTGATATAGTTCCGCGCCGCGCTCTTCCACGCGGCGGATCAACACCATTTGATGATACAGTTCGAGCTGATCCTTCTTATTCATAAACGCTCCATAGGAAATTTCAAAAAAACAACACCGGAGCGTGTCCGGCGTTGTGCAGGTTTCGTTCCAAGCAGGGCATTATATCAGAGAATTTTTGTCGAATTTCCAACCTTGAGAGTTTTTGACGGCGTGACTTTACGGGCACCCGGGATCATCCACTCGCATATGTTCAGATGAGCCGTTTGAGTTGTAGACCGCCAATTCGTAAAAGAGGGACTGCTGCATGGGAGGGCTGTCCTGATAGGTAGTCTGATTCGATTTGAACGTGGCTATTAATTCACTGTTTCGGTAGAGCCGATATCCCATAAAATCTGCGGTGGGTTTGCTCCATGAGAGTAGTATTTTAAAGCCGTTCGGACTACACATTCTTTTTCCAATGACAAATTCGTTGACAGGGTCAGGCAATGGGGGTGCCGGCAGAATAGGCGATTCGTTGGCAGGTCCGTGCGTTTCAACAGTCGTGTTTGAGACCCAGCATCGAGTCTTGCCATCAGGGTTGAGGATGTACCACCAGCTATTATCCTGATTACGGCCCTCCACGGTCGCCGTTTGCCCATTTAGCCCACTGGCAATATCGTCATAGTTAACGCCAGGCCCTTTACGACAAAAGGCATTCTTTATAAATGTTACGGTCGCGGGCTCAGGAGAAGCAATGGGAGTTGGTGTAGATTCAACGAGTGGTATTGATAAACGGCCAAACTCTTCAACCTCAAAAGCACCAATATCACACTCGGGGGTACCATCACCATCTCCCTCCTGCGGCCTCATTACTGCACGTTGATCTTGATCCGGGCAATCAGTACCTCCATGATCAATCGCGGGATTTGAATTCAAAGGCGGCAGGAGTTCGTGCGTCCACGTACCGCCGCCGTTATCAGCCAAAGCTCCAAGCATCGGATGCTGATTCGAAAGATCGTCCGATCTGTTAAAGGGACATGATCCATCACTATCTAAATTATGACCGCCGTCCGGAAGAAGGGGCGGTGGATCAAAACAATCCCCACCCAAATTATAGGCAATCAACATGTTTTGGATGTACCAATCCGCCTCGGGCGAGTCAATAAGAAAACTCAAACCGAGAACGCCAAATCCATATTGGTTATAGACAATCGTACTGCTCTCCAATCGAAAGTTGCCATTTACGCCCAAGCCGATAAAATCATTTCCGCTTATTGTCGAATTCTCAAGAAGGAAAACATCCGTTGGCCTCAAACAAACTCCCGGGCCTGTATCAAAGGAGCCGCCATATTCCGCAAATACCGCTGTATTACCGCTGTTGCCTGTAACAGTGGATGCCTCCATTTCGCCTGCGCATGTAAAGATACCCCCGCCCTCCTGTGCCGTAAAATTATGGGAAATCGTCGTGCGGCCGATTGTCATTTGAGATACATTGAAAATGCCACCGCCATTCCCTCTTGCGCGATTACCATCCACCAGGCCATTGTAAAGCCCGACTGTTCCTGCGTTATAGACTCCACCCGCGCCAACATTTGAGACAATCGCCGCTGTGTTCCGTAGAATCCGCGGCCTACGCATTGTCATTGTCGCTCCAGCCTCATTGCATATACCGCCTCCATATCCGTCCGTGCTGTTATCACTGACCTCACCGCTGAACATTTGATAAATACCCACATTGTGTACACCACCACAATGCTCTGTTGCGTAATTGGATACGATGCTTAGGTCATAAATGTCGGCGTTCCCATCATTCGCCAGCCCTGCTCCAACTCGCGCTGTGTTGTTCTGGATTCTCATGAGTACTAAGACCGCGTACGCATCGGGACGAATCAGGATTCCTCCTCCTCGATCCGCTGAGCCATTTTGGATGGTCAATTGGGACATGAGAACATTCAAGACGCCGTCGCCAGTTGAGGCGCCGTCAAAGCCAATTGTTAAGACGGTGCCTGCTCCGCCCCCGTCTATAATCGTAGTATCTTCATCCGCGCCAAAAATCCGCAAGCCGTCCTTGTTGACACGGATTCGTTCGGTGTATGTCCCGGCCCCAATATGTATATTACTGCCTTCACTGGCTCTGTTAATGGCGGCTTGAATTGTTCGGCACGCAGTCATCTCGCTCAGGCAGTCATTTGAGTCATTGCCCATTGTCGAAACATACCAATTTCCACTGCCACGAACAACCTCATCCAATAAATTACAAGCCATGATAAACCCCGTCGCTATGAGAGCGACAAGAACGATGCGCAGATTACCTTTCATAAAGCCTCCACGATGCCTTAACTTTGACACTACTGATAAGCAATAGACAGTTAAATAATAGCAAATTGAGGGTCGAAATACAACTAGAGTGTGTATGCAAAATCAATTTCATGTGTCATTCTGAGGAGCGAAGCGACGAAGAATCTCAAATTTTGAACG
>Ga0070741_10005493_pt1 | contig 28119 bp, 27 predicted proteins | sample Coa_R1_4_FD_66440 | JGI IMG/M metagenome (GOLD analysis project Ga0070741, IMG submission 66440) | Surface soil microbial communities from Centralia Pennsylvania, which are recovering from an underground coalmine fire - Coalmine... | ecosystem: Environmental > Terrestrial > Soil > Unclassified ...
TCCAGCTCTTCCTGCCATGTTATGTCCCGTCCGGCGACTAGCGGTACACCCATAGTCTCGAAGAAACCCGGCGATACGAACTTTTCCAGGCTCAAGGGCGGAAGCTCGCCTTCTTGATATGTGCGATCGCTGGCATAGACGGGATCGAGCGCTGGGTTCGGAATCATGGGAAGGCTGGTGCTGATGGCAACCGAGCTGACCCCCGGCACCGATGCAAGCTGGTTCACGATGGCCTGCTGCATTCGCAAAACATCAATGCGGTTTGTGTCGGGAACCTGCGAGGTCGGAATAAAGATGTCAAAGGATGCGATGGTATTGGGATCGCTGAATCCGGGAGAAACGCGGGTAAGTGCGCGGAAGGTGCGAATCATCAATCCCGAGCAAATCAACAGCACCAGAGCCAGCGCGACCTGAACCACGACCAGCGTTTTACGTGCGCGATGACGCTCACGGCTCTGGCTGAGACCGCGTCCTCCTTCACGCAGTCCAGTAGTGGCTTTGATGCCAGAATATTTCAGGACCGGAATCATGCTGATGACCACGCTGACGAAAATAGCCAGGGCCGCCGTAAAAAGAAGTACGGGTACATCGATGCCAATCTCCTGCAGGCGAGGCAATCCAGTAGGCGCGGCAGCAATAATCAAATTTAGAGCGCCGCAAGCGAGGATCAGCCCGATGGCGCTTCCCGCGCATCCTAGCACCAGACTTTCCAGAAGAAGGCCCGCGACCATATTTTTGCGGTCGGCTCCCAATGCCGCGCGAATGGCGAGTTCCTGTCGGCGACCTTCCATGCGTACCAGCAGCAGGTTGGCCACGTTTGCACACGCTACGAGGAGAACAATGGCAATGGATCCCATCAGCACCCAAAGCACGTTGCCGATATCACCGATTATGTCAATCTTGAGCGGCACGAGACTTGGAGTGAAATTGGCTTCTTCAAATATCTTGAGGCCGAATCCCGGTGGCGGTGGGAAACTGTGCGTAGCAATCGGAACCAGGCGGGTCAAGTCCGCAGTGGCCTGTTGCAATGTAACTCCCGGCTTCAGGCGTGCCAAACCGTTGGCATTGAAGGTGCCAAGCGTAGTGTCGCTGCGATCAATCTGCCCGGGCACGACAACATCAACATCAGAACGATCCATGAATATGAAATTCGCCGGCAAAATCCCGATGATTTCGTGCATCGTGCCGTCTAGCTTCAGGGTGCGGCCGACGACGGCAGCATCGCCGCCAAAATGCTTTTGCCAGAATCCATAGGTAAGAATGACGGTCTGCGGCATATTGGGCGAATCATCCCGAGCAGTGAATAGGCGGCCGAGAGTAGGACGGACACCGAGAATGGGTAATGTCCCATCCGTGACCTGCAACCCCTGAACCTGTTCCGGCTGCGCGCCGCCGGTGATGTGGAAGGACAAGAAGCTATAGAGGCCGATATCCTCAAGCGTCTTGCTCTGTTCGCGGTCGGTGAAATACAGGTACGGCGCCATATTGATTTTGGGAATATTGATGGAGGGGGCCTTGTACCAAACGCCAATGAGTCGATCGGGCTCCCTATAAGGGAGAGGTTTTAGCAAAACACCTTCCACCACGCTGAAGATCACCGTGTTAGCACCGACGCCAATCGCGACCGTAATCAGAATGACAGTCGCAAACAACGGAGCGCGGCCGAGGCGTCGAAGGACCTGCCTGAGATGACCAAGTAAGAGACCCACGAAGCCTCCTGAAATTTACCAACGATAAAATTCAATCTAAGTGCAAGTTCCCTGCCATAGCAAGCTGCGTGCAACTGCAACATTCCACGACAGAACTGGATTTGTTGTGCTCGAAACGCGTTCGCTTTCGTACCCGGGTGTTCATTCGTGAACAGTGCACGCTTCCGTCAATACATTCTGTTATTTGCAGTAGGAGATTACGATAAAGACGAAAGGAAAGTTCGATGGGTGGCTAGTAATTTCCGCCTAATTCGCAGAGAGAGGCGATCATCCCGAAACGCAAGGCCGAATTTCCGGAGCTTCCTATGCGTGGGATTATACGTAGAGCGCTGAAGCTGGATTACATCGCGCAGCTAAGATCGCGAATACGCACTCGCTCTTAAATGAGATGAAGTTCCCCGCGTTGACTTGCCCACCGCTTACGGCCTAACATCCTCGCGGGAAGCGGCGTGGATTCAGAGAACATTTCGCATTATCACATCGTCGAAAAACTGGGCGGCGGCGGGATGGGCGTGGTGTATAAGGCCGAAGACACCCGGCTACATCGGTTTGTTGCGCTAAAGTTTCTTCCCGCACAGTTTGCCAACGATCCCCAATCGTTGGCGCGCTTCCGGCGCGAGGCGCAGGCAGCCTCGGCCCTAAATCATCCGAATATCTGCACGATTTATGACGTTGGCGAAGAGTCCGGTGAAGCCGGAAAGCCCGGACGCGCGTTTATCGCGATGGAATTTCTCGACGGCACCACGCTGAGCCATTTGATCGGGGGAAGGCCGCTCGAGACCGAGCGTCTGCTTCCGTTGGCGATTCAGATCGCAGATGCACTCGACGCTGCTCATTCGGAAGGCATTGTTCATCGCGACATTAAGCCAGCGAATATTTTTGTCACCAAGCGAGGTCACGTCAAGATTCTTGATTTCGGCCTGGCGAAGGTGTCTAGCCGCTCCGATTCCGCGGAAGTAGAGACAACACGGGAGGACCTGAACCTTACCCGGCCGGGCACAGCCATGGGAACGATTGCATATATGTCCCCGGAGCAAGCACGTGGCAAACCACTCGACGCGCGCACTGATCTTTTTTCTATTGGGATCGTGATGTACGAGATGGCTACGGGCAAGCAGGCGTTTGTTGGGACGACTTCGGCGGCTGTGTTCGACGCCATCTTGCATCGCGCTCCCGCGCCGACCATGCAACTGAATCCGCTGGTGACGCCGGGACTCGATCAAGTCATCAACAAGTTGCTCGAAAAGGAGCCAGACCTGCGATACCAAACCGCTGCCGATCTGCGCGCAGACTTGAAGCGGTTGCAGCGCGATTCCAGCAGTGCGCATCTGGTTGCGCAAAGCATGTCGAGAAGTGCGGTGCTGCGTGCTCCGGAAGAGAGCAAATTGAAGAGGCGGGCGGTCCCGGCTGCCGTGTTAGCAGTTTTAATAACGGCGGGCACCTATACCTGGAGCCACTTCCATACACCCACCACTCCCCACGAGCAAGCCCCTATAACCTCGGTGAGCACTCCGGCGGAAAATGAGGTTACTGCGCCGGCGAAACCAGCAACACCGAAGACTGCTGATAGGCCCAGCCCTGGTAAGGAAGCGCCGGTCCCTTCCCCTGGAGATCTCAGCGCCATGACGAAGAACTATCAACAGAATCTCGGGGCTGCCATCTCACAACAGGTGCAACATGCTCTTCAGTCAGTGCCGTCCATCTCCACGCCACCGGCAACTGGAGCCAGCACACCAGCGGGAGCCCATCTGTGCGACCAAATAACCAAGGCGTGCACTGCTGCCGGATTTCAGAGCCGTACCCCTAAGCGAGGGAATCGGGTTCTTGAGGATTGCATCGTACCGATCATCGAAGGCACCCCACAGCCTGAAGGCGCGACTTTGCCATTGCCGCATATCAATCCGGGCATTGTGCAGGGGTGCAAGGCACTGAATCCGAAGTACGGGCACCCGAAGAAGAACTCGTCACCCGGTGGTGCGGCTTCAAATCCTCCTCAATAGCTTTGTGCCGCCAATACGGCACGCGTGTTAAAACCTGCCAGCCATAAATGCGGCTTCTTAACTGGTTACTTGAAAAGGGTTCTGATTTTAGCGTGAATCGTCGCAATTCTGCGAAAGCAAGGATCTTCGGTGCTGTTCACGATCCGAGATTTGCTGGAAATGCATGTAGCGATTGCATCATCTTCCAACGTTCGTATTGAAGCTGCGCTTCATAAATCCCTTAGTGACCCCGAATTTATCGCTCGAGATAGTGCAATTGACACAATCGAATATTTCGACACTCGTGAGCAATTTGTCCCTTTGAAAAGCTTGGATACACTTCAGAGTTCTCCGATGCTTCCGTGGAGTGCCCAACGCAAAAGAGTTGGTTGGGTCTGACCGAACTCCGTCCTGAACAGATTACAAAGCGAGCCTTTGGAAATGGGTTTGGCAATTTTCTCAGCTCGAGCGAAACGGCGCTCTTCTTCGAGTGCACGGATAAGTGTGCGCTCAACAAAATTGACGAAGCCGACGTTGTTATAGATGGTGCAACGCAGAAAAAGGGTCAACCAGAATAGAGTCACCTCGCCCTGCACGGTAGCGATCTGGCCGAACGGGATGTCATCTGGTCTGGTGCAATTGAATCGGCTCGAGTTCTTTCGGCATCCAGATCCAGAATGAGGCAGCCCTGCGATGAAGCAGTAATCCGCTCAACAACAGAACTCGCTTCTTGTCTTGAAAAATCGCGACCATGGGTGCTTTTCGCAACGATTGTCGGCTCAAGCATGGCGTTCATCGATGGGACAGTGGTGAACGTCGCGTTGCCGGCGCTCCAATCCAGCCTTCACGCAACCGTCATCGATGTCCAATGGGTGGTCGAGTCTTATGGGTTATTTCTTTCCGCTCTCATCCTGGTCGGTGGTGCGTTGGGCGATTCGCTTGGCCGGCGCGCGATGTTTTTGCTCGGCATCTTGGGATTTGGCCTGGCATCAGCGGGCTGCGGATTTTCTTACAGTATCCAAAGCTTAGTGATTTGGCGAAGCGTGCAGGGCTTGGCTGCTGCCTTCCTTGTGCCCGGAAGCCTGGCAATTATCAGTGCCTCGTTTGACGAGGAGTCGCGTGGCAAGGCCATCGGCACATGGTCAGGGTTCACTGCCATCACTACCGCTCTTGGTCCAGTACTCGGAGGATGGCTGATTGAGCGCGCTTCCTGGCATTGGGTCTTCTTTATTAATGTTCCACTCGCGGCGTTGGTGATCGCCGTTTCTCTGTGGCATGTGCCGGAGTCTCGCAACGTAAAAGCGCGAAAAATTGACTGGCTCGGGGCAGCAATCGTAACCATCGGCTTGGCTGGTCTGGTGTGCGGGTTTCTGGAATCTGCGTCGCTCGGTTGGAGCAACCCTCGCGTCCTTGGAAGCTTGCTTCTCGGCTTTGGTTCTCTTGTCCTATTTGTCTTCGCCGAAGAGCGGGTGCATGCGCCAATGTTGCCTTTCCAGCTTTTCAACTCCTCAAGTTTCAGCGGCGCCAATCTGCTGACGCTATTCCTCTACGCGGCGCTTGGGATTTTCTTTTTTCTGTTTCCGCTCAATCTGATCCAGATCCAGAAATATTCGGCCACTGCGACGGGCGCAGCCGCGCTCCCTGTAATCCTTCTGATGTTCTCTCTTTCACGCTGGTCAGGGGGACTGGTCACACGTTACGGTGCGAAGCGTCCGCTCACGGTGGGGCCACTCATTGTGGCTGCGGGCTTCGTGCTTTTCACCGTTCCGACGGTCAACGCCCATTACTGGACGGACTTATTTCCGTCCTTTCTCGTCCTTGGATTAGGAATGGCCATTAGCGTCGCGCCTTTGACAGCGGTCGTCATGACATCCGTAGGACAGGATCGAGCGGGTACGGCATCGGGAATCAACAATGCAATAGCCCGAGTAGCAGGTGTGCTGGCTGTAGCGGCTTTGGGCGCCGTAATGGTCGCGGGCTTTGTTCACGCCCTAAGAGATTCGTTAGCCAGCATGCACTTAGAACCCAATATTGTCCATGGTCTAGAAGCAAACGCCGTCAAACTGGGCGGCCTCGAAGTTCCTGGAAATCAAAATGCGGAGACGAAGCAACGGATTCAAACTGCAATTGCCCATGCCTTCATTTTCGGTTTTCGCATGGTCATGCTGATCTGTGCAGGCCTTGCAATCATGAGCGCTGCGGTTGCGTTCCGTATGATTCCCTCCAGAGGCGGTCCGACGCGAAGTTAGACCGATGTTGCTTCAAAATGCCCCAAAGGATTACCCGCCAACCACACACGTTCGCCAACGGCCAAGTCCTCACTTGGGATGGCCATCTCGACAATCGCGACGATCTGGCACGTGAACTTCACGTGGAGTTGACCGCACGAACAACAGATCTCGCGATCGTGGCGGCTGGTTACGAGAGGTTCGGGTGCGACTCTTTTAAAAGGCTGGTGGGGGATTGGGCATTGGTTGTGTGGGACCCGCATTCGCGGGAAATGGGCTCCGGCGGCATGCGGCCAGGCTCCGCCGTGTTCAATCTGCGGATAACGCGAATGAGCTGCCGGCCCCGGGGAACAGCTCAACGCCGTACGAGCAAGGAAGACTGCAAATTGGATGCGGAAAAGGCCGCGAAACAGCTCAGCCGGCGCGTGCAGGACTTGTACGAGTTCCGGCGAGCGGGATACGAATGGAACGAGATCGCCCAGATCTTCGCAACAACGCCTGCCGCAGCGCGAGCTGAGTTTTCGAGGGACATCAAGCGCGTAAGAGCGGAAATAGAAAAGAAAAGGCAACCTAAACAGGTGCCTGGCAAGTGCAATCCGACGATCGGTCCACAGAGAGAATAGGATATGGTTCGGATTGGAAACAGAACGAACCGCCGACTTGCGATCCTTTGCCTTGGAATCCCCTTGCGCCTATGTCGGAATCAAATGATCACGAATGGCCAAACGATGCGCCAATCGAAAGCCGGAATTCACCATCACCACGTCATCATTTCTATCTCTTTACCCTTACGAGGGAGCCGGATCGAAGTTGCTCGTTTTGAAAGGCGCGCGGTTAACTGAGGTCACGGCGTGGGAGTGCAGTTGTCGTCATGGATAAATTCGTTGTACCAATTGGTCTCCCACGTCTTACCGTTGTCTTTCGAGAACGCCTGCTCCCACTTTGCCACGACCGACAAACCTTTTGGATTTAAGGTCTGCTCCCATTTTGCTCTCTCCTGGGACGGTTTGGGGTTCACCGTCCACGTGAAGCGCACCAGAATGGGAAGGCCGCCGAACATGTCGGTTCCCTGGAATATCCCTACGTTGCCTTCGAACTTTCCGACCACCGGCGGCTGAATCACCCCTCCGGAGAAGGTGTTATCAACCCAGTAGATCCGCCAAAGACCAATCTTGGGATCGTACGTGCGAACAGTCACTCCAACAAAGTCCTTCCAGAAGCTGGCCTTCCAGTAATCAATATCACCTATGCCTCCGGGGAGAGGACTCCCTTCATCACAGGAAATAAAATCGTCCCATTCGTTAGATCCGGCTAGGCGCTTTTTAAGGTGGTGGTTGGGCATTCTCCATTTCCCGTAAATGAAGTCGAAGTCGTGAGAGCCGTCTCTCACAGCTGCTGACTGCACGGTATTCGAGTCCTCAGGCGCGGCAGCGAACGTGGACATGCAAAAAACTGGTAGGCTAAGTGCAAGGATGTAACCAACGCGAGTGAATATCTTCAAGTGGGTGCTCCGTAATTAGGCTGAATAACACAAAGTCAATCAAACCAGACTCGCAGGATCGGCCAGCGCAGCGAGATTCATGCCGCAGCGAAAGTTCGCCCGATCAGAACCAATCCTGCGACGATCATGACGGTTCCGATGACTTGCGCGACGCGCTCACCGGCCGGTACGAGACGTTCGACAGTGATGCCCGCCGCCACGACAGCCATCGCGCGAAGGTCCATGATCCCGACGACCAGCAGGATCGCTATCAGACCGCCACAGCACTGACTGCAGTGGAAGCCGAGGCGCAGGCCATGCCGCCAAGCTGTGCCCGCATCCGGCAGTAGCGCACAGCCGCGACCGGGAGCTTCCCGGCAGCACATAAGGTGACGCGCCTTCCACGCGGTAAGCTGGATGAGACCCGCGATCAAGACAACCACACCGGCGGCGCTTGGTGCGGATCGTGCCAGCGCGGGGTGCTTCATCTCGATCGCAACCAGCACGACGCCCGTTGGAAATACGGCAATTCCCAATACGGTCCAGACGAAGAAGTAACCGATGCCCACGAGCGCAGTCAGCCGACCGAGGCGCGTTTCGCTTGTCTTAGCGACAGAGTAGCGGTATCGCAACAGCATTGGGACGAAAGAGGGCAGCATCATCGCGACCATCATCACGATCCACATGCCGAGGAACGATGCCGCAGCGCTTGGCCACGTCTGGCCGGGCATGCGCATCCACGCCATCGACATCGTCCAGTCGCCGGTCATCGGCATCTCGCCCATGGCCGACATGGATCTGGACCAGACAATTGTTATTGCAACGCTTACAGCAAAGAGCAGCGCAGAGACGCCGAGGAAAGGCGTATTCTGAAGCTTGCTCGGAACCATGCGTCGCACTCTTCGCGCTGATAATGTAAGTTTGATGAGTTCACGGTTGGCTCTTGTGCCTGTACTCGTCATGGCGGTCGTTTAAGAGCAACAGTCTTTTAACGTGCCTTTGCCGTATTCATCATGGAGTCGCAGCCAGGTCATTGGCCCCCCCTTATCCTCATCACGGCCCTTCGGAGTTCGGTCGAGGATCCCGTAAAAGCCCATCAGAAATTCGGTGCCGCGGGTATAGGTGGAATAGGTGTGGTAAATATTCTTCGCGTCGCGGACAAAAACGCTGAACCCGTGCCCTTCGGACAAATATCCCGCAATATCAGTGCCGGAAGTGCTGGCATTCTGGGCAACGACCGGCGGCAAACTGGCACGGAACTGCCCGTCCGGTAGGTTCCGATACGCCGCAAGTTCATTGGCCTCAAGCGCTGGCGCGTTCTTGGGCGGCCGCTCGGATGCGGAAACTCCAAAGTCGAAATTGAAGTCGTTATCGTGGCTGGATACCCAATTGAAATTCCAGCCCATCCTCCGGCGGTAAGCGAGCAACTTCTCAAGCTGCGCGCGGGAAATGCAGATCATCGTCACATCCCGGGCTTCGAGATGCGGAAGAACCCCGTTGAAGGCGTCCGCGGTTGCCGAGCACGCCGGACAGCCGGCGGTGTAGCTAGGCCCAAACATGAAGTGGTAGATGACGAGCTGCGAACGTCCTTGAAAAAGATCACCCAGGGAGGCTTTCCCGCCGTCCGTCTCAAAGCGGTAATCCTTTACAATTCGAACCCACGGCAGTTCCTGCCGCTGGCGCGCCAGTTCGTCACTGCGGCGCGTCAACTCCTTCTCCGCCTTGAGCAGATCGAGCCTCGCTGCGAGCCATTCTTCACGTGTTCCGGTCTTATGATGAGTCACAAGTTTTGTCTCCTTCCTTCCGCCTTATGATTGATTCTTGAGTCGTGTTTATCAGCTATTTCGTTTTCTCGATCATGCATTCTTTCCAGTTCCACCAAACATGCCAATTCGATACACAAAAATGTCAGCGGCAGCAGTCGTCGCTGCGTTGTTCTGAATGCTGACGAGTACCCAAGTCGTCCGAATAACCGCCGTTCACGCGAGACCACTGTGCTCTGGGACGTCCATTGCTACGCAATGTGTCCATAATGTCTCCTTGCGGCCAGCCGGTTGGCGAGTCCTCAAACGTCTCCTGCCGTCCGTAGACGGTAAGATCAAGCAGGCGATAGTTGTTGTCCATCGCCTCGACACCGCGGATCGTGGTCCAGTAAGTCTCGAAGACCTTCGAATCTTGTCGCAAATAGCACACGAGATGCATCCGGCCAGGCCGTTTGGGGGCTGCCAGCAGAGAGTTGAGCGAATCTTGCGCCGAGTACCAGGGCATTTCCCATCCCATGAATTCGCGGTACCGGGCACTCTCCTCGTACGGGCCTTGGCAAAACACCGCGAACGTGACATCGCGAGAATGAACATAGGACAGCTCGCGGACTTGCGATGTGACCCAGGTACACCCTTCGCATTGTTCCGGCGCAGGCTTGCCTGTGTACCACATGAAGTAGTAAGCAATGAGTTGCCGACGGCCTTCAAACGCGTCCAAGAGGGTCACAGCGCCACGCTCGCCAATAAGCGGTGTGGTGCTGTTCACCTCCACCATCGGCAGCCTTCGGCGGGCCGCCGCAATGGCATCGCCTTCGTGTGTGTGCGCCTTCTCCCGAACGCGCAACTTGTCCAGCTCGGCCTGAAAGGTAGCCGGGTCCACAACGCGTGGCAGGGCGGCGCTGTGACTCGTGCTGGCGCTTGATAAGGCTACGTTGTTCGATTCCTTTCTAGTCTTCATCTGATGCTCTCCTCTCTCAGGCCCTTCGTTCTATGCCTGGCGAAACCGCTCGTCGCAATTGCTGCCGTCTATTTCCTCGCAACTTGAATGCGGGCTTCCACGAGTTGCTGCGGAAAGCTGGGATGCACCACAAGATGCATAGAGTCTCGATTGCCCGACTGCCCTCCCCAAGATAATTAGTGAGGCAAGCACCAATGTTGTTTGATCTTGCATAGTCGCCCCAGCATCTCGTCGTACTCTCTGTCGATCGCTGCTCTTTCGCTGACGCCAAGAAATTGGATGACATATCCATGGGGACCTTGCATTAGGACAAACGGGTACTGATACGAGTTGTCGGGCCAGTGTCCGTGCGTGATGAAGGAGTGCATATGTTCGGGCGTCGGGATTGCACCGCCGATATCTTCGTTGGATACATTCGGGGCGTAGTGCATTATGTGAGGGATATTCGCCGTACCTACTTCTTCATTCTGATCCGCGTTAACATAAGTTCTGAGTATTGGAGCAAGCATGTATGAAACACCGGCTCGCTCTGGAGGCTTGTAGTAGTTCGTTTTGTAACGTTCTTGGATGAGCTTCTTTAGCTCTTGAGGCGGAGTGCCTTTAGCCTCCATCTCTGCGGCATCGAAGAAGACTCGCATCTGCGCCTTGGCGCCTGCATCGTCGAATGAAATCGGGTAAAGAATATCGTCCCGATATCGCACCAGTGGCCAAGTTCCCCTGAATGTATCATCACCGATTCGAGCGACAAAAGCATGGAACCCATTCCTGCCTTGATGGGCGACTTCAAAACCCTTATTCGGATTTAAGACGTAAACAGTTGCATTCTCTCGGAGGTGTGGCGGAAGCGCGCTGAGCGCCAGTTGAATTTCCAAATTGCGCGGCAAAGGCTCAATCTTCGTATTGGAGTTCTGCTCGTTCTGCGCAATGGCTATCAACGAGAACGACAGGGCGACTGCAATGAACTGAACTAATCTTGTTGTCTGATTTGCTTTCAATTCAACCTCCTCATCTGCAGTTTGTGATCCCGCGCGATGAACGCCCCATGCTTCCGAAATCATTTGAAGGGCCCGCCATCCAGGCGGGGCCGCGGGGCGATTGCAATGTCGGATTAAGGTGCGCCGGCGATTAGCGTATGTAGCCTCCTAAGGTTTTCACTACGCGATTCGGACGCTCTGCACGACACTTTCGAGTCAGAGTTTCTGAATCAATCACCGCCTCTTTTCCAAAATATCGCCGCAAGTGGCAGATGGCTATGGCCACTATCGCGTGATAGGCTAGGGCCACTTTGGAGTAGCCCTTTATGAAACGCGATGCATTCATTCCGCCAATCATGCTCGATCGGCGCCAAAAGCGTCCTCTTTACCGTCAACTTTATGATTGGTTTCGGACAGCGGTCACCGAAGGCAAAATCCGTCCCGGTCAACGCCTCCCCTCTACGAGGAACATGGCGGCGGAATTGCGGATCTCTCGCATCTCGGTCTGCAATGCTTACGAACAGCTCCAGTCGGAGGGGTATTTAGAGACTCTTCGTGGCTCCGGAACGCGCGTAGCCAGAACAATTCCAGAACAAGCGCTTGCTCCTACACCTGGCCACAGGCGACCGCCGGCACAAATTCTCGCCAAGTTAGGATCACGCCGGCGCGGAGCGTCAAAGCGCGCTCTGGCGTTGCGGCCACCCTTGCCGGAGCCCTGGTGGCAACTCCGCGGCGCGTTTCGAATCAATAACCCTGCTTTTGACGAATTTCCGGTCAGCATCTGGTCAAGAATCATTGCGCGACATACTCGAACGCTGTCGCGGGGCCTCATGGAGTACGGCGATCTCATGGGCTATATGCCGTTGCGATCCGCTATCGCGCATTATCTAACAACGTTTCGCGGCGTGCGATGTGAACCCTCTCAGGTTCTCATCACGACGGGATCTCAGCAGGCTCTGCAGATTTCTGCGGAGACATTAATGGACGTGGGCGATCGAATACTTATGGAAGAACCAGGCTATCCCGGTGCTCGTGTCGCTTTCATGAGTTCTGGAGCAGAGATACTGCCGGTCCCGGTCGATGACGAGGGCTTGATAGTTTCAAACATTGCAGGCCAGAGTCTGCGAGCGAAAGCGATTTACGTTACTCCTTCGCATCAGTATCCCTTGGGATCGACGATGAGCGCCGCGCGCCGGATGGCGTTGTTGAAATGGGCGAGGAGCACGGATGCGTGGATTATCGAAGACGATTACGACAGCGAGTACAGATTTGATGGCCGTCCGATTGCGTCCCTGCAGGGCTTGGATATGGATGGCAGGGTCATTTATGTAGGCACCTTCAGCAAAGTACTTTTTCCGGCGCTGCGTGTGGGCTACATGGTCCTGCCGAAAGATTTGGCGCCTATCTTCGCCGCTGTACGAGATGCAGCGGACATTTTTACTTCGACTCTTTATCAAGCCGTCTTGACTGATTTCATCCGCCAGGGACACTTCGCTCGTTATATTCGGCGGATGCGCCTTGTTTATATGGAACGCCGCAAGGCGCTAGTAAACGCAATCAACAGAGAGATCGGAAAGCTTCTGGAAGTGGTCGGCTCTGAAGCCGGGGTGCATTTGGTGGGGCTGCTGCCGCGCGGCATCAAGGACAGGTTGGTTTCAGATGAAGCCGCACGGAACGGAGTTTCCATTATGCCGTTGTCCACGTGTTACCTGAAACCTCCGTCCCGAGGTGGTTTGATCCTTGGATACGGCGCTGTAAACACACGGCAAATATATGATGGAGTGCGGAAGCTCAGCGCTTGCTTGAATCGCTGTGGAGTTCAATAACAGGCGTTACTGGAATGGCCGCAGTAGGATCTGTAGAAAGGCTGATAAAATCGCCACGGTAAGCAAAGTCGTCCATAGCGAACAATCGCGCGAACATCGCTTACGACATCCCGGCAAGCGAGATCGGAAGCCGGAATGGAACTTCATCTCCCCGGCTCAGTAAAAGTTGGTCAAAACAACGGCGGATACAAGACCATAGAAGAGTTCTTGCCCGAAGCCTCTGCCTGAGTGATGCCATACCTACCTGCTCCGAGTCAGCGACACAAAAACGCTCTCTGGCTCGGGTTTTCTCAACTACGGTTCCGATCCTTACAACGCCACCTGTGCAGAACGCGAGATACGAACAGCATCAATGCTTTCGGGGGCAGGATGTTTGCCGAATTGTCTACAATATGTAACTCGGGGAAGGAATATCGCGACCGCCTGCCGCTTGGATTCGGGACGAGTCAGATGACGAGTAGCAGCATTCAGCCAAAACGCGTGGTGAGAGCTTTTTATTTTGACATCGGCGGCGTTCTGATTGAAGACAAATTCGGAAGGGATGCTAGAAAAGCCTTACTTGAAATTGCGCAAATGCAGGACGGCGATCCTGGAGCCGCATTCGCGGCCTACACCGAAATGCAACCGTACCTCGATTCCGGCCGTGCGTCCTTATCTGACTTCTGCACCGCGGCGAGATTGAGGCAAGCAGAGTTTGAGAAGGCGTGGCTGGCAGCACATCCAGTCGACTCGGCAGTTCTGCAGGTTATCGAGCGACTGTTGGAGAACGGAGAGCGTGTAGGCTTAGCAACGAATTTTTGTCGGCAACTGCTGGATCTGCTCATTTCGCGCAACCCGGTTCTGGATCGATTACTGATTTGTTGCTCGTCGGATTTTGGGTTCGTAAAGCCTTCGCGTGAATTCTTCCAACGCGCCGAAGAAATCATCGACACAAGTAAAGTCATCTTCGTTGATGATAGGACAATCAACATCCAGGCAGCACGCGCGATCGGGTGGACAGCGATAGGTGCGACTGGCGACTGGCTGCGCGAGTTTAGCGGCGTTTACCTATAATGTGGCACTTCGTCCAAGTATCTGTGCAAGTCATTCTCCGCTCTGAAACTGAGATTGCTCGACCATTCCGCATTTCGCATCGAGGCGGGCGCGGCCAACTTTTAGATCGATCCGTTTCTGTCCGATAACCCGTCTTGGGACAAAGGGTGGAGCGGCCGCCTTGCAGGCAAGGACTCGACACAGGGAGGTGACCGATGAAAGCGATTGTGGTGACGGACCAGGCTGCGGGAAAGGCTGGGGTGAAGCTGGTGGAACGGCCCGAGCCGCAGGCGGCGATAAACGACGTCGTTGTTCAGATTCATGCGTCGGGATTCACCGGGGATGAGCTCACGTGGCCCTCGACCTGGACCGATCGCGTCGGCCGTGACCGGACGCCTTCAATCCCCGGACACGAACTGGCCGGAGTAGTCACCGCTCTCGGCTATGGCACGACGGGGCTGTCGATTGGACAGCGGGTGTTCGGCCTCACCGATTGGTATCGCGACGGCACGCTGGCGGAGTATGTGGCTGTCGAGGCACGCAACCTCACACCGCTGCCAGGCGATGTCGACTTCACCGTGGGCGCGGCCCTCGTGATGCCGGGCCTGACCGCGTGGCAGGGGTTGTTCGACCACGGCCGCCTTCGCGCGGGTCAAAGAGTCCTCGTGCATGGTGCAGCCGGCGTAGTCGGTTCGATGGCGAGCCAGCTCGCACGCCAGGCCGGCGCGTACGTCATCGGCACCGGGCGCGCTGATGCCCGTCACACCGCTCTCGACTTCGGCGCACAGGAGTTCGTCGACCTCGATAATGATTCTCTCGAACGCGTCGGCGAAGTCGATCTGGTTTTCGATGTCGTCGGCGGCGACATCGCGAAGCGATCTGCGGGCCTCATTCGCGTAGGAGGAACGCTGGTGACCGTCGCTGGCCCGACCGAGGCGCGGCCCTCGGGTGGCCTGACCATTGACTTCGTCGTTGTACCCGATCAAGCCCAATTGAAGGATGTCGTCCAACGGGTCCGGGATGGTCGGCTGAGGACAAACATCGGCAAAGTGACTACCCTCGACGACGCCGTCGCCGCCTTCAACCGGATCGAACGGACCAAGGGAAAGACGATCATCCGCGTTCATCCGTAAGGACTCGGGGATTGGCTAACTCCCACGAAGGTCCAATTCACGCGCCGAAAAGAAAGACTTTAGATGTCGAACGCGATTACGCCGACCAGCGGCTGTTCTCGGCATAATCAAATATCTAATGAGTATTCCACGCGCCATAAAGCGCCGATCATGCTGCAGGCTTGAGATTCCGAGGAGATCGAGCGGTTGGTATGCTCAGGGCAGCCATTCTTCCATTCGCAAGACTCACAATCCACCGTGATGCGTCAGCTCGCCGTGCCGGAAGAGTCGGGCCAGCATCGCGAGACCCTGATATGCGAGCGTTTGATTGATGAATGGTTCCTGACGCTCAAGTCCCTCAACAGCACTGCAAGTTGGAAGGTCATCTGTGCCGTCGAGAAGAGGAGTAACGATCTCAGGAAACAATTCTGCGACGGTTGGTAGCCTACCAGGTGTTTTGCGATTGCGTTGGTTCTTCGGTTGTCCCAGCACAAATTGCCCGCCATCCGCCGTATTGCGCAGGTCCAGCCAATAGACGCACTCTTTGAAGAGCGGCGACTTCGTAATGTCGAGCCGCGCGGCACGCGTGTTTGAACAGTACGCGATATCTTCGATACTGACTGCGTGCCGTTCCGCCATGTTGCCCTGAAGTGCCGGCACAATGTCGGAAATTAGACGCGCCCGCGCACGCTCACCGGAGGAATCCGGCTGTATGGCGAGCCGCAAAATGTCCTCGCTCAGTAAAGCTAAAAATTGAGCAAACCCAACGCGAGGCAGGTCCGCAAGTACCTGTTTGGAGTCTGCCAGAAGCTGGTCGCAGTCTTTAAGGATGCCTGCGGCTTTTCTGGCGGATATACGCGGGATGCGCTGTTTTGTGGGAACGGAAACTCGATCTTTGCTGCCACGCATTGTGAGCTCCTAATCGGGAACTGAGACTGCCAAAGCGGGCTGATCCGTACGCGGCACCTTATAAGCGCACCCTATTCCGTCCGCTTGAGTATGCCGTCGAAGTGTCCTTTTCATCTCCAATCCCTACGCGAGTGCCTATGAGGCGTGTTGCCCATGAGGGCAAAACAATAGAGACAGCAATCCGGCAGGAGGTCAGTACCTCTCCAGCAGCTTCGTCTTACCCTTGGAGTATCTCGAAACCTGCTCGTTCCAGTGCAATGCTCGTCGTACTCTCCTCGTAGGAATACCCTTCGAGGTAGTCTGCGTAGCCCTCTTTTAGCCAAAGAATAAAGCCCATCCCGTGCTCTAAGCCGTCAATCCTGACTGTTGGGCCACGTCTTAAGCGCTCATCCCCAATTGGAGTTCTGGAGGAGTGTTCAACAGCCAAACGCGTGTAGGAACCAGCGCCAGTGTTTTCGCGACTGAGAACGGTGGCAGTAGATAGTTGACTTTCAAGGGCAGCTTGATCCACGGGATGCGCTTCGCAAATCGCACGGAGAACAGCTTGTTCGAGGAGTGTGAAATCTGATCCAACGGAAGGCATGTGTTGCATGGTAGCCTGAGGGACGCTTCCGTGTGAATTTTCAAGCTGGCCCATTACCGCCAAATCTGTACAGAGAAGGTATGGTCATTTATTCGGGCCTGTTTTCAGTCTGGAAATTAAAGACGTCGACGCTGGCGGGAGTGGGGGCGAAATTCAAGAACTGGCGCGCAGTGAGGGCCGACCGGCGGTTGGCAACCACCGGCGCGCAAAACCACGATCCCGATACGGCAAATACAAAAGTCAGGCGAATACTTTCCGAATTTCCGACCATTCGGGAGTCATTCTTCGGCTGAGGATGATTGAAGAAGAATCAGAACTGTTGAAACACTACTGTGTAACAGATCAATAGATCCAGCACGACGGCGTAATCCTCTCGGCTCCCCTGGAATGCTTGTCCAAGTAGGGTCACTTTTCTGCATAGCATTACATTGAGCTGGTCACCGGGCGTATGGTCGGCAATTCGGAAGTTGGCCACTCCCGCTTAGCTGGATACCGGAAAGCCTTAGTGCCAACCCCGCATGAACGCCTGATGTGGCAGTGACATCTCACGTCCTGACTATAGTCAAAGCACAAGTGTCTGGCACTAAAGATGATGACAGGGCCTCGGACATTTCAAACACACGGCAAAGACATTGCCATCACACCGCAATATCGGAGAAGAGATTGCCGGCCCTTTGGATTGCCGTACCTTGTGAGAGAGCAGTCGCGAGCGTTGTGGAAACCGGGCTCCCGTTTTGTCTCACCGAAAGCAATACGGTTTGCTCCAGGAAGTCCTTGAACAGTCCAAAATAAATTGCCCGATTGCAGCCGCGCAGTTTATCGGCGACAAAATCTAGGACATCGTAGTTGGGCGCCAGATAGAGAAAGTGGCTAGTTGCGGATTCCTGGTCTATCCTTTCGCGAATGATCGCATAATGATGCGCTGCCTTGGGCGTTCGTTCGTATTCCAAAGCAAACCTGTAGTCGCGCCCTGCACTGCGGACTGTTAAAACCGCGTCATAGTATTTCCAATAACCATTGGCAAGGTCACTTCTGGACCGAATCGCAGGCTCTGCCATCCAGTAGACGAGTGACCCGCTCCGTTTGATCGCCAGGTGAATTTCATTTAGTTCCAGAGCGTGCCAAATTGCCGGGCATCGATTACTTGAGGTGCCCGCGTCGACATGCGGCAGGCAGTATTCTGCGGCGCTAATTAACCGCTGCGCTCCAGCCGGGGAGAGCGAATAGATCAACTCGTGTGTTGAAGGCAGGTCGTGGCGAATCAGCATCCTGTGTCTCACTAGGCGGAGCACTCGATTGTTGAATTCATTTCGCGACGACACGCAGTAGTCCAGCTTCAGAAACTCGAATAACTGGCTGTGCGAAATGAAGCCTGCATCGAGGGTTTGCCGAAGGATCGGATGATCCCGCGTCATGCTGAGCGCGATCGAACCCTTGCGATAACGCATGTCATCGGCCCGCTATTCTTGAGGCACGCACAGTACGAGGCGTGCTTCACTAGGGCGCTGTTCTGGGACCTGAAGAACAAATTTGCCGACGTCTGTTTTTACCCAGTCATTTGAGGCGAGCAGCATCAGCGCTTCCTCCTGTCCGGCGCATTCACTGAATGCAATAAGCCAGCTCTCGGACGATCGCCAGCCTTCCTCTCCAATCCGCAGATGTCCGTTGAGATATGAACGTACGACGACCAAGTAGCGATCCGGACTTTGATTGTCACCAACAGTTCTCTTGAAGAGCAGCTTGTTGCAGCCGTTCCATATCGATGGATCAGCGCATTCGAATACGCGATGAATCATTCGAAAGGAACGATGCGGATCAAAACCTCCGATGGTGTCGAATCGGAGATAGCCACAGATCTTTGGTCGCTGTCGTAATTTGCCGTTAACCATGACTCCGGTTGTGTTGTAGTAGACGGATCCAGCAAAACGGTCTGAAGGGCGCCTTTGCATGCCCACTCTATGACGCCAAACACTCCCGAAGTCGGTAACAGCCACGAGCACTTTAGCCGCCTTTCAACCGACGGTTGCAGTTTCGTTCCGCGTACAGCTGCTCTTGAAGGTTGTTGATGTGATTCACGATATTGGGCCCGGCACCTCGAAGGTCAACGCCCGGTTTGGCTGTCATTGTGCTCGACTTGGGTGAGAGGGCTTCCAAGCGAACCGACATTTCAGCCAGGATCTCGGACTTCTTGCGCAACTGACCTTGCGCGATATCCCGATCGCGAATTGCCGTGTCTCTCTCCTCGGCAACACGCATCAATTCAGTTCTCAATTGATCGACTTCACCGCGGGTGCTGTTTGCAGCGTCGCCATTCTCGATTGCGCGATTGCACCTCTCGATGTGTTGGTTGTAGCGGTCGATTGCTTCGTGCGCTATTTCGCGCGAGTAGGAATCCTGGTTCAAAACATCAGCAATCATCTCGGCAATAATCCACGTTGCTCTGCGATGATCGATCCACATCCTTGCGGAGATTCCCGCGGTCACCAGCAATGCAAGAGATGTGAAGAGACTGTAGAGGAAGTACCGATTCTTGATTCGACTCTCGACGAATTGTCGCCGGCGTTGCTCAATCCATCGGCCATAGTCATAGTCAGTCGGATTGAATTGCCTCAGCAGGAATTCATACCACGTTAGCTGACGCTGATATGGAGGCATCGCTACCTGGGGAAGAGTATCCGTGGTCGTTTTTGTGGGTGAGACTCTCGGATCTCGAGCTGAGCTTTGCATCTTAGTACCGGCCGAGGCAGTCAAGCCCAGAAGCACAACCAGAGCCATCGCAGCCCGAGTCACAACCAACCTCCCGCGCGCCGTCGCCGGCCGACAGGAACCAGTTCCGGCGATTTGAATCTAAGGTTCGCACCCGCAGAATCTTCGCGAGGCTGACGCAGCGTCGGATATAGCTCTGGTTTGAACCGTGGTACCGCAATGTCGTCTGGCGCTCGCACGTGCAATAATTCGTGCAGTGTGCCCTGGGCGTCGCTCGTCATTAGAATTTCCATTTGCGCCTTGGGCAGGTTCTTAATGTGTTCATCTAATGCCCTGGTTTCCCGCTCTTCGCGTTCCAGTGCACGTTCTGTGGGATCGTATTTTTCATAGCCAAACAGTTTCCAGCGGTGCATTGCTACACTGCGTCGAGTGACCTTGTGCTCGGAAGATGCTCGTAGAAAATAGCGTGCCGTTTCCTCGTCACGCGTGCGAAGGATCATGGTCGTGTTGGGTGCCGACGAGACATCTTCTTTGAAACCTCGGTCGACCTGCATCAGTTGCGGCAGTGCCTGCATGGAGAACAGAAATGCTGTGTTGGTTCCCCGCGCAGTCTGCAGAATTTGCGCGAAGTTGCGATAGCCAAACGGGGCAAACTCGTCGAGTACGACGCTGAGCATCGGCCGATTGGCGCGAAGCCTGTGTTCCTCACTTTCGTATCTTTTGCCGATGACTAACTGCAGGTTTTGCAGAATCATCTTTCCGAGCGACCGCATAGGTTCTGGGTTCTTGTTGATATTGAGCGAGACGACCAGGATAAGTTCCTGCTCAATCACATCATCGAGCGACAATAGCTGCTCGTACGGCCCAGTCAGTACGCTCAGCTGATCGTCGAGGAAAGTCATGCACTCATTCAGCAATCCCTGTATCTTCTGCACGCGCTCACGATCAGCAAGCGAGGTGTGGAGATTCTTGACCGACATTTCGAAATTAAGCCGGCGCTGCGTAGGAAGTGAAGAGTCCAGAGCTATGCGCTTACGTGCCTTTTCCACCTGCTCCTTCATGACACGTTCGTCCATTGCCATGACTAGAACGTCATAAAAATTGAACTTTAGTCCGGTGTAGAAAAGCACGCGTACGATATCTGCCAGATAGTTCAGTTGGTGTTTTGCGAAAAATTCTTTGCGTAGATTGAACGAGCCGAAGATCATGGCCACTACTGGCATGTATTCGTCATCAGCACACTGAAAAGGGTTATAACGAACGGAGAGATCCGGACGGGCAGGGTTTAGAAGGCGTAGCTGATGAAGGCGACCAGCGCGATGCACATGAGGTAGTAGATCCTGAAAAAACTCCAGATCACCTTTACCGTCAAAAATGATCATCGGTATTCGATGGCGTACATCAGGAGGGCCGACCCGGCGGGTAAGATCCTGCGAGATGATATTGCGAAGAAGAGTAGTCTTGCCGGTGCCGGTCATGCCGAGCACAATGGCTTGCATGACCCGCACATGATCCGACCAACACCAGGGTCTGCCGTGAATGTCGTATCCCAATACGACAGAATTCTGATCCCAAGCTCGTCTGGTAATCCGCTCGTCACGTTTGCGGGAGATTGCGAGCGGCGGGTGCGGCCATTCCTTTTCTTTACGCGAGCGCCGGGTGAGTAATAGCACCGCTGCGACTACCAGCGTGACAAGCATAATAATAAGGTAGGAGGCGAATTCAGCTACTTGATTGAATCTTAAGAAGTACCGCTCCCGCCCTACGTGCCAAAAGAACCAACTGAGCCCCGTAAATACTACGGCTGCAATAATTTCCGCATTCTCCAGGAGCGGAGGATGGTGCTGATCGTTGTACTGAGCTCGTCGCATTTGGCCTTTTGCCCCTGTGCCTAATTCCAGAGATTGAAATAGGTGAAAGCCGCCACCAAGGCAAAGATCGAAATCACGAGAAGGATGAACCATGGCTGTGGCTTTCTTGGTGAAGCGGCTTCAAACGGATTTTGTGGCTTCAGGATGGCAGCGCCTATCGCATTGCAGATGCCGAGATCAGAACGGCTGCGTATATATCGTCGCAACATGGCGTGTGCTTCTGATACCGTGATCTCCTGCATGATGTCCTTCAGCGCACGAGGAGAGCTGCAACTTGCTCTCGGTCATCGTTGGCGAACTGAAGTCTGAAAATCGTCGGTTCTCTTCCAATCGGAGGGCGAAATGCGACGATGCCCAATGACTCCTGGCCGGGTGCAAGATGTTCAGCCTGCAATTGGCCATCGAGAACCGCAATCGGATTTTGCTGCTTGACTCGAACGCGCGCCGATTCCTGTTCCCCTAACTGCGAGCCGATGAGAGGGTATAGGGACTGTGGATAGCGGACTCCTTTGAGCACAAAAACTTGTGGGGTGCTGAACTCGTATGGACGACTTCCTCGGTTGCGCACTACATATCGAATCAGGACGCGATCTTCCTTTTCATACCAGTCGCAAATAGTGACTTCGATTTCCTTGCGCGAAGGCCTTGCTGACACAAGCCTTACTGGTTTTCCTTCGAGGAGGATCTCGCTAGTGGAAGGCGGCGGCGCCATACTGACCAGCTTTGGCTGAATAACTGGAATCTGGTCTATTGCAAAATCCATGCTCGAGACATCGCCTGCGGGCTCGAGTTCGTAGTTCAGACGTTCCGACGCCGTCCAAATGAACAGATTTGTCGCGGCACCATTCTCCGTCGGCTGCACGAACACTTTGTTTTCGCGCCACTCAACCTTGAAGGACTGACTTCCCGTCGCAACCTGAATTACTGGCTCGGCGAGTTCGATCACAGTGAGGTGATTGAGTGCGGTCTGAAGGTGAATGACCTGAGCGCGATCGGAGCTCTCGCGCTGAACTCTTTGTGCATCAAGCGATAGTGTCGGCGCTGTAATCATCGCGAGAATGAGCATTGTCCACTGACATTTCATAATTCGTTTTCTCCAAGTGGATGCTAGAAGACGGTCCAGGAGGCTTGTGACTGCACCTCCTGGACACAATCAATTGACGGTTTGCGGCAATTCGACGCCCGAACGCGGAACTTCGGGGCGCCTCTGAGTCCCGGGAAAGATAACGATCCCATCCCGTGCCTCACTCCTGCCAGGTTGAATGGTGAATGGACGGATGCGTTCGATAACGATCGGTGAGCCTTGTTGATCGCGCTGGCGAAACACTTCGCCAGTTTTGGTCACTTGGGCCAAAAAGATTAGCCGTTCGTGAACTTCTCCGGTAGTGCCAGTGAAATGGCTGACGAAGAAAATTCTGCCGCTACGATCAATTTCAACTTCGCCATCGCACAGATTCGGAATCTCGACTGTTACCGGCCGTCCTCCGGTACGCTCGGCTATTTGATCCACGATCTCTTGTGGAAATGCGTAGAACACAATAGATCCGGTTCCAGAAACGAACTGGCGTTCCGGATCTGGCCGCCTTTCTCGACACACAATCGCATGTAACGCAGACAGATAGGCGAGCCGTGTTCCATTCTTCTCGCGGGCCCACATCCGCACGTGATCGATCAGAGCCCTCATCTCTTCCCGCGAACGTTGCTCGTAGGTTGCAAATGCTGCGGACGCCTGGTTGCACCGGAAGATCGCCTGCTTACGAGCCTCGGCATCATCTTTCTTTGCCTCGACATCAGCGTTGGCTTTTTCCAGCTGGGTCCCAAAGTTCCCGGCGTCGGCTCAGGATTTGAGTCACGACGGTGCCGTAATACTTGTTGACCGTGGAGCACTCCGCAAAGATTTCAGGAGTGAACTCTGCACCACCGATCAGCCCGCGAAAATCGCTGAGCGGAGCCACGGCGTCTTCGGAAAAATATCGTCCAATCTCCTTTCGGAGAAAGTTGTATAGCTTCCCGATCTTGTCGTGCTCTGCGATGAACAAGTGTTCATCCATCTCAGATATCCGCTGTTTCTGTTTGAGCTTCAGCCAGGGGGCTTTCGAAACTTCGTTGCGAATGTCGCGAATAATCTCCTGGTCAGGCTGGGTTCCATGCTTTAGCTGGTCTAGCGCGTTCTGGAGTTGGTCCACAAGCTGCCAGGCCAAATCGTCCCTCCCATTTGCGAGGCAGGAGGTTTTCAGGTCCGTAATAGAACCAATTTGGTTTCCGCGTGCCTGCATTGCAACCTGTGGCAGATTCCACCACGGACTCGGAGGCTTTGGTTTTTTGTTTTTCTGAGCTACATGGCGCTCTTCGTAAGCGAAACGGTCGTGAACGAATCGCGGAAAGCGATCTCCTTCGAGAACACAAACCTGATCGAAGTCGAAGTCTCCACCATTTCGAGCAGCGGCTTCCGAATTCAGAATCAATGTGCCTTTCAGTTGCAACTGCCGATCCGCGATTGCTTTCACCTTTTCTTGTGAAATGTGGCAACCGTGTTTCGTAAGATCGCGAGACAACGAGTTCACTAGTTCCTCGGATGTCAGGTTTTCAAACGGAAGTAGATCCTCCTTCATCCGGATCGGATAACGGACGATCAGACCTTGCCGCGACGAAACTGAAGCGAAGCTCCGGTCTCGAGGTATCCAGTCGGAACCCACAGAAGACCTCGCCCTCATGCAATACGAGATAACCGTCGTCCGCCAGGGCAAAGCCAGGCAGACGCGACAACAGATCGAGGCTTTTGTGCGATTTCTAGCGGCGCAGCAGGCTGCAACCCTGGTGTTAGGAGTGCCGTGGCCCGCAGCGGTCACAGCTCGCCAGCTCGCGGAGCGATATCTGCGAACGCTCAATGTTAAGCACGTCAAAGTGGTGATATGTGATGGCCAGTCAGCCAGAGCCGCGACTGATTCTGCCGAGTGACCGCGACGTCAACTTCGCTCCCAAATTGCAGGCGTTCGTGTACCAAGTGGAGGCGGTCGAGGCGGTCAAAAGCCTCGAATACGCTGCGGTTTTCCATGAGCAGGGACTCGGCAAGACCAAAATCGGCGTAGATCTAATCCTATTCTGGCTTTCGAACGACCTGCTCGATTCCGTCATCGTGGTCACGAAGAAGGGACTGATCCAGAATTGGCGCGATGAGATGGCTGCCCATTCTCACCTCGAACCTCGGCTCCTCGAACAAGATCGTCGTAAGAACTTCTACGCCTTCAACAGTCCGGCGCGTCTGTACCTAACCAACTACGAAGTGTTCCGAAAGGAACAAAAACGGCTTCAGCTTTTCCTGAAGACACGTCGGGTCGGCGTTCTGCTCGATGAGGCGCACAAGATAAAGAATCCGCAGTCGTCGATTGCGAAAGCGTTTTTCGATCTCGCGGCCGGGTTTCGGCGGCGTGTCATCATGACGGGCACGCCCGTAGCAAACCGCCCGTACGACATTTGGGCGGAAATATTCTTTCTGGATCATGGCCTTTCCCTGGGTCCGGACTTCCGCACATTCAAAAAGCAGCTGGATCTTTCCAACAAGCTTGCCAAGGATTCCGATAAGGTTCGGGTCTTCGAGGATGAGCTGGCGTCGTTGTTCGGCCGGATCGAGGGATTTTGTGTGCGGGAAACGAAAGCTTCTGCCGGTCTCAGTCTACCCCAGAAGGAAATCAAGACGTTGACGGTGGAATTGGAAGCGCGCCAACGTGAGATTTACGAGCAGTTCCGCAAAGACTGTGCGGCTATCGTAGTGCGTGATGGAAAACCAATTCTCGATAACGCGGACGAGATATTGAAGCGCTTGTTGCGTCTGGTACAAGTTGCTTCCAACCCACGTCTCGTCGACCACGCGTATCACGGCGTTCCTGGAAAGTTGCCAGCCTTGTGCTCTTTGATTGGACAGGTCGTCGATGCGGGAGAGAAAGCCATTGTGTGGAGTTCTTTCACCGAGACTGTTGATTGGTTGAAACGCGAGCTGGAGTCGTTTGGTCCCGTGAAGGTCCACGGCAAGATGACCTATCCTGACCGGGGTAAGGCAATTGCTGACTTCAAGAATGACGCAGAAACTCGGGTGCTGATCGCAACGCCAGGAGCGGCAAAAGAGGGGCTCACTCTGACCGTGGCGAATCACGCGATCTTTTACGACCGCTCTTTCAGCCTGGACGACTATTTGCAGGCTCAAGATCGCATTCACCGGATTTCTCAGGTGAAGAAGTGCTTTGTAACGAATATTGTGGCGAACCACACCGTCGACACATGGGTAGAAGTGTTGCTTTCGGCGAAGCGCCTTGCCGCAATGCTCGCGCAAGGGGATATCACTCGTGGACAGTATGAAGCAGAAGCCTCATACGCGTTCGGGGAGATGGTTAAGGACGTACTTGGACTAGGGGAGGATGCTCATGGCAGTTTCCGCTGCTAAAGAAGCGGGCGATACGTTATTGATTCGCGGTACGGAAATCCCCGTACATACGGAGATGCTTGAACAATTCAAGCTACGCTTCTATCCGGAGAATCCGCGTGTCTATTCCGTGCTGCGTGAAGATGGAAAGCTGCCCACGCAGGAAGATATACGCGATCGCCTGCTCGAAATGGATCACGTAAAACAGCTCATCCAGGACATCAAAGCGAATGGTGGGCTTATTGAAGCACTTATTGTCCGGGATGGCAGTTTCGAAGTTTTGGAGGGAAACAGCAGGCTGGCGGCATACCGATTCTTAGCTAAGGGCGATCCGATCAAATGGGGACTGGTCAAATGCACCGTGCTGCCCGCTAATGTATCCGAGTCCCTGGTTTTCGCGTTGCTAGGTGAGTATCACATAAAGGGCAAAAAGGACTGGGCTCCATACGAGCAGGCGGGCTTCCTTTACAGACGATACAAACAACATGATGCCGACTTGAAGGCATTAGCAGTGGAAATAGGGCTGTCATCCATGAAGATCAAACACCTGATCGACACTTATGAGTTCATGCTTGAGCATGGCGAGGTCGACGTAAATAAATGGAGCTATTACGACGAGTATTTGAAATCGAAGAAAGTGCATCGAGCACGAAAACAATTCCCCGAATTGGATCAAGTCATCCTCAAACAGATTCGGTCTCAACAAATAGAACGCGCGATGGATCTTCGAGATCAGTTGCCGGTGATCTGTACGGCACCGGGCGTAGCACTTACCAAATTAGCCTCGGGTAGCTGGAGTTTGGCTAAAGCGTACAAGCACGCCTGTCGGTGTGGCGGCGATAGCGTTCCATTAAAGAAGCTGATGGCATTTCGAAAGTGGCTAACCCGGAAATCAACCCGAGAAACTTTGAATGAAGCGGACGGCCAAATGCGATCCAAGCTTCGTTTTGAGATCGGGAAAATTGCTAAGCGTAGCGTCGCGTTAGCAAAAACATTGTCCAAGTAGCTGTTTCTGATTCTCCTACCTGTTTACATGGCACTACTCACTCAACTCGCTTTGCGGGTGATAACGTCCATCGTCATTAGAAATCGGGCCGGCACCCGTTTCGGTTTGAAATCATGCACACCATTGGCGCACCCGCACGCAGCAGCGAGTAGATACAGGCGGCTCTAAAACAATGTCGGCTGATCGGCCGCAAGGCAGATCATCATTCGTCTGCATTGGACTTGCCCATTGAGAGTAGTTCTCGCACACAATTGGCACACTTTTGACAGCAAGAAACCTGGAGGCGATCGCCGTTGACATGTGGATAGCATGAAAGTATGCTGGTAGCATGGCAAAGATGATTCAGCTGCGTAATGTACCTGACGCCCTGCACCGCGGCCTCAAAGCTCGCGCCGCGATGGCAGGTATGTCGCTTTCGGACTATCTGTTGGCCGAGATCAAGGAAATCGCAGAGAGGCCAACGCTCGCGGAGTTGCGGGAGCGCTTGCATAAACGTAAGCCGGTTTCGGCGCAGATCGATACCGCTGGCTTGGTTCGAGAAGAGCGCGAGGCACGATGATCGTCCTGGATGCCTCTGCCGCAGTTGACTGGCTTCTCCAGACATCTGCAGGGCAGTACATCGAGAAGCGTATTTATTCGCATAACGAAAGCCTGCACGCGCCTCACCTTCTAGATCTCGAGGTCACGCAGGTATTGCGGCGTCTCACATTGCAAGCGGTAATCTCCGCGCATCGTGCTGACGAGGCGGTCGGCGATCTGATAGATCTCCGTATTACGCGATATCCCCACCTCGTGCTTTTGCCTCGCATCTGGCAACTCCGTCACAATTTCTCCGCCTATGATGCTGCCTACATCGTGCTGGCCGAGAAACTCGGAGCTGCACTAATTACAGGGGACCGTCGACTTGCTTCTGCCTCGGGCCATGGCGCGTCTATCGAGCTGTTCTAATCCGACGAATTGCATCCTTCATCCACTCGGCAAAGCACGACTCACTCCGAAGCCCTATTTCGACTGTTCGGCCGAAGGCAGAGTCGAGGGAGGGCCAATGCGAAACCCTGCATCTTGCGTTTTCGGGGGGCAAATACGCTATAGCTGAAGCGCGAGTGGCCCCCAGTTCTTGGTCCAGCGATTGGATAACTATTCAGATATTGTTTGATTGTCATCCACGACTGGATTCATCGTGGCGATAAAGCGCCCGGCTATCGAACACCAGTTCGCTTAAGACAAGCGAGGAACGGGATTGAGAGCGCAAAGCTGATGGCTCGCGAACCGGCAGAAACTCAAGGGCTTGTTCGCCGGGTCTTGATGACCAATATACTAGGCACCTTGCTTTACATTGGCTTTTATGCCTAGTATATTAGGCATATGTTGACGCTATCTTCTATAGGAGCTCAAATCGCAGTGGCCCGCAAGAAACGCGGATGGAGCCAAGCCGATCTCGCGAAACGGGCATCGATCAGCCGCGCCACAATAGAAGCGTTGGAGAACGCGAGGACCGGTGAGCTGGGGTTCTCCAAGATTACCAAAATACTAGCGGCGCTAGGCATGGAGCTGAAGCTCCAGGAG
>Ga0070741_10005494_pt1 | contig 28119 bp, 24 predicted proteins | sample Coa_R1_4_FD_66440 | JGI IMG/M metagenome (GOLD analysis project Ga0070741, IMG submission 66440) | Surface soil microbial communities from Centralia Pennsylvania, which are recovering from an underground coalmine fire - Coalmine... | ecosystem: Environmental > Terrestrial > Soil > Unclassified ...
AATTGAACATGTCAAGATAAATATTCAAACAACATGACTACATCTTGGCTCTAGAATTCCCCTAACTCGCGCCGACACAATAACTTCCCCTCATTACTGCGGGGGAAGATCCGTCTGGCTGCCGGTCTCGGTCCCCACAGCCCACACGGAGGGCTGGCGCGTAGGTTGCTGCCCGCCGGTAGGCTAAGCGTCAGGCGTGGAATTCCCCACGCGAGAGTTCAACGAACTCTTAAAAGTCCCTAAGAATTCCTAAGTTTACTCACGGTGTTCCCAATTTGAAACACATTATGCCTACACCCGCCCGCGAGGTTTCGAAAATGGGGCGCTAAGCGCTTTGTTTGCTGAGAGATGCTGAGTTGTCGGGGAGAATGCCCACAGGCGGCAGGTCTGGCATTCCGTTTGCCTAATAGCTTTTGAAGTCAGATTGATGAGGGGCAAATCAGGGAAGGGGGATGGCGGCAACATGAGACTGATACTGGATCCCAATCGGCGAAGTCCCGAGGTGCTAAGTTTCGAAGAGAGCCTTCGCCGCAAGGTGGTAGGCCAGGATCGCGCTGTGCGCCAACTGGCACGGGTCTACCAGGTTTTTCGCGCCGGATTCTCGGCCCCGGGCAGACCACTCTCGAATTTGCTTCTCCTGGGTCCTACCGGCTCGGGCAAGACCCGCCTGGTGGAAGCTGCCGCCGAGACCTTGCTGGGGAATGAACGAGCCGTCCTGAAGATTGACTGCGCGGAGTTCCAGCACAGCCATGAAATCTCAAAGCTCATCGGATCGCCTCCCGGATACCTGGGCCATCGTGAGACGCACCCGTTGATTACGCAGGAGTCGCTCGATCAGTTCCAGACCGAGACGCACAAACTTTCGCTGGTGCTGTTCGATGAAATCGAGAAGGCGAGCGATTCTTTGTGGCAACTTCTCCTCGGGATCCTTGATAAGGCCACCCTCACGCTGGGCGACAATCAGCGAGTGGATTTTTCCCGATGCATGATCTTCATGACCTCGAACCTCGGCTCGCACGAGATCACCAAGCTGATGGAAGGGGGTTTGGGCTTTACCGGCGCGCAGAAGGAACTCGATTCAGAGTTGGATCAGCGCATCTATCGCACAGCCTCGGAGGCGGCACGCCGCAAATTCACGCCGGAATTCATGAACCGGATTGACAAAATTATTGTCTTCCGCAACCTTCAGCGCGAACATCTGGAAAGGATTCTGGATATCGAGCTTGAGCGGGTGCAGGAGCGAATCATGCGTTCGGCGCGGGAAAAGCAGTTTGTCTTTCAGTGCACGGAGGCTGCTCGCAGCTTCCTGCTGGAAGAGGGAACCGATGCAAAATTCGGGGCTCGGCATTTAAAGCGGGCCATTGAGCGGCACGTAGTCTTTCCTTTGTCAAACCTGATCGCCACCTACCAAATCCAGGCCGGCGACCTGGTGACCATCGATTTTGACCGGATGACCTCCAGGTTGATGTTTTTCCGCGAAGAGGAAGCCGCCTTGGTCAACGCCCAGAAAAATGTGCTTGTCGGCAGAGCTCTTACGGCTGTGTCAACCGGCTCGGCGGTTAGCGCGCTGGCCCAATAGTATGCTTCCATTCACCTCCGGCGCGGGATCCGCGGCGCAATGGCGTAGTTGAGTTGGACAAGCAAAATGAGCGCGATGCTCCAATAGGTGCTGATGATGCAGAGCAAAGCGCCCAGTGCATAAAGGGATTGTGCAATCTTGATCCGTCGGCAAATGGCGGCCGGCGCCTCGGCTGGAATATCGCCTTTCACCAGGCCCTTCCTGATGGCGCACCCCCAACTGCCATAGAGCACCACCCCCAACAGCAGAATGGTGAACCAATAAGCGAGCAGCGCCACGCGGTAATGCGGATATTCGGCCAGCAGCATCGTTGAAAACGGCGTAATCGTGACCGCGAACAAGAAGGCGATGTGAATCCACGTCAGATCGCGGTCTGAGCGGGCGAGATGGTTGAGTTGAGTCTGTTGTCCCATCCAGAAAATTCCGAGTGTCAGGAAGCTCATCAAATACATGGCTAATCGCGGAGCAAGCGCCACGAGCGCGCGCCAAAGATCATGCTCGCTGTGAATTGCTGACGCCACGGGCACGTGGAGGTCCAGAACCAGCAGGGTCATGGCCACGGCAAAAATTCCGTCGCTTAACGCCGCAAGCCGCTCCACGTTTTGACCGGCGATCCGGTTATAGGATGTTTTCATGGCAAACCGGCCTTATCACGCGGGGTAAGCCGTATGGCGATTGCCGCCCCTCCCTTGCTCCCAACGGAGAGATGGCGGAAGGACCAAGTAGCCTGTTAGCGATTATATTTGGGGGTGATGCCGCGCAGGCGTTTCCAGACAGCATCGCAACGCGCAAGCGTCGCTTCGTCGAGCCGCAAACCTTCGCAGGCCCGCAGATTTTCTTGAAGCTGCTCCATGCGCGACGCACCAAGGATGACAGAATCGACCTGCGATTGGCTGAGGAGCCATTGGAAGGAAAGCTCAACCAGGGTCTTCCCGGCGTCCCGCGCGATGGTAGTGAGTTCATCCACAGCCGCGAAGTAGTCTTCATGCCAGTAGCGGCCCTGATACAGGGCGTTGTTATTGAATCGCCCTCCGGCTTTGGGGTTGCGATCCTGATTGTATTTTCCGGTCAGCAGGCCGCCAGCCAGCGGATTGTAAGGCACCACAGCCACCTCGAAACGCCTGCAGAAAGGAAGGTATTCCTCCTCGATGCCGCGAGCGAGCAGATTATACATGGGTTGCGAGATGCGAGGCGGTTGATAACCTCTTTTTTCGGAAATGCAGAAAATTTCCGCCACCTGCCATGCCGCATAATTTGAGACGGCAAGATAACGCACCTTCCCGGAGCGCACCAGCTCGTCCATCGCCTCGAGTGTTTCTTCAATGGGCACGTCATAGTCGGGCTGATGAAGATAATAAAGGTCCACATAGTCCGTTCCCAGCCGCTGAAGGCTGGCGTCGATGGCTTTATGAATCGCAGCCCTTGAAAGGCCGCTTTCGTCCGGCCCGTCGCCCATCTTGCCGCGAACTTTCGTGGCCAGCACAACCTTCTCGCGCCTGCCCGCAAGCGCCTGGCCGAGGATGCTTTCAGCCTTCCCCTTGTTATAGACATTGGCAGTATCGAAAAAATTGATCCCGGCATCCAGGCAGCGGTGAACCATACGCTGGGCTGTGGCTTCATCCGTCTGCGAGCCAAACGTCATGGTCCCAAAAGAAATACGGGAGACTTGGAGATCAGTGTGCTTCAGCTTGCGGTATTCCATCGTCACCTCCGAATCATCGTGGCAGTAGTGAGTGAAAAATGAACCGTGACGACAACCGCCAAACCGTCGGAAGCGATTCTTTCCTCGTCACTCTTCCCAGATAACTTGTCGTTTTCATTCCGATTCTTTCACCTCACTTCGTTCGGCCTGAGAATAACAGGCGCAGAAATTTTTTCGTCAATGGTGTTAGGCGCTGCCCGATGGCTGTTCCTTAGGAGCCAGCGTCTGATTGGGGTTCACAATCAGCCAGGCCAGGGCGCCGAGAACGCAGAAACCGGCAGCCACAAGAAATGATGCTGTCCATCCCAGACGAACTGCAATCACCGGTGTCAGTACCGCTGTGATCGCGCTGCCGCACTGCGCTCCCATATTCATCATGCCCGAAAGCGAACCCGAAGAGCTTCCACCCAGGTCTGCCGACACCGACCAGTAAGAACTTTGGGAGATATAGAGCGCTCCTGCGCCACCGGCCAGAATGATGCTTGCCGTTGAAGCGCTGTGCGCCAGGGAACCCAAGGCGACGAAGACCGAAGCCGCGCCGAGACCCAGCACGCCCACTCCGCACCGCCCCCAGCGGCGTCCCAGGCGGCGGCTGACCGCATCGCTCAGAAGGCCGCCCAGCGCCGAGCATACGGACATGGCGATGAATGGCAGCATCGTATAGTAGGAACCCGTCTTCAGATTGAGCCCTCGCACGGTCGTGAGGTAAATGAAGAACCATGTAAAGAAAATGTATGCGGTGTAGCCGTAACAGAAGTAGCTGAACGTCAGCCCCCATACGTCCTTGCTGCCAAACAATGCCGACCAGGGCAGGGGCCGAGCATTTGAGACACTGCGATTTTCAATTCCTGTTGCAATGAAATCGATTTCAGCCTGGTTCACCCAGGGATGCTGATCCGGACGATTCCGCGCCAGCAGCAACCAGATGATTCCCCCAAGGATTCCGAGCAGTGCGCAAACATGAAAAGAGGCACGCCAACCGTAGTGCACCATGATGGTGGCGATAATCGGAGGCGTAAAAGCCGCACCGGCACCGACACCAGCAAAGATAATGCCGTTCGCAAGCCCGCGTTCTGCGGTAGGAATCCAGTTGGCCAGCCAGCGATTGGAACTGGGGTACATCACGGATTCCCCGACACCCAGTAAGAATCTTACTGACCAGAAGGCGACGAGCGCTGCGGCGATTCCTTCCGGCACGGACGCCGTAAGACTGGTAAACACCGCCCACCAGATGGCACCCAGCGTCAGCACCTTGCGCGGGCCGTAGCGGTCCGCAAACCACCCGCCCGGTATCTGGAAAAGCATGTAACCGATGGTGAAGGCGCTGAAAACCAGTCCCAATTGCGGGTTGCTCAGATGAAATTCCCGGGTAATGGTATGGCCGGCAATCGAAATGTTGACGCGGTCCAGATAGCTGATCGCGCCGATCACTGCGATCCAGAAAACCAACACCCAACGAAAATGGCTTGGAGTGGTGGTTTTGTAGTCCATAAAGCTAATTCCCCATAGGCCTCTCTCCCGAAGCCCTCAAAAAGCAAAACACCGCCACTATACACGAAACTGCGCCATCGCCGAAGTTATTCCCGCTCATCGTTGAGGACCGCAGGGGCAAGAAGGGTTCTCAACGACAAAGGGTGAATCTTTGCGAGTCTTCTCCGCGCGCTCCATGAACTCCCTGGTAGATAGCCAACGAGATTCGGCCACAGCGTAGCGTTATGGCTTTGGGTCGCCTTTGAAGACGCCTTCCGTACTCCCCTCTTTGATCCATTCTTCAGGGAAGGCCATGTACTTGATGGTCTCCCGCCGGAAAGTAAAGGTCATCTGAATCATTCCATCGGGCGATTGAATGATCGAGGGATAACTGTATTCTGAATGTTCGCCAGGGCGAAACGGCGGCGGCTCGTCTCCTGCCTGTACATCCCGCACCCAGGGCCAGGTCTTGCCGTCATCCACAGAAAGCGCCACAGACAGAATTTTACGGGGAGCGGTCCGTGGCCTGCCGCGCGTGGTTGTGGCTTGGGCATTGTTAAAGGCCATCACCAGGTGGCCATCCTTGAGCCGCGCGACTTGAATTGAAGCATTGTTGTTGGGCAACTGGGTCGGCCGGGGAGGAGCCCAATGGCATTCATCGGTTGAAGAGCTTTTGTAAATCCAATCCGCGTAGCGGCTGCGGAAAAAGGCAATGAGATTTTCAGGCGAAAGCCGCACAATGTCCATCTGCACTAGCCCGTCTGAACCGGGCACTTCACAGTCGATCCATGTCTTTCCCTCGTCCCTTGAAATCTTCACAATGGAACGGTCATTTTGTGCATTTCCCGTAATGCCCTTGCTTGCTGAAAGGTATGTCGGGAAGAGCCACTCGTGATGGAAAACCACCAAGTGCTGACGGTCGAAAGACCCAGGAGTGGTGAACAGCAGCTTGGGTTGCGTCCAGGTACGTCCCTCATCGCCAGATGTGAGATCGTAGATCACAGCCGTGGTTTGCCCCTGCTTTGCCCTCTGTGAAGTGTGAAAAAGCCAGAGCTGCCCGTCCGGAGCTTGGAACGGCACTGGGTTCTGGTCCGACCAGCCAGGATGATGGGATAGAACCACGGGCAAGGTCCATTGGTTCGATCCATGATCCAATCGCGACATGACAATGGAAACGTCCGAGTTGCCTTCCCACGTGCCAGCGAACCAGAAGCAGAGAAGATCGCCGTTGGGTAAGGCGAGCAGGTTCGAGGCGTGATTACTGGGCAGAATAATGGGAAGATACGCTTCCCTGGCTCCTTTCAAAGACGATGGTCGAACAATCCCGTCAGCCAGTTGGTAGACCGTTTTTTTTGAGCTTCCCGCTGATACAGCCACAGGTACCAGTAGCGGAATTGCAATAGCAGCCTTAAGGACAATTAATTTTCCAATCATTTTTCCTCCATTTTTCTGTCGTTATCGATACTCGTTACGCCTTTTATTTCATATATTACATATTACGAAAATAAAATATTTCAATTTTAAAATATTTATATTAATATAGAGACGCACTTGCTAAAACTCTAATCCTTCAGGAGGGAAGGTTTTATGACGAGGAAGCTGAATAGATACCTGATGGGTTCGATCACGCTGTTTCTCATAGCAACGAACGTTACACTGGGTCAGATTAATACGGGGACGATTACCGGAATCGTTGAAGACCCGAGTGGAGCAGGCATTCCTCATGCTCAGCTTGAGGCAACCAACGAGCTCACGGGACAGACTCGGACTTAACATCAAATGACCGGGGGCTTACGCATTGCCCGTACCATTCAGGTGGGCGCGAGGTTAACATTCTGATAAGGGCTGCAAAGGATTTCGACACCATTTTTTTCATAGCGCCGCCCGAAAGCCCAGCGGAAAGATGCCCGCCGCAGACCGGCGCCATAGGAGGAGTGATTCATGAAAGAAACCTTGCCGACACTCTCGTGGATTCAATCTCTGCGGGATGTCGACACGCCAACAATTTCAAATGCCATCGAATTGCTGAAGCTTCGCCCCAAGGAAGAAGGTTTTGCGCCGTTGGAAATTCGCTGCCTCTATCCGGAATTAGGTCGCATGTGTGGGTACGCCGTCACCGCGCAGGTGGAAACAGTCAGCCGAACTGGCAGGAAACAAGAAGAAACCTTCATCGAGCTTTTTGAGGCCACATTCCGCTCTCCAAAGCCAGCCGTCATCGTGCTCCAGGAGATTGGAGAACGCTCGAACTTTGCCGCGCACAGCGGCGAAGTGATGGCCACGATCTTCAAGCAGCTGGGAGGAATCGGGCTGGTCAGCGACTCGGGCGTGCGTGATCTGCCGGAAGTCAAGGCGCTGGGATTCCACTATTTCGCCCGTGGTGCTGTCGCCAGCCATGCGAATTACCGTATCGTGCGGGTTGGTATCCCGGTTCAGATTCTCGGATTTCCGGTTCAGCCCGGTGACCTGTTGCATGGGGATGAAAACGGGTTGCTTCAAATTCCTCACGATGCCTGTGAGGGCTTATGGGAAGCGATTGCCTCTGTGCGATCCAGAGAACGAGCCCTGATGAATTTTGTGCGAACTCCCGGCTTCGAACCCGGCCATTTGAAGGGCCGATTTCTGCACTAATGTCGTCTAATAGAATATTTCTCTCGGAGCCTCTAGGTGTTGATGTCTATCCACTACTCATTCAGGTTTCTTCTTCTGTCGTTGTAAATGACCGCGAAAATTCTCTGCATTCCAGCTCAGAGTGACGGACCTTTGACCAGGAGCAACCCTTGCGAAACAACACAACCTTGGAACGAATCCGAAAGGGAGAAACTGTCCTTGGCTGCGCGTTGCAGCATTACCGCTCCCCCGAAATTGCGCGCGTCTTTGCTGCGGCTGGTTTCGATTATTTTTTTATTGATGCCGAACACGGCGGCTTTGATGTGGAGACGATCCAGGACATGATCTCGGCCGGTGCGCGTGCGGGCATCACCCCGCTGGTGCGAGTAGGCGAGTTGCACTATTCACTGGTGGCGCGCTTTCTGGATGTGGGTGCGCAGGGCGTGATTCTGCCCCGCGTCGAATCCCCAACTCTCTTGCAGGAAGCGATCAGTTGGGCCCGTTTCCCGCCCGAGGGAAAGCGTGGATTTGGGGTGATGGCTCCCATGATCGACTATGAATATCGAAGCTTTGCTGAGATTATGGCCCATCTCAACAACAACACTCTGATGGTGGTTCAGTTTGAAACGCGCTCAGCAATGGAACATGCAGATGAGCTTCTCTCGATTCCGGGCGTGGACGTGGCCATGGTGGGGCCTTCAGATCTTTCGGTTTCCCTGGGCATTCCCGGGGAGTTTGACCATCCCAAGCTGGTGGGTTGCGTTCTTGAATTTATGAGAGCCTGCAATGCGCACCATGTTGTTCCCGGAATTCACTGCCGCAATGACGTTCTGGCGGCACAATGGATCGAGCGCGGCATGCGATTTGTGGGAGCGGGCAGCGAGCACAACCTGCTTTTTGAAAAGGCGCGGCAAACAGCGACCCAACTTCGCGCAAAGGCACAAAGCTCGTCAGCGCAGAAATAGTCCGGCAGCAACTTCTTCCTGGGGAGAGCGCAAATCACGCCGTGAGTCTGGGCCGCCTTTGAAGGAAACCTCATCACGGGTCAAAATAACAGAAAAGGTTCCTATGAACGAGACGACCAGCAGGCCGCAGCGACGCCGGCGGCCCAAGACCGGGATCGCCGGATTGAAGGGAGAAGCGGACCTCGCCGAACAGTACTATTCCAAGTCGATTGGTCGCGCCCTGGACGTGCTCGAGTGTTTCTCGGATGAAAGGCCGTTCCTGAGCCTGAAGGAAATCGGGCGCCTGGTTCGTTTGCCTGAACCTTCGCTTTTCCGCATCCTGCTGACGCTTGAATCGCGTGGCTACCTCAATAGAAACGCCGATGGCTCATACGGTCTCTCTCGGAAACTGCTTTTTGGAAAGCTTCTCGAACGAGCTGAACGGCTGATGCGCCTGGTACGGCCCGAACTGCAGAAGCTTGCTAGCCGGTTCAACGAAACAGCCAGCCTCGCCTATCTTTTCGAGGATCGGATTCAGGCACTCGATACGGTGGAAACATTTCATGAAGTTCGCGTTTCGAATAAGCCCGGCCGGGTTATCCCCCCGCACTGTAGCGCCCTAGGCAAGGCCATTACGGCCTTTCAGGACCAGGCTCTCATGGACAGGATTCTCGAAGTTTACGGCCTTACGCGTCGCACGGAAAATACGATCGTGGACCGACAGGCATTGCTCGCCGAGTTTGAAAGCATTCGCGTCCGGGGATACTCGACGGACCGCGAAGAGTCGGTGGCCGGTGGCATCTGCATCGGCGCTCCGATCCGCGTGGGGGATGGCCGCGTGGTGGCGGCCCTGAGCGTTTCCACTCCCAAGGTTCGCATGACTCCAGACAGAGAGCAGGAAGTGATTCAAGCGGTCATGGAATCCGCTCGTCAGATTGAGGAGACGATTCGGGCCTCGAAACAACCATCGTCGAGTTCCCACGAGGCTGGCAAACATCGAGAGGGCGCAGATGCAACCCCAGCCCGATCGTAATACCGCTTGTCGTGTATTCGAAAGAGTGGAAATGACAACAGTGGGGCGTAATATCCAACCGGGACGGATGCTGGTCCTTGCCGATGATATGACCGGAGCGTTGGAAGCAGGTGCCAAGTTGGCGGGCCAGGGGATCCGGAGTCTCGTGGCAGTGGACGATGGAAAGCTGACTCTTGGACTCCCCCCGGATATTTCCGCGCTGGTACTGGACACTGAAACCCGTCATATCGCCTCCGACGAAGCGGAACGCCGGGTTTATGAACTGGCCAAGAAAGCTCCACTCAGCGGATTCAGCACCATTTACAAGAAAGTGGACTCAACCCTTCGGGGGAATATTGCGAGCGAACTCGCGGGATTACTGAAAGCATGCCCGGGATCAGGCCTGCTTTATTCGCCAGCCTATCCGAAAATGGGACGAACGGTAAGGCAGGGCGTCCTGTACGTCGATGGACAACCAGTAAGCGCGACCGAGTTTGGCTTCGACGCTCTAAATCCAGTCACTGAGAGTTCCATTCCCAGGCTGCTGGCCCCTCGAATCCCCTTGTCGATTGTATCCAGCAATGAAGAACAGCTTCAATGCACCAGCGGAGAAGCTGTTTATGTTTGCGATGCGGAGTCAGAACAGCAAGTTCAGAGGCTGGCGCGCTTCTTTGTGCAATCGAGCGCATTTCGTCTGGCGGCTGGGCCGGCTGCATTTTTGCACTATCTCGCCCGGGAAATAGAACTTCCCCGATGCCCGCCCGTACCTTTGCCGCGAATCGAAAAGGCCCTGATCATCAGCAGCAGCCGTCATAAGACCTCGATCGATCAAATCCATTATGCTGAAGAAAGAGGCTTCCCTGTGATGGATGTTGCTCCAGCGCTGAATCCGAGAAGCGGCAGAGATTGGTGGATTCTGAGAGATAACTCCCAGGCGGCCGAGGCGCTGGACAAAGTTGCCAACCGATTGGCGGGTAAGGCCGTGAGCATTCTGAACCGAATAGATCTGGATGCGCTCGTGGTGTTCGGCGGCGACACAGCCTATGCGGTGCTTCAGGCGTGGGGAAAACCTGTGGCGCATCCCATTGGTGAAGTTTTGGAGGGAATTGCCGTTTCCAAAGTTAAGATCGGGATGCAACAATTCTCCTCGGATGGCAGGGGATTCGATCGTGATTTGGTCCTGATCACCAAAGCGGGCGGGTTTGGCCCTCCCAACGTTCTGCCGGCAATTCGCAAAATTCTCACGGCGGGGTAGGCGCTGATGGAAAAGCCTTACGGCATCACGATGGGCGACGCATGCGGCATCGGTCCCGAAATCCTGTTGAAGGCATGGCGTCAAGGTGAAATCCGATTTCCGGTCGTGGTCTACGGCGACTTGGAAGCACTGAACTTTTACAACGACCTGCTTGGCTACGGCATCCGTTTTCGAAGTATTACGTCTTCATCGGAGTATTCGTCAGACGGTCTGAACGTGATCGATCTCGGCATTCTCCGGCGTGCAGAGGTGACGCCCGGCCAACTGAATGCCAAATCCGGCCATGCCGCGCGGGAATATGTCGTGGCCGCAACCCGGGCAGCCATGGCGGGCACGCTGAGCGCCATTGTAACCTTACCGATGAACAAGGAGGCCACGGAGTTGACGGACCCGCGATTTACCGGGCATACGGAACTTGTTGCCGAAGTCTGCGGCGTGGAGGACGTCACCATTATGCTCGTCTCTGACCGGCTGATTGTCACCCATGTGAGCACGCACGTTTCCCTGGCTGAGGCCATCCGCCGGGTGAAAAGGGAGCGTATTTTGAAGATTATCCAGCTCACCTGCGAACGGGTGGAGCAACTGAAAGGCAGAGCGCGAGTCGCTGTGGCAGGGCTCAACCCTCATGCCGGTGAAAACGGATTGTTTGGTGACGAGGAAATCCGAGAGATTCGCCCCGCCGTTGAAGAAGCGCGCAGCCACGGTTTGCACGTGGAGGGTCCCTTTCCGCCTGATACACTTTTCCATAAGACCGTCAACAAACAGGAATTTGACGCCGTCGTTTGCATGTACCATGACCAGGGGCACATTCCCGTAAAGCTCTTGGATTTTGAAGGTGGCGTCAACGTGACCCTGGGTCTGCCGATTATTCGCACTTCCGTAGACCACGGCACGGCTTTCGACATTGCCGGCCAGGGCGTGGCCTCAATCTTCAGCTTCATCCGCGCCCTGAAACTGGCAGCGCAGCTTGCGAATCTGAGCGCTATACTTTAATGCGACGATTATTTTTTAGAAGTTATTTCAAAATCCTCCGTAAAACGATCCTGAGGCAAGCGATATGAAAGAAGGTTTGATAAATCGTTAGCCATCGCTCGTAGCGCACCACCAAGCGGCGGGAAGTTGCCGGGCCACAGGGTTGTACGTTCCACCGTCCAGCGCCGTTGGTAGCGCCGCAGAGCTCGAGGGGCACTGCACAGTTGTGATTTCTCAGAAGGATGTACACTCAACACCCGATGCGAGGGAGTGGGTATTCGGGCGGTTGAACGCCGCAAACGAGAAGGCGCTTGCAAGCCTGCCCGGAGAGCAAAAACGACCCGGAGGCTACAACAATTCCTACTACAGTCGGTGAAGGCGGGGCGGAAGCTAACGATCGAGCCCTTTAAAATTAAAGTGCGGGGGTGGCGGAACTGGTAGACGCAAGGGACTTAAAATCCCTTGTCCCACACGGGACGTGCCGGTTCGATTCCGGCCCTCCGCACCACTTCTTCAAATGACGTGAAGAGTCAGCCTTTCCAATTCAGTTCAGCATCGGGACGACGAATGTAGGCGGGTGAAAGTTCGGAAAGTGTGATGGGGTGCCCCTTTTGATGCGCACGGAGCGCCACTGTTGCGATATCGTGAAGCAGAAAGCTTTTCACGTGTTTCCATCGAAAGGCTGGCGCAAACTGCCGCTCGAGCTCCCGTGCAGCTTCATCGGTCTCTCGCACCACACAAGTGACGCTTGATGCCGCAGCAATCTGAGTTTGTAGGAGAGATGCCAGGTGTTCAGGCTTTCCTACAACCCCCTCTCCGGTAAGTTTGAACTGGGCGCTCCGTGCCTCTTCACGGTTTTCGCCATTGGATGGCATCTTTGGTGGATCGGAGCGGAAAATTCCAGCATAAAATTCTCCACGACGCGCGTCCAGAAGAGAGACGGCATAATCCGTTTCCGGCTTTGCCTGCTCCACCATCGCCTCAAAAACCGAGACACTGCGCAAGGGTTTGCCAAAAGCGTTAGCCCATCCCTGGGCTGCGGCCAAACCGACGCGGATGCCCGTGAACGAGCCTGGCCCTTTCGCCGCAGCGAACAAATCAATGTCCTCAAGGCGAATGCCGCTCTCTTGCAGGATTCTTTCGACTTCCTGAAAGAGGAAAACAGAATAGTTGGCCTGCCCATCATGCGCGGCGGTCGCCAAACATTCGCCATCGCGAAAAATTCCCGCGCCGCCCCACTCGCTGGTCGTGTCAAAGGCAAGAATTAACATTCCCTCACATTATAAGGCAGGCCGGGAAATCACGTGAAAAGTGCGGCAGGCTTCTGCGAACGCAGCAAGGTTCCGGGAGACTGCCTGACTGAAGATTACAGAATCCGGTGATGTTCTTGCCTAGCGCTGGCAGCTTGCCGGCCTTGCGAGGTGGTGCCTCGGGGGGCACTACGATCTCTGCTTCCCTCGGATCACAGGCTTCCGAAGACCCCTATGCTAGAATATCTTTGTTCATTTTCGTCCCACGGATGATCTGACGGACTGCTATAAGGCGTCGTTCAAAGAAGACGACAACGGCCGACTGCAGTCGGCTGAGGCTCTTCGGCGGAGGGATCCCGGATCTCCTCATGCACATTTCAAGTCACTGAGCAAGGCCATGGTTGAGACAGTCAAAACCACTTCAAAGCCGCTGGAGTTGACTGAGTTGCTGAGCCTTCTGCTCGAAGTCAGTGAGCGGCTCAACACGACCCTTGATCTCGATGAGCTGATGACGCGCATCGCCGAAATGGTGAAGAGCGTCATCGATTATGAGATTTTTGCCATTCTTTTGCTTAATGAAAAGACTCAGGAACTCAGCGTCCGTTTCAGCGTGGGGCACCCGCAAGGCACCCGTGACTTGCGAATTAAAGTGACCGAAGGCATTGTGGGCCGGGCTGTTGAGACGCGACGCTCGGTGCTGGTGAATGACGTTTCGAAAGATCCTGCTTACATCCAGTCATTGCCGGCTGTGCGCTCGGAGCTGGCCGTGCCGCTGATCTTTAAGAATCGCGTCATCGGCGTCATGGATCTGGAGGCCCCCTGGCCGGATTTCTTTACCGAGCAGCACCAGAACCTGTTGGAGCTTTTGGGTGGACGCATCGCCGCCGCCATTGAAAATGCACGTCTCTATCGGCGCAGTCAGCGGCAGGCGCGCACGCTGCAATTGCTCAATGAAATCAGCCGGGAGCTCAGTTCTGTCCTCGTGCTGAATGAGTTGCTGCGCAAGATTGCGGCTTTAACCAAGCGGCTGATTCACTACGATCGATTCAGCATCCTGCTGGCGGATGAGGCCTCACGCACCTTCAATGCCGTCATCTCCGTGAAGCAGGAGCAGAGCACACCCGAGAAGTTCACGGTGCACTATGAGCAAGGGATTGTCGGCGCGGCCGGGGCTTCCCGGCGACCCGTGATTGTCCCCAATGTTGCGGAAGATCCCCGCGCTGTCTTTGTTGATCCGGAAATGCGATCGGAACTGGCCGTGCCGCTGATCTATCGCGACCGTGTAATCGGGGTGGTGGATATGGTGAGCGCGCAGCAGGGCTACTTTACTGAGGAGCACGTGCGCATTTTTTCGACGCTGGCTCCGCAAATCGCCATTGCCATTGAAAACGCGCGCCTCTATGAGCGCGTGGTGCGCAGCGAAGCCCGGATGGAGCGCGACCTAGAACGCGCGCGAGAAATCCAGGCGCACCTGATGCCGCCTCCCAATCCTGAAATTCCCGGACTGGAGGTTGCCGCACGGTTTCGTCCGGCGCGCGAACTGGGAGGCGATCTTTATGATTTCCTCAACTACGGCAAAGATCGCCACGTATTGACCATCGGCGATGTCAGCGGCAAGGGCGCACCGGCCGCGCTTTACGGCGCGCTTGCCATCGGCACGTTGCGCAGCCTCGTGCCGCAGCGGCTCAGCCCGCCCGCTATGCTGAAAAAGCTGAATACCCTTCTCGTGGAGCGAAAGATTGAAGGACATTTCATCACACTGACCTATTGCATCTGGGACCCGAAGTCTAGAATCCTGCGCCTGGCGAATGCCGGAATGCCGCTTCCTATCCTCGTGCGCGGGCGACGCGCGCATTCCATTCGCGCAGAGGGCATTCCCCTGGGATTGCTGGACCATGTGGAGCATGAAGAAACGTCGCTTCAATTGGAAAGGGGTGACCTACTGGCGATGTTCTCGGACGGGCTTCTCGAGGCTGTGAATCCTCGGCGCGAGGAATTCGGAGATCGCCTGGAACAGATCCTGCGAGAGAATGCGCATCGCGCGGCGGGCGAAGTCATCAAAAAGGTCTTCGCGGAGATCGCTAAATTCGAGCAGGGTCGCGCTCCTCGAGATGACCAGACGCTGCTTGTGGTCAGGGCGCGATAAGGTAGACTGAACGGTTGGGTGAGAAACGCATCCATACCGTCATTTCGAAGAGCCGAAGGGGACGAGGAGTCAACACAGAAGTGATGATTGATGAGGGAACAGTGGCAAGAGATAAAAATTGCCCAAGCGCGCAAACCGATTCTTTGCTTGGCATTCGCCACCCATCACTTACCACTGCGTCACTTCCGTTTGGGATGACAGCGAACGGGCCCAGCATGATAGCCCTCAGTTTTTTCCGTAGCCTGTTAGACCAGCAGAGCGAAGTCTTGAAATAGCTTCCAGTCGCTACACATTGATGCAACTCTCATTCAACAAATACCTTGAATACCGTACGGGGAAGCTCTTTTGCGAAGAAACCTCTCTCGAATCGCTTGCCCGGCAATATGGAACACCGCTCTACGTCTATAGCCAATCCGCCATTCTGGAGAATTTCCACACTTTTGAACGGAACCTGTCACGGGTTTCTTCATTGGTGTGCTACTCAGTCAAGGCAAATTCCAACCTGGGCATTCTTCACCTGCTGCGCGAGGCCGGCTCAGGCTTTGACATTGTTTCCGGCGGTGAACTCGCGCGCGTGCTCAAGGTGGGAGCAACCCCTCAAAAAATTGTCTTTTCCGGCGTGGGGAAAACGGAGTCTGAAGTGGATGCAGCGCTGGCGGCCGGCATCCTGATGTTCAATATTGAGTCGGCAGGCGAGTTGGACCTGGTGGCCAGCCGCGCTCGCCATCAGGGGTGCCGGGCACCCGTCTCGATTCGCATCAACCCGGACGTCGAAGCCGAGACTCATCCTTACATTTCCACCGGCCAGACGATTCACAAGTTCGGCGTCCCTAAAGAAGACGCGGTTGAGCTTTACCGTCGCGCCGCGAGTTTACCGGAACTTGAGATTCGTGGCGTTGCGTGCCACATCGGTTCGCAGATTCTGGATATCGACCCCTTCCTGAAAGCCTTCGATGAAATCAAGGGACTGGCGGACAGCCTGTGCGCCAGCGGAATTTCGATTGAACACCTCGACCTCGGTGGCGGCTTCGGGATTCGTTATGCGGATGAGGCTCCTCTGGAATTAGACCGGCTTGCGAGCGGACTCGAAGCGCGAATCCGCAACACGCCCTATCGGCTAGTGGTTGAGCCCGGCCGGGCCATTGTGGGTGATGCTGGTCTGCTGCTGACGCGCGTGCTTTACGTGAAGCGAAGCCCGCACAAGAATTTTGTGGTGGTCGACTGCGGCATGAATGACCTGGTGCGGCCCGCGCTTTACGGCTCCTTCCATGAGATTGTGCCTCTCCGCCAGGGGTCGGACGGCAGGCTTTGTGCCGATGTGGTGGGTCCGCTCTGCGAGACGGGAGACTTTTTGGCTCAGGACCGGGAAATTCCAGAAACTCAGCCGGGCGATCTGCTGGCCATCCTGACTGCCGGTGCCTATGGTTACGTGCTTGCCTCGAATTACAACACCCGTCCCCGCCCCGCTGAAGTCATGGTTTACAAAGACCATGCCCGCCTGATCCGGCAACGCGAGACCGTGGAAGAACTGCTCGCCCGCGAAAACCTTTAGTACCGAGTTATAGGAATCCAGCCGACTACTGAAAAACCCCGACCCTGCCATTCTGAGCAGCCAAAGGTGACAGGGAATCTCCTAAGCCTTTTTCCAGAACGAGATTTCTTCCCATCGCTTTACTCTGGGTCGGAACAACAAGATTCAGAACTATTTCTCGACAGACTGTTAGAATCGGCAAAGTGCTTCGAGGTTATGCGATTGGCAGACAACTTGGTGTTTGAATCCCTCCCCAGAGCGCGCTAAAGTGGGGGAGTCAGCGAATAGGTGTTTACTGGATAGGGCAGGGTGAGGCACATGGGCAGTTCACTCTTGACTCCAACCCAAGAAAGAGAAATCCCTGAGAAGGATACCGGCGGCTTTGGGAATGGATCGGATGACGACGGCTTCGGAGGCGGTGGAGACGGCTGGAATTCAGGAGGCGCGATTCCGGCCAGCGTTTCGTTGAGCGGGGTGTGGGTGGCGATCCTGGCCATTGTCATGTTTTTCGCCTCCCTCACCAGCGTCTGGATCATTCTGAAAGGTTCGTCCCATAACTGGGTTCCCACCACGCTGCCCCACATTGTTTATGTAAACAGCGTCATCCTTCTCGTCAGCAGTCTGACGCTGGAATTTTCCCGCGGCTCTTTAACGGCGGGGCTTTCACGCCGCTTCCTCGTCTGGATTTACATCACTCTGGGTCTGGGAATTGCTTTCATTGCGGGCCAACTCATGGCCTGGAAGCAACTGGTTGAGCAGGGAATTTATCTGGCAACCAATCCCAGCAGTTCTTTCTTTTACCTTCTCACCGCCGCTCACGGTTTGCACCTGCTGGGCGGAATCTTTGCGCTGGCGCTCGTGGCGCTCCGCGGCCCGGGCATCGCCAAGGGACATAGGAGCCGTTCCCTCCTGGATGGAACGGCCCTCTACTGGCACTTCATGTACGGACTTTGGATTTACATCCTGCTGTTACTGGTCCTGAACGTCTGAGCTTTCATCTCTTCGCCTTCATCTTGGGTCACAGCCAAAGCAGTGCTCGCCGGACATCTGACAATTGAATCACTGGTTGGCGGAATGGTTTGGCTTGCCCAGCCGCTATGCTCGATGCCAACGGCCTGCCCTCCTTGAGTAGGGCCCCTTCGGATGTTATCCTCGAGTATCTATGGCTGAATCTGTGACCATCGCGCCGGTAGCGGAGTCCACTGCAGAACTGGAACGCCATCGGGCGTTGCTGGAAGTGGCGGAAGCCATCTCGCTCAATCGTAATTTGCCCGGACTCTTTCGCAGTCTCGCCGAGCTTCTGCAGAAAATTGTTCAGTTCGATTCCCTGTTTATTGTGCTCCATGACGCGGAGAGCAACACCATGCGCCTTCATGCTCTTGAGGAACGCCTGAGCGAGGCTACGGATCCTCCCTGCCTGCAATTACAGGTTGAAGAATCGCCCGGAGGGCTGGTCTGGAAAACACAGAAATCCTTCATTTTCTCGCGGGATGAACTAGAGACCCGCTTTCCGAAAGTGAGAGAGTTAGTGTGCCAGCGGGGAGTCCAATCCGTTTGCATGCTGCCACTGACCACCGCGCAGCGCCGTCTGGGCGCGATGGGTTTTGGGAGTTCACAGCAGAATGCTTACAGCGAGGAAGACTTGGTGTTTCTTCGCCAAGTCGCCCGGCTGGTGGCCGTTGCGGTTGACAATACACTGAACTATGCCAGCGCGCAATGCTATCAGCGGCAACTGGCGCGCGAGCGCGATCACCTGCAGGCGCTGTTTGAAATGACCACGGCGTTGGTCTCCAACCTCGATATTGGTGAGCTTTTCCCTGCCATTTCAGCCTGCCTGCGCCGCGTTGTCAAACACGACTATGCCAGCCTATGCCTGCTCGAACCAGATCAGGAACGCTTGCGGCTCTACGCGCTGGATTTCCCTGCCAGCAAGGGGCTGGTCCAGGAACAGATGGTGGAGAAAGTGGAGCGCGCTCTTCCAGGGCGAGCGGTGATGACCCGAAAGCCCTACATCGCAACCCCGGAGGATATGGAGCGCCTCCGACAATCTGAAGTTGTCCAATTACATTTGGAAGAAGGGCTGAAATCAGCGGCTTTTATTCCTTTGATCAGCCGCGACCGCGTATTAGGTACGCTGAATGTGGCAAGTCTCCAGCCCGATGCGTTCTCGCCGGATGCAATTGATCTGCTTGCTCATGCCGCCAATCCGGTGGCGATCGCGGTAGAAAACGCACTGGCCTACCAGCAGATTGCCAATCTCAAGGACCAGTTGGCGGAGGAAAAACTTTACCTGGAAGATGAAATTCGCACGGAGTACAACTTTGAGGAGATTGTGGGCGAAAGCCTGGCGCTAAAACGCGCGCTCCGACAGGTAGAAACTGTGGCGCCAACTGACTCAACAGTTTTGATTTTGGGAGAGACTGGAACCGGGAAGGAACTCATCGCCCGCGCCATTCACAATCTCAGCCAACGGCGGGAACGTACGTTCGTCAAGATCAATTGCGCGGCCATTCCTTCCGGGCTACTTGAAAGCGAGCTCTTTGGGCACGAGCGCGGAGCCTTCACCGGCGCAATCATGCAAAAGATCGGTCGGTTTGAACTCGCTCATCGGGGGACTCTGTTTCTCGATGAAATCGGAGATATTCCTCTTGAATTACAGCCCAAGCTCCTGCGTGTGCTCCAGGAACAGGAGTTTGAACGACTGGGCAGCGCCAGAACCATTCGGGTGGACGTCCGCTTCGTTGCAGCCACCAATCAGGATCTGGCCCGCATGGTGGAAGAGCATCGCTTTCGCAGCGACCTCTTCTATCGCCTGAATGTTTTCCCGATCGCAGTCCCACCGCTTCGCGAGCGCCCGGAGGATATTCCCTTGCTGGTGCGTTATTTTGCTCAGAAATATTCGCGCCGGATGAATAAGCGCATTGAAGTGATTCCTGCTGAATCCATGGCTGCGCTGATGGAATATCACTGGCCCGGAAACGTGCGCGAACTGGAAAATCTGATTGAGCGCGCGGTGATCCTGACCCAGACTTCAGCTCTTTATATTCCCCTGACGGAGCTGAGACCTGCGCGCCCGGATGCGTCCGCCTCCCCTAAAACGCTTGAAGAAGCGGAACGCGAACACATCTTGCGTGTTCTGCGCGAGACGAAGGGGGTGATAGGCGGTCCAAACGGGGCGGCAGCGCGACTCGGCATGAAGCGGACTACGCTGCAATCTAGGATGCGGAAACTGAAGATCACGCGCCAAGATTCTCAGGTATTCGGTTAAGGCTCAAACGCGGCCGCGCAGCTTGCACCCTCCTCGACCTTTGGCTCCGGCGGTCATAGAACACTGCTAAGCTCGCGCTCTCATCAGATCGTTCAGAGCCAAGAGCTTTCGGCTCGCGGCCCCCACAACCATCTGAAATGCACCTTTGGCAAAGGTCTGGTAAGCGCGCCTGGGCAGGTTGGTGTAGGATTGCTTTCCCTCCAGCAACTCCTGCAACAGGTTCATAAAGGCGGGACTGCGTGAGCAGAATTCGACGAGACGCGTCGTGGAAGGCCTGCCGAGGAAGTCGCCGTGATAAAAGCGTGGCGCAAGCCGAGCACCCATCGCTAACCTTCGACCAAATTCACGCCAGATGCGCGCAGGATAGCTCTGTGGAGTGTCATCGAGCAGCGACTCCGCCAGCAGTTCCCCGGACCGCATGGCAAAATAAATTCCTTCGCCCGTCAGCGGGTCTACCAGGCCTCCGGCATCGCCGCTCATCGCCCATCCCTCGCCTGAAAGCTCCAGCTTGTTCCAGCCCTCTGAACCCAGCGCAGGAAGCAGGTGGCTGAAAACCGGCGCTGCCTCAGCTGAATAGCCAAAATTTTTCATGAAACTGTGAAGCCGCTCGCGCAGCGCCGCCATGCCATTTTCGTTCAGGTTGCCGCAGATGCCGACCGAGAGATGGTCGGTTCGCGGGAAGGCCCAGGCATAACCCTCAAAATTCGCGAAGAACTGAATGCGCAGCAGGGAATCAGAAGCTGGAACGTAATAGCCGTAGGTCAGCATAAAATCCCCTGACTGGAACCGGGGAGCCAGGAAAGAGCGCAATGGGCTGCGCGCACCGCCAGCCAGCACCAGGAAGTCTGCGGGGTAGGCATGATTCCGACCTTGGAGCTTCCATCGCCTGCCGTCGCGACAGAAACTCCTGATGTGGTCCGCAATAATCTGCGCCCCAGACGACTCAGCGCGCTGCAATAGAAGATTGTTCAACACCGAGCGGGAATAGATGACAATCGGCATGCGGAGATTGAACCGCACGGCCTCGCCGCCACCGGCAATGAATTCGGCTTCCCGAATAACAGTGTGCGGTTCAGAGGCTTCAAGCAGAAAAGGGTAGCGAACGAGCGCTTTTGCAGGTAGCCCGCCACCGCAAGGTTTTTCCCAGCCCCGCCTTTCCTCAAACACCATCACATGCCAATCTCGCTTCCGCCGGTTCCTGGAAATTCCTGCGCGGAGGAGCCTTTCAGCCGTCATGGAGCCCGCCGGCCCGCCGCCGATGATTGCAATGGATCGCACTTCTACTCTCTCCAAAGCCGAGGATAACATGTTCGAGAACTCATATCTTCTCTGAAGTGGACCCTCACTGTGAAAAGTTCACGAATCGCTCCAATCCGCCGAAAATTACCATAGAATGAAGGAGACGCCCCGTGACGGATGACAGGTTTACGTTCAGCGAAATCGATCTCGCCGCGGCAATTCGCAATTTGCGCCAGGCCCTGGGCAGATCGCCGGAAGTGATGGCCCAAATCCTTGGATGCAGCCTGCCGGCTTATCAAAAATGGGAAGCGGGAGATCTCATTCCCAGCGGTGATTGGCTCATCAGGTTACTTCAGCTCTGCCCTAACGAGGAGACTCGGATGGCCTTTCGTATTCGCGCCGAAAGACGCAGCGCTCCGCGCGAACGGCCTGAAAATGCTTCTCAAAGAGAGGGACCTTTATCTTCCGCAGAGAGGCGAGAATATCGCGAAATGGCCCTGCATGCTATCGAGATCATCTACGAATGCGGCGATGCCGGAATTCAGGCTGCGGATCGGCGGCTGCGCGACTTTGCGGAGAACCTCGTGGGAGCAGCGCGTTACTATTCGAAGCTCGTCAAAAACGGCAACCCCTAAGAAGCCCGTCATCCATGCCTGATTCCACATTTCGGCGACTGCTGAAGCAATTCAGCCATCGCTCACGCGCCAGAAAGTTTAAGCTTCTTCGGTCCCTCTTCCGACCAACGCCCGAGGATCGCGTGCTCGATATCGGCGCGAGCGGTGAAGTCTTTCTTCGTTATACTTTTGAGGACGTATACCCCTACCCAGAAAGAATCACCGCCGGGGGTTATGACCTTCAAGAGGTCTCAAGCGCACGGAATTACTATCCCAAACCACGCTATGTGGTCTTTGACGGCTGCTCCCTGCCGTTCCGCGATGCGAGTTTTGATTTGGTGTTTTCCAATGCCGTCATCGAACATATATTAGGCGAAGGCCGCCAGAAGCGGTTTGCTGAAGAAGTGATGCGCGTGGGCAAAAGCTGGTTTGTGACGACACCCAATTACTGGTTTCCCTTTGAAAGTCATTACCACCTGCCTTTCATCCAGTTCATGCCTTCCTGGATGCAGCGACCCTATAATCGCCTGCTCGGAACCCATATCCCCAAAGGCGCGCTTCAGGAACTCGCTTTGCTTTCTGCCCGCAGGTTGCAGAAACTTTTCCCCACCAGCCGTATTGCCCGAGTCAGGGTCACCTTCTGGCCGGAGACACTCGTGGCCTACCACATCGATCCTGCCCGCCGCGACGCCAGAGCAGAGTCAGAATGATCACCGGATCGTTGAGAATTTATAAATCGTGACTTCCTGATATGTCTGTCCGGGCTTGAGTTCCGTAGACGGGAAGTTCGGATGATTGGGCGAATCAGGAAAATGCTGAGTCTCCAGCGTGAATGCGGAGCGATAACCATAGACCTTGCCGTCTTTCCCGCGAATGCTGCCGTCGAGAAAATTGCTGGTGTAAAACTGAACTCCCGGTTGAGTCGTCCAGGTCTCGAGCACTCGCCCAGATTGCGGATCGACCACCCGCGCCGCCAGCACCAGGCCAGGCCCCTTGCGATTCAGGACGAAGTTATCATCGTAGCCTTTGGCAAACTTCAACTGCTGGTTATTTTCGTTGATGCGGGCGCCAATGGGAGTGGGTTTGAGAAAATCAAAGGGAGTCCCCGCCACACTGCGAAGCTCACCGGTGGGAATCATGGTAGCATCGATCGGGGTGAACCGATCCGCATTGATCATCAGAATTTCATTCAGGATACTTCCACTTCCCTGCCCCGAAAGGTTGAAGTAAGAGTGATTCGTCATATTGATCACTGTATCCTTGTCAGTCGTCGCGGTGTACTCAATGTGTAGGGCATTATCGTTTGTCAGCCGGTAGACAACTTTCACCGAAAGATTTCCTGGATAGCCTTCCTCGCCGTCCTTGCTCAGATAAGTGAGTTCGAGCGCCGGCGGGGTTTGCGAAAGCTCGTGCGCCTTCCATACCCGCTTGTCAAAGCCTTTTATCCCACCATGCAGGCTGTTGGGGCCATCATTGATGGGTAGTTTATATTCAACCCCATCCAACTTGAATCGGCCTTTGGCGATGCGATTGGCATAACGGCCCACGGTGGCCCCAAAAAAGGGATCCTTGCCAAGATAGCCCTGTAAGTCATCAAAGCCGAGGACCACATCGGCCATCTTCCCATGACGGTCGGGCACGACGATTGAAACGATCCTCGCACCGTAATTGATGATCCCCACCTGCATGCCTTTGGGGCTGGTGAGCGTATAAAGGCGTATCACCTCGCCGTCTGGCATCCTTCCAAAAATGCGCGTACGAATCCCCGGCTTCGCGGAGGGGCCACCGGCGGCAAAAGTGCCGGCAACGGTAAGCGCGAGTCCCAGCAAAACTGATAAGCATTGAGCGCGTATCATGAATTCTCCTTATTAAGTTCGAGATTTCTCGCTTCGCCCGAAATGAGTAGAACAAAGAACTTTTCAGCCAACGGTTAAAGCCCGCGGCCCGTGAGCCCATAAACTCCTTTACAGGCTTCCGCCAACTAACCCATAAAAGCCGTCGGAAGCGCATTACGTTTTGCGAAACACCTTATTCGGAATGCTGATCAGGCAATAGGCAATGACGGCAAAGACAATCAGTGACAGCCAACCGCCCCAGCGTGGCACAAACGAGAATTGCGCGTGGCCAGTAAAGAGATACGTAATGGACGGGATTCCGGTAATGAAGATCGTCGCCAGAATGATCCCCATAATCGCTTCCCCGGCAATGAAGCCAGAAGCAATCAGGGTACCGCGCTCCTCGTATTTTGCTTTCTGCTCTGCTGTACCCCGGCGCCTCCGCGCTACGCCATCCGCCACCCATTTCAGCACACCACCCAGAAAAATGGCTGAAGTGGTTTCAAGCGGCAAGTACATTCCCACAGCCACCAGCATCGGCGACGGCGCCTCGATCATCACCAGTGCGATCCCCAGCATAATGCCCATCAGCAGCAGACCCCAGGGCATTTGTCCGCCCACAATGCCCTGCGCAAGCTGGGCCATCAGACCGGCCTGCGGGGCAGGCAACGCCAGGCCACCGATGCCGCCGGTGTTCAGATTCGCCTGATTCAGCACAATAATGGGAAAAAGCAGGAAGAAAGCCAGGGCCGTAACACTGAAAATTTCCGCCAGTTCCATTTTCCATGGAGTACCGCCCAGGATGTATCCGGCTTTGAGATCCTGCATGAGGCTGCCGGAAACGCAGCACGCACAGCAAACGACGGAGGCCACACCCAGCACTGCCGCAACACCGCCAATGCCTTTCACGCCGATGCCCACCATCAGGAGCGCTGCAACCACCAGCGCCACCAGCGTGAGGCCGGAGACAGGATTATTGGAAGAACCCACCAGCCCGACCAGGTAGCCGGCGACTGCCGCCAGAAAGAATCCGCTTCCGGTCATCACCAGCGCGGCCAGAATCGCAGCGTTCCAACTGTGGGCAAAGTGCTGGTAAATGACGGCGATGGGAATTACCAGCGCCACGATCGCCGTGATGATCCATCGGATGGGGATATCGATATCCAGTCGCGTCCATCCCGCCGTCAGGCGTCCGCCCTTGCCCGAGGCTTCAAACGCACCTCGAATGGAGCGCAGAATCGATTCTCTCATCCTGTAGAGCGTGTAGACGGCGCCCACCAGCATTGCGCCCACCGCGATTGGGCGTACGACGTTGTACCAGACGGTGTAACTCAGCACATCCCAGGGCGCGATGCCGCCCGGGATGGTTCCCCCCAGGCGACGCGGCAGGTCTGGATCAATAAAGAGCACCAGGGGGATAAGCAGCAACCAGGCCAGTATTCCACCGCAAAACGTGATGGCCGAAAGCCGGGGGCCAATGATATAGCCGATGCCGATGAGCGCCGGAGAAGCCGACGGAGTGGTGTAGGCGACACCCCCGGTATATGCCACGGTTCCGATAGTCTGCTTCTCGAAACCGAAATAAGAGATAACTGACTTGGGAAAGCCGGCGAAAAACGAAACAGAGTCCTTAAAGAATTGCAGGCCCTTCTCATCTTTCAGCACTTGCAGCAGCGCGCCAAGGCCCATGGCCCCAAAGATGTACCGAGGGGCATCGGCGGCGCCTGCTTCGATCTGACCAGCCTTCACGATTTCAGCGCTGGCCGTGCTTTCTGGAAAGGGCAAGTCGGATTCCACACAGAGCGGACGGCGCAGCACGATGATGAAAAAGATGCCGAGTAATCCTCCCGCAAGCAGGATCATGGCGCTCACCCAGAAATGTGCGCGGAGGTCTACCCAGAGTCGATGGCCGCCGACGTTCACCATCAGGAAGGCCGGAATGGTAAAAATAGCGCCCGCCACGAGCGCTTCTCCAACGGAAGCCGCCGTGCGCGCAATGTTCTGCTCCAGCACTCCGCCCCGAAAGAAAGGCAGACGAAACAGCGCAATCGCGATGACGGCGGCGGGAATGGTTGCGGCAACCGTCTGGCCGGCTTTCATCCCCAGGTAGGCATTGGCCGCCCCGAAAACGAACGCCATCAAAATGCCGGCGATAACGGCTTTGAATGTGAATTCACGCTCGGTTGAATCATGCGGAACAAAGGGCTTGAATGTTGACAAGCTGAGCCTCCTCCAGGGGGCAGAAGGTGGAATATAGCACGTCAACGCCCAGGGTGGGAGAAGGATTAACGACGGTGCGCCCAGCTCGCCAGAAGGGGGCATCTGAAGTTCATGATCTTTGCGAGGCGCAAAGCTCTGCCAACAGATTGCGCCACGCAGCTCTTTCCTGCGCTGGAGCGAACAGCGGGCGAAGCTTTCGGCAACGTTTCCGGAGTGTACTCAGGAAGGCCGAATCGCGTTCTGCCCGCGCGAGCAGCGTGGCAAGCTCATCGGTGCAGCCCACGGTAAAGTAGCCGGGATAATCTTCGCCGAGGATGCCGACTGATCCTGGAATGCGGGAAGCAATCACCGGCGTGCCGGCAACAATCGCTTCTGACAGAATGTTGGCGCCCCCCTCTAGCTTGGAACAAAGCACGCAAAGTTTGCTTTGCCGGAGAATGCGCCAGACTTGTCCGGAAGGCTTTTCACCGAGCCACCGGTAGCGCGGGTTTACTTTCATCTCCGAACGCGCGTGCGCGGCCATGGCCTGTGTCATGGCCGCGCCTAAATGAAGGATGCGGATGCGGGAGGATGGAGGAAGTCGTCGCGCGGCGAGCGCTGCGCGGAATGGATCTTTGACCGGGCGTAAATGCCCTGCAACGCAGACATCGAACGTGCGAACGTCTTGATTCGAGCGCCCCCTGATGCCGCGCTGGCTCGGTGCGCGGGCGGATTGATAGATCACGCGCGTTTTTTCACGCCATTCTGGCTTCAACGCCTCAAATGCCTTGGGCTGGAGCGTCACAATGCGCGTTGCAAGATCGAGAGACTGCTGCGCCTTTCGGCTGCGCGCAAGATCGCGATAGAGATCGGTTCCCGTAAGCGCAACAATCAGGGGCCGCTGCGGATGCTCGCGGCTGAACTGGCGGATAGCAGGATAACTTCGGCGCGCGTGCAGGGTAACCAGAAGGTCGTAAGTTTCCCCGCCATAAGTTTGCATCAGAGTGATCCGGTGGCCCAGGCTTTTAAGAATCTTTGCCCAGCGCAGCGCCGTAATCCGGTTTCCATAAAGAGACCGCGGAGGCGCTGGAGTCACAATCCCGATTTTCATGGGCTTTCTCAGGCGAACGAAGGCCCCTTGCCACCTCGATAGCGAATCCCCGACGATACGCAAAGGCAGGAGGATTCGCTGCCACGGTGGCGTCCCCACCGCCGAGGCAACCGAAATAAAAAACCGGCGCTGGGGAGCCACCTGTAGTCAAGTGTCTGGCTGAGAACGGTTATTCAGTAAAGTGCCAGTTCCCTCCAACACAACGGGCTACCTCTGCACAGCCCAAGCCATCCCGTCGGGTCCCTTTCCCGGATAAATACGACCGATTACTTTCAAAGTGCTCAGATCGATCACGGCGACATAATTATCCGGGCTGCATGCGACGTAAGCGCGCGAACCATCGGGCTGCATCAGAATTCCCGCTGCCCCATGGCCGAGCGCCATCCGCACAACCTGCTTGCGTGTGTGCGCATCGAAGATGGCCAGATCTCCTCTCTCCCCGCCCAACAGGCTGGAGGCGAACACGTACTTGCCGTTGGGCGTGAACCGGACTCGGTTGGCGCCCTGGAGGTGCGCCTGCAATGTCTGAACAATTCTCTTCGTGCCAATATCTATCAATGATGGAGATCGTCCCGTTCTGCGAAGCGGCAGACCACAGTTCACTGCCGTCGGGTGAAATATCGAAGCCCTCGGTGCCCACACCCGTTTGCAGCACAGTTTGCCGCCAAAATACCCGGGACGGATGCGGGCCGGGCCTGCCCGGTCCGGCAGGCAGCAGGGCCCTTTGACCGCCTACCCTGGGCAAAGGTAATGGCCCTGGTCTAGCGGTTACTTTTTCAATGATGCTGATGGTTCCGGAGTTTACGTTTGACGTGTAAATGTGATCGAGATTTCTGGAAACTTCGATCATGTGCGTGCGCATCTGGCCGGTGCCCAGTATCCAATCGATTCTGCGGGTGAGAGGATTATACCGGCCTAACACCTCATTCACCTCGGCAGTAAAGTACAGTTCGCCCCCAGCAAAAGCCAGGCCGTGCGGGCCCAAGAGGATGCCCAGGTCTATCCGAGGCAGCGCTTTCTGTGCAGGCAGATTGACTACGGAAATTGTGTGGTACGCACCAAAGCCGTAATTCGAGATGAAAGCCAGTCTCCCGTCAGGAGAAGCAACGACCTCATGCGGGTCAGGCCCGGCTGGCACGTGAGCCACCACCTTTAAGGTGACTGGATCGACAATTGCCAGCGCCTGATCACTCTTGACCAGCACCAGTAAGGCAGGCGAAGGTGTGTGTTGACCCCAAAGCGCTCCGGCTGCCAGCCCAATCAGACTGATCTTCCTTTCATTGGTGGGCAGGATTTTCTATTGAAGTGCTAGAAGTGAAATGAGTTGTAGATTCGGCAGCAGGTCCGCCGCCTGACTACATCGTCGCTAAGAACACGCCTAAAGC
>Ga0070741_10005495_pt1 | contig 28110 bp, 28 predicted proteins | sample Coa_R1_4_FD_66440 | JGI IMG/M metagenome (GOLD analysis project Ga0070741, IMG submission 66440) | Surface soil microbial communities from Centralia Pennsylvania, which are recovering from an underground coalmine fire - Coalmine... | ecosystem: Environmental > Terrestrial > Soil > Unclassified ...
TCAACTCCATTCTCCTGCAGTTTTTTCTGGTCTATGAGCTTGACGCAAAGCAGCGCGAGCATGCGCTTGCGACAATCGACAATGCGTTGAAGCAAGGCGCTCTGCTGAACCGGATTGCCGAGCGGAAATTCAGGCTTGATGAGATCGTGGCTGCGCACGAGGCTGTCGAGCGGGGCAGCCTCGGCAATGTCCTGCTGGTGATGTAAGGCGATGGCCTCCGCGTCCTTCGGCCCCTATAGCGCCATCGAAGCTTACGGGTCCGCGGCCGGCGGCGCCACCACCGCGTCAGGAAATCCGGCAGAATCGAGGGCGCGTCGGACCACTCCTGATTGCTTTGCAACCTCGATTAATTCGGTCGCGATCTGCAGGGCCACCGGCCGCCCCTTCGGTACCGCAACCGCAATCCCAGTTTGCTGGAAATTGCCGGGAAGGACGCGTGCGCCGGGAAGCTTCGGCAGCAGGCCTGCAAACGAATCGTGCGATAGTGCAAAGGCATCGCCTTGTCCTTGCCGAGCCATCTCAGTCATCCGGTCGACGCTGGGAACTTCCTCGACGGTGGCATTGGGCGCAGTTCGGCGCGCGCTGCGGGCGGTCGTCGTGTTGGCGATCGCGACGATCCGGCGACCGGGCCGATTGACCTCCTCGATGCTTCTTATCTGCGATCCGGCCGGCACGAGGTAGGTGCTTTCAATGAAATAGTACGCCGGGCCAAAATCGACCCGTTTCGCTCGCTCCGCATCCTGCGGCATGAACGCGAGATCGCAGTCACCGTTCGCGACCGCATCGGTGACCTGACCGGAATTGTCGTAGACCTGCAAGGCGAGCGGCAGCTTCAGTGCCATCGCAAAGCCGCGGATCAGGTCGACGGTGACGCCTTTCACCTCGCCCTTCCCATCCTTGATGGCGAAGAAGGCCGACGCCGCCGGTGCTACAACAACACCGCCGCGCAGCGTCCCCGTCGGGGCAAATTGCTTGAGGTCGTCCGGACTGGTCATTGCAGTCCGGTTTAGCACGGGGGCTGTGCGGCGGCTACGGTGGCTACACCGCCTCGCCGGACAAGTTCAGCGGCGCGGCCCGTAGACCTGGTTGGTGAAGGCAGGCCGCGTCGGACGTTGAACGATGATGAAGCCGTTGTCCGTGCCCCGGTGACAGGCATTGCAGGCCTGCGTGAGCCTGTCATAACCACTCACGAAGGCTTCGTAGTCCGTTGCCTCGATGGCCTTTTCAAGCGTAACAATTTCTTTCGTGATGACGGCGTCAAGCATGTCCGCCAGCGGCAGGTTTTTGAACGTCGGCACGAGATCCTGAATGTCGCCCATGATCTCCTTGATCTCGCCGAGTTGGTACTCGGCAAGCCGCCAGTTGCGTGCCTTCGCCGCGAACCAGAGCTTGTTGTGCTCAATCAGAATGACGTTCATGAATTGCTCGAGACCGGGCACATAGGTACGTTCCTTGCGGAGTCCGCGGCTGCTCCTTTGGCCGGAGTCGACTGCTGCGCGTCGGTCACAAGCGGGAGCGATGCCACAAGAAGAATAAGGGATGCCAGAAAAATTATTCGGCGCACGGGACTTCTCTTTCCGCAAATAAACACCCGACGTGCCGTCATCACTGTCACCTCGCGGCAACAAATTCAAGCCAGCAATAAAACATTGGAATTTGTCTAATTCAAAATACGGGAGCGCAGCCGGTCAGGTGCGCCCAATCACATCCTGAACACGCCGAACTTCGTTTCCGGTATCGGCGCATTCAGCGTCGCAGAAAACGCAAGCGCCAAAATCCGCCGCGTTTCCGACGGCGTGATGATTCCGTCGTCCCACAAACGCGCTGTCGCGTAGTACGGATTGCCTTCATGCTCGAATTGCTCGCGTAGCGGCCGCTTGAACTCTTCCTCCTCAACTTCCGACCATTTGCCTCCGCCCGCTTCGATGTTTTCACGCCGGACCGTTGCGAGGACGCTGGCCGCCTGCTCTCCGCCCATGACCGAGATTCGTGCATTCGGCCACATGAACAGAAACCGCGGTCCGTAAGCCCGTCCGCACATGCCGTAGTTTCCCGCGCCGTAGGACCCTCCGATGATGATCGTGATTTTCGGCACCCGCGCGCAGGCGACCGCCGTCACCATCTTTGCTCCGTCCTTCGCGATCCCGCCCGCTTCGTAGTCGCGCCCGACCATGAAGCCGACGATATTCTGCAGGAACAGCAGCGGTATGCGCCGCTGACAGCACAGTTCGATGAAGTGTGCGGCCTTTAAGGCGCTTTCCGAAAACAGAATGCCGTTGTTACCGAGAATGCCGACCGGAACTCCATGAATATGGGCGAATCCGGTCACGAGCGTCGTCCCGTAGAGCGCCTTGAACTCGTCGAACTCTGACCCGTCGACGATGCGTCCGACGACTTCGCGCACGTCATATTGCTTTTTCAGGTCGACCGGAACGATGCCGTCGAGTTCGGCTGGATCGAGAACAGGCTCGCGCGGCTTCACGAGCGCGATGTCGGCTTTTCTTTTCGTGTTCAGATTCGAGACTATACGACGGGCGATGGTCAGCGCGTGATGATCGTCCTGCGCATAGTGGTCGGCAACGCCCGACTTGCGCGCGTGGACGTCCGCGCCGCCGAGGTCCTCGGCACTGACGACTTCTCCTGTCGCCGCCTTCACCAGCGGCGGGCCGCCGAGAAAAATCGTTCCCTGGTTCCTGACGATAACGGTCTCGTCCGACATCGCGGGAACGTAAGCCCCGCCCGCTGTACATGAGCCCATGACCACCGCAATCTGCGGAATGCCGAGCGACGACAGAGTCGCCTGGTTGTAGAAGATCCGGCCGAAATGTTCGCGATCCGGAAAAACCTCAGTCTGGTGCGGGAGGTTGGCGCCACCGCTGTCGACAAGGTAGATGCACGGCAAATGGTTTTCGCGCGCTATTTCCTGCGCGCGCAAATGCTTCTTCACGGTCATTGGATAATAGGTGCCACCTTTGATGGTCGAGTCATTGCAAATAATGACGCATTCCCTTCCTTCGACCCGGCCTATGCCTGTTATGAGGCCTGCCCCGTGAATCGCATCGTCGTACATTCCGTTTGCGGCAAGCGGCGACAGCTCAAGAAATGGCGCACCGGGGTCGATCAGGTTCATGACGCGATCGCGCGGCAGCAACTTTCCACGTGCCATATGCCGCTCGCGGGCACGCTCAGATCCGCCGCGAGCTGCTTCCGCCCGACGCGCCTCCAGCTCTTCCACGAGGGCGCGCATTCGCCCGGCGTTTGCACGAAAGTCCGCAGCGTTTTTATCGACTATCGACGAAAGAATCGCCAAGGCCTCCTCCCCCTGAAGCAGGGAAAGTGCCTTGGCGGAACCGGGAACGCAATGGCGGACGATTTCGTTGCGAATTCGCAACTTTCGGAACCCGCAAGCCTGGCGAAACGTCGCTTCAGCGAGGTCCCGATTATCGGAAATTCGGCACAAGGTGCCGGGGAAGAACACGCCGGGCAAACCCCTGCAGCCCAGCGAAATGTGGTGGTTCGTCAAAGTCCACTTGGAGCAGAGAGCAAATCCGCACGACAACTACGGACCAGGGGGCGGCCACCGGCCGCGGCCAAGCTTTCGAGCGAGCAGCGCACAAAGATCACGTCAATCATTAGGCAGAACAAGGTCGAGCCAACGCAGCTGAATATATCCGTGACCGTCGGCGGCCGCGTGCCAACGCGTGCATCTCAATCCGCTTCCGGTGCAGGTTGTCGAGGTCTATCTGGAATGGCTAGGCTTTGACTACATCCTTGAGGGTTCTCAGATAGTGGCCATTGATTCGCTGACGTACGAAATTGCCGCGGTCCTCGATGCGTAGCCTTTGATTTCCGATTTCCAATGGACAGTCGCAACGGCCGGGAATATCCCGGCCGTCGTCGTTCGTAAATTTTTGCCCCCGGAGGCCCGGGTTCCCGGAACACCATTGTGTTCCCTGCCGTTGTTGCGGCGTGCCGCCATGTGGCGGCATTCTTCTCCGAGGAGGCAGATAATGAAACCCTTGATCACGCTGACCGCCATAGCGGCGCTCTTTGCGGGCGTCGCACTTGCCCAAGCGCAGGGCACAATGGGGAAACCCGGTTCTTCCACGAGCGGCGGCAATATGCAGCCGCAGACGACCGGAAATGCAGCATTTTGTATCACCACGTCCCCGGGCGGCCTGCTCAATTGCAAATATGCAAGCATGGCGGCATGCGAAAAGGACGCTAAAGCGCAGAATCTAAGCTGTTCGGCAAATCCGAAAAAGAGCACAACGGGCTCGAAGCAGTAAGTTTCGCATACCTGCAAACGTGCCTAACGCCCTGTGCCGGGATCGCTCCGGCACGGGGCCGCATACGTGTGCGCAATCTCACAGTCTACTGTCGGGCTGGAACGAGCCTGTCGCTGCGGCGTTGAGGACCAGCAACTGGATCATCATGAACAAAGATCGTATTCAGGGCAGCATCGAGCACGTGAAAGGAAAACTCAAAGAAGTTGCTGGCAAGGCGGCCGGAGACTCAAAGCTCGAAACGGAAGGCAAGCTGGAAAAAACGACAGGAAAAATTCAAAATACGATTGGCGGCATGAAAGACGCCGCAAAGGAAACCGCCGAAGACTAGCTGGATCGACAGCGCGGATATTCGGCAACAGCCCCGGTACGCGCGCCGGGGCTTTTTGTTCGACGCTTCACTCAGGGCCTACCGCCGTAATAGGCTTTGGGTGTTTTCCTATTCGGGGGCGCGAAATGCTCGGCAGAACAGATAACTACAAAGACCTCAAGCTCAAGCTTGATGGGATCGTGCCGCCTGGGCACGGTTTTCATCGCAATCTGCTTCTCGATGCGCTTTACGCATCCCTTCCCCGCGATCCGCAGGTGAAAGTCCAGATTTATAATGCCGAAATTGTGCCGAACGGATACACCAACTGGCACTGTCACAACGGCGCCACGTTTTTCGTCGCACTCCAGGGTCTCTTCGAGGCCCATTTTCAGGAAGGTATTTTGGTGAAGGCGAAAGCCGGCGACTGCTATTCCGAGCCGATTGCGAAATTTCACCGCGGACACAATCCGCATCCGGAGCTACCGTACCTCTGTGTTGGCGTGTGCCTTACCGCGCCCGACCGTGATCACGTAACCAATTCCGTCGAACGGCCGTGGTAGTACCGTGACCCGGCGGTCGGAGACCAGCGCAGGGATTCTCGCGTTCCGCAGGAGGCCTACACTCGCATTCCTGCTCGCGCATCCCGGTGGGCCATATTGGCGTAACAAGGATCAAGGTGCATGGTCCATTCCGAAAGGCAACGTGGAGTCCGGCGATCTCCTAGCTTGCGCAAAACGTGAATTCACGGAGGAGACCGGTCTTACGCCGACCGGCCCTTTCATCGCTCTCACGCCCTTGCGCCAGAAGAGCGGAAAAATGGTCCATGCGTTTGCAATGGAGGCCGACTTCGACCTCCGCGCATTTTGTTCCAACCAGTTCGAAATGGAATGGCCGCCACGTTCGGGAAAAAGGCAAAGCTTTCCGGAGATCGACCGAGTGGCCTATTTCAATGCTGCAACGGCCCGGCGCAAAATCCTGCCGGGCCAGCGTGCCTTTATCGATGAGCTTATTCGTCATCTGAACAGCTCTGACCGACACGCCAGGCCCGGCCTTGCCGACCCGGTTACGCCCTCACCTCCTGGCGCTGAAAAGTGACGTAACCCGCCGCAAAGAGCAGGATTGTCGCAGCAATCAATCCCACAATCTGCGGCCAGGCGACCATCACACTATCCCAAAAAGGCAGCGGCGCACCCATAACCGCGCCCTGCAGCTGGCTGAGATAAATGGGTCCGAGCGTTCGTGTCGTCGGATGCAGCAACGCCAGCACGCATTCGCCGAACAGCGTCGCAGGCGACAGGCGGGCAAGCATCTGGCCACCAACCACCAGCGTCGCCTGATCGGCCCCCGAAAAAAGAGTTTCGGCTATCGCAGGCGACAATGCCGGCCAGATGACACTCACCAACAGCCACAAACCGAGCGTCACGAGCGCTGCAGTCGCAGCCGACCGAAATACCACGGAGAACAGTATCGCGAGCGCAAGCCAGACGCCCGCGTAAGCGATCGTCACGACCAAAAATGCAAAAGCACGCGCCATCTCCTCGCCGCCAGGCGGAACGCCGAGCATGATCAGACCAAGGCCGATCACGAGGAACCACAGCGACAGCAGACTGACAGACAAGGTCACCAGCCCGGCGAGAAATTTCCCGAACAGCAACGCGTCGCGGTAGATCGGTTGCGACAGGATGCGCGATAGCGTACGCCGATTGTGCTCTCCGTTGACTGCATCGAACCCCAGCCCGATCGCCATAAGAGGGATCAGGAAGCTGAGGAAAGACACAAACGACGGCAATGGCTCGCGCGCAGTCGTGAACAGGCGAAGAAAAAGGAAGGGATCTTCGGCAGTAACGTCGCGCACCTGCTGAATGGCACCATAGACTGCCGCCAAGGCCGTCAGGACAACAAGCCATTCCAGCACGCGCATACGCGCGCTGGCAAAGTGATCCGCCAGTTCCTTCAACAACACTATGCCGAGACCCTGAAAGGCCGACCCTTCACGCCGCACGTGGAACCTCCTGTGCGCTCTGAAAATAGCGCGTATAAATGGTTTCCAGGCTGGGTTCATCGAGCGAGAGCTTGCTGAGCCGTGCGCCCGCCGCAACCACCTCCGCCGCAGCTTCCGCGCGCAAGTCACGATCGCATGTCAGGCGCCACCTTCCGGGTGCCGGTTGCTCTACGCTACGTACCCCCGGCAAAGACGAAAGATGCGTGGCGACGTTTGTCCCACCTTGGGCCTCGACCTCGACCGCAAACCCGCCCCCGAGAACCTGGCGACCGAGATCGGCTACCGTACCCATCAGCGCGATGCGGCCTTCGTTAAACAACGCTACGCGGTCACACACGCTTTGTACGCGATCAAGCAGATGAGAAGACAGGAGAATAGTAACGCCCTGCGTCTTGAGCGATCGAATGAGCTCGAGCAGTTCGACGCTTGCCTGAGGATCAAGACCGTTAGTCGGCTCATCAAGAATTGCCGCGCGCGCGTCCTTCATTACGATTTCTGCAAGCCCAAGTCTCTGGCGCATGCCGCGAGAAAACGTCGCAACTTTCTTGTCCGCGACACTGCTCAAACCGACACGCTCCAGCGCCGCTGCAATCCTGGCTTTACGCACCTCCGGCTCCAGCCCCATCAGTCGGGCCGTATAGTGCAGATTATCCGCTGCCGTCAGGTGATCGTAGAAGCCGACCGAATCGGGCAGATATCCGACATGCCGTTTGATCGCGAGGGGTTCGCGTTTCGGATCACGGCCAAACACACGCGCGGTTCCGGCGCTGACCTCGCTGAGCCCGATGAGCATGAGGATTGTAGTTGTTTTCCCCGCGCCGTTCGGCCCGAGCATCCCGAAAATTTCACCCGCCGCCACGCCAAATGTTACGTTGTCGACAGCTGTGCCGGTCCGATAACGCTTTGTGAGGCCGTTCGCCTCGATAACGAACGTGGTCATCGGCGACCATAGCGCGCCACGGCGCCTACCATGATCAGCAGAGCGGCCCCGATAATCCCAACTCCCGCCACACCCCACATCGTCGATGTGGTCACCGTTATCCGGAAATTGGCCGTACCCGTTTCCCCTCGGCTGGCCGCGGTCAGCGTTGTCACATAATCGCCCGCAATCGCGTTATCGGAAGGATGAATCGTTGCCTGTACTTCCTGGTGCTGATTGGGCGCGATGCGATCGATGGTCTTCGGCTCGAAAGTCACCTTCCAGCCGCTCGGTCCCGTTCCTGAAAGCTGAATATTATCGGCGGGTGCCGTTCCCGTATTGGTGACCGTCACCGGTATCGTGCTGTCGCGACCTGCCGTCGCGCGTGCGCTCAAAATCCCTTCTCGGCCGGCAAGTGTCAGCTTCGGTTGCCCTGTGATGTCCAAGGCCACTTCGGCAATGGCGCTGGCATCTTCGGCTGCAACGCGGACTTGCACTGGATAGTGGCCGGCATCAACCGTATCCGGTGCGGTCACCTTGAGCTTGACATCCTTGCTCTTGCCAGCGTCGACGGGAATGGCCGTAAGCTGCTGCGTTCCATACGCCTCGGTGAATGACGTGTCGAAATTGCGCGGCGCTTGAGCCGCAAGACTAACCAGCAGTTTCTTGCCGCTATCATTCTTAATCGTGAGAGTGTATTCGAAATTCGAATGCGACGACCCACGTAGCTCCGGCAATTGCGGTGTCAGTGTGAGCTTTGCCGGCAGCTGTTTGGCGAGCGTTACCGCCACCGGTAAAGATACTTGTGACGTGGCACCCTCGGCGATCACTGTTAGTGTGTGTGTGCCGGCGCCCGCATCTTTTGGAATATCGAGCCGAAGGTCCAGCGAGACACTCTCGTCAGCTGCAGGCATGGCCGCGCCGATCGGTTGGCCGCCGCCCAGCAAGGTAGCGGTCCACCCGGACGGAACACCCGACACAGACAACGAGAGCCGCTCAGGGACAAGACCGTAATTCCGCAACCTGAGGGCGATGATGGACGTCGTGCCGGGTTGCACGGTAACCGCCGGATAGTCCGTGAGCAGGAATAGTCCTTTGATGTCTTTTGGCGGATCGGCGTTTGCCGACCCCGCAAATACAAGCAATAGCGAAACCAGCGCAGCCAGACAGTACCGCATGACAAGCAACCCCGTACGGAATCAAAAATCCCGCATGAACGTCGCCCCGCAGTGGAAGGCACGACTCGTAACCGTAAAACGCGTGGCACATCGTGCGCGCAATTTTGACAAAATTTTGGAAGGATGCGGCGGTCTCGGGGCGCTTCCGGGTGGCCTCGCTAGATGACTGGAATCCCACGCACGAGTGGCCAATCCGGCTCGTCATCTTTTAGAATCCATGTCTCCTGAAGCGCGGCATTTCGCCATTCAGTCCAGGCCGGCAACGCCATCATTGCATCCATGTATCGGCGCGTCCCATCGCCGACCGTGAACCCATACGAATGCAATCGCGAGACAATGGGCGCGAACATAGCATCTGCCGCGCCAAAGAGGCCGAACAAAAATGACCCCCCTTGACCGAAGCGCGCCCGGCAATCGGCCCATATAGATTCTATTCTCTGCACGTTAGCCATCACATCTTCCGGCTGCGGACGCGACTTCACGGGCAGCCAGAAATTCATCGGGCAATTCTTGCGTAGCGGCTGAAATCCGGCGTGCATCTCAGTTGCAACGACACGAGCATGGGCCCGCGCGCGGGCATCGGCCGGCCAAAGCTTCGCACTCGGAAATTTCTCCGCCAAATACTCAAGAATGGCGAGAGATTCCCAAATCCGCTGCTCGCCATCCACGAGCACAGGTACCTTCCCGACCGGCGAATACTGCAGAACCTGCTCGCGACTGCCCGGTTCGTAAAGGGGAATGACCTTTTCCTCAAAATTAATTCCGGCCACTTTCATGGCTATCCATGGCCTAAATGACCACGACGAGTAGTTCTTGTTTCCGAGGACCAACGTCAGCGTCATAACAATTCTCCACCCGCGCCCGATGCCGAACGGCGCAGCAACAATTGCAGTTTCGCGATCCGCACAACCTGAGCTTTAAAACGTTATTTTTTTGCTTGTTTCGAAGCATCGCTGTGCATTTCGACTTGGCCGCCAGCCTTCTTCCAGGCACCGAACCCGCCTTTGACATGTGCGACAGGCTTCAGCCCCATGCGTTGGGCCGTCTGTGCCGCAAGCGCAGAGCGCAACCCACCGGCGCAGAAGAATACGAATTTCTTGTCTTCGGCGAATACGTGTTTGTGGTAGGGGCTTTGCGGGTCGATCCAGAACTCCAGCATCCCACGTGGGCAATGGAAGGCGCCAGGTATCCTGCCCTCTCGCTGCAACTCACGGATGTCACGGATGTCCACCAGCACGATATCATCACGGTTCGCGAGCTTGATGGCTTCTTCAGCCGGCAGCGTTTCGATTTCTCGCTCAGCGGCCTCGCACATGGCCTTATATCCAAGCGTGATATTTTGCGGCATCGCCTAACCTCCTACGCAACGGCCACTCAGTTGCTCACAGGAATACTTGCGATCGTGTGGCACGGTCAAATTGCTTCCGGGTCGCGCGGGATCCTTGGCTCTGTTGGTAGATGGCAACTTAGCCACACTGAAGCGGCGCGGGTCAGACCATCCCTATCAAAACGGCAATAGCTGCCACGACCAGAAGGGCAAGGGATGCGGCACACGCAGTGACCAGCGGATCGTACCGATGCGCTATATGCGCTCCTTCATATCGGACACCTGAATCCGATGGAAATATTGACCGGAAGTTGAGTGCCATGGGCGCTCCCTGAAAAGGCGTCATTTTCGACGGTGCGCGAGAACGCGACGCGAACTCGGGCGCACGAATCGCCCAAACAACGCAGGCTATCGTGACGACGGATCCGGCTCAATGCGAGGCGGCATCTTATCGGCTGAAAGGAAGCGGCTGATCCAGAACTTTGCACAGTTTGCAGAGTAAAAACCAGTGCGCCAAGAATCAGCGCATGGCCGCGGCCGCGGCATCAATCAGCGGTCCCGGACGGTTAGTTCGCTTTTTCTGCAGCGATAGATGCCAATCGCGATTAACATATCCTCGAGCGGCTCGGGAACCTTGGCAGCGTTCGTGTTATCTGCGTTTTCTGTTTTCACCGGCTCGCTGCCACATCAACTAAACGCATTTGTACGCGCTCCTCTCCTTGCCAGCGATTGATCGCAATGTGGCCGACGGCATGTACTGAGCGACCACGATTTTCCAGTAGTGCCTTGCCGACCGGTTGACCGACGGCACGGAAAGAGATGGCATCTACGAACTTTCCGTCGGCGGATCGGAGCCGCGTCCGAACGTGGCTCTCCCCGATGGGATTCGCATAAGCGATCGTGTGGGCGGGAAGCGCGAGCAGTGGCTCGGGATTGCCCGCGCCATAAGGTCCGGCGCGTGATAAAAGGTCGGCGAGCGAAAAATTCAGGCCGCCGGCGGCAACGGCACCATCGATTAAAAGCGCCGGATCGCGTCGCGCCGCCGCTACCGGTGCGGTGAGCACATCTTCGAGGAAGGCGCGAAATGGCCCAAGCGCATCCTTTTTAAGCGTCACGCCGGCAGCCATTGCGTGACCGCCACCTTTGAGCAAAAGCCCTTCCTGTACCGCGCGACGAACAACGCGGCCAAGGTCGACCCCTGCGATTGACCTCCCGGAGCCTGTGCCAACGCCGCCCGGTTCCAGCGCAATGGCAAAGGCTGGACGTCCATACCGCTCTTTCAGGCGGGCGGCTACCAGCCCAACAACCCCCGGATGCCATCCCTCGGCCGCCGTAACGACGACGGAGCCATTTTCCTCAAGGCCCAGCGCGGCAAACGCCTCCGCTTCGGCCTGCGCCAGGGTGGCCTGCTCGATCTGCTGTCGTTCCCGGTTGAGCCGGTCGAGTTCAGCGGCGATACGGGCAGCTTCCGAAGGGTTCATTTCCAGAAGCAGCTGCGCACCAAGATCGGCCCTGCCGATGCGCCCACCCGCATTTATGCGCGGGCCGAGCAGAAATCCGAGATGCCACGGCTCCGGCGGACCTGCGAGCCGGGCTACATCCATTAATGCGGTAATCCCCGGATGTTCGCGGCGCCTGAGCGCAATGAGCCCTTTTGCGACAAATGCGCGGTTAAGGCCGTGCAACGGAACGACGTCTGCTACCGTTCCGAGCGCCACCAAGTGAAGCAACGAAAGTAACTCCGGCTCTGGACGACCATCGTTCCAGAAATTCCGCCGGCGCAGTTCGCGCGCCACAGCGACGAGTGTCACGAATACCAAGCCAACCGCAGCGAGATGACCGAGTCCGGACAAATCGTCGGCGCGGTTCGGGTCGATAATCGCGATTGCCTCGGGAAGGTTCTCGTCAGCCTGATGATGATCAATAATTACAGTGTCGAGACCGAGTCTCTTGGCTTCCGCAAGCGGCTCCAGACTCGTCACGCCGCAATCGACTGTAACAAGTACCTTCACGCCACGCTCGGCGAACGAGCGAATTGCGTCCACGTTGGGCCCATAACCTTCGAAGATCCGGTCAGGAATGTGAACGATCGGATCAAGGCCGCAATCGCGCAAATAGCGACATAGCAACGCTGCTGCTGTCGCGCCGTCGACATCATAGTCGCCGAAAATCGCGATCCTTTCCCCGTTCATCACGGCCTGCGATATACGCGTGGACGCAGCCTGCATATCAGTGATCGTGTGCGGGTCGGGTAGTAATCTTTTAATCGTCGGGTCGAGAAAACTTTCGACGTCGCTCACGCCGACATTGCGCCCCGCCAACACGCGCGCAAGCAGTTCATCGAGGCCGTGGCGCTGGGCGATCGCAAGGGCAAGCGCCGCTCCCCTGGCATCAAGACGATCGCGCCAAGGGCGTCCGGTAAGCGAACGTTCGACGCCGAGGAAATGGCGGTTACTGTCGACCAATTCTGCAGCGGGTAAGGCCATCGCCGGTCAGCTGATCTTGCGCGGCCAGGCAGGCCGCAAGGGGAATCGGTGGCGGAAGTCCAATAGTGGCGAAGACCGCATGGACAGGCCAGCCCGTCAGGCCGCTACCTCTGCATGGATCCGGAGCAGTTCTGGTATGGTCCGTGGGTCCCGCCGACCGAACCCGCACTCGGTCGCAATCGAAAAGCCGTTTGTGTACCGTTCGGCCGTTGCAAGTCGCCTGCGCGCGCCGGCAACACCGTCCGTAAAATGAACCAGACCGAGGCTGAGTTCGGTTTCCTGCTTGAGACGAAGCCGTGCAAGCGGGCTGAAATAGTCATCATCGCCGCGGTCTCTCGGCACCGGCATGTGGATAAGTTCAATGGTGCGTTTGATGTTGGCGCAAAGCCGATTGGCAAGGTCGACCATGTCGCCCATATCGACCGGCTCAACGACATGCTTGTGATTGGAGTCGCCATAACAGAAATGAAACAGGAGTTCGATCGCGGGCGGAACGTGCTCCGCCAAATCGCTTAGAATTGCTGCGAATTTTTCCAGCATCTGCGCGCGCGTTTTGCCATAGGCGCTGGGCTGCCCTCGCTGCAGACGAGCGAACACGGCCGAGGCAACATCAAACTGGATTGCAATCTCGCCATGCGGCAGCACTTCGGCGATCTTGTCGATTTCCCGTTTCAGTGCTCGGTTGTAGATCGGATCAAGCGGCTGGTGCAGATTGTCCTGCAGGAACAACCAAATCACGGAATGTGCCGGCACCAGATCGATCTGAAAGCGGCAGTTTTTCGGTACGACCCCCTCGCGCTTCAATGCCGAGAACACCGCATAGGACGCCTCGGCAATATCCGCGTAAAAAAGGTCGTCGAAGCGCACGTCGTCGGCGCTCTTGCCTTGACGCAGCCTATAACGGACACGTCCCGTGCCGGAGGCATGCACACGAAAGAGCTCGCCGGACTTTTCTAGCGCCGGATTGTTTGCAAATACCGGCTCGAGCCAAGTAATCCAATCGGATCGCTCACCAGTTTCGCCATCCGGGATGCGTTTGAGATACGGCCCAAGGGCCTGGCTTACATTCATGAAAACGTCACGCGCGTCGCGAAGTGGCACGCTGCCGACAAGGTGGATGTGACGCATCGAGGTTCAGTCGAGATGAAATTTTTCGAACTGTCTATGTTCGGCCAAAACTCTCCGGACCGTTCCTGTCACCGAACGCATTACGACGGTTTCGGTTTCAATAACGTCCTTACCGAATTTCACACCGCTGAGCATGGGGCCGGACGTAACTCCGGTCGCCGCGAACAGACAATCACCTCTCACCATATCCTCGATCTGGTATTTTTTCTTCGGATCCTTGATTCCCATTTTCAGGGTGCGCTCACGCAACTCCTCAGTATCGATGACCAACCGCGTCTGCATCTGTCCGCCGATACAACGCAGAGCCGCGGCGGCTAGCACGCCTTCCGGTGCGCCACCGATCCCCAGATAAATGTCGATACCGGTTTTCGGATCGGCGCAATGGATCACGCCGGCGACGTCGCCATCGCTTATCAGGCTGACCGCAGCGCCGGTCTTGCGTACGGCGGCGATGATGTCGGCGTGGCGCGGGCGATCGAGCAGGATCGCCGTGATTTCTGACGGTTTCACACCTTTGGCTTTCGCAAGCGAGAGAATGTTTTCTTCCGGCGGCGCATCGAGATCGATGGTGCCCTTGGGATAGCCGGGACCGATTGCGATCTTGTCCATATAGCAATCGGGTGCATGCAACAGTGTCCCGGCGTCGGCCATCGCCAGCGTCGCAATAGCACCCGGCATATTCTTGGCGCAGAGCGTTGTTCCCTCGAGGGGATCGACGGCAATGTCGACCTTCGGTCCCGCCTTGGTGCCCACCTTTTCGCCGATAAAAAGCATCGGCGCCTCGTCCATCTCGCCCTCCCCGATGACGACTGTGCCATCGATGGGCAGCTTATTGAGCTCTCGCCGCATGGCGTCGACTGCCGCCTGGTCGGACGCTTTGTCCTTGCCGTGTCCGCGTAGCCGGGCCGAGGAAACTGCCGCGCGTTCCGTCACGCGCACAATTTCAAGGCTGAGGATGCGCTCCAGCAGCAATTCCGGCTGGACGGTGATACTCGGCATCTGGCGTTCCCCTCCCTCATAACGCTTGGGTCGGATTAGTTCTTTTCAATTCGAATGACCTGCGGACGACCTGAGATCACCCTATCGCGGCCCACTGCCGCAAGGGCCTTGCGCACCGCATCCTCGGTTGTCGCATATGTAATGAGGATAACGGGGACGGAACCGGGTTTGGCGTCGGACGCCAAATGTGCGGCTTCGTGGCGTTGCACAATTGATTCCAGCGAAATGTCCTGTTCCGCAAGCCGCTTTGCGATGGTAGCCGCCGTGCCGGGCTTGTCGCGGGCAAGGAGTCGAATGTAATAGCCACCCTCGTGCCGTTGCATGGGCGCCTTCTGCACGCTGCTGAGCCGCGCCGTCGGGCGGCCAAAAGGCGCCGTGCGCACGCCTCGCGCAATATCGCCGATATCGGAAAGAACCGCTGAGGCTGTCGCGGCTCCGCCCGCACCAGGGCCGACGAGGGTCAAGGGATTGATATCCGCGGCATCAACCGTCACCGCATTGGTCACGCCCATGACCTGCGCGATGGCGGAGTCTTTTCGCACCATCGTCGGATGCACGCGCTGTTCGATGCCCTTCGCCGTCCTCACGGCAACGCCAAGAAGCTTGACGCGGTATCCAAGTTCATCGGCAGCCGAAAGATCGGCGGGCGTTATCGAGGAAATTCCTTCCACATAGATCGCGCCTTGATCAACTTTGGTACCGAACGCAAGGCTTGCCAAGATCGCAAGCTTCTGAGCGGTGTCATGCCCCTCAACGTCAAAGCTTGGATCAGCTTCTGCATAGCCGAGACGTTGCGCATCCTTTAGACATTCGGCGAAGGATAGTTTTTCCTGCTCCATTCTGGTCAGGATGTAATTGCAGGTACCGTTGAGGATTCCGTAGATGCGCTCGAAGGAATTCCCCGCCATGCCCTCACGCAACGTTTTGACGATCGGTATCGCGCCGCCGACGGCAGCTTCGAAATTGAGTGCAACGTGATTGCGCTCGGCGAGCGCCGCCAGCCTCACACCATGGCGCGCCAGCAGCGCCTTGTTGGCTGTGACAACCGATTTTCCTGACGAGAGCGCCGCCTCGATCGCACTTTTGGCAGGCTCACTGGCCCCGCCGATCAACTCGACGAAAACATCAATCTCAGCTTGTCGCGCGAGCGCCGACGGCTCGGAAAACCATTTCATCTTCTTGAGATCGACACCCCTCTTCTTGCTGCGCGATCGCGCGCACACTGCAACGACTTCGATTGGACGCCCGCAGCGCGCGGCCAGCGCATCGCGCTGATGCATAATCTGGGCAAGGAGTGCTGCGCCCACCGTGCCCAGCCCGGCGACGCCCACTTTCAGCGGTGATGCCATAGACGTGCGCGCCTGTTGTTAGCGCCGCGTCGCAAGCGGGACGACGTTGTGGAGTTGTTCGGGTGCGCTGTCGAGGAAACGGCGCACGTTGCGCGCGGCCTGGCGAATACGTTGTTCGTTCTCAACAAGGGCAATGCGGACATAACCTTCGCCGTATTCTCCGAAGCCGATACCCGGCGATACTGCGATATCCGCCTTTTCCACCAGCAATTTGGAAAATTCCACGCTGCCCAACGTCTTGAACGGTTCCGGGATCGGCGCCCATGCAAACATCGATGCCCGCGGCGAAGGGACATGCCAGCCTGCGCGCCCGAAGCTTTCGACCAGGACGTCACGGCGCCGTTTGTAGGTTTCGCGCATTTCTTTCACGCAATCATCCGGACCGTTGAGGGCAGCGGTCGCCGCCACCTGCACCGGCGTAAAGGCACCATAATCGAGGTAGGATTTCACCCGCGCCAGCGCCGCGATGATCCGCTCGTTGCCGACGGCAAAGCCGATGCGCCACCCCGGCATCGAGTACGTTTTCGACATCGAAGTAAACTCAACCGCAACCTCGTTTGCGCCGGGTACCTGCAGCAACGACGGCGGTGGATTGCCGTCGAAATAGACCTCCGCGTAAGCGAGGTCTGACAACACCAAAATGCCATGCTTTTTCGCAAAAGCGACCAAATCCTTGTAGAAGTCGAGCGTTGCCACATATGCGGTTGGGTTCGCCGGATAACAGACGACAACCGCAGTCGGCTTTGGGATCGAGTGCACGACCGCGCGCTCGAGCGTATGGAAGAAGTTCGGCGTAGGCTCCGAAGGAACTGAGCGGATGGCGCCGCCGGCCATCAGAAAACCGAAAGCGTGGATGGGATAGCTCGGGTTCGGCACCAACACGACATCACCCGGCGCGGTGATTGCCTGGGCGACGTTGGCGAAACCCTCTTTTGACCCGAGCGTCGTAACAATCTGGGTGTCGGGATTGAGCTTCACGCCGAAGCGGCGCTCGTAGTAAGCCGCCTGTGCCCGACGCAATCCGGGAATACCCCGCGAGGCCGAGTATCGATCAGTGCGTGGCTTGCCGAGAGTGTCTTTGAGTTTCTCGATAACGTGCGCGGGCGCCGGTACATCGGGGTTGCCCATGCCAAGATCAATGATGTCTGCGCCCGCGTTGCGAGCCTTCGCCTTGGCCTTGTTTACCTCTTCGAAAACGTACGGCGGCAAACGGCGAATACGGTAGAAGTCTTCCATCGGCTCAAAACCTCAGACGACGGCTGCCCTCGTCAGCCATCACGATTGACCCCGGTTGGCTTTTATCACGGGTTCGCCTTGGCGCCATCGGTCCGACTATTTTGGGCGTCTTTGGCCGGTTTTTTCGCCGTCACCGTGGCCTTTTTGGCCGCCGGCTGGCGGCCCTCCTGGCGATCGCGAGCGTTTGCCAACTCCTTCTCGAGCCTGACCTGTTCTTCTTCGCTCAAAGGCGCCGTGGCACGATCTGGCGGCATGTCGTGCACTGCCGGGTACTCGTAGGGGGCCGCCGGACGTGCGGGGGCGCCGGCGGGCAAGCCCAGTTCGGCCGGCAGCCGGTCAATCATCGGTCCCGGGGAACAGCCACCCAGCACCGCGGCAAAACCGACAGCGACCCAAGAAGGATGTTTGCCCACCAGACACCTTTCTCCGCCGGTGTACCGCGCAAAGGCAGAAAACTGGCGCACACTCAATGAATTATATCACCGTCGCGTTAACGGGCTAATATGGCTGCAGCAAGGTCATAGCTTGCTAACCGGTCGGCTGAAGGGGGCCGAAACCATGCGCGCAAACGCGTCTTGCGATAGGCCGCCGGGCGCGCCAACTCTTTCGGCAGGGGGAACCGACGGGATGGATAGGCCCAGCACCAAACCTGCCAAACTCGGTGAAGTCGATATCGAGGCGCTTTCGCATAATCTCGCGCGCCTGATCGAGGAAGGCGGCAAGGCTCTTGCGGCATATCTAAAGCCCCGCGAAGAAGGCAAAATACGAAGCGATCTCGCCGAGGACGTGACTGACGCGGTCAAAACCGTCGGCCGAGTCGCCGAGTACTGGCTTTCTGATCCTCAGCGCGCCCTCGAACTTCAGACCGAACTGGGCCGGGCTTATCTCGATCTCTGGGCCGGTGCGGTCAAACGCATGGCGGGCGAGCAGGCCGAGCCGGTCGTTGCGCCCGACCCGAAGGACAAACGGTTTTCCGACCCGGAATGGTCGCAAAACCAGTTCTTTGACTTTTTGAAGCAGGCTTACCTGCTTACCGTGCGATGGGCGGACCGTCTCGTGAAAGATGCCGCTGGCGTCGATGAGCACACGCGCAAGAAGGCGGAGTTTTACGTCAAGCAGATCGCGAATGCGGTCTCGCCGTCGAATTTCGTGCTTACGAATCCTGAATTGCTGCGCGAGACGCTCGCATCCAATGCCGAAAATCTCGTGCGCGGCATGCACATGCTTTCTGAGGACATCAAGGCTGGCCAGGGCGTTCTCAAGATCCGGCAATCCGATCCATCAATGTTCGAGGTGGGAAAAACGCTTGCCACAACGCCGGGCAAGGTCATCTTTCAGAACGAGTTGATGCAACTTATTCAATACGAAGCTACGACCGAGAACGTGCTCAAGTGCCCTCTTCTCATCGTGCCGCCGTGGATCAACAAATTCTACATTCTCGACCTCACACCCGACAAATCATTCATCAAATGGTGTGTCGACCAGGGCATAACGGTTTTCGTAATCTCCTGGGTCAATCCCGACGCCCGACTCGCCGAGAAAAGCTTCGAAGAATATATGCGGGAAGGCGTAATTGCTTCCCTCGATGCCGTACAAGACGTTACGGGCGAAAAGCAGGTGCACACCGTCGGCTATTGCGTCGGCGGAACGTTGCTGTCGATTACTCTTGCATATCTTGCGGCAATAAAGCAGGAGCGCGTCAGATCAGCAACTTTGTTCGCGGCGCAGGTCGATTTCACCTACGCGGGTGACCTCATGGTGTTCGTGGACGAAGAGCGCGTCCGCCAACTCGAGACGCACATGAAGAAACAAGGTTACCTTGAAGCCTCGCGCATGGCCAACACGTTCAACATGCTGCGCTCAAATGATTTGATTTGGCCCTATATCGTCAACAATTACATGCGCGGCAAAAAGCCAACGCCGTTCGACGTCCTCTACTGGAATTCCGACGCCACCCGCATGCCAGCCGCGAACCATTCTTTTTACTTGCGCAATTGCTATCTCGACAACAAATTCTCGAAGGGCAAGATGGAAATCGCCGGTATCCGACTCGACCTTCATAACGTAACGGTGCCCGTCTACAACCTTGCGACGCGCGAGGATCACATTGCGCCTGCCCAATCGGTCCTTTACGGCTCGCAGTTTTTCGGCGGCCCGGTCAGATACGTTCTTGCAGGTTCGGGCCACATCGCCGGCGTCATCAACCCGCCGAGCAAGCCCAAATATCAGTACTGGACGGGCGCCAAACCTGCCGGGGCAAGCGTCGAAGCCTGGATGAAAAATGCCACCGAGCATCAAGGGTCATGGTGGCCGGACTGGCTCACCTGGCTCAAGGAGCAAGATTCGGAAACAGTGCCGGCGCGTAAGATCGGCGGCGGCAAGCTCGCGCCGATTGAAGACGCACCCGGCTCTTATGTTAAGGTGAAGAGCTGGGTCTGAGACCGCACTAGGAAGCGATTTTTACCGGCACCTTCAAATAGTGCACACCGTTGGCTTCGGCGGGCGGAAACTTGCCTGCGCGAATATTGACCTGAATCGACGGCAGCAGCAGTAGCGGTGTCGCCAGCGTAGCGTCTCGCGCCTCGCGCATCTTGACAAATTCATCTTCGGAAACGCCTTCGTGCACATGGACGTTGCGTGCCCGTTCCTCCCCGACGGTCGTTTCCCAGGCATACTGATCGCGGCCCGGCGCCTTGTAGTCATGGCACATGAAAAGCCGAGTTTCTTTCGGCAGCGCCAGAATACGTTGAATTGACCTGTAAAGTTGGCGGGCGTTGCCCCCCGGGAAATCGGCACGCGCCGTGCCATAATCAGGCATAAACATGGTGTCTCCGACAAACACCGCATCGCCGATTTTATAGGAAACACAGGCCGGCGTGTGACCGGGCGTATACATCACCTCGGCGTCGATGGTGCCGACCTTGAAACGCTCGCCATCCTTGAATAGATGGTCAAATTCCGAGCCATCACCAGACACGTCGGACGCATTGAAGATCGGACGGAAAATTCTTTGTACGTCCTTGATATGCTCTCCAATCGCAACTGGAGCGCCGGTTTTCAGCTTGATGTACGGCGCCCCTGACAGATGGTCGGCGTGAGCGTGACTTTCAAGAATCCACTTGACGGCGATACCAAGTTTGCTCGCTTCCGCCAGCATTTCGTTCGCAGATTCAACGGTTGCTTCACCGCTACGGTGGTCGAAGTTGAGCACAGGATCGATCACCACACCCGCATTGGTAGATGGATCCCAGACTAGGTAGCTGATCATGTTGGTTGGCTCGTCAAAAAACGCCTTGACCTCGGGACGGTTGGATGCGGCCATGACGCGCTCCTATTCACTCGCAAGCATAGGCGGGCAATACTAGCACAGCATCGCGAGTTACAGACCATTGATCCAAGCCGACGCGACAGCGGCCGGGCTTTCCTTTATTCTTGCACCATGTGGAGCATCAAACGCGGGGAGTACCGATGACCAAGGAATTGATGTGGCTGACGCTGACGATCATCGTCACCGGGCTGCTGTGGGTGCCGTATATTGTAGATCGTGCCATGGTGCGCGGATTGATGGGTTGCATGGCAAACCCGTCAAGACACGACAAACCGCAATCGGCATGGGCGCAGCGCCTTTATTTCGCTCATACCAATGCGGTTGAAAACCTGATCATATTCGCGCCGCTCGTACTCATTCTTGACGCTCAAGGCCACTCAACCGACGCCACCGTGGCCGCCTGCGCGGTTTACTTCTGGGCGCGTCTGGCGCACGCCATCGTTTACACCATCGGAATTCCTGTTTTGCGGACGCTTGCCTTCACCGTCGGCTTTCTTGCGCAGGCCGCACTTGTGCTGGCGGTCTTCGGAAAACTTTAGCCGTTCGCAGCTGCGCGGTTCGCAATTCCGCGCATATCGAGCCCGCGCGGCAGCACCCCGAAAGCCGATCCTGCGTCACCGCCAAGCCGCGAGGCGCAAAATGCGTCCGCAATATTCGCGGGCGCGCTTCTGACCAGCAGCGAGCCCTGAAGGGCGAGAATGAGATTTCGTACCAGCGTTCGCGCTTGCGACTCGTCGGCGAGTTCACTGCCAGTGAGCCTTTTTGCAAGATGCTCGGAATATGATCCGATCCGATCATCCTTGCACTCGGCAAATTCCTGACACAAGACTTCCACCGCATTCGGGGTACGCTGTATCGCACGCAGTACATCGAGGCACATGATATTGCCGGAGCCTTCCCAGATCGAATTGACCGGGGCCTCACGGTACAGGCGCGGCATGATGCTTTCCTCGATATAGCCGGAGCCGCCAAGTACCTCCATTGCCTCATAGGTCACCACGGGCGTGCGCTTGCAAATCCAGAATTTGGCCGCCGGTGTGACCACGCGCCTGATCACCAGCGCCGCCTCATGGTTTTCGTCATAGGCTCGTGCCAACCACATCGTCAGGACAGTGGCCGCCTCGGATTCCAGCGCAAGGTCGGCAAGCACGTTCGCCATCAATGGCTGATCGATAAGCTTTTTCTGGAATACAACGCGATGCCGCGCGTGATGGACTGCCTGGGTGACCGCTTGCCGCATCAGCGCTGAGGAGCCAATGCAGCAATCAAGGCGGGTATAGTTGCCCATCTCAATGATGGTCGGTATGCCACGCCCCTCTTCACCGACGAGCTGCGCATAGGCCCCTTGGAATTCGACCTCGCTCGATGCATTCGCGCGATTGCCGAGCTTTTCTTTCAGACGAAGGATGAAGATTGAGTTTCTTTCTCCGTCCGGCGTCCAGCGCGGCAGCAGGAAGCAGCTCAGGCCATTTGGCGCCTGCGCCAGCACCAGAAACGCGTCACACATTGGCGCCGACATAAACCACTTATGGCCATAAATGCGGAAGCTGCCGTCTGCGGAGGGTTTGGCTTGCGTTGTATTGGTCCGCAGATCCGATCCCCCCTGATTTTCCGTCATGCCCATGCCTATCAGGGCTGAGCTCTTCAGCCGTACCGGACGAAAGCGCCGGTCGTATTCACGTGAGTAAATTCGCGGCAGCCACTCGTCGGCAATTCGGGGGGAGTGACGTAAGGTCGGCACCGAGCCATAGGTCATGGCCAGCGGGCAATAAACCCCGCTTTCGATCTGAGCCAGCATGTAGGTGCCCGCAGCGCGCGCTACGTGTGCACCGGGTTTTGGGTTTGCCCACGGACCTGAGTGCAGGCCAGCCGCAAGGGCAACATCGAGCAGCGCATGCCAGGCCGGATGAAATTCGACTTCATCGAGACGGTGGCCATAGCGATCGAGCGTGCGCAGCTGGGGCGGAAATCTGTTGGCATCGAAGCCGAGTTGCACCGTCTCGGGCGTGCCCAGCTTCGCGCCAAGCGCGTTTAAATCGCTTTCCGCCCAACTGGCGCCCTCACGCCGCACAGCCTCGCGCAATACCGCATCGCTTGAGTAAAGATTGTAGGGCTCAAGTGGCGGCGGCTGGTTCTGGACCTCAAACATGGGTCGCAAGTCTCCGGCAAGAACGCAGAGAACTTAGTGCAGAATCAGGGAAACAGCGCGACCTGATCGAGTCCCATCGCCTCCGGCCAGCCCATGACCAGGTTCATGTTCTGAATCGCCTGTCCCGAGGCTCCTTTGACCAGATTGTCGAGCGCAGAGACGATGATGGCGCGGCCTTCAATACGGTCGTTGGCCACACCGATAAAAGTCATATTCGACCCCCGAACATGCCGCGTCTGCGGCGTTTCCCCGAAAGGAAGTACGTGAACGAACGGCTCCTTAATGTAGAACTTTAACAGTATTGAATGAAGATCCTGGGCGGTCCGACCGCGCCGGCCCCGCACATAAATCGTCGAGAGAATGCCCCGATTCATCGGCACCAGGTGCGGGGTGAATGTTACGATTACTTCGCGTCCGGCCGCGGCGGAGAATTCCTGATCAAGTTCGGCCATATGGCGATGATGTCCGACTCCATATGCGTGAAATCCTTCTGAAACTTCCGAAAAGAGCATAGCCTCCTTGGCTGCCCGCCCTGCTCCAGTCATGCCGGATTTTGCATCAATGACAATTTCGTCAAGATCGATTGCCTTATTTTTGATAAGCGGAATCAACGGCAGCTGTGCGCAGGTCGTGTAACATCCGGGGTTGGCGACAAGCCGCGCATGCTTGATTTCGCGCCGATGAATTTCGGTAAGCCCGTAGACGGCTTCCTTTTGCAATTCCGGCGCATAATGCTCGTGTCCGTACCATTTCGCGTAAACCGCCGCTTCGGAGAGTCGAAAATCGGCCGATAAATCTATTACCTTGGTGGTGGGTGATTTTGCCATCAACTCCTTGACGACCCTCTGCGTTGTCGCATGCGGCAAAGCGCAGAACGCGACGTCCAACGCCACGCTGGACCAATCGACGCTTTCGATCGTGACAAGTTGCGGCAATGTGAACGGTGAAAACTGAGGAAAAACTTCGCGCATCGCCTTGCCGGCGCTACGTTCCGCAGTCAGCAGGACAAGTTCGGCACGCGGATGCCGCAGCAGCACCCGGACCAGCTCGCCGCCCGTGTAGCCGGAAGCGCCCAAGACACCGATCTTTGCTTTCGTAGCCATGAATCGATCCTTATCCAGAAGTCTTAAAGAACTACCGGAAGAAGGCCAACTGCACGGATTATCTTGGGGATACGTGCCGCAACCTCAATTCCGGCGGCACGGGTAACGACAACGCTACGCCTGTGCCGGACTGGCACGGCGGCGGCGCAGCTCTTTCTTTGCCAAAAGTATCGTCATGAACGCGGCATATAAGCTGCCAGCCGAGATCCGTCAACTCTCGTCCCACGCAGCGGCAACGGCTGCTCTTTCAGCATAGCCTTGATAACAACCTCCCGTGCAAAACCGGGTTCGATGCCATAAGCAGCAACCATATCCTCGCAATCGGCAACGATCGCATCCGCATCCTGCATTATCTTCAAACGCTTGAAATGATCCTCGTGAGGCATGCCCATGCTCGCGCCGACAATGTCAAGAATGTTGACGATCCGGAACGGCCAGTCGCGCTCGTGCGCGCAAAGTTCACGATGGTCGACGTGGTAGATTGCAACCAGCGCGTCGACTCCTGCTGCCGCCGCAGCCTCGAGTTCAGCCAATTGAAGACCGCGCTTGTAACCGGGCAGCGCGTTAAGCGAGTTGCTCATAAGGCCGACCACAGGTTGTTGCAGGTCAACGATTTCTATACCGGGGACCATCCGTAGAAGTTCGATGCCGGCCTCAACCACCCCCTTAACACCAGGGTGCTTGTGCAGAGCAACCCGCATCCGGACCGGATTTTTCAACATCGGGCGAATGTCTTCGAACCGGGTCTTGAGAAAAAGCATAAAGGGAGTCATCTCGAAGGGCCGCGATCCCCTGACTTTCTCGATCGTGGGGATCGTTGTTTCGGTGAACTGGACATGGCAGCTCGCACACCAGGAGATTACGCCAGCTTTGCCTTCCGCCAGTTTGTCGAGTGAACTCGTTGCCACGCGACCTGAGACTTCCGTGTCGCCGGCGCGCAATTGAATCACGCCACAACAATGTGTCGGACCTCCCATGACACGGTACGACACGCCAAGCGCATCCATGATGTCGAGTGCGGTCAACGCCATATGTGGCGTCTTGAGCACGTTGCAGCCCGTGTAAAAAACAAAGTCGGGACGTTCATTGGGTCCTGCCGTCGACCCTCTTTCCAGACGCTCGCTCACATACTGTCCGAGGCGGGCCAGCTCATCCTGGTTGAGCTGCATGCGTGCAAGGACGTTTACCCCGTCGGCAACCAAGCGGAAATTCTCGACACCGCGTTTGCGCCTGTCCCTTAGTTCGGTAGCTCGTTTTGCCATCGCGACACGCGCCATCGCCAGCAAAAAACGCGGGTTGACAGCCTCGTCACAGGCCGCAATGCAGTCACCTGTGAGCGCGCAGCCGTTCGCCCAGGCTTTCGACGCGGCAGGCCCTTCCCCTGTGCGTACTATATCCAGCACGCCCGTAATCACATCCCCTGGCGCGGCATCACCAACACCTGCTGGCTTTGTGATCGGGCAAATGTCAACGCATTTCCCACATCGTGTACAGGCGTCCAGCATCTCGGCCGTGCGCAAAGCCAAAGCCTGTTCGAATGCCGTTCCGACCATAAAAGAATCCAAATGCCGAAGGATTTGAAGTTTACCGTGGTCCGCCACAAACAAGAAGGCCGCCGATTCCGGCGGCCTTCCATTTTTTACACATCGGTCGGATCAAATCGAGGGTAGCCAGGTCGCCGGCACGTGGCGATAACCGTTGCCGGCTTTTTCGATATAGCCGACCGCAGGGAACGGCAAGTGATAGCCCTGCACCATCATCCTGTCGGTCGCTGCCATGTCGTAGAGTTTCTTGCGCGTCGCAACGGCCTGTGGCCTGTCGGTATCGAACACAAACTGCCAGTCAGGATTGCGCACGAAAAGCGTGGCGGCGCCGGCTGTGATATCTGCCTGAACGAGCAATGTGCTGTTGCCGGATGAAACGATATGCGAATAGTGCCCAGGGGTATGACCGGGGCTAAAAACGGCCGTAATGCCTGGCACAAGAACTTTCTTATCCTGGTACTTTGTTACTTTGTTGCCAAGGGCTCCAAAGACACGTTTCGGATTCTGTATCTGCCCCTTCGCAGGCTCCGGAAGTTTGCTGACGTTGCTCTCGTCCATCCAGAACGCCCATTCGGTCTCCGGCACCATAATTTCCGCGTTCGGAAACATTGGCTTGTTGTCGGGCCCAATCAACCCGTTGATATGATCGCCGTGGAAATGCGAAATGATGACGACGTCGATTGTATTCGCGTCAATCCCAGAAGCCTTCAGATTCGCCTGATATTGGCCAAGCGCACCTTTTGACTGTGCAAATGTGCCGAGACCTAAACCTGTGTCGATAGCAACCAGCTTTGCTCCGGTGTTGATCACAACCGGCGTGTAAGTGTGGACCACTTTATCCTTTGGCAGGAATTGCGCCTCAAGATCCTTAGATACGGTATCCTTTGGCGTATTGACGACATAGCTATCACCCAGCGGATTGCTGCCTTGGCCGTCAGTGACAACTGTTACTTCAAATTCGCCGACTTTGTAGCGATACCAGCCAGCATTTTGCCTGCCTGCCATCGGCGCTGTAGCAGCAGCCGGAGAAACGAGTGCCTTTGACCCGGCAAGAACGGCACCGGCAGCGGCCGCGCCGGCAAATAGATGGCGTCGTGTCAGTAGCGTCATGATCTTGCTCCCTACTTTTCGACTTGTTCGTTCATTAATTTTAGGCGTTGCATCAATTCACCGACAATGTCTTCTCGGGTCGACCAATGCGCCTCCCCGTCGCGCGCACTAACCCCATCCTAAGGTGCGTTATTCCGTATCTGAACCAAATTCTGACCACCGAAGGGACCCCCGTATAGGCGCAGGCCGAACGGTTCGATAAGCTGTGCTTATCCCGAGCCAGCTTGGCAAGGGTAGACCCAAGCCGGATTGACCGGCAAATCAACGATTTGGGAGGAAATAGATGCGTCGTTTGACTGTCCTGGCGAGCGCCCTCGGTGCCGCGCTACTGCTGACTCCAGCTGCTTTTGCGCAAGTACCGGCTGACCCGAACAATCCCAACGAAAACCTGCCGGAAGCAATGAAGCCAATGCCCTACGGCGAAACGATCAATATTGAAAACGCCAAGAAAGTAGCCGCGGCGGCAATTGCAGAAGCGAAGAAGCGGAACTGGAACGCGCTCTGCGTCGCAATTGTCGGTCCATCCGGCGATCTGGTTTACTTCGAAAAGCAGGATGACTGCCAGTTCGCGTCGATCGACATTTCGCAAGGTAAGGCGCGGGCGGCAGCACGTTATCGCCGCCCGACATTGGTCTTCGAACGGTTGATCGCAAAGGGCCAGTACTTCGCTTACCTGCCGACGCTCGGGGCGGGCTTTGTCGGCTCGCGCGGTGGCAATCCGCTCGTCGCTGGCGGCAAAGTCGTCGGCGCAATCGGCGTGAGCGGCGGCACGGGATCGCAAGACGATGTTGTGTCGCAGGCCGGCGCTGCCGCGTTGAAGTAATGAAAGACTGCGGGTCATTTTTGTAAAGCGAACCGCCGGGGTGGAAATCCCGGCGGTTGTCTGCCGTTTGGTGCTGCGGCATCAGCAATGCCGCTGTCGCCAGCGTCATCGTCACCACAGCCACTTGAGCACCTTTGTAATGGCATCGCCAATCGTCAACAGCGTAGCGGCCCATACAAAAGCTGAAATGAAATTTGCGGTTTGAAAATGCCAGAAAGGCATTTCAAAGATTCCCGCAATCAACGGAACAATCGCTCGCAAAGGACCGAAAAAACGGCCAATGAAAATTCCCGGAATGCCCCATTTTTTCATGAAGGCTTCGCCTTGCGGAATAAGATCGGGATGCCGCGACAACGGCCACATATGCGCAACTCGGTATTCGAGTTTGAGCCCAATCCAGTAGGAAACCCAATCGCCCATTGCGGCACCCAGCGATGCCGCAATCCAGATCGGCCAAAACTTGACTCCACTTGACCCGATCAGGGCTCCGATCGCGACGAGCGCGCCCCAGGCCGGCAACAGGAGCGAGATGAACGCCAGCGATTCGCCAAATGCCAGCGCGAAAACAATCGGAACCGCCCAAGCCTGATTGTGGCGGACAAAATCGACGGTCTGCTGGACGGCGGTTTCAAATTCCATGGAGGATCGGCCGGATGTTGTGTCTAGCCCGTCGCTGACATTGGCGCCAGTACACAACCCGAGATGAGAAGCGCACGCTCAATGTCTACCGCTAGAACCGTGCTGCGACACCTATATTTCTCCAGCCTTGACAATGGCCTTTCGATTCGCCTTTCACCTTGGCAGGTGCCGTACCCGGCCTTGAAATCTTCCTT
>Ga0070741_10005496_pt1 | contig 28110 bp, 39 predicted proteins | sample Coa_R1_4_FD_66440 | JGI IMG/M metagenome (GOLD analysis project Ga0070741, IMG submission 66440) | Surface soil microbial communities from Centralia Pennsylvania, which are recovering from an underground coalmine fire - Coalmine... | ecosystem: Environmental > Terrestrial > Soil > Unclassified ...
AGGCTCTAGTCCCACAGCTTCGTGATTATTTCTACGCGCACGGCGGAACCGATAATCAATCTGGCAAATGGACGTTTCCGCTGGATGGTTATGGACCTCGATCAATCGGCGGGACAAGCGGGAGTGGCTACATTATCAAAGGCTACGATTACTTTGACGGGAACAAACACGCGGGGCATCCCGCACACGACATTTTTATAAACGACAAGAACCAGGACACATTGGATGATTGCACAAAAAAGCCGGTAAATGTCCTGTCAGTCTCAAATGGTGTTGTCGTTGCGCGCGAAACAGAATGGCAGCCGGACAGCGATATGCGAGGCGGTAAATATATCTTTATTTATGAGCCAGCCACGAACAATCTTTATTATTACGCCCACAACAATCTGGTCCTGGTCGAGATCGGTCAAATCGTCAAAGACGGCGATGTTATTGCGCACGTAGGTCGAACAGGGAAGAGCGCGTATGAAAAACGCTCGCCCACTCATCTCCACTTTATGTATATGACCATCGACAATGGTTACCCAAAGGCGCTGAATCCATACAATAAACTGCTGACTGCCGAGACACGGCCGTCAGGATGCAAATAAAAGAGGAGTCATAATAACTGTGAATGTGGTGCAGACGATCCCGATCCTTCGCATTTTTGATGTAGTCAAGGCGGAAAAGTTTTATCTGGATTTCCTCGGATTCCAAATAGATTGGGAAAGCGGCGGCACGCCAAATTATCTGCAGATTTCCAGAGAAAGTTGTGTCATTCATCTTTCGGAACATTATGGCGACTGTTGCCCGGGCTCGACGGTCTTTGTCTGGGTAACAGGGTTAACCTCGTACTGGCGAGAGCTTACCTCAAAAGATTTTCCATATATGCGCCCAGGAATTGAGGCCAAGGATTTCGGCGCTAATGTCATGGAAGTGATCGATCCGTTTGGGAACCGATTGCGGTTCAGCGAAGATACGAACAAAGCAAAATAACAGATGGTCGCGAAAAAAAGAGAGCGCGATTGCCTGTGATGCTGCTGGGGTACCGATAATTGATCGATCTTATAGCCCGTCTGTATCGTCAACTAACGGTGTAACCACAGATGATAAAAGCTTGGAGTCCCCGTCGCCGGTCGACCGAACACCAGAGCGGTCGAACCGCATATGTTGGGACTTAAATAATCTCTGTCAGCATCACAAGCATCGCGCTCTCAAGTCTACAGCCAGGTTCGAAGACCCCTTCGAGCTCCGTTCCTGCTGTCCTCCTCACAGGCGCTAATTTACTAAATTGGCGTCGCAAGTGTTATGAAGCGCGCAACAGCGCGTGTGTGACATGGGTAACAGGAGAGGATCGGAGTTCGGTGGACCTGAATTTCCTTCCCTGACCTCTGACCGCCGATCCCCGAACCCCATCTTTTGAGTGGCATAACCACGCAATTGCGTGGTATAAACACTCATTATGAACATGCTGGCAGAATTACTTTCGTCTCGCGGCAAGGCGGAAATCTTTCGCTTGCTTTTTGGACCAGCGCAGCGCGAACTGCATGTGCGTGAAATCGAGCGCCAGTCAGGACTGGCTGATGCGACCGTGCGACAGGAACTCAAAAAGCTGTCTCGTTTGGATCTTGTTGAATCTCGGCTCGACGGAAACCGCACTTATTATCACGCTAATATCAAGCATCCACTTTATCCTGATATTCGCAATCTAGTGTTGAAAACTGAAGGGCTGGTAGAAGTTCTGCGCGAGTCGCTTGTCAACTCTAATATCAAACTTGCGTTTGTGTTCGGATCCGTGGCTGCTGGCAGCGACAAGGCGGAGAGCGATATAGACCTGATGGTTATTGGCACGGTGAGCCTCAGACACCTGGGTAAACTGCTTTCGGGCACGGCAACAAGGGTAGGTCGCGAAATCAACCCGCATGTTTTCAGCATTGAGGAATTAAAACGGAGAATAAAGACCGGTGATCATTTCATCGGCAATGTCTTAGCCGCGCCGAAATTGTTTGTGATCGGAGAGCAGGATGACCTTGACTCAATGGGCTGATAATGGCTGGCTGCGTCCGCATCAAAGCAGTCCTCAAGAGATTTCCGACCTGTTCGCCATCGTTGCCCGTGATCTGGCGGATGCCGAAGGAGATATTTCAGCGGACTGGCAATTTGGAATTGCCTATAATGCCGCGCTCAAGCTTTGCACAATTTTGCTGCACGCTTCTGGCTACAGACCTGAGAAGACGCTGCAGCATTATCGCAGCATAGCCGCATTGCCGCTAATTTTGGGCAAGCAATTTGATGATGACGCTGATTACCTGGAGACGTGCCGGCGCAAACGCAATATAGCGGAATACGATAGAGCCGGAGTCGTTTCGGAACAGGATGCCAGGGAACTCGTGGAATTCTGCAAGAACTTGCGACAGCAGGTAGAAAATTGGTTGGCCGCCAGTCATCCTGCGCTTGCTCCGAAAATTGGGTAATTGATACAAACTTCTGAAGACCAGTCTCAAATTAACATCGAACAACATTTCTCAAAAGCGCGGCTTTATTGTGGATGATGATGTGATAGCGCTGATCAACTGAGATGTAATGTCGCTCTTTGTACGCTACTATTACTTGATTGATGCGTTCTCTTGAAGCGCCGACCAGGCCAGCCAGATCGCTCTGGGTCAATCGAATCGGAATAATAATATCGCCGTTTTCAGTCTCTCGGCCGTATTGCGTGGCAAAGGCGAGTATCTGTCGCGCAACGCGGCTCTCAACCTCAAGCGCGGCCAGAGCCTGGATCTGTTCGTTCGCCAGTCTCAATCGTCGAGCCAATATCGTCGACAGATTGCATCCGATGCGCGGCATCTGTCGCAGACTGTTATTGAATGCCGAATGATCCATCCACAGCAGAGAAGACTTTTCCAGAGTGACAACACTGGCGCATCGGTTAGTATTGTCGATCAAGCTCATCTCGCCGACCGTGTCGCCGTTGCCCAGGATCGCCAGGATGACTTCGGTGCCGTCTTCGCGCTCGAGGAAAATCTTCACCGTGCCATCGGCTATCAGGTAGACAACTTCGCCCGACTGTTCGGCGGTGATCAGATTCGCGCCCGCGGGGAAGACTTTTTGATGAAGCAAATGGCTCAGCGAGGATAATTCCTCTTTCGTCAGGCCGTCAAACAGCAAAAACCGGCTGAGAAAAGTCGGATCGATTACTGCGTGCATAGATTTTGGCTCCGTATAGGGCTGTTATTATGCGAACTAGCGGCACAAGTCAACCGCTGGTTATATGCGCTGCCATTGGGCGATCCGCTGCTCCAAACTTTTAATCTGAGGATTCTACTTGTCATCGCGCGTCAGTACTTGACAATATATCAAGTTTTACCTATGTTGGGAGACATCACTTTTGTGTTGAGAGGGAGGAATGTACCAACTTGCCACAAGCAGAGGCGACATTAAAGGTGCGCTTGACATTTTAACTAGGGAGATGGACCGCTTATGTCCCGCCCTAAGAAGTTATCCCCGGAGGAAGCGCGTCGAACGCTGACGCTGATTCTGGACGAAGGTACTTATGAGCTGTCGATTCACTGTTTGCGAGACAGCATGCCCAAGCGCAATGTTACTGACCCCGACATTGTGAATGTGCTGACCAGCGGTCAAATTATAAGAGAGGCTGAATGGTCAGATGAGCACCAAAACTGGAAATACCGAGTTGAAGGTGCCGATATAGAGGGCGACGATCTGACGGCGATCACGGTTATGTTTATCGAAGATCTTTCCGTGTTAGTCGTGACTGTTTTTTAACAAAAGAACGGCCCCTCTCCCATAAAGGAGAATGTTCTATGAGGTGCGACCACTGCGGAGGAGAAACCATCCTGCGAAGACAGACGCATCATTATAAAGAGAGCGGTCTTGATAATGTCTATTTGGAAAATGTTGAAGTTAGATATTGCGAAAAGTGCAAAACAGGTGCGCCGCGCATTCCAAGAATTAAAGAGCTTCATTTAACGATCGCGCGCGCCATCGCTCTCCAGGATGCACCGTTGTCCGGGCCCGAAATGAAGTTTCTGAGGAAACATCTTGGAATGAAGGCGAAAGAATGGGCTGAATATCTGAGAATCGATGCATCGACTCTGTCTCGCTGGGAAAGCGGTGATCAGCAGGTCGGAGCTCAATCTGACGCGTTGATCCGATTGGTTTACTTTCGACTGCTCGAAGAGAGAGAGAACAAGCGAGTCACAGAGCCTGTCGCCGGCCGAATTGCGGCTCTAACATCAGAGCCTCATCGTGTACCTGACGTTCTGGTGAATATGAACAGTCCCGGCACATATCGCTATCACGCCTATTGATAAAATGTTAGCTACGCAAACAATCCGCGGCGGAATTCGGCCAGCTTACGGCTGACGCCATAGAGTTCCATTATCTCGTCGATCCGCAAGTGCCAGACGTCGCAATCTGGCATCAGGCAGATAGCACCCCTACAATATTGGCGTGGCGCTCGAATTTCGATTTATGCCAGAGTTTTCCCGTCGACAAAAATATTTCCGTATCGATCAGGTGATCCGTTATGTGAGTGAATTCGTGACCTAAGTTGAAAACGCGTAACGGCCGATTCAGGAGTTTGTTGATATAGATAAAGGGATGTCCATCCGCCCACAACGCCGCTCCGTGTGCCTCGCGCATCTGTTCCAAAACCACTTCGATACCGTGGCTCTGGCAGGCGGATTCCAAATCTTCAAATGAAAGCGATCGTTGATTGAATCCATCGATTCTGGCTTCAAAACGTTTAATCAATTCGTGGTTGTTGCGCGCCGCCGAGACCTGGACTGATCCTGACATGGATGCCTCCAAATGTGTTCGATAGAGGGCAAGAGCGGGCGGCTTCCGCTTGGTGATATTTATACTCTATCCGGCGAATTTTGTCGTGGGCCAGGCGAACAATCTGAATCGACGAAAGTATGTCTGTCTCTATTTGTTTTCGTTGCGGCGTTCCGTTGCCCGTCGTTCAGCGTCTTTTCGAATCTTGTCCTTGTCGGCTTTCAGGCGAGAGCTTTCTCTGGATCCGCCCTTTTTTTTACCGGCAATGCCGGTCGAAAAGGCAACGTCAGAAACGTATAGATTCGGCTGAGGCGGAGGCGCCATTCGTCTTATATCCGCAAGCGCTGACTCATCTTCGTCCTCCAGGTCATAATATATGACCAGGATCGCCTCGAGTTGTTTGCTGGCGCTTCTGCGGGAACGGGTCGCATCAGCATCCAATACATCCCAGATGCGACGCGGCAGGTTGACAGTTCTTCTTACGTCGACGTCGTTTTCTTTTTCCATAAATTTTTTATTTTAAAGCGTGAAACACCATATCACAGATTCGATAACAGGCAAAGAATTATTTGCACCGTGTCGGTGCCGAAATATGTTGACACATGGAGGAAACCTGTTATCATTCTTTTGCACCGGTACGGTGATCCCAGATGCAGAATTCTTCGCAATGAGTCAATCCGTGGCGACGAAGACTTCCATAATAAGGCCGCTATTTTGGAAGAATAGAGCATGTAGCACAGACTTCCAGCCTGCGTCCTAACGGATGTGAGCGGCAAATCGAAATCGCTCTCATCAAATCTATGCAGGTAAGATGCCTTCGTTACATGCTCGCGCAGTTTCTATGATCAGTTGCACTCAACATGTAGTGCGGAGATCTCCATTTGAACGGTTACAGAATTTGAGTCTGATAATAGAGGTTACGAACATGTGTGCTGGCCGTTATCAGACTCGAATTCTATTCCGGCATCAAAAAATCATTAAGGTAGTTCTTATGTTATGCCCAAAATGTGCATCCCCTAACACCAGCATCTTACAAACTCGCAGTGTTTATCGCCGCACAATGATTCGCAGACGCCGCTCCTGTAACAAATGCGATATGCGGTTTACGACCTACGAAAGCCTGGAGCCAGACGAGAAATTTCTCTACCTGATCAAGAACATGATGGATCTGGTTAACCCAAATAAGAAGCGACGCACGCCAAAGATTAAAACCGCTTGAATCTCACGCTACGTCAGGGTTTATGATTAACTGTTATGGATCAACAAAGCGATCATCTGTTCAATAACCTCCTGAACGAGTGCGGAGTTACCGAAGCAACGCTGAACGCCGGTCAAAAAAACTCGCTCGACCGTGATGGATATGTCGTTTTGCCCGCCGTGATCGACCCGGCAATGGTTGATCGACTGCGCAGAGCCTTTGACCAGCATACACGCACCGAACAGAGCGGTACTCGACATATCTCCGACCCAATAAATGCAGATCGAATATTTGACATCGCGTTCACACACGTAAGCGTACTTGCCGCGGTCCACCATGTACTGAAGCGACCATTCAAGCTGACACAATTCGGCGGGCGCGATCCTTTGCCTGGTTACGGACAACAGGGGCTTCATACCGACTCAATGCAAAGATTCCCTGACGAACCGTTCAGAGTTGTAACTGCCATTTGGATTATTGATGACTTTACCGCTAATAATGGAGCGACTCGCGTTGTACCGGGGACGCACCTTCAGATCAAACCGGTTCCGAAGACTTTTGCAGCTCCGACCAACAAGCATTCAAATCAAATTGTAATCACGGCAAAAGCTGGCTCGATACTGATTTTCAATGGTCACCTGTGGCATAGCGCCACCAAAAACGAATCAACAATGCCCAGGCGCACGCTTCAATGTTCTTTTTATGGGCGGGAGATGAAAGGCGCCGGCGAGATAAATTGCAATTCGCCCGAGTGTCTGACTCCGACAGCGAAATACATCCTTGGTTTATCGGCAGTAGACAATGGTTGACTCAGATTCTTTAAACCTTGCCTGTTAAATTGAAAAGTATTATATAATCCTGTTTGTTACTCTCCTCAACATCAAACAGGAAGTCCTGGGAACACAGGACGCAGCGTTTGGGAATACCTGATGCCGGTCTCCATCCTTATAGTTGAAGATACGGCCGATCTCCTGGAGGCCATGAAGTTAGTCCTTCGGGCGGCCGGTTTTGCTGTCATTACAGCGGAGACAGGCAAGTCTGCGCTTCAGCTCCTGACCAACGTACGCAGCGGACTGATCGCTCCGGATGTCATCGTCACAGACATTCGGATGCCGGAGATGAACGGTCTGGAACTAATCCGTGCGATCCGGGCAATCCCGGAATTCGTTAAAACTCCAATTATCGCAATGACTGGCGAGGACAAAATTGCTCTTGTGCACGCAGAGGAGTTTGGCGCGAATGTTACTTTGCAAAAACCGCTCGATCCTAACGTGCTGATCGAAAACATTAATAAGCTAATCAAATCTAAACAAGCGTAAAGCTAACCCGGATTTTTTGCCTGGATGCCAGGATAAAAACGCCATCTTTGACTGCGGGAACGAAGACCATCTTTTTGACAGCTTCGACAGCCTTTTCGTCCAGCCCGAATCCAAGCCCTTTTATAATGGTTACGTCGCTAACGGTTCCGTCCGCAGGGAAAGTTGCCTCGGCTATCACAGTTCCGACAACTTTGTTTCTTCTGGCCTCCTCGGTGTAATTCGGCCGAGGATAATAAACGGGAACCAGCTTTGAATCCTCGACTGGTGCTTTGTAATCGTTCTCTTTTGCAGATTGTAATAAACCTGCAAACTTCCTATGTTCTGTCTCGATCTGGGCCTCGTATCTTTGTATCTTCTCTTGAACTTCGTTTATATAAGTTTGGTCTAGCCGGTGTGGCCACCTGAACGAATCTTGTTCGAACCGCCTCATCTGGTCAGCAATTGCAACAATTTGCTTTCCTTCATCCTTCACGCTGTTCCACCATTTTTCTTCTTCAGGTGTGCAATCTTTGGTTTTCGCCGGAACCGGATCGGCAGGATCGCGATGGCTGTTAACAGGTGGAACAGGGGTTGTCTTTGACTCTTGAGCGATGACAATGGTTTGAACGCACAGGAGCATTACCAACAGAATTCGCTTTAACATAATATTGCCCTCTCTCCGGTTTCAATAAGTTAAGACAGATTCGTCAGATAGAAATGACCACGTTCTTTTCCCATTATATTACATTCGGACCAGTCGTATTAATGCCGAGCCTTTTCTCTGTGCGCTCGATCTGACGTAAATGATGTGTGATGTGTCGTTCGATTAAATCAAGCGTCTTCTTTATGTTCAACTTCCCTGCTATTGGATGGCGACAAACGAAATCGTCAAGCGAGTCTTCGCTTATCTGTTCAAGGCAAAGTTCAAGCTCGTCCCGCACGGCACTCCACGCCTCGAATATCTGGTCCTGAGCCAGATCGGCCACCGGAACGACGCTGCGAAGCGGTACTTTAACTCGAAAACCATAGCGAAAAGCGATATGGACCGCTGCCGAGCCAAGATGCTCGCGCAGACCGCGCCGCCGCCTGGCGAAAGTCGATCTCTCACGGAGCTGGCGAATCACTTCCTGTTCGACCAGAACAAGATGATTGGCAATTTCAGATAAGGACCACTCGCCCGGACCGGGTGCCGCCGTCCAATAACGAGTTTCCACGCCGGCAAAGCGGCGCGTTACCGCTTCTTTCTGAATCTTTAGTTGCTCGAATCTGGATTGGAGCGTCGCAAGCATCTTATTAAAGGTTTTAGACGATTAAGTGCAATTCGATCTGAAAGCGCTTTCACATCTGAAAGCCGCTTCAACGTTATAATAAGCCGCCAGCCGTTGAGCCGCTATCCAATTCGGTCCTCGTGACAGCTTTTTCGAACTGAAAAGACGGTAAAACCACAAATTTCTTGTAACTTTAATACCCGAAAACCGGCCGTACTACCGGTAGTACCTTTAAGCGGTTTTGAGGGTACAGATTTAGTATCTTCCCATGAATGCGAACCCGTGTTATTCATATCACCAGAGTCATTCAGTGAATGACCAGAGCGTAGTAGTAAATGACGGCAGCCCACCAATCTACTACGATCACCAAAAACCCGCAATGTCCCGCCGCGACTATTGCCGGGCTTTTGCAATTAAAAATGAGAGCCATCCTTTATGAGTATACGTGTGCACTCGAGGCGAAAGTCCGGCAATTGCCTCATTACAAGGCAATTGGGGATCGAGGTGAGACAGATAAACGAGGCGGGATTGGAACTGATCAGGCGTTTCGAAGGTCTGCGGACCGAACGTTACATCGATGTCGCGGGTTTCGAAGCGATAGGATATGGACACAGAATTCAAGAGGGAGAATGTATACCTTCTACTATCACAGAGGCGGAAGCTGAGGCATTTTTACTATGGGACACGGCAGTGGCCGCGCTGATCGTAAGTAAATTCGCGACTGTGACTTTAACCGACAACCAGTTTTCGGCGCTTGCCTGCTTCGCTTTCAGCGTGGGGCCTCTGCAATTTGAGATGTCGACCTTATTGAAAAAGCTGAATTCAGGGTACTACCGCGCCGCGGCTCTGGAATTCGCCAGATATGACCGCGCGGGCGGCAGGTTTCTGTCCGAACTCACGAAACGTCGGATCGCTGAGCGCGAGCTATTCCTGAAACCGGATGGTGATAAAAAATGAATAAATCGATCGCAATCCTTCTGACAATTTTAGCGTGCGCGATTGCCGCATCGGCTCAAACAGTCAGTCTTCACCAGTATCTGCGGAAACGTCCGCAACCGGTGTTCGACTCGACAGCTTTCTATCAGGCTCAACCACCTGAAGTAAAGAAACGCCGCCAGAAGCTGGACTGGTCCAAAGACCACACGCGCTTCAATCGCTTTATGCATTGGATGTCCCTGTCGCTGGCAATCGGTGGGACAGCATTCGATGGAATCGAATCAACGAAGATTAACGGAGACATCCAGCAAACGCCACACGGCGTGGTTGTGATATGCGAGCAGAATCCGGCTTTCAAAGCCGCGGACGGTTGTGGATTCCGGCAGGAGAAATTCTTTCTGATCGAAGGCGGAGTGATTGGCGCATCGGAGGCGATCCGAACTTACTTTGCCGCTCCGGCCGATATGGTCCAGATTACATTAGGAATTGTCGGACTGGTAAACGGTTTCTCAGGCAGGTCTCTCGTCAACAGCGCGCCGGTGATCGGCAAACGCAAATAGGAGCAACCCAATGAAACGCACTACAAACGTTGTAATACAGATTCTGGCTTTGATCGCCCAGGTATTGAATCTGGCGACTGGAATGGCTGGCGAAAAGGCTAGACCGTGGATAGGGCTTTCAATCCTGCTGGTCCAGGGAGTCGCCGCGGTTATCGCCAGCAACTATAATCCGGACGGTACACCTGCGACTGTTGCGTATAAGAGCGGCGACAGCTCGATAAGATCAGCGATAAAGTTGGTTTTGATCTCGATGCTGATAGGATTACTGACGACTCAGAACGCCTGCAGTCCGAAACAACTTCAAACATTTAAGGCGGCTGGTGACACTGTTGTTGCGACCGCCGACGGGATTGACACAACGCTGGAATCACTGATCAGCCAGGGGAAGCTGACCTCCGATCAAACCGTTTTCGTGCGGACATATCTTTCGCAGGGCGTTCTGCTGGTCGGAAAGATCAACGCTCTTGTTCAGCAGATCAATTCCTGGCCGCCCGCGAACGCCGCACAGATTCTGGACCTGATAAATCAAACTGCCACTTTAATTGACGAAGCCACATCACAAGGCACAATCAAGTTCGGCAACGATGCCACGATGCAGAAAGTGGCTCTGACGCTGGCGATTCTAAAAGGCGGATTGAGCACTATCAAAACTCTTCTTGGCGGCAAACCGGTAACGGCGTCTGTGCTCGATGATTTGAAAAACGAACAGAACAGGCTTAATCAAATTCAAAGCGAGCTCAGATGTAGCGCATTCGTCCCGATTGCGCACGTGCAGTAACGCTCCAGTTTATTTTGAGCTCTCAATAAATGAAGAAGCGCAATCGAGACGAATTCGCCACAAGCTAACGAACGTTATGAACAACAGGTTTACAGATATGAAATCGTTTAGCGGCGCAGATGGTCTGCTCTTATTCCTTGGACTACTGATGGGCAGAATCGGGTCTTTCGTCGGCGGATTGATAGGTCCGGTGCTGCTCTCGTCGTGGTATCAGTCCGACCTGCTCAAACTGCTGGCGAGTGGATGTTTCAGCATAGTCGGCATAGTCCTGGGAAAGATTGTTGAGGTCGAATGGCGAGAAAGAATTCAAAAAAGACGAAACAGAATTGGCGCCAAGCAAAGCGACAAAAATACGGAGCACAAGTGATGTCCAATAAAACTGTCAACAACTCTATTCCCGAAAATCAACCTGAACGCGATCTTTCAACGAATGCTTCGGAAAGTAAGGTTCTGGCGGATAACTCTCCGCCCGATTCCGAAGAGGATGATCTCGACCTGAAGAAACTCCTCGACCGATGCTGGACCAAAGAGCAACGCGAAGCGGCCATCAGGAAACTGGCCGAGCAGGCAGGCAAAACGGCTTCGATAGCTAAACTCCTGCTGGAATACACATACGGCAAACCTTCAGAGCGTTATATGCCGAGCGAACCTGATCAGTCATCACTCCCGGCTGAGTTGGACGAGGCGATACGAAGAATTTATGGCGACGATCTCAAAGACGATATTGAGCCTGAACAGACGCAGAGCTAATGACGGTTACGACAACCTTGCGAAGCGGGCTGAGGCGTTAAGAAGCACCCAACGTGCGCGTGTTCCGGGAATTGCAATGATGCGATTCTGGAGTGCAGGTTATATGCCACAGGAAACACAACAGGCTTTTCACCTTGCCGCTCGACTGTGCGATGGCGACGACGGACCGACAGAGATCGGTTTTGGCGGCGCTCGCGGCGGAGCGAAGACGCACGCAGTCTTCGCTCAGGTTGCAATCGACGATTGTGCCCGTCGGCCTGGTTTGAAGTTTCTGCTGCTGCGCAGGATCGGCAAAGCAAATGCGGAAAACGTCGACGATCTTCGACGCAGGCTCCTCAAGCGTGTCGCGCATAATTATTATCGCGGCGAAGGCAGGTTTGAATTTCCGAACGACAGTCGAATCATCCTCGGTCATTTCAAGGATGAAAAGGATATCGACAATTACCTGGGCATCGAGTACGACGGCATCGCTATCGAGGAAGCTACGCAGCTCACCGAACAAAAGTATCTCGAGCTTCAGACCTGTTGCCGCACCAGTAAACCGGATTGGAGACCGAGAACTTATACGACTACTAATCCTGGCGGAATTGGTCACGCCTGGTACAAACAGCGATTTATTCAGCCGTGGCGAGAGCAACGTGAAACGTCAACGCGGTTCATCTTCTCCACGTATAAGGACAACCATTTTCTGAATTCAGGATATGCGCGAGTCCTGGATCAACTGAAAGGCTGGCAGTTAGCCGCGTGGCGCGATGGAGATTGGGACATAGCCGGCGGGCAGTTCTTTACGAACTGGCGACACGAACGCCACGTTGTCGAGCCGTTTCCCATACCGCGGCACTGGCGAGTGTGGTGTTCCCTGGACCACGGGTTCACTCATCCAACCGTTGTCCATCTCTTTGCAGAGAATGATGGGATCATCTACGTCGTGGACGAGCACGTCGAGGCAAGAGTTCTAGTGCCGGGTCACGCCTATGCAATCCATAATATGTTGCAGAGGCACGCCATTTCTAAAGACCGTTTGTGGACATTCGAGGCCGGCCACGATGTCTTTTCGCAAAGAGGCGATTCCGAGGGCAAAACTATTGCCCAGCAATATGCGCAGTACGGCATCTTTCTCAGTCCTGCAAACATAGATCGTATTAATGGCGCCGCCGAACTGCTCAGCCGGCTTGGCGATCCGGACACCGGCGACTTACCAAGGTTACAGATATTCAAAAACTGTCGCCGGTTAATTCAATGTCTGCCGGAACTTCAGCACGATCCGCACAACCCTGAAGACGTGCTGAAGATCAACGCTGACGACAGTGGCAATGGCGGAGACGATGCGTACGACAGTTTGCGGTACGGATTGATGGCCAGTCCAATGCCGAAACCGAGTTTTTCAATTGTGGCGGGACCTTTTATTCCGTCGGTATTCAAACCTGTTACGGGTCTTGGTGCCGCGCTGAGAACCTGTGGCGCAGACATTCAGTCTGCGCTGTGACATTTTCGAAAATGCACGATGAAAATGGAGTTTCAATAACGTTGCCTCGCGCAGACTGAATGTCTGCGCCACTTTTAAAAATATGAATGAATCACAGTTTCATTTCGCAACGACGTCAGAGGTTCTTGATCAGCCGGTGACTCTTCAGTTTCAGGATGGAAACCAGGTCGTTCCAGGCTGGATGGTTGCTCATCTTGGAGGTCCTGAAAAGGTAATTGCCGATCTGAGCGGATACGTCGTAAAGATCTCTTTCGAAGATTTTACTCGAGATTTTTTCCAGGAGGCCGCAAGCCAGCAGCTGCGGGCGATCTATATGTCGATCCTGAACAATCAGCACAGAGGACCCAGAGTAGATCACTAAGAGACTCGCTATAACAAATTATGAGCCGATTAACCGACATCTTAAAAAACGCCATCTCATTGAGAATTTACTCTTCGCAACACGCAGAGAGATTGCAGCGCGAGCTGGCCGCAAAAGACGATGGCCTACTTGATTACAAAACAAGGATCAGTCAATTAGAGGCAGAGATCAAAAGCCTGCGCGATGCCGCGATCACTGGCGAATACGATTCCAGCAGCGGTTTGATTTCGCTCTATCCACCTAACGACAGATCGAGCGATGGATTTAACACGACTCGCTTCTTCAAAAAGCGCAACGTTCGTATGCTGCGCAGCTATGCTGAATACAGCGTCTGGGTGCGCGCCGCTATCGACATATATCGCAATGTGATCGAGCAGGCCGAATGGACGCTTGGGCCAGAAGATTCAAATCGCCCGACCAATGAAGAATCAAAACGCGAGATTTCGAACCTGTTAAAGAACCCGAATCCGGCAGGAACGCCATATTCCCTGATAAAAGGCCAGATGATCGAAGACTTCCTTGTCCTGGGACACGGCGCCATTGAAAAAGCCATCAACCGGGATCAAACCCCATATCAATTGATCCCGCTGGACGCGGCAAAGATTGCTTTTGTGCCGGGGTGGGACGGAACAGATCCCACCAAACCTCGATATGCGCAACTGGATTCTGCCGGCAGCAAAGTTCTGCGATGGTTCCCGAATTCCATGCTGATGGTAATGGTGGCAAGGGCGCGCACGTACGATCCGCTGGGTCTGAGCAATGTTGAAATGCTGGATTTCTGCGTGCGCGCACTGCTGGAGGGCGATGATTACCTGCTGAACAATGTTCTGAACGGATCGCCGAGCGGCATTCTGAATCTGGGAATGGGAGTGACTAAACAACAGGTTGATGATTTCCGTCAGCAAATAACTGCCGCGAAAAAATCTCTGGCGATTGTCGGCGGAACTGAAAACTCTTCGTATATCCGGTTCACCGGAACAGAGCGCGAGATGCGAGTTCTGGATACTCTGCCGTGGTTTGTCCGTCAGGTTGCGGCGATATTTCAATTGTCTACTGCTTCGCTTCGATTGGCGGTGGATCAATCGCGAGCAAACACCGAAGCGATGTTTGAAAACGATCAGGAAGGTCCAGTCGCCCTGCTTTGGCACATCAGGCAAACGGAAAATGCCAATATCGTAAAGCCATTCGACATTCGCGGCACAGACAATCTGATACTCGATTATCCATTGATGTCTCGCCGCGACGAGCTGCAGCAGGCAGAGATTTCACAGATCCAAACGGGCGGTCTTGGCTGGAGCAAGATCAATGAAGCGCGACGCGAAGCCGGTCTCGATCCTCTTGATCTGCCGATTGCGGAAGAGGTGTTAATCGACACTCCTGCTGGCCCGGTGCCACTGTCAAAACTGAATGAACTGCATTTCGGTCGACAAGGTGGCGCAGACATTCAGTCTGCGCGAACGGACTGACCGTCCAGGATCGTTGTAATCGAGCTCTCATCAACGACGACTAGCGCAGACTGAATGTCTGCGCCACTAAGAGGAACAAATGGTACCAAAAATCGACTTCGACAAGATCAAAACCTGGCGTGACGCTCAAGCCGTCGGAGCTCCAGCATTCAAGATAATGTCCGACGGTATCATCAAGGCATACCGCGACGATAACGGGGTTCGCCGATTCGAGCTGACCGCATCCAGCGACGACACCGACCTTGTCGGCGATGTGATGACGGAAAAAGCTCTGGCAAAAATGAAATCCGCGGCGCCGGGAACGACAATGTTCCTGAACCACCAGTACAGCGTACCCGAAGACGTTTTCGGGGCAGTGGAAACAGCAGACATTGAAACGCGAAACCTGCAGGCTGCGGAAAACGGCAACACCGTTCCTATTCTCTGTCTGCAGTACAAAGGCGTTGTTGAAGAAACAAACGAACGAGCGGTGCGCGTCCACGAAATGATGATGGCCGGCCGGGTGAAGCTGGGCGCTTCCGTTTCGGTTTTGATCACCGACCAGACGTCGGACAAAGACGGACGACGTTTGATCGATGACGTTTACTACCTGGAATGTTCCGTGGTCGGAATGCCGTGCAATCGCCAATCCTGGGTTCAAAACGCAAGTAAGGCTCTACCTGGGAGCAATCCTGGGAGCGCAGGCATCTTGCCTGCAGATGTTCCGGATCGCGCTGTTAATTCCGAGGCACATCTCTCCGAGGAAAGCAGGCACGATGCCTGCGCTCCCGCGCTGCGCGTTCCTGGAGAATTAGAATCGAAAATCGCACAACTCAATAGCGAGGTCGAGTCTTTAACTCGACAGCTCGAAGAAGCAAAGAAGACCCTGGCCGAATGGGAAGCTGGAAGCCCGAAAATTCTGGCAGCGCTCCGACGATTTGCTCGCGAGCCACTGCTGAGAACCGGGCGTTAGCGTCACCTCACACGTAGCGCAATCATCCCTGATTGCGCCACCCGAACAACTTACGAGCATGATTGAAATAACCATGTTCGCGTTCCATAACCTGCGCAATCAAGATGATTGCGCCACATCATAAGGAGACTGACGCCATGACACCGGAAATTTTTCTTAAAGAAGCTAAAACACTCATCAACCGACTCGAAGCCGGCGAAGCCGCCAAGACCGCCGCGTCGATGCCAACTGACAATGCAACGACTGAGACTGTCAGTAAGAGTTACGCTAATGACCCATTCGAAGCGAAGCAAGGCAAGATTGGAGACAACCAGCTTTCAAAACAGTTCCTTGCTCTGGCTCGCAAAAGCAAACAGTTTTATTTTCTGGGCGAGGACGACATCCTGGAAAATCCCCGTGGCTATCTTCGCGCCAAGCACGGTCCTGATGCCGAGGACTGGCAACAAGGTCGTTATAAAGTCAGTGACACCGATCTTGAAACGATCATCTGGGCGCTGCTGGATATGAATTCGGACGAGCGCAAATCGGTGCTCGACCTGGAAAACGGATCGTATGCGGCGCAGGGGCTGTCGCTCGCTGCACGATCGGGAGCTTTCGGCGACGACAGCCGATTGATTCAACGCGCGTTGGACGTTAGTTCGGGCGCGCCATTGATTCGAACGGATCTCGATCCGATTTTGTATGAAGCGTTCCTGCGCGAATTTCCCGTTATCGACGAGATTCGCAAGATTCCGGCCAATGGAATCCTGCACACTTACAACCAGCGAACCTCGCCGGGAACTGCATCGACCATTAGCGATCTCGGGGATATGTCAGGACAGTTTTCGAATTCATCGATCTCTCAGCTTCAATCGTCGCACATCGCGACAGTCGTCGCTCCGCGCGCGATCGGATTGAAGTTCCAGTATGCAGTGCAGCAATCGGGAATGAATTACAACGTCGCTGGCGACGAAAATCTGGAAATCGTCGGCGCGATGATCGCCATCGCCAAAAAGGTCCAGTCGCTGATCCTGCAAGGCAATTACAGCGTCGCCAGCAAAACAGTTAACGACGAAGAAGGCGCGACCGATGCCAACGGTTTTGATGGAATCCGTGCAATCCTCAAAGGCGGATCGACTTCGATGACAAAGTCGAGCACCGACGCCTATGTCGACATGATCAACAAAGCTGTCGGTCAGATCATCAATGCTGGCGGCAATTCCCGCAGCCTGCTGGTTCTCTGTTCACTGTTCACTCGATTCCAAATAAATCTTGAGTTGCAGAACTATCTGCGAGTGATCAACCAGGTTCCGGCCGGCGGTATCAGCACGAACCTGTCAGCTAACGGTTTGGTGACACTGGCAGACTGGATGACACGTCTGGTGAATGTTCCAGCCGATGCGCAAGCGAATGGTCTTGGTTTTTACACATTCAACAGCGCTACGGTTGAGGACATTGACGTACTGGACATCAGCACCTGGGCGCTTGCTTATCTTGGTTCGGCGACTCCGTCGATTCTGGAATTACCCATCGGATTTAACAACCAGTTGAGCCGGGTCTATTACCCATTCTGGATGGTTGGCCTTGTGCCGTTCATTCCATCTTTCAATCGCAAGATAAGAGTTCCAAACGGATCGCTGTAACGCAGTGAGGAGTGACGAGTGACAGCGTTGTGATCGCTTTTCACTCGTCACTCATTGCTTGTCACTTTCATAAGGAGAACAAAAATGTCAGACGGCTATACTACAAGATTTCACGCTACCACTCCGGCCGATGCGGTTTCACCTGCTCAGCCGAATGAAGTCATACCATTCAATCAGCGATTCAACGGCGCGAGCTGGGATCGCGAGCGCGGCAACGTTGAAGCGACTCTTCTTGCAAGCGCCGCTCGAACCGCGGCGACTCAAAGCCCCGATCAGACAAACTACAACGGTCGAGGCGTGCAGGTAATCCTGAATGTTAGCGCCGCCAGCGGCACCGGAGGTTTGCAGGTCGTAGTGCAGGGCAAGGATCCCGTCAGCGGCTCTTACTACAACCTGTATGCAGCGCCGACTGCGGTGACTGCGACCGGAATCAAAGTGTACGAAGTGGCTCCAGGCGCTTCATCTGCTGGCGCGGGTGATGTGGCAACGAGAGTAGCAGGCCAGTTGCCACGCACCTGGCGGGTCAACGTCCTGGTTGGCGATAGTTCTTCATACACCTATTCAATCGGCGCGGCTGTCATCAACTGAAATAGCGCCATCACCTTGATTGCGTCGGTATTGATAGTCACGCGTTGTTATTAATTGGACATTGACTAGAGGCGCAATCGAGGACGATTGCGCTGCAAGGAGATTCTTATGTCATCTGAAAACAAAAATCCCAAGGTCGAAATCAAACAGGGAGCGATCACGGCTAAAGAGATTACCGCCGCAAAACGCATACGGGCCCTGGGGTTTCGCGGATCTTATAAAGGAGTGAAGTTCGACGACGACGGCTTGTCCGAAAGCGCGGTGAATCCCGAGATAATCGCATCTCTGAAGGAACAGTTCCCCGGACTTCAGATCGAAGATGTAGCGTAGGCTTCCAGCCTGCGCATCCTCCCGGAAGGACTAGTTTTAGTTTAACTGCCGACTAACGAACGTACGCAGGCTGGAAGCCTACGCTACATGGAGAATCATTATGCCACTAGCATCCGATACAACTCTGGGCGTCTGTTACATTGATCCAACGGTGTTCAAAGCCAATGCCGCAGTTTACGGCGCGGCGGCGGCAATTGCACCGCTCAGCGATGATGAGATCAAGATGCTGGTGGCGCTTGCGTCGCGCGAGATCGACAATTACTGCGGCCGCACGTTTACGCCGGACACGATCACGGAAAATCACAAATTCGATCCGGCGACCAGAAGAGTCAGTCCGAACAATCCGCCAGTGATCGAGCTTTTGAGCTTTCAAGTTCAGATCGCACCACAGGTGTATAGCAATTTCGATATCAGCAATGTTTTGATCAACAATCAGGAAAATTATCTTGAGCTGGCAAGCCTTGCCGCAATCGCCAGCCAGCAACTGACAAGTCAGGTAATCGCCCTGGGTATCAGCCAGCCGCAAGTGATTATCCAATACCTCAGTTATCAATCGATCCCTGAATCTGTCGCGGGAGCTACTGCCATAACCGCGGCATATAAAGCAAACGAAGCTTTCGCAAATTCTGCCATTACCCCTGGAGTCGGTTTGTTAAAGAGCCGAGAGCAGGAGGTCCGACGCGATCCCAGTTACAAACCTAGTGATGGTATTCCCCAAGCCGCCAAGGATCTCCTGCGCGGAGTGTCAAGAATCGTCGCTGGATAGAAAAGAGAAAATTTATGAGCACACTAGGTTCAATGATGGCGGGAGCTATGTCTGCAGTAAGCGCGCAGCTCGGCACGAATGCGAAATTGTTTCGTGGCGCGGTCGACACGTTTGGTCCGGAGAAACAGGTTCCGTACTCCACCAGCGGCGGCGACGTGGTTGTCGGAACCTGGGGACCAGTCGAAGAGCAGAGCGAGGTCGCGCAGGCAACATCAGAACTTCACGGCAGTTCTTATATCGGAACTAAGCCAGTCCGCCGCACATTCACATTCGACGCGGCGCAGATTGCTTATGCGCCGAGCGTCGACGATCACCTGGTTGAACCTTCTGACAAGAACTGGCAGGTGACTCGAGCGTTACAGATTCAGGCCGCGAGTCGGCCCATTCAATGGATGATCACCGTTGAAGAAATCTGGCCGCTGCCATTTTAACCCTGTAGGGGGCAGGGCTCGTCCCTGCTCGGATTGCCGCAGGCAATTAAACTGTAGTGAACGGACACTTCATCGCGCTACGCACGATCCGGGCAGGGACGAGCCCTGCCCCTACAACGTCGCAAAAACAGTGGAGCAATAATGAGCACAAGCATCGAAACATCCGTAGTCAACTTCATCGAGCCGGCAATCGCAGTCGCCTCAGGCAGTGGAAGTCCTCTCGACGGCATCGACGCTCATCACACACCTTATCAGGTATACCTGGTCGACAGCGGCGTCTCTGTCCTGGTTCATAGCGCAGACGTGTCGCTGACGGCAGATGCCAGTGATGTCGGAGAATTCAACGGCGTGCTGCCGATAGTCTGCTATTCCCGTGTGATCGGCAAAGACAAAACAGCCCGCCACGCCGCGCGTGACAAAGCCGACGCAATCTATAAGGCAATCGCCAAACTCATTTTTGATGACCCGACGATCGGTGGCGCTGTCATCTACAGTCGTCCATTGAAAGTTCAGGGCGGCTGGGATGTCGAAAAGGGCCAGACTTATATGGCCGTCACCTTCGAGCTGCACTTCAACGATCTTACCAACGATCTAAACGAAGAATGAGGAACACTTATGCAAAACGAACAGGATTCGCTCCAAATAGTTTTTAAACCAGATTTCCAATCACCAAGTCTGGACGTTGCGCAAGCCGATTATCACAGAGTCTTTAACTCATCAGAACAGCCATTCACTGTCTCAAAACAGGAGATGCAACACCACCTTGATCGGCTCGGAGTTTTTGTAATTTATGAACACAGCGCGCCCGCGGTCGAACCTGAAACAAATGCAGATTCAATCCCAGAAGAAGAACCCATAGAAAAGGAGTAACCCATGCCATTCACATTTGAGAGTCAACGATTGACGTTGCTGAGCAGACTGGCTCAGACAGACTACCCGACCGCGGTCAGCACTTCCGATCCAACCGCGTTCCGGGGCATCCCGGTAACAGACAAGAATTTCACCAAGCTCGCGCCCAAAGTATCAAATAACGCAGATGACGCGCAGGGCAACGATTTTCCCACCGAAGAATACCTTCACGAATGGGACACGGAACGAGATATGGAAATCCCTGTCACCAGCGAAGAGATTGGATACAGTCTCTTAGCCTCATTCGGATCCGTTGCGACCAGTCAGCCCGCGTCCGGAACTGATCCCACCGTCTTTCAACATATCTTCACGTTGCAGGACGGAAATGTGTCGCGTCAACTGCCCGCTCGCACGTTAGTTGAAATCCTGGGCACGGCATACAACGCTTTGTTTCCATCGATGGTCGCTCAATCTCTTTCGATGAAAGGCGATGGTACGGCCCGCGTTACGGCATCGCTGAAACTGCGTGGTTCAGGAAAGAAAACGGTTGGAAGCGGCATTTCTGTCAGCCAGGCTCTGGCGCAGTTCCCGACCGGACGTCACTACTTCTTCAACTCACAGGCGGGAATCGTTACAACCGATAATAACGCAGGCACGAACTCCCTGGATTATGGCGCTGGACTGCTGCTGAATTCGTGGGGGTGGGAATTGGACAACGATCTTATCGCTGATGACGGATTCAGACCAGGATCGCAACTTTACCAGGGAAATGCTCAGCAGGTTGAAACGATCACTGTCGTGGGAACTGCGACCGGAACTGGAACCTTGACGATGACCGTGACGGCAGCTGGAATGTCAGGAAGTCCGAAAAACGTCACAGTCAACATTACATCAGGCGATACACCCACGGTAATCGCCGGAAAAATCGTCACGGCTCTGAACGCAGACTCGAACGTTTCTAGCTTCTTTAAAGCCTCATCGTCTAACGCGAATGTTTCCATAACGGCGATCCTGGCGGCTGCAAACGACGCGACGATGAATCTGGCCTTAGCTCTCGGCACGGCGACTGGTGTGACACCCGTTTCCACCTCAACGCACACGACGGCTGGCGCTTTCGATCCTACCAGCGGCCAGATTCGTGCTGAGTGTTTGTTTGGTCGGCGCAAACTGACCATCAACGAGTTCAGTGTCCGCGCAAACGATCAGACTAAGGAACTGGCAGATCTGCTGTCGCGTCGGCCGATCGATTGGAAGTTGACGCTCACAGGTCCGACGATTAGTCACTCGTTCAAGCATCAACTGATCGTCGAGTTGCCGTTAGTCAAATACGACGTTGTTGAAATCAACGCCGGCGGTAAGATTGCCGCCCTGAAGATCACGCCAAAACCGCTTTACGATGTCGTTCAGAATTTCGCCATTAAGGCGACATTGATCAACACAGTCACCAGCTACACCACTTAAGCAGGGACCGGTGGTCAGGGGCCGGGGATCAGGGAAGAACATCTCTTGGTTACGGACCCAACCACCTGCCCTCGACCCATTCTTAGGAGAATTGAAATGAGCAATGAATTGACAGAAACCAACCAAGACCAACAAACCTCCTTGATCCCTGATTCCCGACCTCTGGCCCCCGCCTACGATGCTGATGCGGATCAAACAATCGAATCCTACCGGATCGTTAATGCTCCGGATGGGACGAAGAAACGTTACAAAGTTCGCCACATCTTTGGACCGATCAGTGATGAAGTTCAGTTAGAGTTTTACAAACGAGCTCGCCTGGTGATGGAACGCGATGTTAATGGCGAGTCCGATATTTCGCTCGACAACGATTCGATTGCTGCCGCGATCTATCTGCACGATACGACTGCAAAAACCATCCAGGGCGTCGATCTTAATGGCGTTCGCGATTGGAAGGCGACCGTAGTCAGCGTCCAGAGCAAACAGGATTTCGTGAACGAATGTCTTCTCTATTGTGAAGTCTTCCCTGTCTCTGAAGACGCAGAATCTCAGCCGGAATCTGCGACGGAAATCGTCGATGCTTCCGAAGACGAGCTGTGTCCAGTTGAACCTGATTCGCTCTCGAATCAATTTCGCTATGCAGCTATCGTTCGATTTAACGGCAAAGAGATTCGTACTACGCATACTTTGCGCGCAGCAACCGGCGTCGAGATGATGCGTTACGCCAAAGTGAATCAGCGCTCCGCCATGCGACCGGGAACCAAAGGCAAGATCAAAACAGTTATCCCTTCAAAAGCCGCGGATTTTGCCGCTTTTTACGATGCAATGGTCGAAGAATCGTCCGTCACTGGATTCGCCGGTCGCGTTCCGTTGTTTGTTAAGAAAGCTATCGCTGAGCTTCACCTGGCAGAAGAGGAAAAGCGCCTGCGGGGAAACTAGCTCGCCTCACCCCTGCTGTCGAAGCACTGGCGGCGAGGCATTTCAAATTCACTGATGGCGGCGGCCGTTGTCCCGGCGAAGAAGACTGCGGCGACTTTCAAGCGGCCGCGGACGTCGACGATCTTGATGAGAACGGCCAGCGGATGGGCAAGGCTCACGTCTGTCGCACTTGTCCATTGCTGGATACCAAGCCGAGTAAATCAATTGCAATCGAAGCCGATCAAACAGTTTTGTCGTGGCTCGAACGTTTCGATCAGGAGATAACGGCAGGTCGAACACTGGTGATCGAAGACCTTTCGGCATTGCAGTGGGAATGCTGGATCTTCTGGTCAAATTTAAAGCAGATGTATGACCGAGCACATCAACAACGACTAGCTGGAATGTTCGAAATGTTAGTGGCGATGATGATGAAATGACGACCATGGAATATCTTAAATCAATTGACACGGAACCCGCCCAAAAGCCTGGGCGGACTGAATCTGCTGGAAAACCCAATCGAAAAACAAGGCAGCGAATCAGCTGCCCGTGTTGCGATATGGCCGCCGCTGAAATTATCCACGGGGATTTAGTAATAAAAAGCAGACACCACGGGAGAACCCACGTTACAGTAATCAGTCTGTATAAGATGAAGGGGCTGATCGAAGAAGCCCTCACCTCTTTGTGAGTGTTAGCCGCGCGAAGGGACCGCTTTTTTCTCCGTCCAACGTCCATTGCCAGGTATCAGTCTTCCGGTTGTAAATGAATGTGTTATGGTAAGCCTCGTCCTTCATATTAAACACAAATGGAATCTTGTCGCCATCTGGTTTGCCTCGGCCGAGTATTCCGTTAGACAGCCCGCCTCCTTCCGTGCTGTCAAGCCAAAGGCAGGTATATTCGTTAGTGTGCGGATTCTGTTCGATGAATATTATCGCTTCATACGCAGGGCTGCCTTTTGGGTTCTTTTCCTGAGATACTTCGTACAAACGCATATATTCCCGATTGAGCACCCATTCCGCATCGACGTAATGTGTGGTCTCCTTGCCACCAAGCGTACCTTTTAGGATCCACTTACCGACTAGATGATCTAAAAGATCGCTTTGCGGCATCGATTGTTGCGCTCTTGAAAAAGGTATAAAGGCAGTAAGGCACAAAAATAACGTGACCAGAATTCGTTTCATGGCTAATCTCCTGTCGTCGCTGTTGATAGCAACACAATACACCCGGTCGGTGACAACGGTGTGTCAGCGTGAAAAAGCGCTTTTGCAAAATTTTCAGGCAGGTAATTTAGCTACTTTACCCAGAACAGACGATGAGTATGATTATCTTTAAGTCGAGGACAGAGTTTGACTTATCAGTTGAGCCGGTGCCGAAAAATGGCCAGATAGTATCGAGAAGCGCTATGGATTTGGAAAAAATATTGCCCCAGTTGATGCCGCTGGCATGTCAGTGGGCCGAAGAACAATCCCAGTACACACTAAGAAACGGAACCCCGCTAACCGGACGCGATCTGGACATTGCTCGAAATGTGGGTGTTAGCCGGCCAGACTTGATCCGAGTCCTTGTCGTCACGGCGATGCCTCGTCCACAGCATCCTTTGTTGGCAGAAGCGGCGGAGCAACTTCGATTCTTGCGTCCTGATACGCAGGGACTGACGCTTGGATATGGAATTTTCGTTAGAATAGATTGTCAGCGTGATCGGACTCTGATTGCGCACGAATGCAGGCATGTTTATCAATATGAACAGAGCGGTTCCATAAAATCTTTTCTGGAAGTTTACGTGCCCGACTTACTGAAGTTCGGGTACGAAAGATGTCCGTTAGAAGTGGACGCTTGCGACGCAGCGGGACGATGCACGTTCAGTTGGACATCTAGTTTATAATGCGATTCGAAGTTACAGATGTTGCGCCTTTAGGCGAAACGGTTTACATTTTAACATATATGTCGACACTTCAGCGCAACGAGACAATCAAGGGTTCCCTGCTGAACCTTGATTCGGATTTACAATCAGAAATCGATCTGGTCAGGCAGTACTACGAATTTAAAGATCCCGATAGCGGAATAACCTACCTGCGCGACCACCGTAATCTTTTACCCGTATTGCTCGCTGGTCGAAAAAAAGTAGATGAGGTGTTTGGCAACGGAACGAGACTGATACTTGATCTTGTTCATTTTTACGATTGTCCGGGCTCGAGCCAGCTTTTCGTTCGGATAGCCACGCCGCTATCAACTGAAGCATCTTATCCATTACTGACTAGATTCGATGAAGAATGGTGGCTGAACGCCTCCGACCAAACTAACAATGAGCTCAATTTTACATTGGAGTTCATCTAGTGCCATTTGATTGGTCTGACTATATTTCCCTTGCTGAGCAGTTGAAGAATCAATCAAGCGAAGCTTGTCAGCGCTCAGCCATTAGTCGGCTTTATTACGGCATTTTTTGTTCGGCGAGAAATTTCCTAGAAACGAACGAATTAACCTACAGAGAGGGAGATATTCATAGCAAAGTCTGGAACGCGTTTAAAAACCAAGGTCGGCAAACGCATAAGGCAGTTGCTGTGGCAGGTATGAGGTTGCGCGACCTGAGGAACGCGGCGGACTACGTCGACGAGATCAACAAACTGGATGAAAAACTCGCTCTTGCGTTTCTGGAAGCCAATAAACTGCTGCTATATCTCAAACAGATTCAGGGTCACAATACATAAAGTGATCTGAGCGCATTCCAAACAAATAGCGAGATGAAAAGAATCGGTTTAGCCAAAGCAATTGCTGTCGTTCTCATTCTACTGGCACCAATCATCACGGACAGTTTACTGATGCATCGGTACAACTATTACCAGGAGTTGCTGCGGCAGTACGAATGCTATCCTCAATCGCCAAGGAATCTCTGGTACCTTAAACGAAACGAATGCATTGGCGACTTCGATGGCGATGGAGCTAACGGATCTGTTGTTTTGAACCTGGACCACGTTCAAGATGCCATAACTGGCAAAATAGTGATTAAAGACGGCGGTCGCGATCTTTTTCATCTGGGTTATGTTTATCAATCTGAACCCGATGAAATGGTTCTCCTCGCTATTTATAGAGAAGGCAGCAACGCCCATTTGATTGTGCTCGATGAAGTCACGCAACAAACACCACTTGCGGCAGTTTTCGGTTGGGACGGCCGACAGATAGCCCAAATGCAACCTTCCGCGATGGAACGCGAGATTCTGGCCGCTCTTCGCGCACAGTACGGACAAGCTGAATCCGGTTCGTGGTTTCAGTTTCGAATGTTTCGAAAGCCGCTATTATTTTTATATTATGCTGGTTTTCTGGTCGTTTGGTTAGCTCGTCGCTCACGTGTCATTGGCCGGCTATGGCAGGAACTTAACGCTGTACCGAAGGTGTAACGCTTCCTAACGAAGCTCTGCGGAACGCCCAACCGTACTTTTCGAATTCGTCGTTGCACTGGCCACCTGTGCCTGCACCGGCTGTGTCTTAATATCTTCCAGAAGCTGTACCAGCGTCTGCTGCTCGGTCACATATTTCGTCCGCACCACAACCGTGCCTCCAATATAATCGTGAAGAGCGCGCCGCTTGTCATTAAAGAGTGTCGTTCCAATCTCCAGCAGCGACCAAAGAGCCGCAGCTAATGCGATGAAAGCCTCAATCCGCTCTACCGCGCCAGGATCCTGGATCGTGCCCAATCGACGCTTGATATATATGGCAACGGTTATAACGTTGACTACAACATAAAAGGACTCTCGCAAAAAGGCTCTGGACATTGTTATCGGTCCTTCGTCGAGATCAAGAACCTTGATGCCCATTGCCATCTTGCCGACCGTCTGACCACATGCACCGTGCATCAGAACGTTATAAATCCATTTTCCGCACTGGCTTACCACAATCACAAGGACAAGGGCGATCATCGGGCCATCCATACCGTTCACCCAGGCACTTAGCCATGCCAGCGGTGACAGGATAATATCATCGATGAATGCCGCGCCGACTCTTCTCCAAAAGGTGTTGTATTTTGGACTTATCCTCATTGTTGAATGGATCCATGCCTTTTTGGGATTCGTGTTCCAGCTATAAATAAAATAGCGCCAACGGCCCGTTGGTTCCAACTACTTTATAGGAATGATTTCCTGATTTTCGGCTTCTGCTCGACCATCTTGGCATTGCACTTGCTAAACGTTCGGGCACCGAAAACTACTTATACATCGTGTGCGAGGGCTTCCTTTTATGAATAAAAGAGTTCCCCCCGGTCCCAGCCAATATCTGGCCCTGAAAAAATCGTTTATCTACAATTCTCTGTCCGTTTTTGATCGCTGCTGGAAGGAACATGGTGATCTGTTTCGGGCCAAAATGATGCCGGGTATGACGTGGTATCTCGCCTTACATCCTGAAATGGTCGAACGCGTTCTTACGGGCCATGGCAAACTTTATCAACGCCCTCGGTCAATGCATAAACAATTAACCTTGTTGTTCGGCGAAGGACTCCTGACGAGCGAAGGCGAAAAATGGCGACGCCAACGCCGAATGATGCAACCAGCTTTTCATCGACAGAGCCTGGCTGGTATCGCTGCGATAATGACGCGATCGGCTCAAGACCTTGTGGAAAAATGGCAGAAACTTCCCGACAGCAGCGTAATCGATTTGTTGAGTGAGTTGCAGGAGATCACCTTGAACATCGTCGGTGAATCATTGCTGGGTGCGGATCTGGAAGGAAAGACTGACAAGTTAAAGCAGTCCTTCCTGCATTGCGCGCATTTCGTTGCGCGACGAACTGGTCGCCCGATCAATCTACCTGTCAGGTTTCCAGGAGCTAAGAATCGAGAGTTTCTCACCAATCGAGAAACACTGGACCGCATAGCACTGGAGATCATCAAGGCTCGTCGACAGAATGCGAACGGCCAGCGAGATCTGCTGGCGATGTTAATCGAAGCTCGCGACGCAGACACGGGTGACGGAATGACCGATCAGGAGATCAGGGACGAAGTTGTGACTTTCCTTTTCGCCGGCCACGAATCCGTCAGCCTGACGCTGTTGTGGACGTTCTATTTGCTGTCACAACACGAAGATATTTTGCAGAATCTGCGGAACGAGGCAGACAGCGCTCTCAACGGCAATCCGCCTGGTCCGGAAGATTTCATGAAATTGCCTTACGCCCGAATGGTCATCGAAGAGACTCTCCGGTTGTATCCTCCGGCCTGGTTTCAGCCTCGCCAGCCGATCACTGAAGATGAGATAGCAGGTTATCCAGTATCGAAGAAAGATTACATAATAGTGTCGTCCTATTTCACTCACCGTCACCCGGAATTCTGGCCTGAGCCA
>Ga0070741_10005497_pt1 | contig 28109 bp, 22 predicted proteins | sample Coa_R1_4_FD_66440 | JGI IMG/M metagenome (GOLD analysis project Ga0070741, IMG submission 66440) | Surface soil microbial communities from Centralia Pennsylvania, which are recovering from an underground coalmine fire - Coalmine... | ecosystem: Environmental > Terrestrial > Soil > Unclassified ...
GGTGACTTCACCTTTTTGCGCCGGTGTCCGTGCGCGCATAGTAGAACCCATCACGCGCGCTCTTTTGGACATCAGCTTTGCAATATCCAATTCACCGGTTCTTCCGCCATGCGAGGCAATGATCACCACGCGTCCCTCGGGGGCCAATACGTCCAAGTTTCGGGGCAAATACGATCCGCCTACCAGATCGAGCACGACATCGACGCCGTTCCCATTCGTAAACCGTTTCGCCTCAGCAACGAAATCCGATTGCTTGTAGTTGATCCCTTGAGCCGCTCCAAGAGACACGCACTCTGCACATTTTTCATTAGTTCCCGCTGTCACAAGCGCAGTTGCACCCCACGCGCGACTGAGCATGATGGCCATGGTACCGATACCGCTGCTGCCGCCGTGAATAAGGGCGGTCTCGCCACTCTTCAATCCGGCGCGCGTAATCAGGTTGTCGTAAACCGTGAACAAATTTTCCGGCAAAGTTGCAGCTTCTACATAAGACCATCCGTCCGGTATGGGCAGCACCTGCGTTGCGGGAACGGCGCAGAACTCCGCGTAGCCACCACCAGTAAGGATTGCGCAAACACGATCGCCAGGATTGAAACCGCCGACACTTGAAGCGACAGAATCGACTATGCCGGCGACATCGAGCCCTGGAATTTCCGATGCACCCGGCGGCGGCGGATATTTGCCCTGCCGCTGCAGCGTGTCAGCCCGTGCAACTCCCGCAGCTTCGACGCGAATTACTATTTCGCCTTCTTTTGCGGCAGGTTTTGGAAACTCTGTGGATTTTAGAACTTCGGGGCCGCCGAACGAGGTGATCTGGATACCGATCATATAGTTAGCATTACCAACATTTAGAAACCGGTAAAATTACAAACGCGTCCAGGGAATCAATGTCTTTCGACAGAGCCAGTCTCTTAAAACTCACTTTTATTGCCTTGATCTTCGCGTTGCCAGCGATGCCCCAGCAGTCAACTCAACCGGGAAATCAACAACCTGTTCAACCTCCACCTCCATCTCCCGCGCAAACGGCTCCTTCAACACCGCAGCAAAACGTTGCGCCCCATTCTACGCCTCCGCCGCAGGAGCCGCCTGTGCTGGAAGACGGCGGCTTTTCGATCGAGCCCATGTACTGGATGAATCGGGCACAGCCAACACTGCGCGGCGGCGCAACGGCTGTGAGTTTTGAAGGGCTCGATTATCCCGGCAATTCAGACTATGGGCTCGGGGGCGAAATCGGGATTCCGACCGGGCACTCTAATACGCTGCGGGTGTCCTACTTTCGCGTGTTAGGTAACGCCAACAGCACGCCAACACAAGCCGTGACGCTGTTTGGCACGCCGTACAACGCAGGTGATTATTTAGCCGCTCACTACAACGTGCAAAGCGCGAAAATTTCGTGGGACTATCTTTCGTATACGTGGCGAAGGGCGCCTGGGAATATTCATTTCAAGACACTGTACGAATTGCAGTTCACCACCATTGGCACCAACATTGCCGCGCCTTTCAAGCCAGTTACGACAGATTCTAGCGGCAACGTCGATGACAATACTGCAAATGGATCGAAAAACGTGTTTCTGCCTACTTTGGGCGTTGAATTTGAGCAGTCCTTGGGTGGCAAATTTCGCTGGGAGGTGAAAGGGTCCGGCTTCGGTATACCTCATCACAGCGTGATTTGGGATGCACAAGCAGACATCGCCGTTCGCTTCAACAAATTCGAGTTAATCGCGGGCGAGAAGGCGTATCATTTCAAAACCTCTCCGCAAGCAGAACAATATTTTACGGACACACTCTCCGGCGTTTTTGTAGGTCTGCGATACTACGTCGGTAGTAATCGAAAGTAATTTCGCAAAGCTTCCGGAATGCTATCTTGAACCTTCCGGCTCATGAGTGCAATCGATCTTTCGAGCGATGCCGGCCTTGTAGCGATGGTGTTGCTGACCATCAACATCTTGCTTGGGCTGCTACTTTCGGCGCGCTATAACACTGTCCGTAGTTGGCCTCACCGGCGTTTACCCATATTTGATGTCCACAACTGGACGGCTTATATTGCGCTGGGCCTTGTATTCTTGCACCCTATCTTGCTTCTACTTTCGAGTACCGCCGGTTTTCGCATCATAGATGTCCTGGTACCAATAAATTCACCGAAGCAGACGTTTTATAACACCCTCGGCGCGCTGGCTTTTTATTGTGTGGTCTTCGTTGTAGTTACTTCCTATTTTCGTTCGCGTCTGGGTAGCAGGCTTTGGAAAAAGCTGCATTATGTTTCTTACGCCGCAGCAGCTCTGGTATTTACGCACGGAATTTTGATCGACCCGGAATTGAAGAACAATCCTCCGGATCTTCTCGACGGCGAAAAAGTCCTGGTGGAGATCTGTGCGCTGCTGATCGTCATTGCGACTATCTGGCGCATCCGCTATCAGCCCAAGAAACGAGCGCACAAAGCATCTATTCGCAGGGTTGATTATGAACCGGTTTAGGACTCTTGCCGCGCTCTATGCCGCCGCTCGCGCTTCTCGCCACGATCTGCGTCCCTTCAGCCACTTCATGACGGAGAAGATGCTGCCAACAATGCACAACATTGTGAACGCAATCATGGCCCATTTGAACTCAGGCGTGTTCATGATGCCCAGAATGCGCCGTCCGTAGCGAACCGCTAACAGGCTCAAGATAGTGAAGCGCGCGGCACGGCTGGCCGCGACTATTCCAAGTAATTTCAGCCTCGGATAACCTAAGGCGCTGGTTGCCGCAATCACCATGGTGAACGGAAATGGCGGCGGCGCAAGACAAGCCAAAGCCACTCCCCAACCGCCATGTTTTTCGAATCGCTTTTTGAGCGACTCGAATCGTTTTTGTCCGGCCATCTTTTCAATGCCAGCCTCACCGGCGCGTCGCGCCACCAGATCCAGAAGGACCACACCCAGGGTTGCGCCGCATACCGCCGATAACACATAAAACGGCCAGCCATCGTGATTTCGCGCGACAAATGCGACGACAAGCAGATCGTTGCCAAAAGGTAAAAAGAGGAATGAAGAATCCATCACCCCCATAACAAAAGGGCCGAAGTAGTGGAGGTGAAAAAGAAACCGCAAAAGCGGCCGGAAAAATGAAGACAACCGGTATTGTACTCAGAGTAAGCTACGTGTGATGACTCGAATCTTTACAAGAATGGCTCTTTTTGTTTGTCTCGTGTCTGTCGCGGCTTTGTTTCTCACTGCGCAGGCGGATGCGCCCAGAGCTCCTGCCGCTCAGACTTTTCACACATTTCGTGTTCTAGTGATCGCGCAGACCACTGGCTTCGAGCACGATTCGATTCCGGATTCAATGGGGACAATTTGGAAAATGGGCCACGATTCGCGGCTTTGGGACACTATGCTGCGCACCGACACCGAACTCATCACGAAAACCGATCCCAAAGCGCGGAACATGAAAACGTTGAACTATTTCGACGCACTGGTTTTTGCAAGCCCAACCGGTGAGATGGATCTAACCGATGCTCAAAAGCGCGACATGCTGTCATTCATTCACGACGACGGCAAAGGCTTTGTCGGCGTGCATGCGGCGCTCGATGTGAATTTTAAATGGCCGCAGTACGGCGAGATGATCGGGGGCTATTTCGACCAACATCCTTGGAGGACATTTCAAGCGCCCATCATTAATGAAGATCCTAGTTTCCCTGCCGTCCGCCACTTTCCGAAAGAATTCTCCAAGTATGACGAGATCTATCAGCCCAAGGACTGGTCTCGCGACAAGGTAAATGTCCTGCTAAGCCTCGATCCCAGCGAGCTCAATTTTTCGACGCCGGGAATTCATCGGACCGACCGCGATTTTGCGGTCGCTTGGGCAAAGATGTACGGCAAAGGCCGGGTTTTTTATTCGACTTTAGGACACACAAAGGAATCGTGGGACGATCCCGACATTCAAAAGATGTACTTCGAGGCGATCAAATGGGCGCTTGGACTCACCGAGGGGAGCACCGCATCGCATCCCAGGCCGGTTGCGCCATAGGGGCTGTCTCAATGCGCAACTTCCGAAACCGAAGGGCCGACGCTTACCAGATCAACCGCTTCTCTCTTCAACTGCCCACAGGCCGCAAAGATATCGCGCCCACGCGGTTTGCGGATAAAGCACGGGACTACCCGGCGAACGATTGCTTGAAAGCTTGCCACTCGCTCCGGATCTGGAGTCTCGAATGGAATACCGGGACCGGGATTTAACGCAATCAGATTCACTTTGCAATTCAAATGGCCTAACAACCGTACGACACGCTTAGCATCCGCATCGGAATCATTCACTCCACGCAGCAACACATATTCGAAGGTCAGCTTCTCCCACGGTCTAAGCGGATAAGCCCGGCAAGCCTCAATTAGATCGGCTAAATGGTACTTCCTTGTAATCGGCATCAGACGCCGGCGCTGCTCTTCAGTGGAGGCATTGAGCGAGATAGCTAGCTTCGGTCTAATTTCGGCATTGCCCAGCTCGATCATCTTGGGCACGATGCCCGAGGTCGACACCGTTATTCGCTTTTCGGACATACCAATGCCCTGCTTGTCTGTTAGCAGGCGCGTGGCTTTTAAAACGTTTTCCAGGTTGAGCAGCGGCTCGCCCATGCCCATCATCACGACATTCATGCGGGTGTCCGCGGCCTTAAGCCCATTCTCGCGGCCAATGTAAAGCACTTGGCCCACGATTTCACCAGCCGTGAGATTGCGTTCGAGCCCCATCAGAGCGGTGAGACAGAATTTGCAATCGACGGGACAACCTACTTGGCTCGAGATGCAGATGGTATCGCGCCCTGGTTCAGGCATCAGGACAGCCTCAATCGTTCTGTTATCCTCAAGACTAAGCAAGTAGCGGCGGGTTCCATCGCTCGAATCAAACCGTCGCTCGGGGCGTGGCAAGCCCAGGGGATTTTTCCTAACTAGCTGAGTTTTAAGGGTTTGTGGCAAATTCGAAATTTCGGACAAATTAGCCACTTGTTTTCGATACAGTGCGTCAAATAGTTGTTTGGCGCGATAGGTGGGCTGCTCCGGGCCGAGCAGCTTCTCTAGGTCGGCTAATTCCATTCCGACCAGGGCTGGGCCCTCAAGTACTTGCAGCATATAGCTTTAGTGTACCTGCGTACACTCGGAAAGGCATTGGCATATGGTATTGGCTACCCCGCACGTGCGTGAAATTGAGCGGGTGACTCTAAGTAACGGCATTCGCATCGTTACGGAATCCATGCCATCGGTGCGTTCCGTATCACTGGGCATTTGGATTGGCAGCGGTTCGCGCGCTGAACGCGGCCTTGAAAACGGCATCTCGCATTTCATCGAGCACATGGTCTTCAAAGGCACTCAGAACCGTTCTGCCGAAGACATCGCACGTTCCGTAGATTCCGTCGGTGGCGGGTTGGATGCGTTCACCAGTAAAGAATTAGTCAGCTTCAACACCAAGGTGCTGGATGAGCATCTGCCCGTAGCATTTGACGTACTCGCCGACCTGGTGCAGAATCCACTTTTTCGCGAAGGCGATATCGAAAAGGAAAAAGGAGTAATCCTCGAAGAGATCAAGATGGAGGCCGATCAGCCCGAATTTGTGCTGCACGAGACCTTCATTAGCAACTTCTGGAAAGGTCATCCTTTAGGCAAGCCCATTCTTGGCACTAAAGAGACGGTAAAGAAATTCACGCCCGACACAGTGAATGAGTTCTACGGCCGTATTTATTCGCCAAGCAATATCTTGATCACCGCGGCCGGCAATCTGGATCACGACGATATCGTGCGGCTTGTTCGCAGCAAGTTCGACTCTTTCCCGCAACGTGGCGGCGCAACTACGGACATGATGCCGAAGGCGTATGCACCCCTCATTCTGAAAAAGAAAGATTCTTTGGAACAAGTGCACATTACGATGGGCGTTCCCGCTTACCGGCTCGCGCACGAACTGCGGTTCCCGTTGTATGTGCTGAACACGGTACTCGGCGGCGGTATGAGTTCCAGGCTATTTCAGAACATCAGAGAGAAGCAAGGGCTTGCCTACGCGGTTTACTCGGAGTTGAATCTATTTAGCGATACCGGCTGCTTTACCGTCTATGCGGGTACCGCGGCGGAAACTGCGAAGCAAGTTGTGACTTCGGTAGTGCAGGAATTCCGCAAGCTCAAAGAAGAATTGATAGGCGAAGATGAACTGCGCCGCGCAAAGGATCATCTGAAGGGATCGTTGATGTTGAGCTTGGAATCGACATCCAGCCGGATGTCGAATCTTGCTCGTCAGGAACTATACTTCGATCGCTTCATGTCGATGGACGAAATGCTGGACAACATCGAATCTGTGACGCGCGGCGAGGTGCAGATGATCGCTCAAGAGTTCTTCGGTGCGGATAATATCGCGCTCGCGATGCTCGGCGCGCTCGGCGATCTTCAGGTTACGCGCGAAGAATTGGCCTGCTAAACAGCCGGATCCAAAGCGCGTAGTTTTTCGTCCAAATATTGCAGCGATCGTTGGAGTAACACCCGGTAGTTCGGATTGGTGGCTGAAGCCAAATCCTGCAGCACTCGAGTTCTGGATAACTCCAGGCTCTCTCGTTCGCGCTGTTTGTTCAATTGCTCCGGGCTTATAGGTGGCCGGCTTCTATGTGCGTTGTGCGTCTCTGCTGCTTCTATCTGTGACTCGACAGCTTTACTTTCCCAGCCGCGTGCCATAACTTCAGCTTGACACATATCGAAGATTAAATCGATACGCATTCACCCCTTGCTATTCTTGGGCTTTAGCCTCTTTTTTGGCCCATGCCGCAGTTACGCTATACCACTGAGCGCGGAATTACCGTAACCAGAACAAGTTCGACCATACCGTACGAGCGAGGTTTGAACGGACTTCTGCAGCAGCTAGACAAAAAACGCGGTGTTTATCTTTCGTCCGGTTATGAATATCCGGAGCGATACTCGCGCTGGGACGTTGCAAGCGTAGCCCCGCCCCTCGAAATTCTTGGTCAGGACCGCACGGTAGAGTTTCGGGCGCTCAATCGGCGAGGCAACGTTTTGCTATCCTTGCTACTGCCATTATTTGAAAAGCACCCGCATAGCGCGCGCACCGAACACACGCAAGACAGCATTCGCGTCAATCACAGCATTCGCGTCAATCTAAGACCGCTGGCTGAACGATTTCCGGAAGAAGAACGCAGCAAGCAGCCATCGCCTTTTTCATTGCTTCGTACTTTGGTTGAAGAATTCCGCAATCCACAGGATTCGCGGCTGGCGCTGGTGGGAGCGTTTGGCTACGACTTGCTTTTGCAATTTGACCCCATCCGGTTACGGTTGCCTCGCGATGACCATAAGGGAATGCATCTCTTTTTGTGCGACGACATTTATTTCATGGATCGCAAGAAAGAGGTAATTGAGCGGTTCCGCTATGATTTTTCCGGTACCGCGGGAACCACCGAAGGATTGCCGCGCAGCGCTGCGCCGCTTAGGACAAGCCGGTTAGGTCCAAATCGCGCCGAAATTGTTTCGGATCATACACCGGAACAGTACGAAGCGAAGGTGGAGACGGTGCGCGAGGGCATGCGCCAAGGCAACTATTACGAGGTTGTATTGCGCCAGACCTTCAGCGCCCCATTTCACGGAAGCGCTTCGGAATTGTTCCAGCGTATCCAGAAATCGAGCCCGAGCCCGTATGAGTTTATTCTGCAGATGGGCGATGAACAGTTAATCGGCGCGTCGCCGGAGATGTTTGTTCGTGTAGAAGGCCACACCGTAGAGACCTGTCCTATTGCAGGTACGGCGCGCCGTTCCGGCGATCCGCTGCGCGACGCAGAAAGCATTCGTGAGTTGCTGAACTCCACGAAAGAGGAATCGGAGCTCACCATGTGCAGCGACGTGGATCGAAACGACAAATCTCGCGTCTGCGTTCCCGGTTCTGTCCGAGTGGTTGGCCGCCGTTTGATCGAGTCGTACGCAGGCCTCTTTCACACGGTGGATCACGTAAAGGGAACGCTGCTGGAAGGCTTCGATTCACTGGATGCATTCTTAACGCATATGTGGGCGGTCACTGTTATCGGCGCTCCGAAGAAGGCTGCGGCACAGGCAATTGAAGACTTGGAAAAGGATGCGCGCGGCTGGTATGGCGGTGCAGTCGGCATGCTTAGCCTGAACGGCGACATCAATACCGGCATTACGATCCGCACCGTACATCTCAAAGATGGGATAGCGCGTTATGGCGCCGGCGCAACGTTGTTGTACGATTCCGATCCGGCGGCCGAAGACGCCGAGTGCCGATTGAAGGCTACGAATTTTTTCCGAACCTTATTTCCAGTTGTTCATAGTTCGAACGAGGATCATCGGACGCGGCGCGTGGGTGAAGGCGTTCATCTGTTGCTCGTCGATAACGACGATTGCTTTATTCACACGCTGGCAAACTATGCGCGGCAAACGGGAGCGCGCGTATCTACGTACCGCTCCGGCGCAGCGCTCGAAGTTATTGATGCGGAGCGGCCGGATATCGTGCTTATTTCACCTGGCCCTGCGCGGCCATCAGACTTCGGTGTACCGGAGCTGGTAAAGGCCCTCGCGAAGCGGGACATCCCGATTTTTGGCGTATGTCTGGGACTGCAGGGAATTGTGGAAGCTTTCGGCGGTGAACTCGAAGTACTTGGCTATCCGATGCACGGCAAACACTCCATGGTGACGCATAACGGGCACGGAGTATTCAGCGGTCTTCCTTCCCCATTTCGCGTGGGGCGTTACCATTCACTCTATGCAAATCGCGCGAGCTTTCCAGGATGCCTTGAAATAACGGCGGAATCCGAGGACGGAATCATCATGGGCGTCCGTCACCGCGATCTCCCCATAGAGGCCGTGCAGTTCCATCCGGAATCTATCTTGACGCTCGAGCGCAATTGCGGCTTGCGATTAATGGAAAACATGATTGAACATTACGCGCACGCGGGCGAAGCTGTGGAGACTCGTTAAACTATTTGCCAGGTGAACACACTGTAGCCGTTGTAGGCGGCGGCCTTTCAGGGCTTGCTGCAGCGGTGGCGCTTGGATCGGCTGAACAGAAGGTCACAGTATTTGAATCACGGCCGTTTTTGGGCGGACGCGCCACTTCGTATCCGCTTAACACTGCCGACGAAAACAGCCCGACAATTGATAACTGCCAGCACGTGCTGTTGCGCTGCTGCACGAATCTTCTTGACTTCTACAACCGCCTTGATGCGCGAGATCGCATTCGGTTTTATCGTGAGTTTTATTGGATCGAACCCGGTGGACGAATGTCCATCATGCGGCGCGGATCCTTGCCCGCCCCGCTTCACTTCACTGGCTCATTCGCAAAGCTTCGCTTTTTGAGCATTTCAGGGAAAATGGCCGTTGCCAGCGCTCTGCTCGCGATTCGTTACGAATACGGCAAGCGCGCCGATCTTGACCGCATCACGATGCTCGATTGGTTGCGCGAAAAAAAACAGCCTCAGCCGGTGATTGAGCGGTTTTGGAAGCAGATATTGGTTAGTGCCATCAACGAAGATCTTGACCGTATGGCAGCGAGCCACGGCTTACAGGTTTTTTATTTGGGCTTTCTGGCGCGCGCCGATTCGTACGAGATGGGAGTTCCGGCGGTGCCGCTGGCGGAGTTGTATTCCGAGAGAGCGTGGTCGCGTCATCCCCACGTTCGGATCCAGCGCCGCACAAACGTGCAGCAAATGCGAATTGAAGACGGACGCGTTACCGGGCTTCTAGCGAATGGTGAATGGGTGACGGCAGATGCTTATGTGTTAGCTGTGCCGTTTGACCGGATTGCAGCACTCGCACCAGGACTTCAGATTGACCTGTCACCTTTCAGCCACTCGCCCATTACAGGCATTCATCTTTGGTTTGATAGGCCGGTAACGAATTTGCCGCATGCAACGCTGCTGGATCGCACGATTCAATGGATGTTCAACAAGGATGGCGGCCGCTACATACAACTCGTCGTCAGCGCATCCCGCACACTCACAGAAATGTCGCGAGCAGATGTCATCGATCTTGCGCTATGCGAATTGAAAGAATTCTTTCCTAGGGCAAAAGACGCGATAATGGAGCGGGCTCACGTGGTTAAAGAGGTACGCGCGACGTTTTCCGCTACACCGAAGCTCGAGAATTTACGGCCGCATAGCGCGACAGAACTGCCAAATCTTTTTCTTGCTGGCGACTGGACGCACTCCGGGTGGCCTGCAACGATGGAAGGCGCGGTGCGCAGCGGCTATCTCGCGGCAGAAGCCGTCATGAAGTCTTTTGACGAATCGTGGCGGTTCTTATTGCCCGAGCTAGCCTAATTGTTAGCGCTGATTAGATTTCAAGATTTTTTTTCGAAGTCGAATCGACTTTGGAGTTATTTCGACGAACTCGTCTTCGGCGATAAATTCAATGGCTTGCTCGAGATTCAGAATTTTCGGCGGCACTAAACGAATTGCTTCGTCCGAAGTGGACGCGCGCATATTCGTCAACTTTTTCTCCTTAACGATATTTACGTCCAGATCGGCGTCCCGCGCATTTTCGCCGATAATCATGCCTTCGTACACTTCTGTGCCGGGCGAAATGAAGATAACCCCGCGCTCCTGCAAGTTGTAAATTGCGTAGCTGGTTGCGACACCGGCACGGTCGGCAACCAGAGATCCGGTGGGCCGCATTGCGATATCGCCTTGCCATTCCACGTAGCCGTGAAAGAGCGAGTTCATGATCGCTGTGCCTTTGGTATCCGTCAGCATCTCGCTGCGAATCCCAATCAGGCCGCGCGATGGAATCAGGAACTCGAGACGCACTCGTCCTGAGCCGTGATTGACCATTTTCGACATTTTGCCCTTGCGCGAACCCATCTTCTCGATGACGACACCGATAAACTCTTCCGGGCAATCGATAACCAGCAGTTCTTGTGGCTCATGCAACACGCCATCGATCTTGCGCGTCAAGATTTCCGGCTTGCCCACCTGCAGTTCGTAGCCTTCACGCCGCATCATTTCAATGAGAATTGCGAGCTGCAGTTCGCCGCGGCCCATTACCTTGAACGCGTCCGGTCCGCCCGCCTCCTCCACTTTGATGGAAACATTGGTGAGCAGTTCCTTATCCAGCCGGTCACGAAGATTGCGGGAGGTGACGTACTCGCCTTCGCGGCCCGCAAAAGGCGAGTTGTTAATGGTAAATGTCATTGCGATGGTGGGCTCGTCGATTTGAATTTTTGGCAGGGCCGTCGGAGTCTCGGCGCTGGTGACGGTCTCCCCAATCGTGATTCCTTCAACGCCTGCAATCGCAAGCACGTCTCCAGTCTTTCCAACGGTCTCATCGACGCGCTTCAGGCCTTCGAACGAATAGAGCTTTGTGATGCGGGTCTTCTGAATCGCACCGTCCAGCTTCACAATTCCGACTTCATCGCCGTGCCTAAGGGTTCCATTGAACACGCGTCCGATGGCCAAACGACCCAGATAATCGCTGTAATCGAGATTCGCAACCAGCAATTGCAGCGTGCCTTGCGAATCGCCCTTGGGAGCTGGGATATGCTTCAAAATCGTTTCAAAGAGCGGCTGAAGATTTTCGCTCGCGTCGGCAAGTTCACGCTTGGCGATACCGGCCCTGCCGTTGGTGTATACGACGGGAAAATCTAACTGATCGTCGGTTGCATCGAGGTCGATAAACAGATCGTAGATTTCGTTCAAAACCTCCTGCACGCGCGCATCCGGCCGATCTATTTTGTTGATTACGACGACAGGCGGAAGCTTTGCTTCCAGAGCTTTCATCAGCACATAGCGGGTCTGCGGCAACGGGCCCTCGCTGGCATCCACCAGTAACATGACCCCATCCACGATTTTCAGCGCGCGCTCGACTTCCCCACCAAAATCACTATGCCCTGGGGTATCGACGATGTTGATTTTCGTGCCGTGATAACGGACGCCGGTGGTTTTTGCCAGAATCGTGATGCCACGTTCGCGTTCCAATTCATTGGAGTCCATCACGCGGTCCGCGACTTCTTCGTTCGCGCGGAAAATGCCGCTCTGCCGCAGCATAGCGTCCACCAAGGTGGTTTTCCCGTGATCAACATGGGCAATAATTGCGATATTTCGCGTGTTCTGCGTTCCGTTCTCTGACGACATCTGTAAGTTTCATCGTCTCATGCAAAAGCATCACGCCAGCCGAAACCAATACTTATCTATGCGAAGCTGAGAGCGGAAAGTGGCTGACGAGGAACTATTACCGGCTGTTGTGATTGTAGGTCGTCCTAATGTGGGCAAGTCGACGCTGTTTAATGCGATTCTTGGCGATCGACGCTCTATTGTGGGCGACGAGCCCGGCATCACGAGGGATCGAATCTATGGCGAAGCAGAGTATCGTGGCAAGCGCTTCGGTGTTATCGATACGGGCGGCATCATTCCGCATGATCAGGAACTGATTCCCAGTCAGATTTTGAAGCAAGCTCGGGTTGCGCTGGATTTGGCATCGCACATTCTATATGTGATCGACGGCCGCACTGAGATTACAGCCGCCGACCGCGATCTCGCGAAACTACTGCGGCCGCTAAATAAACCGCTGACGCTCGTCGTCAACAAAATCGACGCAAAAGTTCGGGAGAACCTGGTCCACGAATTCTATTCGCTCGGCTTGGGCGATCCCGTGGCCATATCGGCCGAACACAAGTTGGGGATCGATGAGTTGTTGGACCGCGTGACAGCGCCGTTTCCGAAGGAGCAACCCTCTGAAACTGAGCAAGAAGAGGCTGAAGGCGCTCCGAAGGAACGCCGCATCAAAGTGGCGATCATCGGACGTCCAAACGTTGGTAAATCCACACTGCTGAATGCCCTGGTTCGAGCCGAACGAGCGATTGTTTCCCCGATTGCTGGAACAACGCGCGATGCTGTTGACGAAACAATTCGCGAGGGCAATACGTTCTACCGCTTCGTCGACACCGCCGGCATTCGACGAAAAGGGCGCACGACGGAGATGACGGAAAAACTAAGCGTCGTGATGGCGCGACGTCATATTCGAATGGCGAACGTCGTTCTTCTGATCGTCGATGCGACGGAAGGCGTGGTTGGCTCGGACGCGACCATCGCAGGTTACGCCCACGAAGAAGGCCGCGCCGTCATCATTGTCGTGAATAAATGGGATGCCGCTGACGGAAAGAGCAAGCGCGCCTTCACAGAAACGATTCGCGATCAGCTTAAGTTTCTGGATTACGCCCCAATCATCTTTGCATCGGCGAAAAATTCTGAAGGTGTTCGGCGGATTTTCTCAACGGCCCGACGCTCCTTCGACGCCGCGTCGAAACGGATCACGACCGGCGAGCTAAACAGATTCGTCGACACTCTCAGATTTGGTAGCGATATACGCGTTTACTACATCACTCAGGCTTCCATCCGTCCGCCCACCTTCGTTGTATTCACCGATAAAGCCGACAAGATGCACTTCTCAATCGAACGCTTCCTGATCAACCGGCTTCGAGAGCAGTTCGGATTCGAAGGAACACCGATCGTGATCAAGGCCAAACGGCGGTAGTTTCAGTTGGTGCCCGGGGCGGGACTTGAACCCGCACTCGCCTTGCGGCGAAAAGGATTTTAAGTCCTTTGCGTCTGCCGATTTCGCCACCCGGGCGTAGCGCGTTAGCTCGCTTGCAGTCCCATAATAGTAGACACCTCGCTTGTGCTCGATTACTTCTTCTTCATTCGCGTGTAAGCGAGATCTTTCTTTGCGCCTTCGACAATGAGATGATCGTCGTCGCTGAAATAAGTAAGCTGCGTACCCTTCGTGAGGCCTTTCTGGCTGTCCACTACTTGCGGCGCGCCACCGTTTAGAACTACTTTGCTGTCCTTGGTGTAGTACTCGCAACGATCGGATGTCCCCACGCGCGTGCGATTTCCCGGCAAGACCTGCGAAACAGTCACCTTCCCCGTGGCAAACGCGTGATCCAACGACGATTGGTTGGAATTGTCACTAGTCTTCGGTGTCAAGAACGCCTTCACTTCATCCGCGGCCACCGTCATCTTTTCGCGAGTTAATTTGACGCCGCCACTGTAAAGGGCAATCCGCGAATCGTCATGGTAGTTCAATTCCGGCGCGCGAACAATCGTAAAAATCGGCGGGCTGGTCGGTGTGGGCGTCGTTTTGTCCGCCACTGTTTGCGTGCCCTCAGCGGCAGGCGCGCTCTCGTCGGACCTGTTATCCACCATCTCGCTGACGACATTCCCAACAGCGTGCAGCGATTGCTCATCGCGATCGATGTCAATCTTATCGGAGGAAATCCGATTAGCGCCCTGCCACATAACTACATGACCTCGATAGTGCACGACGGTGTTGTTATCGCGAGTCCGCATCTGATCGGCCTGTGCTTGCATCGCTTTCGAATCGTCCAGCATGGATGTTCCAGGCTTCTGACTTTTGTCCGGCTGGTGTGTTGAAAAAACATGCCCGGTGGCATCCATATCGCCATTCGCCTGGTTCATCACTATGGTGTCGGCTACCGCCGTACCGGTATCATCGGAAACGCGAGCCGATCCTTTCAATATCATTTTGTTGATTGCCTGCTCCAGCAACGCTTTGTCCGCCGAGGCTTTGCGGACGCCCTCTTCATATCGAAAATGTCCGTTTTGCTCAACTGTCGCAACTTGATTGGTGTCTGGAGTAAATTTCGCCTTTAGCTCGTCACTCCATGTAAGCGCCGGTGGCGGAGGACCGCCAGGCTTCGCGTTTGCATTCGTTGCAGCCTTCGCACTTGATGTGGGCTTGTCCGTGTGTATCGCAGCGTTCCACGCAAGAAATGTATCAACGTAACTGCCTTTTCCATACAGAACGCGTAGGCGCGACGCGTCGATAATACGATGTGATTGATCCGGACGGTTCGGCTTAAACTCCAATTGCGCTTTGGTGGACGTACGGATCTCCTGAATCTCCTTGCCGCCCGGCTTCATCTCGAGTTCCAAGTGCTCACTGCGCAAAATGCGAGTCTCGGCGAGTTGTACTCCGGGTCTTGGCAACGGCACCGATTCGGCAACGGCGTTGCCATCGGCTAGTACCAAATGCAAATTGCTTTCTTGCGCAGGCTCTCCATTTGTCTCTTTGGCTGTCACAGCAAAGCGAAGATCCGCGCGATTGCCCGTCAATGAAGTACGCGCATCTTCCTGTGTAGCGACAACACGGGCATTGTTCTCTGCAATGATGTTCACCAGATTCCCTGCTTCATCGAACAACGCTGTCATTTTGTCGGCGGAATAGTCCGTATGTCGCCCGTCGCGATCGTCGCTCCCGATCGCATGATCGCTCTCAATCTCATGCAAATGCGTCTTCTTCGATCCGGGAATGACTGAGGCCGCCTTTTCTGGCGTTTCTGCATAGTCTTCTTCGAGCGTCACCACAGAATTCTGTGCCTGGATGACTGTCGATTGCCGTCGCATTTTCGACCAGGGCGACAAGTAGATTTTCTGTTCGGTTTCTTTGTAGACCAAATCGCCGGCCTCAATGTGCATCTTGTTTGCAGCAGGCCCGTGACCGATCCAATCAAGGGCGACCTTTGATTTCAAATGCAGAATCTTGGCACTCGGATCGTATTCAACACCCACGCCTTGACCGTCGCCTTCTGTAAAGACAAACGATGCGGGTTGATCCGTACTTGCCTTCCCTGTTTTGGTCTCGTAAATAACACCGGATGTCTGCACGTGAACGCGCTTCGCCACAACATCTTTATTGCTGGCGTCCTGGTCGGCCGGAACGTTGATGACGATCATCACCGGTCCATCGGATCTTAGAAGTCCGCTACGCTCGTCGAATAACGCCTTGTCACTCTTGATATAGGTATAGTCCCCGGCTTGCTTATCGTAGAGCCGCATAGCCAACCCATGAATCTCAAACGTAGAAGGATCGTGGGTTGCCTGTGCCGAATCCGCTTCCGCCAAAACGATCGGCTTACCGGTTTCCGGATCTGATTTTTTCCAATGCCAGCCGCTGGGAGAAATCGCATCCAGTCCGGGTTTTATGGCGGGCATAGGCTGCACGCGAGCGCGACGCGCTCTCTCGATTCGTAGCTTTAAGGTGTAGCCAACCGCAGCCGAAATGAGAACCGCCGCGAGGGCAAGAAAGATGGAAATACGCCGCATGGCGACGGGTGTATGAATCTTCAGGATAACAGGCGTAATGGCCGCATCAGCAAGCTCTGAAAATATGAGTATGCTGCTATCAACCTATTATTGCCAAAATTATAAGTGATTCTGTTTCAAATACTTAAAAAACACTCTTGTCACTCTCATGCCCACTGTGCTAAAACTACGCATGGGCGGTCGGGATTCTGATCAGCCCGACAACTTCAATCAAATTTAGAGTTTTGGCTCAGTGGAGGTTTTGAGTATGGACATTCGTCCGCTACACGACCGAGTTGTAGTTAGACGGGTCGAAGAAGGTGAGACCATGCAGGGCGGTCTCTACATCCCGGATTCAGCGAAGGAAAAGCCGCAGCAGGGTGAAGTAGTTGCAGTCGGCAACGGCAAACGCACCGAAGAAGGCAAGCAGCTCCCTATGGACGTCAAGGTTGGGGATCGCATCCTATTTGGCAAATATTCAGGCAGTGACATTAAGCTGGACGGAACCGAGTACCTGATCATGCGTGAGGATGAGATCCTCGGCGTGCTCTCGAACGGTAAGAACGGCAAAAAGTAAGAAGGAGGAATAAAAGGAACAATGGCTGCAAAACAGATTGTTTATAGCGAAAATTCGCGTCAGGCGATTCTGCGTGGCGTCAATCAGCTTGCTGATGCCGTGAAGGTTACGCTCGGCCCGAAGGGTCGCAATGTAGTTCTCGAAAAGAAATTCGGTGGGCCCACAATCACCAAGGACGGCGTCACCGTCGCCAAGGAAGTGGAACTGAAGGACCCGCTGGAAAATATGGGCGCCCAGATGGTGCGCGAGGTTGCTTCGAAGACCTCCGATATCGCTGGCGATGGCACCACAACGGCGACGATTCTGGCCCAGGCGATTTTCCGCGATGGCGTCAAAAGCGTGGCTGCAGGCGCAAATCCGATGGCGCTGAAGCGCGGCATCGAGAAGGCCGTTGAGGCAGTCGTCGAAGAAGTTAAGAAGCTCTCCAAGCCGGTTGCTCAGTCGGGCGAAGCTATCGCCCAGGTGGGAACCATTTCCGCTAACGGTGATTCGACAATCGGCACCATCATTGCCGAGGCGATGAACAAGGTTGGCAAAGACGGCGTGATCACGGTGGAAGAGTCGAAGACGATGTCCACCGAGCTGAATACTGTCGACGGTATGCAGTTCGACCGCGGTTATCTTTCTCCTTACTTCGTCAGCGATCCGGATCGCATGGAAGCCGTTCTCGAAGATCCCTACATCCTGATCCACGAAAAGAAGATCAGCAACATGAAGGATCTGCTGCCGCTGCTCGAACAGATTGCACGCTCCGGCAAGCCCTTGCTGTTGATTGCTGAGGAAGTGGAAGGCGAAGCCCTAGCCACTCTCGTCGTCAACAAGCTGCGCGGCACGTTGAATGCTTGCGCCGTCAAGGCTCCAGGCTTCGGCGACCGCCGCAAAGCGATGCTCGAAGACATTGCCGTCCTTACTGGTGGCAAGGCCTTGATGGAGGAAACCGGCATTAAGCTGGAAGGTGTTCGCCTGGAAGATCTCGGCCGTGCGAAGCGCGTGACCGTGGACAAAGACAACACCACCATCGTCGATGGCGCTGGCTCCCAGAAGGCTATCGAAGGCCGCATCAAGCAACTCCGTACTCAGATCGATGAAACAACATCTGACTACGATCGCGAGAAACTGCAAGAGCGCCTGGCAAAGCTCGCCGGTGGTGTAGCAGTCATCAAGGTTGGCGCTGCTACCGAAACCGAAATGAAAGAAAAGAAGGCCCGTGTCGAAGATGCTCTGCATGCAACCCGTGCAGCCGTCGAAGAGGGCATCGTTCCTGGCGGCGGCGTGGCATTGTTGCGAGCCGGTAAGACCCTCAGCAATCTCAAGGCGGAGGGCGACGAGCAGATCGGTATCGACATCATCCGCAAAGCGAGTGAAGAGCCGCTTCGTCAAATTGCCGGAAATGCGGGTTATGAAGGCGCCATCATCATTGAGAAAGTTCGCTCGAACGGGGAGGCCAACTTCGGCTTCAACGCTGCGACCGGCCAGTTCGAAGACCTGGTGAAGTCTGGCGTTATCGACCCGACCAAGGTGACTCGCTCTGCCCTGCAGCACGCCGCTTCGATCAGTGCACTAATGCTGACCACCGAAGCGATGATTGCTGAAGTGCCGGAAAAGAAATCCAATGCTGGTGGTCCTCCGGCCGGTCATGGCCCTGAGATGGACTACTAAGAAACAAGTCCAATTCCGAACAGCTTCACCCGCCCGATTCAACTCGGGCGGGTTTTTATTTTTTCGAAGACTTCTTCGAAGAAGATTTCTTCGCGCTGCTTTTTTTCGTCGAACTGGATTTCTTGCTCGCCCCTTTCTTCGGAATCTTCGCGCCTGCTTTCCGCGCCTCGCTCAGTCCAATCGCGATCGCTTGCTTCCGGCTCTTAACGCTCTTGCCGCTGCGGCCCGATTTCAAATCATGATGCTTGTATTCATGCATCACTTTTTGCATCTTGCCTTTGGTAGTGCGTTTCGATTTAGAACTCGATCCCGATGAAGAACGCTTGCTGCTGCTTTTTTTCTTTGTAGGCATAGTCCTCCTATCCACTTGAGACAGACAAATGCCAGATTGTTTCAGAGAATCAGCATTTACCAACTAAACTGAACCAGCGAAACCGCATTGCGCGGCAAATCAAACGATGTCTCAAGCGAGCCGTGCTGCGCCGAAATCCACTTCGGCGATTCAAACAATTGCAGTTGTCCAGCGCGTTCTAATTCCTCATACTGTTCGGCCGTGGGTTTCTGTGGCGACCCCATTCTCCGCCACGCCGTGTAGGCGTTACTGTGCTCATCATCAATGCGAAATTGCCGCATAAGAACGCGCTGGGGTGAAGTCTTCTGTTGTGTCACAGCGATGGAAACGGGCTGAGCAGGCCCGGCGACATCATCCGCTTGAAAATTCCACACCAATACGGAAATCGTGTGATCATTCGCGACCACGAGTGAATCGGTTGATTCGATACGGTCGCCAGTCATCTGCCCGAGCATCCGAAAGAGATTCAAAATCGGTTTGTCGATTCCGTTCGTTGCTAATTCGCGAAATCCAGCGAAATAAGGTTGAGCTTCAAACTCAAACGCCCACGTCAGCATGCCCGCAACGTTTGCCCGGGAGCGCGCGGCAATCTTCAGAATTCCATCTAGCGCAGCCGCGTCGTAAGCAGGATATAGCGATCCATTGCGGTATGCGTTCTGCGGGTAGTGTTCCTGCGAACAAGCTGCGCAGCCTTCGGGATCCGCCTCGCTCAAAATAATCGGCAGTGAAGCAAACTTTTGGAAACTGCGGACGATTTCGACACCATTCTGCACATTGTTCAATTCCTGCGTGAGTCCCATTCGGACATGCCCGTCCACAACGTGCGGCTGACCTTTAGCGTGAAACGAGATGAAGTCGAGCGGCGCGCCGGTTTTGTCGCAGTGTTCTAAAAACTGGCGCAAAAAACCGGTCGAACGTTGTGATCCAGGTCCCGTTGTTGCAGGCCCTCCGACTCGCGCTGCGGGCAATGCGCGCTTCACGGCTTTTACCGTGGAGTCGTACAGCTTGTCGTATTCTTCCGGAGTGCCGTGCCAATACGCAATATCCGGTTCGTTCCAAACTTCCCAATACCAGGTTTGCGCTTCTTGGGTCCCATATTTTTCCACGCAGTGCCTTGTCAAGTGGTAGATAAGCTCGCTCCACTTGTTGTAGTCGTTCGGCGGGTAACTCCAGCCGGTGAAGTTCGATTTCGGCCATTCGTGCCGGTAGGGCTCGGGATGCGTCGATAGCGCTTCGGGCATAAAGCCGATTTCGACAAACGGCTTCGCTCCTGCTTGTAGATACGTATCGAAGATACGATCAATGACGGTCCAGTCATAAATCGGCTTGCCGGACGCATCTTCGGTATAAGCGTTTGTTGATCCCCATTTCAGCGCCGATTGAGCGTCTCCACTCGCCAACAAGAAATGTGTTCGAATATAAACGGGCTGGGGCGCGAGCGCAGCGAGCTCACCAATCAGCTTTTTTCCGTCCGCCGTGTAGGTGTAGTTCGGCTCGTCATAGCCGAAGAACCCCCAAACCTGTTTCATAGGTCCGAGCTTTTTGGAAGTATCGACGTGGATCGTGATTCTTTCCTGGCAAACTGCCGGAGCAAGGGCCGCACACAATAGAAGAAGAAGGCGAGTCATCTGGATTGTTATCCTGAACCTTAGCAGAGGTCTTATTGTCAAGAGTTTCAGCCGCGTTTCGCAGCTTTTTTTCCATCCTTTTTTCAGGCGTCCTGCCTGAGGATATTGCGCTTGAATTCGGCTTTACAAAAGTGAAGCCAGTTACGGCACCGCTTCCGGTGGAGCAGCCAAAAATCAAAGCAAGCGACGGTGCACTTCAAATTCTTCAGATCCTGCAGCGCGATGCGCGCCTCATCGATTTTCTGATGGAAGACATTGCTGGTTACGCAGATGATCAGATCGGCGCGGCGGTTCGCACGCTGCATTCTGATTGCAAAACCAGCTTGAACCGTCACGTCGCGCTCGCGCCGGTGATCGACGGCGTCGAAGGCACATTTCAGAAAGTCGACGCATCAAAAGCACCCGATCCTAATCGCATCAAGCTTATCGGCAATGTTCCTCCTTCGGGGAAAGTTCCTGGCGGCACTTTGCGTCATCGGGGTTGGATAGCTTCATCGATAAATCTGCCGGCCCTTGGAAAGCAGGATCCGGCAATACTTGCGCCCGCTGAGTTGGAAGTCGAATAACTCCATCCGCTGTTTTTCATGCCCGACTACATCATTGGTATTGATCTCGGTACAACCAACAGCGCCTTGGCTTACGCGTCTATCGCGGAAAGCGAACCGGCTAGAGTTGAGCTTTTTCCTGTTTCTCAGTTGGTCAATCCGGGCGAGGTATCGGAGCTTGATCTGATGCCCTCGTCGCTATACATACCCGGCGCTAACGAATTTGTCGAAGGAGCCTTGGCTCTTCCTTGGAACCAACAACCGGACTACATCGTGGGGCGTTTGGCGCGGCTACGAGGAGTCGAAAATGCGAGCCGGTTGGTCAGCTCTGCCAAATCGTGGCTATCACATCAAAACGCCGACCCCACACAGCCGCTGCTGCCGCTTGCCGCACCCGAAGGAATCGCGAAAATCTCGCCGCTAGAAGCATCTCGCCAATATCTGCTGCATCTGCGTTCTGCTTGGGATGCCACGCATCCTGCGCAGAAGCTGGAAGACCAAACTGTTCTCATTACCGTACCGGCATCGTTCGACGCCGCCGCGCGCGATTTGACGCAACGTGCTGCTAAGCAAGCCGGCTATCCCGAAGTCACCATTATTGAAGAGCCGCAGGCTGCCTTCTATGCATGGATCGAACGTAATTCGAATTGGCGCGAGCAGGTAAAGCCGGGCGATTTGATCCTGGTGGTGGATATTGGCGGCGGCACTACAGATTTCACGTTGATCTCGGTAACGGAGAAGGGCGGCGAACTGCAACTAGAGCGCGTCGCGGTGGGCGAACATCTTCTGTTGGGCGGCGACAACATGGATTTGGCGCTCGCCCGCTACGCAGAACAGCAATTCGCGCAGAAGAACATCAAGCTGGACGCGATTCAGTTCCACTCACTTTGGCAGCAATGCCGGGCAGCAAAAGAGCTGCTTTTACCGAGTGATGCCGAGGCGCCAAAAGAACAGCCGCTTACCATTCTGGGCCGCGGCACCGGCCTGATCGGCGGCACAATACGCGGCAAGATCAGCAAAGATGAAGCTCGCAAGTTGCTGCTTGAAGGATTCTTCCCATCCGTGGGGGTAGATGCCGCGCCTCAAAGGCAGCGTCGCGCCGCATTGATGGAAGTCGGGTTGAACTATGCAGCAGATCCGGCAGTGACAAAACATCTGGCTCAATTCTTACGGCAAGCCGGAAACGCGCAGCCGACGCATCTGTTGTTAAACGGCGGTGTGTTGCAGGCTGAAGCTATCGAGCGCCGCCTGTTCGAGGTAATAAACAGTTGGCAGCAACAGCCAGTCGCCGAACTGCACAATGAGTCAAAACAAGCCGATCTTATGCACGCTGTTGCCTACGGCGCTACTTACTATGGGTTGGCGAAAACAGGCAAGGGCGTTCGAATAAGGGGCGGCGTTCCGCGTACCTATTATGTGGGCATCGAAAGTTCTCTTCCCGCTGTGCCCGGCTTGCCAGCTCCGATGAAAGCCCTGACGGTAGTTCCATTCGGGTTAGAAGAAGGCAGCAAAGTGGAGTTGCCGCAGCGCCGCTTTGCGCTGGTTGTTGGCGAACCGGCTGAGTTCCGCTTCTTTTCTTCGCTGGCGCGTAAGAATGATGCGCCCGGCGCATTGATCGATGAAATCCCGGAGGACGTTGAAGAGCTTGCCCCAATAGAAGTTTTCCTGCCTGCAAAGGACGGCGATCGCGAAGAAGTTGTTCCGGTAACGCTTGAAAGCAATGTGACGGAAACCGGGATGTTAGAGCTTTGGTGCGTTGCCGCCGATGGGCGCCGCTGGAAACTCGAATTCAATGTGCGCGAACGATCCGCCGCTGCCGCATGAACGTCGGAATCGATCTGGGAACGACCAATTCCGCGCTGGCCTACGTCGATCCGCAAGAAGCCGCAGAGGCGGATTTCCCACCGATTCACGTCCTTCAGATAGAGCAACAGGTGGAAATAAACCGCACGGCGGTGTTGCGCACATTGCCTTCTTTTCTTTATTTGAGCGAGCCTCCGGTAGTCGGCGCGTATGCGCGGGATCAAGGCGCGCTGGTGCCGACGAAGACTGTCCACTCCGCCAAATCCTGGCTATCGAACTCAGAGGCGGACCGCACCGCAAAAATTTTGCCGTGGGATTCACAGGAAGAGGGCCGGATTCTGTCCCCTGTCGAGGCTTCTACACGTTATCTCGCGCATTTGCGCGACGCGTGGGACCGCAGCAAAGGCGCATCACTTTCGGCACAACAGGTGGTTGTCACAGTACCCGCCAGTTTTGATGAAGAGGCTCGTGAACTGACGGTGCAAGCCGCTCGCGATGCAGGCATTGAGAACCTGACGCTACTGGAAGAACCGGCGGCTGCATTTTACGCATGGATCTCTAGCCATCTAGCACGCTCGAATAAAGAGTTGTTCGATGGGCAACTGGTTCTTGTCTGCGACGTCGGTGGCGGCACCAGCGACTTCACACTGGTTCGCGTGGACCGCGAAGGCGACCGCGTTCAATTTACACGGACGACCGTTGGACGGCACTTACTGCTGGGCGGCGACAATCTCGACCTGACCATTTCCTGGCTGGCTGAATCGAAATTAGGAAAAACACTTTCACTCCGGCAACGCAGCGCCCTCCGGCGACAATGTTCGTCCGCAAAGGAACAGTTGCTTGCACCTGACGGTCCATCTTCAGTCGATGTGACGGTGGTCGGCGGAGGATCGGCATTAATCGGCGGCACCCTCAAAACTTCGATCACTCGTGACGAAGTTCTCGAATTAGCCCTCGGCGGATTTTTGCCGCCATGCGCTCTCAGCGACGTTCCGCAACAGGAGAAGCAGAGCGTGTTTCGCGAATTAGGTCTGCCGTATGTTTCGGACCCCGCAATCACGCGACATCTAGCTGAGTTTTTGCATAACTCACCGGCGGCCGACAAAGGGATCGACGCTATCTTGTTCAACGGCGGCTTCTTTATCCCACAAGTCTTTCGTGATCGCATCCGCGATGTCGCGGAGCAGTGGTTCGGCAGACGCCCGCTTGTGTTCGAAAATCACGATCTGGATCTGGCGGTCGCGATCGGCGCAGCGTACTATTCTTACGTGCGCGCATCCGGCGCAGGCGTATTGGTGCGCGGCGGTTTGCCTCGTGCGTACTATGTTGGGCTGCAAGATGCCGGCTCTTCTTCAATTCAGACCGTCTGCCTGGTTCCCCGCGGAACGGAAGAGGGGCAGGAAATCAAATTGGCCCAGCCGGAATTGGAACTGCTTGCCAATACGCCGGTAGCATTCCGCCTTTATAGCTCTTTGAGCCGGACGGAAGATGCCGCCGGCGATCTCGTCGCATTTTCTCCGGCGGAAGATCTTCTCGATCCCGCAAGCGATCCACGGTTGCATGCACCTCTGCGCGCGGTAATTCGGTTCGGAAAGGGCGGCGAGCGTCGTGTTCCCGTTACGCTGGGCGCCCGATTGAGCGAAGTAGGAACGCTGGAAGCATGGGCGGAATCAAAAGTAAGCGAACATCGCTGGCGTTTGCAGTTTCAGTTGCGCAAGGCAGCCGAGGCGGAGTTGACGCCCGCGGCGATGGCTTCCGTTCGTTCAAGCGCGGTCGTCAGTCCGGAGGCGCAAGCAAATGCTGAAGCGCTCATCGAGCAGGCATTCGGCAAACCCGCTTCTACGTTTCCGCCAGAGCAGTTGCCTGCACGCCTGGAACAAGCGTTGGCCTTGGGGCGTCTTTCCTGGCCTCTTCCCACAATCCGCGCGTTGGCTGACAGGCTGCTGGCATCTGCCGACGGACGCCGAAAGAATGCGCACTATGAAGCGCGGTGGTTGAATCTCACCGGCTTTTGCTTGCGCCCAGGTTTTGGATTTACCGGCGATGATTTTCGAATCGAGCAGGCGAGGCGCGTATATTCTTCCGGACTTGTCTTCGGAAATCAGGTACAAAACGAAGTGGAGTGGTGGATCTTCTGCGGGCGCATTGCTGGAGGCTTGAATCGCAATCAGCAGGGAGATATCTTTCAGCGCCTGTCGCCGGTGCTGCTACCGAAACAAAAACGCAAACAGCGCATCAATCAGAGCCTATACCGTGAGATGTGGCGAACGGCCGCGAGTCTCGAACTGCTACCGCAGCAGACGAAAACTCAGCTCGGTGATTCTCTGTTGGACACGGTTAAACGCGGTGAGATGTTGGAAGCAGGTGTCTGGTCGCTGTCGCGTCTCGGGGCGCGCAAACTGTTTAGCGGGCCTATCAATTTAGTTTTGGCGCCTAACGTGGTGAGCCGGTGGATAGAGGCGTTGATACGCCTTAGCCATACGCCTTCCTTACTTGATGCGATGGTCCGCATGGCGCAACAAACCGGCGATGCGGCACGCGATGTTCCGCCCGCAATACTTGAGGCCGTTCGCCGTGCCTGTGAAGGCAGCCCCCGCGCTGCCGAACTTCTGCGCGAACTCGCGGGTGAAGATACGGGTCTTGAGTCATCAAGCCGTGCGTTCGGTGAAGATCTGCCTGCCGGTTTGGTGTTAGCAACGCCGCATGCGTGAAACCGAGATCGTGAAGCGTATCCGCCAAATGGCGGCCGCAGGCATTCACGCATCTTCAATCATTCGCGGCATCGGTGATGACTGTGCGATTCTGCGGCCGCGAGCTAATGAAGATCTGGTTTTTACTACAGACTTTGTAATTGAAGGCCGCCATTTCACTCACGATACGCATGCCGCTGCGGATGTTGGCCACACGGCTTTGGCACGCAGCTTGTCCGATCTGGCAGCTATGGGCGCGGAACCAGTTTTCTGTCTGGTCTCGCTCGCGATTCCGGCGAAACTTTCCGACCGATGGATCAAAGATTTTTACAGAGGCCTGCTGGCGCTCGCGTCGAAATACAAAATAACGCTGGCGGGCGGCGATCTATCACGATTTGAGAAGGTGATCACGGATGTCATGTGCTGTGGACGTCTGCCTCGCGGCAAAGCGATGTTGCGCAGCGCGGCAAAACCGGACGATGGAATTTACGTTACTGGCGAACTAGGCCGTACAAAAAGGCCCGAACCAAGGGTGGCCGAGGGAATGGCGTTGCGAAGATCCGGCGTCAAGGCTGCAATTGACATCAGCGACGGATTAGTGATTGATCTGCATCGATTCTGTCTAGAGTCGGGCGTCAGTGCAGAACTGGATAACGTTCCAGTCTCTCGGGGAGCCAGCCTGGAAGACGCTCTTTATAAGGGTGAAGACTATGAGTTGTTGTTCGCCTCTCCAAGGAGCTACTACCGAGCGATCCGCATTGGAACAATCCGCAAAGGAAAACCCGGTGAGATCAAGATGTCCGGTAAGCGGATTCAGGTGAAAGGATTCGATCATTTCAATGAAAGTTCACGGTGATCCGGCCGGCATACTCGATCTTATTGAGGCCTTTCGCCGCTCGAAAACGATGTTCACGGCAGTTCGTTTGGGCGTGTTCGACAAACTTGAAGAAGAGCCGCGCACGAGTGGTCAGCTTGCTGCCGAGTTGCAACTGAATCCCGGCGCATTGGAGCGCTTGTTAAACGGTTGTGTTGGCCTAAAACTATTGCGGCGTGAGGGCGACGAGTATCACAACACCCCCGCGGCGTCGCGTTATTTGACTACCAGCTCGCCCGATACACTCGCAGGCTACATTCGCTACTCCGATGCATCGCTGTTTCATCTTTGGTCGCATTTAGACGACGCGGTTCGCGAAGGCACAAATCGCTGGACGCAAACATTCGGCAGCCGAAACGCACTTTTCGATCATTACTTCCGCGACGATCTGGCTGCATCCAGCTTTTTAGGCGGCATGCACGGCTTTGGTCAGATCGGTTCGCGCGTAATCGTTCGAGCATTCGATCTGGGCGGCTTCCATCATTTGGTAGATCTGGGCGGCGCTACCGGCCATCTGGCGATTGCCGCTTGTGAAGCTTATCCGAACTTGCGTGCAACCGTACTTGATCTTCCACTAGTCGAACGTTTTGCGCGGCCGTACATCGAAGAAAGTTCGGTAGCAAACCGTGTGAGCTTTGCCGCCCGCGATTTTTTTAATGAGGATCTTCCGTCCGGCGACCTTTACGCACTCGGCCGTATTCTGCACGATTGGGATGAACCAAAGATCATTGCGCTGCTAACGAAAGTCAATCGATCGCTCGATTCCGGAGGCGGCTTATTGATTGCTGAAACATTGTTGAATGACGACAAAGGCGGGCCGGTTTATACGCTCATGCAAGACTTAAACATGTTGGTCTGCACGGATGGCCGTGAGCGAACTGCCGCCGAATATCAATCGCTGCTGCGAAACGCCGGCTTTACAGAAGTGCGCTTTCATCGCACAAACCTCTTAGTTGATGCGATTCTCGCGGTTAAATAAGCAACCATGCCGACCGTCAGTATTGAGAAGGTTGAGTTTGCCGGATGGCCGAACTGCTACCGGATCACGAATGGCGATATAGAGCTAATTGCAACCAGTGACGTCGGTCCTCGCATCATTCGATGCGGCTTTGTGGGCGAGGACAATCTTCTTGCGGTTTTCAAAGATCAAGCCGGAAAATCCGGCGAGCCTTATTGGATGATTCGCGGCGGCCACCGGCTGTGGATCGCACCCGAAACCATTCCCGACACCTATACTCCAGACAATAGCCCGCTAGAAGTAACAGTTGGTCACGGCACTCTTACACTGCGAGAAAGCCGTGAAGCCGAAACCGGATTGCGCAAGCAAGTCGCGATCAAAATGTCGCCCAACGGTGACATTACGGTCGCGCATCAGATTGAGAATGCCGGCCCTAAACCGCGCCGGTTCGCACCTTGGGCGTTGACGGTGATGGCTCCGGGCGGCATTGCTATTGCACCGTTCCCACCGCGCGGCAGTCACGATGAATTCCTACTGCCGACAAATCCGCTGGTCATGTGGGCGTACACAGACTTCTCTGATCCACGCTGGCGATTTACAAAAAAATATCTGACGTTGACTTGCGACCCGAAGATGCCGCTTCCACAGAAGGCTGGTTTGTTCAATCCGCAAACATGCTGTGCTTATTTGCTAGGTTCGTATCTCTTTGCCAAGCGCATTACGGCGCTTGCGGACGCTCCGTATCCCGACTTTCATTGCTCGATGGAATTGTTCACGAATCATGAATTCCTTGAACTCGAAACACTAGGCCCATTGGCTGAAGTAACGCCCGACAGCGCGATTGGCCATATCGAGCATTGGTCCTTACGCCGCAACGTCAAACTGAACGCGATTGACGACACGGAGATCGATCGAATTCTGTTACCTCTGACTGCGAATCCTACCTAATTTCGAAATCCGTCG